>Ga0209591_10006179_pt1 | contig 13310 bp, 6 predicted proteins | sample MAT01_FD_187207 | JGI IMG/M metagenome (GOLD analysis project Ga0209591, IMG submission 187207) | Freshwater microbial communities from Lake Fryxell liftoff mats and glacier meltwater in Antarctica - MAT-01 (SPAdes) (version 2) | ecosystem: Environmental > Aquatic > Freshwater > Ice > Liftoff...
AGATTTAATTATTTATCATACAAATTTATCTGAGTCCGGACCATTCCAGTATGCCGCAGGTCAATATGTGCTTTATTTTAATTATGATATAGGCTGCGGTGGACAACTAAAATATGAAATTATTCCAGGCTCGTCGCAATTTACAAATCCGAATGCAATTCCTGTAAATCCGAGAGTGTCCGGTAACAGATTAATATTAGACAGAAATCCAAATTTATTACCAGGTGACGGACCGATTGTTTCCCCAACTTTTCCAGGTACAACAATATTAAAAATGAAATTTTCTACTACAGCTCCTTCATTTTGTGATGTTCCTCTTAATCTCAGCTGGGTAAATGCTTTAGGTAGTTCTGACAGTACAGCGGTTTTTGCATTCATAGGAGATTCAACTAATAATATTTCCTACGGCGGAACATTGGGTATAGACTCCGGTGATGTTGTTCTTCCTGTTGAATTATTAAATTTCAGTGCTGAAAAATATAATAACAATGTTAAATTAAACTGGTCCACTGTTACAGAATCAAATAATTCAGGATTTGAAATTGAAAGATTATCAGGAAATTATAACTGGGAAAGAATTGGGTATGTTAATGGTAACGGTACAACTTCAACACCTTATAATTATTCTTATAATGATAATAATTTAATTTCAGGAATTTATAATTATCGTCTGAAGCAAATTGATTTCAATGGTAACTTTGAATATTTTAATTTAAGAAATGAAGTTATTTTAGAATCTCCCGTAAGTTTTAATCTGAAACAAAATTATCCGAATCCGTTTAATCCTGTTACAAAAATAGATTTTGATATTCCGAATGACGGCTTTGTAAGTATAAAATTATTTGATGTAGGAGGCAGAGAAATTAAATCAATTGTAAATGAATTTAAAAATGCAGGATACTATACAGTTCAGCTTGATGCTTCATCACTGCCAAGTGGAGTATACTTTTACAGATTAGAATCTGGAAATTTTACTTCAACAAAGAAAATAACTTTATTGAAATAGAAAGTATTAACAAAATTACTTTCTGAATTTATAAAAATTAAAATCTCTCCTTGCTTATTTTTCAGAAAGCTGTTCCAATCTGGAGAGATTATGTGAAAATGAATATTATGACATAAAACAAAATGCAATTAGTCGATTTATTTTCTGTGACTCAAGATAAACCCTTTTCGCCTGACTAGCTTTACTTCGGCAGGGCGGCACCAAATGACAACACGGGATTTTAGTGTTTTCATACATTCTCAGGGGATTGGGAAACAAAAATAATCCCGGACAATATAAACTCTTTTCTGAGAGCATGTTCAGAATCAGGAAATTAGGAACAAGCAAAACTGCTTAACTGCTTAACTGCCTAACTGCCAAACTGCCTAACTGCCTAACTGCCTAGATGCCTAACTGCCAAACTGCCTAACTGCCTAACTGCCTAACTGCCTAACTGCCTAACTTTCTAACTGCCTAACTGCCTAACTGCCTAACTGCTTAAATGCCAAACTGCTTCTTTAGCATGTTCATTAATTATAACATCTGTAACAGGAATTTTCTTAAGTTTACTTTCTAACCAGTACAAAATATTAAAGGTATCAAAAGCATTTTTTTCGAAAGGGTCATTGACAATTTTTTTCAGATCAAACTTCATTTCATCAAACATTTTATATAATTCTTTCTCTGTTTTTATCCGGAAAGATTTTCTCAGATATTTCAGGATTATATTTTCAAATTTATAAACTCTCTTTCTTTTACTTAAAAAATGATATGTTGATTTTAAAATATATTCAAGAGAATCAAAATATTTCAGTTCGTAATATGATAGCAGATAAAGAATTCTCGAATGCGATTGATAATCTTCAGAAAATGTAGATTTCTCCGAATTAATAATCTTTCCCATCCATTTAATGCAGCCTGTAAAATCTGAATTTATAAAATTTGATAATCCGAGAAAATAATACAAGATAATTCTTTGCTGAAGTGTGATTTTAAATTCATATTTATCAAAATCTTTTAATACTTCGGTATTAAAAGATTTCAACTTATCAAACTTACATGATTCAATATATTTTGAAATCATTAACACTGAAATTGAATAGAAGAGAAAAACTTTTTCCCTGGTTGTGATTATTCCGGAAAATTTTAATTCAGCTTCTCTCATTTTCACAACTGTCTTTTCTGAGGCATCAAATTTTTTAGTCCTGATTTGTGTGGTTAAAAGATTATTCAGCGAGATAAGATATTTATACATGTAGCCGTCACCTTTCCCTAAATTAACTTCCATCAAGTTCACTATTTCTTCTGAATATTTATTTGCAGATTCATAATCATTTAAATTCAGATAATAGTTCATTTTAATATTTTTATACATAAAACGTGAATGAAATGATTTTGCATTTGCTTCGTCCTTCATTAATTCAGAATTATTTAAATTTTCAAATAATTTAGAGACTTCTTCTTTCCTCGCAAAACCGGTATCACTCTGCCTGTTCATTGCTCCAAGTTTATTATAAAGGATATGAAATTCATTATTGTTTTGAATTATATCCAATGCATAAAACATTTCATCGGAAGTTGCTTTATTCTTTTTTACAAATTCATCAAGCCCTGGTGTTAAGTTAATAATTTTCTTCTCAAGATTTAGAATCTTTATTAAATCTAAAAAACTTTCAGCATCATAAGCATTTTTTTTTGCTTTAATAATAATTTTTTTTGCCTGTTCGAATAATGATTTTTCCAAAAGTAAACTGATCTGTGATATTTGATCACTTAATGAAAAATAATTTTTCTTATTTCTGTGATATAATGTCAGAGAAGATAAAATCATACTGTAAAGATAATTCATATGATATGAAAGGTTTTTAAGAAACTTACCGGAGAAATTCATAGTCCTGATTTTTTCTTCATCATATTCTGTATCTTTTGAAATCTGATTTACTATTTCATCAAAATATTTCAGATAATTACTGCTTTCTTCATCAGTAAAAACTGTTGCGAATTTCTTAAAATAACTCTTTTCCTGTTTTGTGAGAGATTTCACAAGCTGAAAGATGTCGTCTGAATACTCCACGGAGACTAAGGATAAATTTAATATTTAAACTAAAATCCTCAAAAATATACTTAAAATCAACATTCTAATTGTAATTGTAAAAATAGCTGACTAAAAACCGAATTTATTTGATTTTGGAAATAATGTCTGCATATATATTTTTGAATAAGTTAATAAATTATTTTCATCATCCCTGAAAACGATTATTTTTTTTTTTGTAAATTTTATTTTTGTATCAGGGATGATGGAAGGTTTGGAACAATGCTTTTGCTAGCGAAGCTTGTTTCATCCTTTAAATTTTTATATTGATGAAGTTAGAATTTCTCACAGTTTTAAAAGCAGAGAATATTTCAGAGATTATATGTTTACTTCAATCGATGTGAATAATGACCCATTCCCTGATTATAAAAATATTAATTACAGTTTTGACGGGAATACTATTGACAATGCAAATGAAGGCGGACCAAAGCTTGAATTCAGAAACAATGCAGCCTTTAGTAATCCCGGGCAGATTACAGGTCAGCCGGTATCTCCGATAAACAGAAATGCAAATCCGAATTTTCAGAAAGGATATTATTTACGATATCCGAAAATGACTATTCCAACTTCAGGCAGTATTTCTGATAATGTAAGAATTAATTTAAATGAAAATATTACTGACATAAATCTTTTCATTGCATTAAATCATGAGAATTTATCTGACCTTGAAATTTACCTTATTGCGCCGAATGGAGATTCAGTCAGAGTAATAAACAGTCATACATCAAATTCATCAGACAATAATTTAGTAACAGTCTTTAATGATCAGGCAGACAGTACACTGATAAACGGTCGTTATAATTCTCTTTATACAATTATTAAACCTTTGAACAATATTAATTCAGTTTTTGGCGGAGACAAGCCACAGGGATTATGGAAGCTCAGGGTTAATGACAATGAAGCAGGTAATACAGGAATACTTTATGCATGGGGAATTCAGGTTAATAATCAGACAGAAAGAGATAAGAATTTAAATTTATCATGTTTAATTCAGGGATTTTATGATGCAAATACAAATCTGATGGTTCCGGATACAATGAGTCTGAAGATAAGACATAAATTTCCGCCTTATGATTTAATTTCGACACATAGTGAAGTATTAGATTCACTTGGTGTGGGCAGATACAGCATAAGCGCAGCTGAAAACATTGTAGATGATTCTTTTTATTATTGTCAGATTAATCACAGAAATTCAATTGAGTCATGGTTTGGTTTAATAACTTTTCTTAAATATGAATCTAACCCGAATACAGCATTTTCCATTAATTCAATAGTCGGAAATAATGTGATAAAGGTTGATAATTCTCCGCAGAGATTTGCAATTTATAACGGCGATACAAATCAGGATGGAATTATTGACGGCTCGGATTTAAGTGATGTGGAAAATGCTGCTGCTGTTTCATTAAGCGGATATGTTTCAACAGACGTAACGGGAGATGATACAGTTGATGGAAGTGATATTTCGCTTGTTGATAATAACTCGGCATTGGGAATTTTTGTTATTGCACCTTGAGATGCTAGACGCGAGACGCCAGATGCAAGATGCGAGACGCTTGCCCGCCTTTGGCAGGTGATCCGATGCGGCGGAGTGAGTAGATTCCGAAAGCACTGCAGCAGTGATAATTCCAAATCCATATAAAAATAAAAAAAGGGCTGCAATATTATTGCAACCCTTTTCTTTAGAATTATTTAAGCAGTCCTACTTAACTAACATCAGTTTCTTTGTCTGCACCATATTCCCGACCTGCAACTTATAAAAATAAACTCCGCTTGTTAAATCCGAAGCATTGAATACTACATTGTAACTTCCTTTCGAAAGTTTTTCATCTACTAAAGTTCTGACTTCTCTTCCAAGTGCATCGTAAACTTTAAGAGTTATATTAGATGAAGATGGAATCGTAAATATTATAGTAGTATTTGGATTAAAAGGATTCGGATAGTTCTGCATGAGTTCTATTTTCTCAGGCACATTATTATTTTCAATTGCATTTACTTCCAATGGCAGAGAGTAGTCACTGAGCGGTGTCCAGCCTCTGTTATTATTTTCATGAACTTCATTCGTGATTGCATTATCTGGATCAATGACTACATAAATTCTTGTACTCCTCGGTGTGAGTGCCGGAACTGTCCATTGTATTGATGCATACTTTGATTTTCTGGAATTCAGTCCTCCTGTAATAGATGTCTGTCCGATCTGTGTTCCACCCTGAAAAGGATTTCCTTTGTAAAATCTTACTGTCACTGGTGCTGTAATATTCAGCAATCCGTAATTACTTACTCTTGCCTTTATTGTGATTGTATCACCTGCCTGCGGATCAACTTTTGAAATTCTTATATCCTTTGATCTGAATCTGTACGCAGAATCTCCGCCGGGTAAAGGAAATCCTTTTTCAGGATCAAGACGCCACGGCAATGCAAGTGATGGATCGGTTTTACCGCCGTAGTTTGTATTCCAGAATGAACTTGGATTTCCTGATAAATTAACTTTGTAATCCAATACCAATGCTCCGCTCTTTGCCCAATATGCATAAGGCAGAATGTAATATGAATTCTGCGGAAGATTGTATGGTGGATTCAATCTTCCAAAGTCACCTCTGAGAAGCATTGATGAGCTTACTTTTGTCGTTACGCTTGAGAGCTGACTCGAACTGTAATTCCCCGATGCACTTACTTCTATTCCCCAGCCGCCGATAGATGCACCGACTTCAAGTCCTATTTTCTTTGATGTATCTGCACCTGTTGAACGAAAATTCTCCATTTCCAATTGAACAAAACTGCTTCCGCTGCTTCCTACTGTCTGCGGATTGAACTGATAAATTAATTGCGCTGTATCTTCTGATAATGAAAGTGAATCTTTATATGATAATACATTTCCTACTTCATGCTCCGGTCTGTAAATATTCCCGATAAAAAAATCATCCTTAGACTCTACCCATACTTTTGAAATCGGACCCGGTACTATTGTCATTACATGTCCTCTGAAATTATTAAGACTGTCATAAACAGGATATTCATAAAAATCATAATCCTGTATAATATTAAATGTGTAATCATCACCTTCAGCTCTGCGACCTTCCGTAACACGTATTGTGCTGCCTGAGCCCTGTACGTTTCCAAATCCTTCTGCATAAGATGCCGTAATACTTGCAGAAACTCCTACACCGAATACATTTCCTCCTGCACTTAATGTTGCATCGACTCCCCAGTCACTGCGAACCTGCACCTCAATAGTTGTATCCTGTGTCTGTGACTGAATGTAATCTGCTGAAAATCCGCAGTTAAGATTCGGGAAACATCCTGATAAATCATTTGCAGTTGTTGATGGTTCAAATATATCATAATGAACCGGCGGAGTATTTAAAATTACCAACGGCTGTTTTACAAGTGGTCTTGTATAATGATTTACAGAACCGAGTCGTACTCTGTCACCATTAAAATCTCCGAGTGCAACTGCAAAGTGTCTGAGATTTCCCATGTTTCCGTTAAGCGGTACGTTTTCATAATTTTCTTTTCTTCCTTTCAATACAAATGCTGTCAGTGCTGCATTTGCTTCATATACATAAATATTAAACTGCTGTGTATTATTGTCAATATCATATGGATTTCCAACTGCAATTATATCTGCTCTTTTATTATAGTCAAGATCGCCTGTTGTTAATACTCTTTCTGAATAACTGTCATTACCCGATTCCCATCCGTAAATAGTTGCACCCGAAATTCTTAATGTCGGAATCAAACTGTCACTTACACTGTATGCATAAAGCTGACCTCTTGTCCCAACTGCAATGTCATTTTTTCCGTCACCGTTAAGATCAGATGCACTAAGATCAAAAGGTCGTGATTCACCAAAATTCGAAAAATCCAGAGTAGCTCTTCGTGATGTATTTGTCACAACTGTATTAAGCGAATCCTTTATCTGCACTACATCAACGTATGTTCCCGGTTGTCCGGAAGTATTATGTGTAAAAGCAAATCCTGCTACGAGTTCATCCACTGCATTATAATTAAAATCTTTTGCTGATGCTGAAATCTGAATTTTTGAAATTGTATAAGCAGGTGCATTGAAAATATTTACTGTACCTTTCGAAACAAATCTTCCAAGCGAATTTATTTTATAAATTCTTACACTCACAGACCAGCTGCCGATTCCCTGTCTCTTTACAAACACAAGCCCAACTTCACTGTATCCGTCTCCGTCAAAGTCTCCGATTGCAATATCAAATGCATCTACCTTCGAACCTGTATTTGGGAAAGCAGCTCTTTCATTATTAATGCTGTCACCAAGTGAAGGCACTAAACTTGCGTTTACATTTATTAATTTTAACTTGATAGTAGAATCCGATCCGATATATCCCAGCACAACTTCTTCTTTTGTGTCTCCGAATAAATTTCCCGAAGCTAATCTTACCGGAGTAAGAGGTGATCTTGAACTCGGCATAATTGCATTTGGAAGAATTAGTCTGTTGGCTGCCGACCATGTAAGTGTACTCGATACAACCTGCGGAATGGAAATTCTGATAGAGTTATTATTGCCTGTCCATGCAGCGATTAAATGTTTATATACACCGCCGAGAAAATTTCCGGATGTGACTGCCATTCTTTTATTACCTGTAACACCCGAATCATTCTGCACGGTCTTCGGTAAAAGTTTTAAATCCGGATTTGTCTGATTTATATCAAGATCAATAATCCGTCCACGTGCATTTTGATTATTAGGGTCAGAGCCGAGTGTCTGACTGTTCAATAGAATTATCTCGTCAGAGTTTACCAGATCTTTAACTCTTGAAAGCGGATCTCCCGGTGTTCCCTGAGAAAATAATTCTGATGCTAAAATTAGTGTTAATAAAATGACTGCGAATAGTGAAACAATTTTTTCCATTTTTTGATAAGTTTAAGTTTAATTAAAAAGTTTTGACAAATTTATCTGTATTATACAAACCAATCAAAGAAAGTTTTCACAATTTTTCACAGTAAATTCTTTATGTTATGCTGATAAAATGTAATTCCGAGCTATTTTTGACTTTTATAAGCAATATTAATTCACAATTTTTTCATTAAATTTTATAAGATATTACTAAAATATTATAATGAAAGATACCAAACTTATTGACCTTTTAAAAAATCTCGGCAAAGAAGAATTTAAAGAATTTGAGAAATTTATTTCGTCACCATATTTCAGCAGAGGAAGGGATGTTACATCTTTATTAAAAACGCTGAAACAATTTTATCCGGAATTTACAAATGAAAAACTTACGGATGAATATTTAATCAAAAGTCTTTTTAAAAATAAAAAATCTGAATTAACAAAAAGTTATAGTTTACTTAAAACACTTACTTCAGAACTTTTTAAACTGGGAAAGGAATTTCTTTCTTATTCTGAATTTAATAATGATGTTAACAGAAAAAATTATTATCTGCTGAATCAACTTCGCAAAAAGAAACTTTACAAAGAGTTTGAAAAAGAATATAAAACTTCGATTCAATTTCAGGAAATAAATGACACCGGAAATGCGGAAGATTTTCTTAATAAATATTTTTTATGTCTTGCTGACGCTGAATATTGCGTTGAAACAGGCAGGTATAAAAATGCTTATGAAGCACTTTTTAAGATGGCAGAAAATTCAGTATTTGCCGCACTTATAAGGAGTTTCAGACTCTCTGAAATGAAAGAAGTATCAAAAAATTTCACAAAGATTGAAACAGGATTTAATTTGTCCGAATTTCTTATAGAAAATATTGATGTAAAAAAATTCATTCACGGCATCAGTAAGAGAAAAGATGAAATGAAATTTCTCCCGCTTATTGAAATAAGTTATATGGTTCATGAAATGACTTTGCACAGAGAAAAAACTGAATATTTTTTCAGACTTAAAGATTTGTTTTACAATAATCTTAAGCTTTTGGGACAAAGTGAGCGTTATATGCTTTCAGGCATTCTTGGCTCCTACTGTATTTCAATGATGGATGAACATAATAAACCTGAATTCAGAAATGAGCTTATAGAATTATATGATAAAAGTCTGGAGCTAGGCTTTTACAAATTCAAAAATGAAGATGATTTTTCCCTGAGCCTGTTCAGAAATATTGTGCTGACATTCACCGGTTATAAAAATCTCGACTGGCTAGAAAATTTTATTCATAATTTTTACGGCGAACTTAATTTAAAATACAGGGATAGTATGAAATATTATTCGCTTACTTATCTTTACTTTGCAAAACAGGAATATGGAAAAGCTCTGGAAAATCTTATAAAAGTAAAATACGATTTCTTTTTGTTTAAAAATGATGTGAAGAGTATGTATGTGAAAATTTATTATGAAATGAATTATACGGAACAATGTTATTCAATGATTGATAGTATGAAACATTACATTAGTACCACAAAGGATTTGAATGATACATTTAAAAAACGTATTGGAAATTTTATAAAATATTCTGCAGAACTTCTTAAAATGAAATCTTCAGGGAAAAAAAGCAATGCAGGATTAATTAAAAAACAGATTCAAAAAGAAGAATATATTGAGATGAGGCGATGGCTTATTAATAAGGCAGAAGAGCTTGTGTGATTGATTTTATGGAGTTTAATAGAGTCGTGAGACGTGACGCTTGCCCGCCTGAGGAGGGTGAAACGTGAGACGTGAAAAGTCAAACGTGAGACGCAAGATGCCAGACTTTAGTAGTTAATATAATTTAAACTTTTCACGTTCCAAAAGTGGGCAAGGATTTCAATCCATCGAGGTGAATCAAATTTCACAAAAATATCCCGCGTCTAACATCTCGCCACTAGAGTCTTACGTCTATCATCTTACGTCTATCGTCTTACGTCTATCGTCTTACGTCTGTCGTCTTACGTCTCACGTCTTACGTCTCACGTCTTACGTCTCACGTCTTACGTCTAGAGTCTTACGTCTAGAGTCTTACGTCTAGCGTCTTACGTCTCACGTCTCACGTCTTATGTCTCACGTTTGACGTTTCACGTTTGACGTTTCACGTTTCACTTTTCACTCTTTCAGTTCATCTAATTTCCTGAGCAGCCATGCTTTGTTACCGACTTTATTAAGTTCAATTTCTTTTTTCAGAGAATCAAATTCAAAAGAATTAAATTTATCTTTTAACTTAAACATAGCTTTTAAGTATCCGCAGTATTTTATCAGAACAAGAATTCTCGATTCATTACTCAATTTATTTTTTCTGGAAAAATGTTTTAAGGAATCAAAGGCATATTCAAAAGACTCCCTGTCATCTAATTCATAAAATATGTCTAGCTGCATGTTTTTGGTATGATACTTCATTCTCATACCTTCATTTTTAATTTTAGCCAGATATTCAAGTGATTCATTAAAATTCTTTTTGGCAAAATTTAATGTTGCCATTGCATAATTGTAATGTCCTTCCCTGAAATCGTCAGGAAGTTTGGGAGTATGTTCGGAGATGAAGTTTTCTACAAAAGTCAGTTCCATTCGGGAACAAGCCATATTAACAATCGATAAAAATAAATGCGGACTAATAGTGCCGTCTTCATTTACTAGTACCTTGTTATTATTACAAAGAAGAATAACTTCGAAATATTCTTTTGAAAAATCTTTTAAAGTGATTTTCAGATTAGTCAGACAGGTCATTGATGTGAAATATAAATCTCTTATCTCGAATTTTGGAAGTATGTTTGTAAGCAAAGAAATACTGTCTTTGAATTCTTTAAAATTTTCAAAATTATCATTCAATCTCAAAGCTCTGAACATATTGTAGTAACATTTCAAAATAAGATAGCTTTCACTTTGCTTATCCTTAGTATACTTTAAAACCTCTTGTATAATTTTATCTTCATCTAATTTTACTAAAAAGTTATACAAAATGTTTTCATTTAACGGATGGTTATACTGAAGACTATGCCCTATGACTTTATGGAACATTTTAAAACTTTCAATAAGAAAAGCATAAATTAAATATTCGCTTGAAGGAATAATACTAATTTTATTTTTTGTCTGAGTGCTATTATTATGTAAAAAAGATTCATAAAAGTCGGTTAAAATTTTTTGTTGATAATAATATTCTCCTGTAAATTTAATTTTTTTCTTTTCAAAATTATTTTTAAACGACTTCTCAATTGTTTCATATTTAATTTCAAAATACTTCTTAATATTTCTGTCAAATATAGATTCAAGAAAATCCAGGTTTCTTTGTAATTCTTTATTGTTATAAATTTCCTGTGTTAAAAATGATTCTGACAATTTACTCAAATCATGAATAATGTTTTTCATAATCCCGTAATTGTAATTCTTACCGGGAAATAATTTCTGCCAAACTTTTTCTTTCTCAAGATTTTCATCATTAAACTCCGGTGCATATTTTTTTATTTCAATAAATAAATTAATTACATTTTTATTCTTATTAAAATAAGGCGAATTAACAAAGTCTTCGAATTTGATTAACTCTTTCGGAGTGAGGGTTCGGATGATTTCGAGTAATGAGCTTTTATGCATTATGGAATTTTATTTGTTATAAAATTCGCAAAATAAATTTTGCGCTACAACTTTATTTGTAATTTGTAATTTGTAATTTGTAATTTGTAATTTGTAATTTGTAATTTGTAATTTGTAATTCCTTACTTGTATCTCGTAACTTTAAAAAAGCCGGTGAAGAAATCTTCCGGCTTTATCTATTTGAAGGTTTGATTTCATCTAATTCCCGGAGCAGCCATAAATGGAAACTTGAAACTTATATTTTTTATCATTTAACTTTCAGATTCTCAAGTTCAGTTATTTTTTCTTTAAACCAGTTCTTACCGGAGCTGACATTCTCAGAGAGGAATCTCTTAATTTCCTCAAGATCAAATACATTTGCCGTTTCATTTATTAATTTGTATCTGTAATCCGAAAGTCTGTTGACAGTATTAACAAAATTTATAAATTCCAGCTTGCTTTGTTCAGAAATATTCCGGTCATTCTTAAAAAAATGTCTGCTCGAATCTGCCAGATGTTTAAGCTCTTCATAATATCCCAGTTCATAATACAGGAAGAACTGGTAGTTCCTGATATTTATTTTATCCATACCCTCTACTTTTTCACATTTTGATAAATGAGAAAGTGCTTTTTCAAATTCCTTCATCTTGAAATAAAGATTTGTATAGGCAAAATTTACGGAAAATTCCCGGACCCCGGGCAATAGTTTTGATCTGTATTTTTCTATAAACTTTTCAGCCCAGTCAAACTCCCCGGCAGAAGTTGCGGACATTACTATTGTAATGAATACACTTCTGTCTAAATAATCTTTATTGTAAATAAAAAGTAAATCATGTTCGGTCAGCATTTTATCATACTGGTATCTTTCTTTTATAAAAAACAAATTGCCGGAATTTGAATTGCTTTTACAAAAGTTCATTAAGGCAATTGTGAAATTATATTTATCGCCTCGTGAGAACTTTTCAAAGTTTTCATAATATAATTTTTTTAGCTTTTTATAATTGTCTTCATTGTAAGGTTCGTATATACTCATAAAAATATAATATACAGTATCGGAAAAAAAATCTCTGAATTCAGAATTTTCATAAGCAATTATAACCTTATCAATATCGGTGCTTTTAAAATCCCTTTTGTATAAAAATGAAAGTTGAACGGAATTATAATTCTTTGAAAAAAACATTGTGAAATAATACAATGACAGATCCCTGTTTAAACTATTAAAGTCCAGTTGGCTCAGTTCCTTCATATCATATTTGAGAGTCAGAAAGTTGATCTTTTTTATACCCAGTATAAATCTGTTATGATAATAATCCGTATCGATTTCATTTCCATTAAATTCACTTTCACATTCCTGAATTTTCTTCTCGGAAAAATTAAACAAAGACCTTAACTGATACTGCTCTAATAAATTAAGATCAAATTCAAATTTTTTCAAAGTAATGTTTTCAACTCCGAGGAATTTTATGGCAATTTTATTAAGATCATGAATAATATTTTTCATAATTCCATAATTATAATCCTTCTCAGAAAACAACTTATTCCAAACTATTTCCTTATCCAGGTTCTCACTATTGAATTCCGGAGCATACTTTTTTATTTCAATAAATAAATTTATAACGTTTTTATTTTTATTGAAATAAGGCGAATTAACAAAGTCTTCGAATTTGATTAACTCTTTAGGAGTGAATGTTCGGATGATTTCGAGTAATGAGCTTTTATGCATAGTTTATATTTAAGTGAGACGCGAGACGTGAGACGTGAGACGCGAGACGTG
>Ga0209591_10006182_pt1 | contig 13307 bp, 6 predicted proteins | sample MAT01_FD_187207 | JGI IMG/M metagenome (GOLD analysis project Ga0209591, IMG submission 187207) | Freshwater microbial communities from Lake Fryxell liftoff mats and glacier meltwater in Antarctica - MAT-01 (SPAdes) (version 2) | ecosystem: Environmental > Aquatic > Freshwater > Ice > Liftoff...
AGCCGACCGTCTTCGAGGCGAACCAATCCCACGTACCCGCCACGACCAACGGCCATGTGAATCTTACCCGGTTCGTAGCTATCCGCCCCGCAATCCGCGACCGTTCCCGCCCCGATTCGCGAGCCGCGGGCCACGCTCGGGCGTTCGCCCGTGGTCGCCGCGAGTTGGCCATTCAACCCGTCCGCGGCGATGAGGATCGACGGTTGAATGCGGATTCGTTCTGATCCCGTCGCGAGTTCGATCTCGGTCTCGCCGACCCGCCGGGCTTCGGTCGTGGGTCGAAACGCCACGCCGTTGCGAATTGCATCCCGAATCAACGCGGCGTCGAAGGCTTCGCGGGACAGTGCGACACCCGATTGCAACCGCACCGTCGCGGTTCGACCCCCCGCAGCGATCGCTACACCAGAGAGCGGCACTGCACCGAGGCGAGCGGGCAAATCTCCCAACCCGACCGCCGCGAGCGTGCTCAACGCCGAACCATTCAAGCAGCACCCGCAGACCTTCCACCGCGGGAACGCAGACCGGTCAAGGAGCAGGACCGACTTACCCCTTCGAGCAATCTCGCGAGCCGCGAGCGTGCCCGCGGGGCCAGCCCCGACGACGACCGCATCCCACGGTCGAGCCGCGATCTCTGGTAAAGTCACCGTGGCATCGAGCATCATGGTCGGTCCCATTTCAACATGAACCGAAAGGGCCAGTGATCCGTCACCGTCGCGGGCAATAATCCGGCATTTTCCGCGAGTTTCGCGGCCTCGTCGGGCGTGAACGCCGCCCGCACGGAAAGCGGGCCGTCGGTGTGGACGACCCACGACCGCGTCAGCATTCGGCAAGCGAGCCACGCGAGAACGTATCCAACTCGAGAACGGCTCAAGTCGTTTACCATCACACTCCGTGCCGCCGCGGCCCGCATCCGACCGAGCACGACGACGGCTTGCTCCTCCTCTAGGTGATGCAAGAACAAAGAGGAGGTAACGACATCGAACCCATCGGGGAGAGGCTGACCAATCGCATCGTGCAGAAAGAACTGGACCTCCGCACCGGCTTTTCTCGCGTTCTCCCGTGCGTGGTCGAGGGCCGTGGCGCTGAGGTCGCACCCCGCGAAGCTCACGTCCAATCCGGCTCGCTTCGCCCGCCTCCAAAGGCCGAGGGGCACGTCCCCGGCCCCGGTCGCCACGTCGAGAACGCGCAGCGGGCCCTTCGCTTTCGCCAGTTTCGCGATTGCGGGCCAGAGGATCGCATCGCTGCGGCTCCATCGGTTGAGGCGGGCTAATCCCCGCAAAGCCGCGCGGTGTGCCGCGGGGTCCAAGGTGGGGTCGTCCATCACTTCCGGGCGTCGGTCGCGCACGGCCAAAGTCGAAAGCATCCGCACCCCGCATTCGCACAGGTACAATCATGCTAGAGAATGGCTCAATTCGTGGGGCACGTTTCCAACGTGCCCGAAGAATGGCACGTTGGAAAACGTGCCCCACGCCGAAAGGCCCCGGATGCACGACCGCCCCCGCCAGACCGACCGCGAGTTCGGCGTTCCGTTCCCCGGCACCGTCCTCGATCCCGCGAAGTGGACGCAGACCGCCCTCAAGAAAATGCCCGACGGCCGATTGAACTGGCAGGAACTCTTCGGCCGCGAAGCCCCCGTCGTCCTCGACCTCGGCTGCGGCAACGGACGGTTCCTCATCGGCAGTGCCGTCACACGCTCGACCCACGACCACTTCGGCACGGACATCCTCCCCGTGGTCATCCGCTACGCCCGCAAGCGCGGCAACCAACGCGGACTGCCGAACCTCAAGTTCGCGGTCCTCGGGGGGCACGAACTCCTCGAACGCTTCGTCGAACCTGGCAGCGTCGCCGAGGTCCACTGCTACCACCCGCAGCCGTACTACGATCCCGCGACGATTCACCGAAGGCTGATTACGCCGTCGTTCCTCGCCTTGGTCCACCGCACGCTCGTCCCCGGCGGACGATTCGTCATCCAGACCGATCACCCCGGCTACTGGAAGTACATCTTGGACGTGGTGAACGTGTTCTTCGAGTTCGAAGTCCGCGTCGGCCGCTGGCCCGATTCGCCGAAGGGTCGCACTCGCCGGGAGATCGTGGCATTGAAGAAAGGACTGCCCGTCTTCCGCGGCACGGGCACGACTCGACTCGATTTGAGCGAAGCGGATGCGCTCGCCCTCGCGGAAGCCCTCCCCCCGCCGACCTTCGATGCGGATCGCCGGTTACTCGATTTGGACCGGTTGGCTTGACGGATCAACTTTCGGCCCCGTTTCCGAATTCAAAAACCGCACCGTCACCCCCGGCCCTTCGACGTGGTGGAGCAAGTGCCGCGGCAAGTAGCAGCGGATCACGACCTCATCGTCGCGGTATTCCTGACGGAAAATCTCCGCGTGGACGTTGAGGTACGAGAGCAGCTTGCCATTCGCGGCGCTGGCGACGATCTCCGCGGGGGCGAAGTCGTGGCTCAGCGTAGCGACCACGGCGTCTTGCAAGTCTTGCAGGCCTTCGCCGGTCAGGCCGCTGACGGCGATTGCCTTCGGGTAGCGGGCTTTCAACACGTCCAATACGGATTTGTCCGCAATCTTGTCGATCTTGTTCAAGACCAAGATCGTCGGCTTGTCCGTCACTTCGATGTCTTTCAACACCAAGTTCACCGCCGCGATTTGATCCGCCGCGTGCGGGTTGCTCGCGTCCACGATGTGGAGTAGTAGCTTCGCGTGGTGGGCCTCTTCGAGCGTCGCCTTGAACGAGGCGACGAGTTCGTGCGGCAAATCGCGGATGAACCCGACCGTGTCCGAAAGCAGCACCTTGCCCCAGTCCTTGATCGCCCACTGGCGGGTGCGCGTATCGAGCGTCGAGAAGAGCTTGTTCTCGACGTAAACATCTGCTTTGGTCAGGGCGTTCATCAACCGCGACTTGCCCGCGTTGGTGTAGCCGACGATCGAGACGGTGAACGATTCGCCGCGACTGCGGACCTCGCGTTCCTTGCGGGCGTGGACTTCGGCGAGCTTCAATTTGAGATCGCGAATCCGCGTACCGACGAGCCGGCGGTCGGATTCGAGTTGGGTTTCGCCCGGACCGCGCAGGCCGATGCCGCCGCCCTTCTGGCGGGACAAGTGAGTCCACATCTGCTTGAGCCGCGGCAGCGAGTATTCGAGTTGGGCGAGTTCCACCTGCATCCGCGATTCCACGGTCCGGGCGCGGCCCGCGAAAATATCGAGGATTAACTCGGAGCGGTCGAGGACTTTGACCTTCAACTTCTGTTCGAGGTTGCGCGCTTGCGCCGGGGACAAGGCGTTGTCGAAGATGACGACATCCGCGTCGTGGCTATCGACGAGGTCGGCAAGTTCCTGAACTTTTCCCGAACCGATGTACGTGGCGAGATGGATGTCGTGCCGCTTCTGGGTGAGTTCGCTCACCACGGCGGCCCCGGCCGTTTCGGCGAGCCCGCGGATTTCGTCGCACGGGTCGTCGCCGAGCCAAGGGCGGTCGGGAATGGACACCGAAACGAGCACCGCCTTTTCGCGGCTGACGGAGAACTCGTTCCGCTGAGACTCGAACGATTTGCCGATGGTGGAAGTCCTCTGGAGTAGTCGTCGAATTTTATGCAGAGCGTGGGCGCGAAGAAAGCCCAGGGACGGCCGTCCCTGGGCTTTGGCGCATAAAAAACCCGCCCGAACAGTTGGACTGTTCGGGCGGGCGATGGGTTCGCTTCGATTCTCAGTTCCCGCCGCCGGGCAGCAGGTTGATCTTGGGCATGGCGATGTCCGTTGCAGGTCCGGTGAAGACCGGGTTGGCGGACATCACGACCTTGGAGCGGTCGGCGGAGAGCTTGGCTTCGACGCGGATACCGGGCATCCCGGCCGCCCCGGCGACGCGGGTTTCCTGGGCGGGCATCACGGCGGGCATCACGCTCTTGGCATCCACGTTGGCCATCGGCAGGCGGTCCGAGCCAGCTCCGAAGCCGCCCTGGAAGCCGTTGCCGCCGAAGTAGTCGCCCGCGGAGCGGGTCGTGGCGAGTTGCGATTCGGTCGCTTCGCCCGGCACCGAGGCCATTTCGGTCCGCGAGCCGCCGAGCAACTGGACCATCACCGGTTTGTTCGCGGCGAGGTCGATGCTGTGGATCTCGACCGATTCCTTGTCGGTGCCCTGGAACTTGGTCACCTTGAGGGTGGCCCGGTTGCCGATGGGCTTGCCGAGGATGGCTTTCACGTCCACGCGGTACGAGCCGCTGAAGGCCTGAGCCGCGGTGTAGATTTCGGAGCGGTCGTCGTCCTTCTGTTCGAGGACGTCGGCCTGGAGAACCCCGCCGCCGGTCGTGCGCTTGCGAACCGACGAGGCCTTCGATCCGGTCGGCTCCATGACGAACAGGTCGATGTCGGCCTGGCCCTGGAACCGGAGTTCGATGACGAGGTCGCGGGTCTTTCCGCCCGTGAGCGAGGCCGTGAGTTTGTCCGCGTCGGCTTGCTTACCGGCGGCTTGGTACTTCTTTGCGATCCGTTCGGTCCGTTCCTTGGCGATCGCGTGGAAGTCGGCTCCCGCGTCGAGGGCCCAGTCGCGGGCGAGGAGGTTGCCGTTGGCCCAGATCACCACGTCCGAGCGGACCTCGGCGGAGCGGTCGGCGTAGATCAGGGCGTTGGCATAGGCCGTGGGCAGGTTCGGTTCGAGGGTCGCGGCCCGCTGGCAGTACGCGAGGGCGATCTCGTGCCGGCCGAGTTCGCTCTCGGCCTTCGCGGCTTTGATGTAAGCCTTCGCGTCGTTCGGTTCGAGGTCGATCCCGGAGAGCGAGGCTCGTTCGACTTCGTCCGGGCTCGCTTGCCCGGCTTGCAGGGCGATGGCGAGGGCTTCGTGCGCCCAGCCGCCGGTCGTGTGGCCCTTGCGGAGCCCGGCCTTGAGCATCTCCGCGGCGTGGCCGGGTTCCTTGGCGTGGAACACGGCGTCGATCGCATCGACGATCAGTTCGGGGTCCGTGATGAGCTTCTCGAAGGCATCGTTCCAGACCTTCGAAGAGTCTTTCCCGGACTTGGCGATGAGGGCTGCGGCGACTTTCTTCGGGTCTTCGTTGGCCGGTCGTGCACCGCCGGCGGGGTTATTCCCCTTCGGGTCGTTCGCGGCGAACTGGCCTTCGCGCTTGAGGCCCGGACCGCCTTGCATGACCATCCCGTCGCCGCGCTTGAGCTTGAACGAGTTGGTCGGGTGATAGCGGTGGCTACCGCGGATCACGAGGGCTTTCGCCGGCGGGTACATGCCGATCGTGTTCAACTGCCGGGCTTCGACCAGGGGCTGGTTGTTCGCCAACTGGTTCGGGTCGAAGAGGGCTTGCTGGAACCCGCCGATGTTTGATAAGTCCCACTCTTTGGGCGCAACGATGCTAGTGATCAAGGTAACTAAAAACTGGCTCTGGTCGTTGCCCTGGATGCCGAACTGGCCGGAGAGGTTGCCGAGGACTCCGGCGGCTCCGCCGCCACCGCCGGCGTTGAAGATGCCATTCCCGCCGGCGCCTTGGCCTCCGGCGGGTTGACCGGCACCCCCTCCCGGCTGGCCGCCGAACTGCCCGCCGCCGCCGCCCTGGAAGCCGCCGCCTTGGAACCCGCCGGGCAACCCGAGGCCTTGCTGGCCGAAGATCGCCAACTGGGCGCCGAGGGCTTGGAGGTTCTGTTGCAGGGTCTGCGGGTTGACCGACTGCGGGATGTCGACGATGAGTTCGGCCACGTCGAAGACGCCGGTGAACTTTTCGTCGTACCGCAGCGAGTAAGCCGCGGTGTTCGGTCCGATTTCAATGTAGTCGGGCCGGGCGATCCAACTCATTTCCACGTCGCGCAAGACCGTGTCCAGGAACGAGCCGAGGGGCAGGCCGCTCAAGTCGCTGGTGGTCTTGAGCTTGATTTCGGAGGCTTTGAAGTCCGGCGGGAACAGGTCGTTTCGATAGACGAACCGCACGCCGAAATCTTTGAACTGCTGCGTGAGTTGGGCGAGGAGGGCCTCGACGCTCAGGGCGGCGAGGTTCTTGATGTCCACGCGTTCGCCGATCTCGCCTTCGAGGAGCGATTTGAGGCGGCGAAAACTCGGCGGGGCTTCGGCCCCCAGGCTGTTATTGCCGTACTTGAGCCGTCGGCCGTCGGTCAATTCCCGCCACACCGAGGCCGGCGGGAAGTGCACGGGCGGTTCGTCCGGGTACGGGATGAACGACTTCTCGGCCTGCATCATGGTGAGCAGGTAGCGGTCTTCGCGGACGCGCTGGAGTTCGCGGAGTTCGCGGAGCTGCGTGGCCGCCTGGCCGATGCGGTAGCTGGCGTAGGTCTCCGGCGGCACCGATTGGCCGCGGCTGACCCGCTCCTGGATCATCACTTCGGCTTCGCGCTGAGCTTGTTCGAAGCGGGCTTCTCGCATCAGTTCGCGGAACGAGTCGATGCGGGACTTGGTTTGCTCTTCGGCGGTCAGATTGCGGTCGTACTCGGTGAGCCGCTGGCGAGCTTGCGAGATTCGCTCCCGCTGCGAGGCGAGTTGCCGCTTGATCTCGGCACCCTTGAGTTCCACTTCGCGGAGCGTGCTTTCGAGGTCCGTCACGAGGCGGCGCCGCGTGGGGTCCGATAGCTGATCGACGTTCTGGACCGAGGCGATCTGCTGCTTGAGGTCCGCCAGGGCCAAATCGGGGTCGGTCGTGAGCAGGCGGCGAGCGCGGCGGATCGTGTCGTCCACCAGCACGCGGTATTCCTGTTCGAGCACCTGTTGAGCCGCGCGGGCTTGTTGGGCCAGATCGCGTTCGGCCGGAGCGGGCACGCCCGGGGGTTGCGGCGGCTTGGCACCGCCTCCTCCACCGGCGACCGGCGGTTGAGGAGCAGCCGGGTTCTGCAATCGGCTCAGGTTCTGGCCGGTGGCCAAGCCCATTTTGACCTTCTCGGCTCCGAGCTTACCGGCCCGGATGTTCGCGAGCACTTTCAAGCCCGCGTTCGCTTCAACGGCGGTGGGGTCGATGTTCACGGCGGCTTGGAGGAGCTTTTCGGCGTGGTCGAGGCGGTCCGCGTTGATCGCCCACACCGCTTGCACCGTGAACTCATCGCGGAACATGCGGTACTGTTCGGAGGCCATCGCCAAAGCCCGGTCCGCGGCGAGCACCGCGGGGGAATCCTTGGCCGCGGCGTCGCGGTACTGGCCGATCATCGCGTTCAGGAAGTAGTTCTCGACGGCCGGGCCGGCGAGCTTTTCCGTCAGGCGAATCGAGACCTTCTTGCCGTTGACCCGGCCTTCGATCGTCGCGGCCACTTGCGAGGCTGGGGCTTTCATCGAACCGAGCACGAGCGTCGAGCGGTCGCCCCGCAGCGGCGGCAGGCGAGTCGGGTAAAGTTCCACGCCCGCGGGCTCGAACTTCACCGTTTCGGGCCGAAGCACCGGGGCGTCGAACGCGGCTTTCATCCGGCTCGCGAGGTCGGCCTTGGCTTTGCCGGTCTTCGTTTCTTCTTCCAGGCGGATGATCGATCCGCCGGTGAGGGTGGCGAGGCCGTGAAGGTTGTGCGGGTGGACTTTGATGCCCAGCGGCACGGCGAAGAAGCTGATTTCGTCGAGCGCGAGTCGGTTGCCGAGATCGACGCGGGCCGTTTCCGTGAAGGGCGTTTGGCTCGCGGCGCTTTCGCCGTCGCCGAGGTACAAGATCACTTGCTGTCGGTCGGCCCGGCGTTCGAACTGCTTGGCGGCCTTTTCGATGCCGGCTTTGAGATCGACGGCCCCCGCACCGTACTCGGCATCGCCGAGCTTGGCGATGGCCGCGAGAAGCGGAGCGGCTCCGACCGGCTGGAAGCCGCCGGTGAGCGACCGCGTCGCGGAGTCGTGGTTGATGTTGATCGTCCAGAGATCGACGCGGTCTTCGGGACCGGCCGCCTGGGCGATCGCCGTGGCGATCTGGCGAGCGCGCGCCATCGGCCCGCCGGCCTGGCTGGCGGAGGTGTCCACCATGACGAGAATGTCCCGCGGCCGGCTCGCTTGAGCGGGCAACGCGGGGTTCACCTGCCAAGCGAAGACCGTCTCACCGGTGGTGAGCTGGTATGCGACGGTCGGTTGGTCCGAGAACCGCGTCCGGGCGTGGTCGTCCGCCGCGCGGGCGACGGTCGAGGCCACGGGGGCGGCCGGAACCGCCTCGGGCTTGCCGCGAACGTCGCCGAAGACGGTGGTACCGACGGCCGCGGTGGCAGCAGCGGCCCCCAGAACCGCGGTCAACAGCCGAAGCCGTTTGACGATGGTCATTGCCCACGCGCTCCTATCAAAGATCGGGTTGGAGCCGTGGGAACGGCACCGAACCGCGGACGAGAACGAAGATAAGTTCAAATCTTACCGGGCGACGGGCGAGCGCCGCCAAGGGAATTCGGCCCAAATCCGCGGACGGTTCGGCACCCCCACGGGCGCCGCCGGTATACCCGGTCCGACCGGCGAGCGGATTTCGGTGAATCCTACCCGACCTAACGCCCCTCGTATTGGCCTGTTGGCGCGAAATCGCCATTCGCCGCAAGTCTGCGCCACATCGACCCATTCAGCGAGCGGAACCGGAACGGCCGGATAGTCGAATTCGGCTTGACTTGCCGACCCTGCGACCTAGCTTTTGATCGGATTGAAATGTCCCCCTCAACTGGTCGGGGGCGCGTTCCGGTCGGCCGCACAGCCCGGTCCCGGACGCATCTTTCGGCCAGACCACGTTTTACGGAGGGTCTGCGTTAATGGCGACCCCGAATCAGCCGCCCGAGCCGCCCCCCGCGATTTCGGCAGCCGAACTCCGCCGACGATTGCTCGCTTCGACCCCGCCCCCGATGGCGGCCGCGAACTCCTCGTCGAATATCGACCTCGAATCCCTCGTCCAAGCGGCCTCAACTCCTTCCTCGAAGGCTAGTTGGGGAGCGGACGCTCTGAATAAACTCCGCCTGCCCGGCCAATCCGCGACTCCGGCGGTCGCCGCGGAAGCCGAACCGCAACCGAATGCGTTTCAGCCCCAGGCTCAAATCAACAAGCGCACGCCGGTCGTCGGCATGCGGATGCAGAACCTCGAGGCGGCGGGGTTCAGCCCCGAGCAATCCGGACCGCCCCGCGGAACCGGTTCGGGCCCGATTCGACAACCGAACGCCCGCCAAACCGACGACAGCCCGACCGCAGAGATCTCGCGGTTGCGGAGCGAGAATAAGGAGATTCGCCAGCTCCTAGGGGACATGAAGCACCTCCTTCAAGAGGCGAGCGATTCCGAACAGCGATACGCGAGCCGCGAAGGGGAGTTTCAGAACGCCCTGGCCGAGCGTCAGCGGCAGATCGAGGAACTGTCCGAGCAGCTGCACTCGATCGAAGAGCAGATCGCCAGCGGAGCCCTCACGCACCAAGCCCCCGTGGCCGTACCGAAGACTCGCACCGAACTCGAAGAATGGGGCGACGATCTGGAGAAGGAAAGCTCCAAGCTCGCCCAGGATCGCAAGCGGCTCGAAGCCGACCGAATCCAGTTGCGAGAAGACGAGGAAGCCCTCGAAAACCAGATGCGGTCGATGGAAGTCTCGATGGCCCGCGAACGGGCGATCATGGCCCGCCAAGAAACCGAACTCAAGCGGTTGAGCGCGGAGATTCAGCAAGAACTGGAACTGCTCCAGCGCGGCGACAGCGTGCTCCGCGACCAGATGCAGAAGTTCCAGCGACGAGCCCAGGACGTGATGGTCGGCAAAGTCGGCGGACCGCCGCAGCGGCGGTAACGACTGTTGAAACTCGAAAGCCCAGGGACAACCGTCCCTGGGCTTTTTGCATTAGCGCGCTTTCCACAACCGTTCCATCCCGATGCCGGCTAGCACGACGACGAGCACTCCAAAAGCAATGGCCGGGAGCATGTCGCCTTCCGTCAGGTCCTTACCCACTGCCTCCGTGAGATTGAACGTCTTGAGAATCGACGGCGCGAATTCTAGGAACGCCACGAGCACCGCGGCAATCGACCCGCCCGCGATGTAGCCCGAGCTCAGGAGCACGCCGGGGCTCGTGTCCCCTTCGTCGCCTTTACTCCGGTTCACCTTGTCCACGAACAACCGGACCATGCCGCCGATGAAGATCGGGGTGCTCGCCGAGAGCGGCAAATAAACCCCCACGGCGAACGGCAGCGCGGGCACGCCCGCGAGCTCCAAGGTGATCGCGATCAGCACGCCGATGAGCACCAAGTCCCAGGGCAACTCGCGGTCCAAAATGCCGTTGATGATGAGCGCAATCAGCTGGGTTTTCGGCGCGTCGAATTTGTTGACTTCCTCACCGTTATCTTGTTGGCTCAGCGAGCCGTTCACCGCGGGGTCGCAGCGGTACGCGAAGGTGCCGTCCGCGGCGACGAGGTAGCGGCCGGGGGCAAACTCGGCCTTCTCCCCTTCGCCGATGTTGAGCACGCGGTACTCGGTGGAATCTTCGGAGTATTGCCCCGTGTGGACGTGGTCGGTCGGGAGCTCCGAAAGGTTCGCGGTGACTTTCCCCGAGGGGAGATTCTTAGTCGTGTAAACCGTACCCGCCTGATTCAGCATGAGCAGAACCACGCCCACGACCAGGGCCGAAGTGAGCGAGCCGATCAGGATCGCGTACTGCTGCTTCTTCGGGGTCGCCCCAACGAGGAAGCCGGTCTTTAGTGCCTGCGACGTGGTGCCGCCGTTGCTGCACGCGATGCAGACGACCGCGGCGATGGTGAGTGCGGCGAGCTTGATCTCTTTGCCGAGCGTGACCACGCCGACTTCGCTGAGCACGAGCAGCGTTAAACACGTGAGCAGTAAAGTGGCCACGGTCATGCCCGAGATCGGGTTGGAGGACGAACCGATTTCCCCGGTCAGGCGGCTCGATACGGTGACGAACAGGAAGCCGAAGAGCAGGATCATGACCGCCCCGGCCACGCCGGTGAGCGAGAGACCGAGCCCCATCGACGGGGCAATCGCGAGCGCCGCCACGAGCCCGATGCTGCCGAAGACGACGACCTGCATCGGCATGTCCCGTTCCGTGCGAACGGCTTTGATCGCGGTGCCATCGCGTGCGGCCTTCCTTTCGGCCGCGAAGTCCCGGAAGCCCGCGAGCACCGAGCCGAAGATCACCGGCAAAGCCTGAATCATCGAAATGATCCCGCCCGCGGCGACCGCCCCGGCCCCGATGTAGAGGATGTAGTTGTTCCGCAGTTTCGATGGGGACATGTTGCGGATGTAGCCCGTATCGTTCTCCGCCTGATCGACCGCGGCCGGAGCGCCCGCAATCGCGCCGAGAACGTCCGGGTCCGCGATCTGCAGCTTTGCCGGGGCAACGGGAGTCGTCTGAGCTTCGCCGAAGTAGCGGATCGCGGGGACGAGCACGAGGTACGCGAGCACACCCCCGGCGACCATGATCGAACTGATCCGCGGGCCGATGATGTAGCCCACGCCCAACAGCGGGGCGGAAGTTTCGACGCCGATGATCCCGCCCTTCAGCCCCACGGTTTGCCCCGCCGCAGTCTTGGTGAACAGCGGCAACTCGGCCGTGTCCTTCCAGAGTTTCGAGGCGAGCATGATGAACTGGTAAACGAACCCGATGCCGAAGCCGAGGAACACCATTTTCGCCGTCGAGCCCCCCTTCTCTCCCGCGATGAGCACGTCCGCGCACGCGGTTCCTTCGGGGTATTTGAGTTCGCCGTGCTTCTTGACGACGAACGCCCGACGGAGGGGGATCATCATGAGGATGCCGAGCAATCCACCGAGCACGCCGACGGTGGTGACGCGGATCACGTCGATATCGAAGCCGAGGATGAGCAAGGCGGGCATGGTCAGGCCGACGCCGAAGGCGATCGATTCCCCCGCGCTGCCCGTGGTTTGGACGATGTTGTTTTCGAGGATCGTGGCCTTGCGCAAACCGAGGATTTTGGAGAAGGCTTTGAACAGCGTGATCGCCATGACCGCGACGGGGATCGACGCGGAGACGGTGAGCCCGACCTTGAGCACGAGGTAAACGGACGACGCCCCGAACAGGATGCCGAGGAGCGACCCGACGATCACGGGCGCAATCGTGAGTTCCGGCGGGTTCTCGGAATCGGGTACGAACGGCTTATGGACGGGCGTCGGTTCGACGGACATCGTCAGTTCCTGGTAGCCGGAGAGGTCGTGTGTCCGAAGAGCATCGCCGGACGGCGGGGGAAAGGCAAGTTGAAACGGGGTTGATGATGTCTACCGACTGCTATTTGCCGACGAGGCAACCTGGGGTCGATTCTCGGATGGATCGCACGATCGGTTGTACGGATTGCACGGTGGACGGATCGAGCCGTTCAGCTTCGGCGAACTGGGCCAACGCATCTCGCGGCCGACCGCCCGAATGGTAGTGGCGACCGAGCTGAACGTGAAAATGAGCGGCGTGGGTCGGCAGCGCCTCGATCGCTTCCCGAAGGATGGCCTCGACTTCGGCTGGAGCTCGACGTGCGCGAGCATTGCGGGCAAGGTCGTCGTAGATCTTTCGGCACTTCTTCGCGGTTGCAGGGTCTTTGGAAGCCTCGGTTAACAAGTTCGCAAGCACGGCACGGAGGTGCTCGTCGCTCTCCGCAAAGCGATCCAGATCGTGGCACGCCTCGCTGAGGAACAAGCGAGCGAGCGGATCGTTCGGCGCGAGTTCGCGGAACAACTCGAACGCCTCCGCCGGGCGATCGAGGAACAGAAGGGCTTGCCCGCGTTGCAATTTCATCGCCGGGTTCGCGGACGCCGGTAGTGGCCGACGGACCGCGTTGCTCAGTTGTTTTACTGCCTCATCCACTTCCTTTTGCACCGCCGAAAGTGGGCGGGTTTCGTCGGTGACTTCGATCCGCCGTTCGGGATCGAGGTCGGCGAGGCCTGTCGCGAGCGTTTGCGCCTGCGCGAACCGGAGGCGGCCGAGACGCTCTCGGAGTTCCTCGGCTTTGACTGAAGCGATCCGATCGGCCCCGATTCCGGGGAGGACGAACCCGACGAGACCCGCAAACAGGAGGATCGCGGTCGACGTCGGACCGGGCTTCCAAACGACCGCAGCGGCCATGCACCAGGGAAGTGCGAACGCGATGCAGAGGACGCTGCGAAGGAAGCTGAGTCCTTCGAAACCGAGCTTACCCACGCCGGGGCCGAGACCCGAAACGATGACTCCACCCAAGGCTGAGGTCAAGACCCCGAGTACGACGAAGAGGACGGGATGGACCGGGCCGTTCGTCGCTGCGAACCGTCGAGCGATCCACGATCCCAAAACGCCTGCGAGAGGCATCGCGGCGATCAAATGGATGCCGAGTAACTCGGGCCAGCCGAACGGCTGGACCGCGAGCCCCACGGCCGAGCGATCGCTCGGCGCCGCGAGCATCA
>Ga0209591_10006189_pt1 | contig 13300 bp, 3 predicted proteins | sample MAT01_FD_187207 | JGI IMG/M metagenome (GOLD analysis project Ga0209591, IMG submission 187207) | Freshwater microbial communities from Lake Fryxell liftoff mats and glacier meltwater in Antarctica - MAT-01 (SPAdes) (version 2) | ecosystem: Environmental > Aquatic > Freshwater > Ice > Liftoff...
GGCCGAGCGCCTCATGCAGCGCGCTGCGCGAAGCGGGGATTGGCGGAGGTGAACTGGCGACCACTCGCCATCCCCAGAGTGAATGCCGTGCAACAAACAACCTGTCGCTCCCGAGGAGCTTGGAGGCTTCGCTTGCAAACTTTGCCAGGCGGGATTTTCTAGGCTCGGAAAAAGCGGAGAGCAGGGAGAGGGCGGCTTGGGCGGTCGATGGGTGAGCCGTTTGTTGGAGTGGAATGCTCGGAGCGGCCAGGCGGGCAATCTGCAAGGCAGAGGCCAACTGGCTCCCCTCTGCACGGAGCCAAACAATAAGCCAGTTGGCGTCGCTGCCGCAGGGCACCGCCAGCATTTGGACGGTCTGATCTCGAAACGTGAATTTTTTAACGAAAGATTCCGTTCGCGGGGCACCGATGAGAGCGGGGGCCGCCGTGCGAATGAGATTGCTTGAGACTTCGAGCGAGGGAGAAGCCGCAGCGAGGATCGCGATGTCTTTGTCGATTGCGACCAGAAGAACGGCATCGGCAGAGATGCTCTTCCGCAGGGCCGCGAGCGATCTCTCTTGGGCTTGAGGCGAGGGATGCGCGCGGCTGAGCGAAAGAATTTCGTCGATTTGGTCGTTCACAAATAATCTAGGAGGGCCGGCGTGCGTCGACCGTTGAACGTCCTCCGCGAGCAGTCCTCAACGGGAACCTACGCTTTTTTTTCGGCTTGTTTTTGAAAAGTTTGCGTGAGAGCGCCGAGCAAGCGCTGGGCGGCCGCGTGAGACATCGCAATGCGGGTGTGGATGGGCATGACGGCGCCGCCTTGACCCGAGGGGTCTTGGATGATGCCCGACGAGAAGTCGATGATGACTTCTTCGGCGGTTGCCTGCACGAGGGCCTGGCTGGCGTAGGAGGCCATGCTTTGATCGTATTTGATACGGAGTTGGCGGGTTTCGGGAGTATCTTTCAGCGTGGTTTTTGGTTCGTTCATAAATTGAGGATTAGGTTGTTGGTGGATCTACAAAATGTTAACCTTGAGGAGGCGCCGGGGCAGGAGATGTGCGGTAAACGCATTTCATTCCCGCCGTGAGGGGGCCGTCTTGATCGGAGATGACAAGTGTGACACGCACTGTGTTAACAACTGCGGTGCTCACAGGCGAGACAAACTCTACCGTCGCGGAGCGCTCGGCTGAGAGGTCCGGAAATTGGAGTTGCACGGTGTCTCCTGCCTTGAGGCGTCGGGCGTCTTCGGCCGGCAGGTTGAATTGCACGCGCATAGGCGAGAGTTGGACGACCGTGGCGACGTGCGCATTGGCACCGGGGACACTCTCCGACACGTCGAAACGGAGTTCCGTCACGATGCCGTTGATCGGGCTCTTGAGTGTGAGTCGATCGATGAGCGCTTCGGCGCGGCGGAGTTTAAGCACGGTAATCTCCATATCGCTCTGAGCGCGTTCCACCTCATTGGCGGACGCGTATTTCTTTTCGAGCAGATTGCGAAGTTTGGCGAGACGCGCTGTTTTGAATTTGAGCTCCTCGCGAGCAATATCCGCCTCGCGCTCGATGACTCTGGCATCGAGTTTCACGAGAACGTCCCCGGCCTTGACCGTTGCCCCCTCTTTGGTCAGCACTTCTTGGATAATGCCCGGCTCAGGAGCCGAAATCTCGATGTGGCGACTCGGCTCGGTATAGCTCGTGAACTCCGCAGCCCAAGCGTTGGCGATGAGCGTGCCCGCAAGAAGGATGTAACGAAACATGTGGCTCCCCCGCGTCTAGCGAGAGACTCCCTTGGCTTCGTTCGCGCCTTTTTGAAGCTTGAGGAGGGGAAGACGATCCTTGTCTCGGGTTCGGACGACGCTGATGTCTTCGTAGTTGAGAAGGTTTCCCTGCGCGCGTTCGAAGTTAAGGACGGCGAGTTGGTAAGAGGTTGATGTCTTGGCGAATTCCTCTTCGGCGACTGTGAGGCGATTTTGGGAACCCAAGAGGGAGTCGAGGTAGGCCGTCGTGGCTTCGATGCTGACGGCGGAGGCTTGCTCAGGTTCTCCCGGGAGCGGGGTCTCAACCTCGCGACGAGCTTGGAACTGCGTGAGATCGTCCTGCGCCGCTTTCATGCTCTCCAACTTCGCGGCATAATCACGCCAGGAGGTGCGCACCTCGCGGGCGGTGACCTTGATTTCGAGAAGCGTGGTCTCGATGGTCGTGCGGAGTTGATTGACCTGCTGACGAAGCTCGATGCGGCGCCGGGTATGGCGGGCTTCCGCCGTATTATTTTCAACCGGAAACTCGAAGTTAAATCCGGCAGCGCCGCCGGGAGCTCCTTGATTGAACTGATTGTTGAACGCCGCTCCCGAATTACCATCCCCGGCCAGGCCTGCGATGTAGCCTTCGAAGATCACGTTCAAAGTGGGAAGCACTTCGTTGCGCTGCATTTTCTCGCGGACAGCGGCGGCGCGAACTTGTTGGAAGGCTTGGAGAATCTCTGGTCGCTGAGCAAGGGCGCGTTTGGCGGCTTGCTCGTAGTTAACCTTATACTCCCGCATAATGGGCATGTCCGAAGGGATGAGTTCTGGTGCGCCAGCCTCGGCGAGGTCGGGCGAGTTGACGAGCGCACGAATGCGATCCTGTGCGTTGGCGATGGCGAGTTCCGAACGAACGAGATCGGACCGGCGTTCCGCGATGGCGCTGTCGGCACGAGCCACTTGACCGCGCACGGCATCCACGGTGCTGCGGGCCTTAATTTGCTCTGCAACTTTGACGGCTTGCTGGTAGAGGCGTTGCTTTTGGAGGAACGTGGCCCGGGCAAGGTAGAGGGACCAGTAGGCGCGTGCCACTTCGAGGAGATGCGATTCCGCTTGGCGCAACATTTCCATCATCGCGCTGTCGGAGTCGATTTTTGCGATATCAAGCACGGCACGGTTGTAGGCAATGCCCGCGCCCCGGAGGAGAGGCTGGGCGATGCTAATTTTTAGGCGGGCTGAGCCTTGTGGGTCAGGGACAAGGAACTGGGAGTTGCTGCTGAGGACGCCAACTTGTTGCGAGACGCGAACCTCAGCGCCCGTCGCGAGCTTTTTACGCAATCCGGCTTCCGCAGTGACTTGATCTTGGAGAAAACGCCCATTCGTGAAACCCGTGTCGAGAATGCTCCCGATGGGGTCGTTGGTCCGGGCATACATTGCGTCGACAAAAGAGACCGTGTCGAATTCACCGCGCGCTTCCTGGATTCCCGTTTCGCGGATGAGAGGAATGTCGGAGAAGACCTTAATCTGAGTCGAGTTTTTGATCGTCTGGACGAAAAGACCTTCCAAGCTGATTTTTTTATCGGCTCCGTCGCGGAGGCTTCCGGCCACCTCGGTGCCCCACCACGCGTCCGATGGTCCGGGTTTCGCGTTTCCGCTTGGCACGGAGGACTTGTCGGTCGGGATCGACTTCACCCGGTCGGCGTTCTCGGCCATGATCTCATCGATCTTGGTCGCGAGACGGGAATCTTCGGTATATGATTTTTTGAATGTCTCGTAACATCCCGAGAGCGCAAAGGCTGCTGGTATGATGAGGAGAATCTTTGGAGAAAAGAGATTGGGCTTTTTGGAGTTTTTCACGGTTTCAGGCGTTGACATCGGCAGGGTTTTAGTAGAAATAGTGTTTCAGTGCAACCAAATGTTCGCTCACTGAAGAGAATTTTTCTTAGCGCCCGGTCAGTGCAGCGCCTAACGAAAAACCTTTGAACGAAAAAGCCAGATTATTTTTACAGAATGAAGCTCAAATCCCGACCTGAAAAAGCCTCCCGCCGCCGCGGTATTGAATTCCAAAAACTTGAGGATCGCATCCTTTTCTCTGCTTCGCCGGTGGTGACGATTGATGCGCCGAACGAAGTGAAAATCGGGGAGACGGCCTCGATAAAGGTATCTTTCGACAACGCGGACCTAACGGATGCGGGATATGGCCCTTGGGTGGATGTCTTCATTGACGCAACAGGTGCCGACGGCATCGTTGATCCGGCAAACCCGGCAAACCCGCAAACAGGAGACACGGACGGTTTGGCGAATCCAGGGGATCGGTTCGACGGTTTCACCCTCGTTGGAGCGCCGACATATCTTGGCACGGGAGTGCGGCACTTGGTGTTGACACTCGACGATTCGGCGAACGGCGGGCTCGGCGTTTTGCATCCGTATGCGGTCGATGCATCGGGAAATCCCGTGTATGTGAGCACGAGCAGTGGGGCGAGTCCGTATTTTAGCACCCTGAATGGCTCCTTCACTTCTGGCGATAAACTGCTTGTCATGCAGCTTCCTTTCGGAAGTTTCACGCCTGACCAACCAGTAGCTGAGATCACTTTCGGCCTCAACCTGAGTGATCATGCCGACATCAATTCGACGCTGAGAGTTACGGCACTGGGAGGGTTTCAATTTGGAAACGATCCACTGAGCAACCCTGCCACCGACCCGAGCATTATAGGAACGGCTGCGGTAGCCAACGCGACGGTGGGAGCTGATCTCGCCGAGCTCACGAAGGTTTATCTCGGCCCGGAAAACGAGACGGCGACTGGCGCTAACTACTTGCGGACGTATCGGATCAACGTCGATATCGCGACCGGGCAAACGTTCACGAATTTGCATCTTTTCGACAATTTGCCCGACCAGCTTCAGTTCAGGCAAATCAGCGGGGCCAGCCACGCTTTTACGGTGATTGAATTGCCCTCGACTACGTCAACGGGTGGCGATTTGGGGATCAGATTTAATGGGCCAATCACGGGAACGGCCTCGGCATCGGATGCGTGGGTGGATGTGGAATTTTATGTGCCCCGCGTTTTCGATTCGAACGGTAACGGCGTGATCGATATAGCAGATTCTACTGTGCTAGCTCCAGGGAGCGGCGCGGATCTTTTGCTAGATAATCAGGCGTATGGCTTTGGATCTTGGGATCCGATTGACCCTCGCGACCAGACGGCGATTTTGGGATTTCAGGTTGACGGGAGCTTTAACCCGACCAACCTCACGACGGCGCTTGCCACGGCTTCCCCGGACGCCACCCCGGAGCACGTCGGTCTAGAAGTCTCTCCGCTCGTTGTTCAGAAGTCGTTTACGACATTCCTTGACACAGGCATCGCGGGAGCTTCGCCGGGCGATGTCTTGGAGTATTACCTGGATTTTCAGATTTCGGATTACTTTGCTTTTGAAAATCTCACGCTCGACGATGTAATGTTGGACGGGCTGCGCTTCGACGCGAGCTTTATCCCGACGCTTCAGATTAACGGGAATACGTTCACACTTACAGCACTGGGTTGGGCCGCGGGCAACTACACGGTGAACCAGAACTTTACGGGCGCGGTCGCGTCTGGAAACTTCGTGCTTGATCCAGCTGCCAACGACGGCAGCACGGCGCTCGAGTTCCGCGTTTCCAACGAAGCCATCACCCGCGGGCAGCCTAATGGCAAGCTTCTTGGTGGAGGAATTAACCCCTTAGCACCTGCGAATTCGATCGTAAATGATCTGACTGGCTACAACGACGGCGCTACGACCGGACGCATCACTTATCGGGCACAGATTCTCGATCAGTTCACCGATGTTTTCCCTTCGGGAGAGCCTTCTTTGAACCCGCGAGACACGCTCAGCAACTCCGTGGATATCCAGGCAAATCTCCTCAACCTGACGACCGGCCTGGCCTTGACGGCTTATGCTGGTCCAGTGATCTCGCAAGATGATTCAGGCTCGTCTGTGACGCTTGTTAACCAACAAGTGCAGAAGACGATCTACGCCATCAATGGAAGTACTAATTTGGCTGGATTTTTGGACCCGAGCGGCAACGTCAATCTCCAGCCCGGAGATGTGGTGACGTATCGATTCACTTATACCATACCGTCCGGTGATATCGAAAACCTACGGTTCACGGATTTTTTACCGCTTCCCGTTTTTGATGTGGACGACATTAACGCGAATGGAATTCTTCTCGGACTGGCCGAGTGGAGCTTCGTTAACAATACGGCAAATGTCGCTGTCTCGAATTTCACGCCAGGCGTGATCACCTATGGGCCCACTCATACCCTTAATACGGTTTCAGGTCCGGCGAATGCCTCGGCAGTAATCTCGATTGACTCCGTCACGAATTCGGTTCGCATGGAATGGGACGATTTCGTTAATACCGACAATCAGCCGAGACAAGTGGATGTTTTATTGTCGGCGACCGTGAGTGGCAGTCCCTTCGCGGACGCGCTTCTCCTGACAAACCAAGTGCAGTCGGGAGAGGGAAACACGCAAACTCCAGCAACGGAGAGCGTTGCCAATGCAATCATTCAGATCGTGCTCAATCAGCCCAATGTTTCGATCTTCAAGGGTGTCGTGGCCTCGACGCAGGGAGGATCAGTGGGCACCGTCGGCGGGTTGTTATTCGCCCCAGTGGGCCCGGGCACTTTCACGGGAACTCTTACAGGCCTAAGTAACGCCTCTGCGATCGGCGCGGTAAACCTGACGGCGTCGACAAAAGTCGATGCCGGCGACTCGGTGCGATTTGCGCTTGTCGCCTTCAATACTGGCCGCTCGGATGCCTTTGATGTGAGAATGCAGGACACGGTCCTCGGTTCTTACGTCAACAATTTCGTGGATGCCACCGCGTTTGCGACGGCGACGAATTTTAAGGTCCTCCGCGGCGATGGCACGGTCCTGACTTTGGGAGCCGACTACACGCTGACGTGGAACAATACGACAAAGGTATTTCAAGTTGAGTTAACGGATAGTTATATGGCCGGAAACCTGGGCTCGGAGACAGCCTTAGGCGGGCTCAGTCGTGGATTTCGAGCAGACTTAGGTTCTGACGTGAGCAATGGGTCGAACGGCATCGTTGCACTTTATGACCTTACGGTGGACACCGACGCGCGAGCCTCCTCGACGGTCACTAACACAGTGGCCCTCACGAACTATGCTGGTATTGAGGGAGGTGGAGACCACACGGCCGAAGACAAGATCGAAAGGGCGTCAATAGTTATTGCGAGTCCTGAATTCACAAAAGTCCTGACGGGAACCGAAATCAACATCACGGGAAATAACGCAGCGAACCAAGCGGTTGTCGGTGAGTTTGTCACTTACACATTGACGATTTCGGTTGCAGAAGGAACGACCGTTGGAGCGAGGATCGTTGATACGATGAGTGCCGGGCTGGCGTTTGTGGATGTCGTTAGCACGACTTACTCGGCAGGCGTGACATCGGTGAATACCCTTGGGATCGGAACGGGATCTGGTGCTGGCGTTGGTCCTACCAATGTGACGATTTCCAACACGGCGGGAGGCACGGCAAATCAACTCGCTTTCGACTTTGGCAGCATCACCAATACTGACATAAGCAACGCCAGCGCAGAGACGATTACGATTGTTTATCGTGCGGCGGTGATCAATACAAACACCCTGCCTGCTGCCCCCGGCAATCAATCTGGCACCCTTCTGGCTAACTCCGCGAATTTGACGTGGAGTTGGACAAATGATGGAGGCACTGTCCCTGGGGGAACGGGCTCGTTGTTGAGCTCTGCGGCTAATGTAACCGTGGTGGAACCCCATTTGGATGTGAATAAGAGAGTCGGCGGCACGTTCTCTGCGGCGAGCACTGGATACGGGGACACTCTCAGCAATCGCGATGCCGGCGACGCCGTCTTTTTTAGCATCGTGATCACGAACGATGGGCCGACGAGGGCTTTCGATATTTCCCTCGTCGATGTGGTCCCGGGTCTTTTTGCGGGTCTCGCCATCCGAGCGGAGACAACGTCAGCAGGCACCGTCTTTATTAATGGCGTGGCAAGCACAGCGACGGCTGCCAACTTCATTCTGTCCGGATCCACTCTGGGGATCGCAGCGGGATCCAATATCGATCTAGACCCGGGTGCGACGATCACGATCCACTTGCAAGCCACGTTGGACTATACCGTTTCTCCCGGCCAAGCGACGATTAACAACGACGCCGTTGCGCGCTGGACTTCCATGGACGGAGTGGTGGCGGATCGATCGATTCACAACACAGCTTCAGACGAACGCGGCGGGGCCTTGGCTTCTCCGACAGGAAACACCGACTCATCCACAAATAATGGGATCCTCGACAACTACGCGCATTCCGATCGCGCAGCTGTGACGATCGTCAATCCCACACCGACAAAAACCGTCGTTTCGACGAACGTAGCCTCTTCGACGGGCGGCAATGTCGTGGTTGGCGAGGTAATACGTTACGAGATCAGTTGGCGTATACCTGAAGGAGATGTGTTTAGCTTTAATTTCCGGGACAATCTCCCCAACGGCCTGCGGTTTCTCGATGATGGAACCGTGACGGTGGCCTTTGTTGCTGACTCGAACACCTCGATCTCATCCTCGACGATGGGAACGACTCCTTATCTTGGAACGACGTTGGGCACGCCGACGACATTCTTGCTCACGGCGGGAGGGACAATTTCCGAACAAACCCCTGGTGGTGGCTTTACATCCGGGGAAGATGTCTTCTTCAACTTAGGAACGATCACTAACGTTGAAAACGATGCAAATGACGAATTTATCATCGTTGCTTTCAACGTCGTTGTCGTCAACCAATTCTCAAACCAGCAGAACGCGGTGCTCGATAATACAGCGACGACGAGGAGCAACACGACAGATCTCCAAACAAGTGCTGCTGTCGACGTAACGGTGGTGGAGCCGACGCTCACGATCCTGAAGGCCGTCAGCGGGGCCGTGGCTGATGCCGGAGACCCGATTTCGTATACGATCACTATCTCTAACACCTCCGGCCAGGCGGCCTATGATGTGCTGCTCTCCGACGTTCTCGACTCCGCCCTGACGTCGCCCTCCATCTTCTCTGTGACGGCAAGCGGCTTCACGGGCGGGACGTTCACCACGCCGACGCTTGCAGATTTCGAGATTTTTGGAAGCACGCTCCGGGTTTTACTCACCTCCGACCTCGACATGAACAACGGCAGCCAGATCGTCATCACGATCTCCGCCACGATTTCGAATTCGGTTTCAACCGGGCAGTTGATCGACAACAAGTCCGACGTTTTCTGGACATCGACCGATGGGACAAACCCCGACGAGCGCGGCGGAGCCGACGATCCGAATCCGGATGCCGCGACGCCTGACGCTGGCCTCCTCAACAACTACGCAGTCTCCTCGCAAGTCACGACGACCGCAGTTGCCACGCCGGTCGTTTCCCACTCCATCGTCGACACCTCCCACACGGGAACAATTGGAAACAACGCGACCATCGGTGAGATCGTCACTTACCGCGTAACCGTCACTCTCCCTGAGGGTATCACGCCAAACATGGGCATTGATATGGCCATCCCGGCTGGCTACGCATTCATTCCGGGATCGATCGTCCTTGGTGCGGCGCATCCGGGTGAGACATCGTTAAACGACAGCCATACCGGGACCGGGACCGCGGCATTCGCAGGGAGCGGACTTGTTTCTCCCACAGCTTCGCGGATCGCGGGCGTCGGAAATTTCCTCAATGGCGATGACGTCCGGTTCACGTTCGCATCGATCACCACGACCGGCGACAACAACGTCAATAACAACACGTTTTCGTTCACCTATCAGGCTTTGGTGCTCGATGTTGCCAGCAACGACGGACTCACTCCGGGCCTCACGACCCTGACGCCAACCGGCACCTGGACGGCAGGCGTGACCTCGGGCGGGGTGCTAGTTGACGTGAACGATATCGGTAACCCCTTGGCACGCGGGGCAACGGCGACAGTCGTCGAGCCCGAGCTAAACATCGTCAAGACGCGCAGCGTGGCCTCGGGAGATGCCGGTAACCCGCTGACTTACACTTTAACGATTGATCACACGGTTGCCAGCCAGACCAATGCTTACAATCTTAACCTCAATGACCTCCTGCCCGGTGCGTTTGTCCCGACGGGGTTCACAGCTCTGATCGGCGTCACCGACGTCGCATCGAATTTCACGCTGACAGGCAACACCTTTGCCACGGATGCGGACGGAGTTGATCTTCTCTTGGGGCAAACCCTTACTGTCGTCTTCACGGGCAACATTTCGATAACGCAGGCGCCAGGGGCCAACTTTAACAATTCCGCCACGCTCGGTTACAATACCCTGCCGCACGGCACAACCGCCCAGCAGGGCGACTTCATCTCCGATGTTTCCGGCGTCACGAATGGGACCGACCGCGAGCGCCAGACGGCGGATTCCGACGCGGTCGCGGTCACCGTCCCCAGCACGCTTTCGCTCGCGAAGTCGCTTCTTAGCACGGACATCGCGGCGACGTCAGGGGCGAATTTCGCCATCGGGGAGACCGGAGCATTCCGGCTCGCCGTGACGCTCCAACAGGGCCTAACCTCGCGGGTCACGGTCAATGACGACCTCCCCGCCGGTCTTGCGCTGCAGCCGGGCTCGCTCGTGTTCAGGGCGATGACGGTCGGGACGACTGCCATCGGTGCGGTCTCTAACACCGCCTACACAGACGGCAGCCTCATTGATGCGGCGGATTTCTCCTATAACTCTGGCACGGGAGTCCTCGCGGTCTCTCTGCGGGACGTGCAGATCCCCGCGACGGCAGCGACGGACACCGGGCAGTTCGCTGTGGAATACTCTGCGAAGGCAACAAATATCTCCACCAGCAACAACGGGAATCTACTGACCAATTCGGCGACCGTCAGTGCCGACCGCAACGGCGACGGCGATACGACCGACGGCGGCGAGACGACCGGCCCGCAGACCGTCTCCATTACCATTGTCGAGCCTCAGCTCGCGATCAACAAGAGCATCATCACATCCACGGTCGGTATCGACGCCGGAGACACCGTCACCTACCAAATCGTAGTGAGCCACCTCGGCTCCAGCGCGTCGAATGCGTATGAGCTCATCCTCGACGACATCCTGCCTGCAGCCGCCTTGGAGAACTTCACTCTCGTTTCAGCGCAAATCTCCGACGGCGCGACGACGACCAGCGTTTCCGGCTCGTTTAACCTTTCGGGAGCCGGCGTGTTATCGACCACCGGCGACATTGACCTGCTCCTCAATACAAACGGGACAAACGATCAGGTCCTCACGATCACGATTTCCACGACAGTCAGAGATGCGCTGGCCGTCGGGACCTCGTTTACGAATACCGCCGGGATCAAGTGGTCCAGCCTTGACGGCGGATTGACCGGCGACACCGCGGGAACAATTGACGAGCGCACCGGCGCCGGAGCGAATCCGCCCAACGACTACACGCAGACCGACAGTGTGACGGCGGCCACGGTAGGCACGCTCGGCGTGACCAAGGGATTTGACAAAGCGAATGCCACAATCGGCGAGATCGTGACGTACACGGTGACCGTGACCGTCGCCGAAGGGCAAACGGTTCTCAACCTGACAGACACTCTCCCGTCCGGCCTCTCGCTCGTCGCCAACTCTGCCATCTTGACCGCTCCGGTCGGATGGACGATCAACGGATTCAACACCAACAGTGCCTCGCAGGTGCTCACCGTATCGAATCCGGGCGGCAGCGGCGCCACGGTTAACAACGCAGCCACGGCGGACACTGACACTTTCACTTTCATTTACCAGGCTATCGTTACGAATACACTGGGAAACCAGAGCGGAACATCTCTGGTGAACGATCTCGATGGGTCTGCGGATCTCAACAACGATGGTGATGCGACCGATGCGGGCGAGACAGATCTCAACAACACCGCGACCGCGACGGTTGTCGAACCACGTGTGACAATCGACAAGACTGCGGTTCCGGTCAGCGGCTTAAATGCCGGCGATGTGGTCACCTACACGGTCACCCTTAACAATCTGGCGGCTAATGGCGCGACAAGCAGCGCCTTTGACGTGGCCCTTAGCGACACGGTTCCCGGCGGCCTGTTGATCACCGGAATCTCCTCCACGACGCTGAATGCTGGATCCACGCAGGATGTTGCTGCCAGCATCAACGGCGGCGGGACCGGTCTCTCCGGTCAATTCGACATCCCCGTCGGCGGCAGCGTGGTGATCGTTTACACGGCAACCGTGCAGGCGTCTATCGTCCCAGGGCAGAGCCTCGTTAATGATGCCGACGCGACGTTCACCAGCCTCAATGGAACGGTGACCGGCGAGCGCGATGGCAGCGGTGTCGCTGAGCCGACCAACAACACTCATCCGGACGACGGTGGGATTCTTAACAACTATGGTGTGGGGGACACCATCACGGTGACTGCACTTTCGTATGCCCCGCTGGTCACAAAGGCAATTGTGGCAACAAGCGAGGCGGGTTCGACCGGCTCTAATGTGCTCGTGGGTGAGATCGTGCGCTACAGCCTGAAGTTTGAGCTTTTCGAGGGTACACTTAATGACCTCGTCATCCGCGATTTCCTGCCTGCGGGGCTCCAGTTCCTCACCGATGAAACGGTCGTATTCTTTACGTTGAACGTGGATACCTCGGTGACCAACACGATCTTCGAATTTAGCGACAGCGCTTCTGGTGGGGGGACGATTTTCACCGATGGCACGGATGTCTTTTTCCAGCTCGGGACCGTGGTTAACAACGACAACGATGCGGACGTGGAATACTGGGTCATCGAATTCAACGCGCTCGTACTCAACACGGTATCCAACCAAAACTCCGTTGCGCTCGACAACAACTTCGCGGTGCTCTACGACGCCGACAACAATGCCGGCACCGCACCTACGCAGGTCACCTCTCTGCGGGTGGATGCCAACGACGATGGCACGCCAGAGACAACGGGTCAGAGTGTTTCCAACACGGTGACCGTGACGGTGCAGGAAGCCGCTCTGAACTTTAATCAGGTCATTCCCGCCGGGACCGGATATGACGCCGGCGATACATTTACGATCACTTACACGATCACGAACAACGGGAGCGTTCCAGCTTACAACGTGCGCCTTGCGGACACTGTGCTGCCTGCCGAGTTTGATCTTACTAATGTGACCTTTGTCACGACGGGAACTGGCGGCGCGGTCACCGATTCCACTAACCTGACGTCTGACTCGATTGATGCGGAGATCAGCCAGATTGCCGCTGGCTCGACGTGGACGATCACTGCGACTGTCACCCTGCGCAATACGGTCAATCCTTCGGATGTTTACACCAATCCGGCTGACGTGAGCTTTACCAGCCTGCCGGGAGCGAATGGCACCCCCCCGCCGAATGGCACCGGAAGCGAGACTCCGGGCACGGCGGGTTCCGCCACTGGCGAACGCACAGGGGCCGACGGTGTTGGTGGAGCGCTCAATGATTATGCGCTTGCGGATACCGAATCGCTTTCGATTCCGAATCCGTTCATTGTTACCAAAGTGGCCGACAGATCGACGGCCACGATGGGTGAGGTTGTGACCTACACCGTGGAAGTCACG
>Ga0209591_10006190_pt1 | contig 13300 bp, 6 predicted proteins | sample MAT01_FD_187207 | JGI IMG/M metagenome (GOLD analysis project Ga0209591, IMG submission 187207) | Freshwater microbial communities from Lake Fryxell liftoff mats and glacier meltwater in Antarctica - MAT-01 (SPAdes) (version 2) | ecosystem: Environmental > Aquatic > Freshwater > Ice > Liftoff...
CGGCCAGCACTGGGGCGGTGGTCGTTTCGCCGCCGCCATACGGGCTGGTCAGCGGAAAGTCGGCCAGCGTACGCAAGCTGTCGCGCATCAGGCCGCTGCTGCTGTCATACGCCCCACCCAGCAGCACCTTGGTCGCCAGTTGCACGGCACCCACCGGGGTGGTCGGCGTCATGGGTGCCGCCGGATTGTTGGCGGTGTTGGTCTCACCCGGTGTGCTGCTCGTGCCGTTGAAGATGGGTGACGTGCCCATGGCGGCGGCACTCGGCGTCACCGGCACTTGCAGCGTGCTGCTGCCACCGGCCGCAATCGGACCGGGTTGGGTGCAGGTCACGGTTTGGCCAACGGTCGTACAGGTCCAGCCGTTGCTGGTAAAGCTGGCCGGCGCACTCGTGTTAGCGGGTAGCGTCATGCTCGCCGTCACCGTGCCACTCGTTGGGCCAGTGCCGATGTTGGCCACCGTCAGCGGTACACTGCTCGCCACGCCGGCCACGAAGTTGGGTGACGGCTGGCCGATGCTCGTCGTCAAGTCGGGTGTCGCAACCGCAACATCGCGGTAATCCACATCACCCGCACTGTTCGCGTTCGGATAGGTTGCACTTGGGTTTGTGATACCCGCATTGACCGGACCGAAGGCACTGTCGTTGGTGTCAACGGCATTGTCCAGACCATCACCATCATTATCAGCGCCGGCCAGGGTAAGCCCTGCTTCGGTTGTGTCACTACCCTGGGCATTGTCGCTGTCTGTGTCGAGATAATCGGGATTGTCTGTACCGTCAGTGTTGACTGGGGTCAGGCCGCTACCGTAGGCAGTGTCCACGCCATTGGCTGTAACTACGCCATCGGGCGCCGTGTAACCGGCAGTACTCTGGGCCTCAACATTATCCGGGATGCCATCACCGTCACTATCCAGATCCTGGGAATTGGCGGCGCCATCGTAGTCACTATCAACCGTAACACCTTCAACGCTATCCAAAATACCATCGCCATCATCATCCAGGTCAACATCAGTGAAGATGACGTCTTGATCGAGGTCGGCACAGTAGATGCCTTGCGTAGCTGGCGGATTTTGGACCAGGTCGATGGCATAGGCGAATAAGTTTGCTAGGAAGCGCTCTTGGTCGGTGTCGACACCGCCATCAGCCGAAATCGCTGGGTTTAGTCCGGTCAGCATATCGACATCAGGCAAGATAACGTCACCCGTCGAGCCATCATAGATAACGGCAGGCAGGCCGGACGCATCGTTCGCCAGAATGGTCGCCCCTTGGCAGACGGGTAGCGTGACATAGCCTTGGAAGCCGCCCGCTTGTGAAATCGTGGCAACGGCGCCAAAGAGGCCAGCAAAGATGGGGTGACTGCTGCCTTGTACTGTAGGTGTGGCGGGATTGGTGGTCGGCGACGCCGTATTGTAGCCCCAACGTTGGGTGACCCGGGGAGGAGGGAAAATACTAATTTCGGGGTGCTCGGCAATGATGACCACCCCATCATTCTGGGTAGACCAGGTGTACAAGGCATCCAGTTCGGCAGTTGTCAGAGAATTTTGGTTAGCCCACCCGTGGAAGAAGATGTTACAGGGCGCCAACGTCGCAGCAGTGACTGAACCAACGGTTGCAAAGCTATCGATAATGGTAATGCTCGTGGAGACAATGCCACCACTGCCAAAGTTGGCAGGATTGAGTAGTTTGAGACGGGTGCTGTTGGCCATCTGAACACCATTGAGTGTATACCCAATGTCAACGGCTTGCCATCGCGCATCAGCCACACTACAGATCACCACTGATGTACTGGCGGCATTCACCGTGGTACTGACCGTGTTCGACGTGGCCGGCGTCGTATCGCCGCCACCGACCACGCTGGCGCTGTTGGTTTTTACCCCAATGGTTGTCGGATTCACGACGATAGGAAAGCTGCTGCTGCCGCTAGGTGCGATGGGCGCGCTGCTGGTGCAAGTAACAGTTTGGCCGCTGGCGCTGCACGCCCAGGCCCCAGGCCCGCCGCTGCCCGTGGACACAAAGGTGAGGCCCGCTGGCAACACATCCGTTACCGTAATCATACTGCCAGCACCGCCAACACCAGGCCCGCTGATAAGTAAGGAGACATTGTTCGGCGTATGGTGCTCAAGGATAGTGCCTTCCCCCAACTGCCCTGGCTGGTTGACGCCCCAGCATTGCATTGTGCCGTTGCTGAGGATGGCACAACTGTGTTGTAAACCAGTTGCAATCGCAGTGACCCCGCTGGTCAAGCCGCTGACATCGGCTGGCACATGATGGTCGGTAATCGTGCCATCGCCCAACTGGCCATTGCTGTTGTTGCCCCAGCATTGCACGCCACCACCTGTGCTCAGGCCACAGGTATGATAGTAGCCACCCTTAATGGAGTTGACCCCGCTGCTCAAGCCACTGACGTTGACCGGCGTGCTGCGGTCAGTAATCGTGCCGTCACCCAACTGCCCATTGTTGTTAAGACCCCAGCACTTCGCCGCACCGCCGCTGGTGATGGCGCAAGCATGCGCGAAGTCACTTGCCTCAATGGCAACCACCCCACTGGTCAGTCCACTCACATCGACCGGCGTCAGGCGCTGGTTATTGTTTGTGCCGTCACCCAATTGTCCGTAAGCGTTAAGACCCCAGCATTTCACGCCACCACCCGTGGTCAAAGCACAGGAGAAGTTCAGACCGGCAGCAATCGCCGTGACGCCACTGGTCAATCCGCTCACATCCACTGGCGTGTGGCGCTGGGTCAGGGTGCCGTCGCCCAACTCTCCGCTCTGGTTGTCGCCCCAACATTTGACGCCCCCGCTGGTGGTCAAGGCACAGGTATGTTGTTGACCTGCGGCGATGGCAACGACCCCGCTGGTCAGCCCGCTCACATCCACCGGCGTGTTGCGCTGGGTCTGGGTGCCGTCACCTAATTGTCCTACCCCGTTGTGGCCCCAACATTTCATCCCGCCGCTGGTGGTTAAGGCACAAGCGTGTTCATGACTATTCGCAAGCATAGCAACGCCGCTGCTCAAGCCACTCACATCGGTGGGCGCGGTGCGGGCGTAGCTCTCGCCGTCGCCCACCTGCCCATTGCCGTTGTTGCCCCAACACTTCGCCCCACCACTGCTGGTGACAGCGCAGGTGAGGTGCCCACCTGCGCTAACAGCGGTCTTTGAGGGCGTGGCAAACAGGACGGGCAACCCGCTCACCCGCACCGGTGTGCTGCGGTGAATGTGCAGGCCCTCGCCCAACTGGCCTTCGCCACCACGGCCCCAACACTGCGCTCCCCCGTCAGTCATGATGACGCAGGTATGCTGAGCACCTGTGGCAATGGCGATGGCCCCGCTGGTCAAGCCGCTGACAGAGGCCGGCACATGGTGCTCGATAGTCGTGCCGTCACCCAATTGTCCGTAACCGTTGTGGCCCCAGCATTTCGCCGCGCCGCTGGTGGTCACCGCACAGCTATGCAGGTCACCCAGGTCAATAGCAACGACCCCGCTGGTCAGCCCGCTCACATCCACCGGCGTCAGGCGCTGGGTGGTTGTACCGTCGCCCAATTGTCCGTAACCGTTGTGGCCCCAACATTTGACGCCCCCGCTGGTGGTCAACGCACAGGCATGTTCTTGACCTGCGGCGATGGCAACGACCCCGCTGGTCAGCCCGCTCACATCCACGGGCGTCAGGCGCAGGTTATTGCTTGTGCCGTCGCCTAATTCTCCTAGCCCGTTGTAACCCCAACATTTCATCCCGCCGCTGGTGGTTAAGGCACAGGAGAAGTTCTGACCGGCGGCAACAGCACTGATCCCACTGGTCAACCCGCTCACATCCACCGGCGTGTCGCGATCGGTCTGGGTGCCGTCACCTAATTGTCCTAGCCCGTTGTAGCCCCAGCACTTGACGCCGCCGCTAGTGGTCACTGCACAACTGTGCTTCGCACCGGCGGCGACGGTGCTGGCCCCGCTGGTTAGCCCGCTCACATCCACCGGCGTCAGGCGCTGGTTATTGCTTGTGCCGTCGCCCACCTCCCCATTGCCGTTGTGGCCCCAACATTTCACCCCGCCGCTGCTGGTCACCGCACAGCTGTGCAGGTCACCCGTGCTCACGGTGCTAACACCACTCGTCAATCCAGTTACATCTGTCGCTGCCTCGAGGGCAAGATCGGTTGCACCGTTGCCGTTTTGACCTTCGCCGCCCCGACCCCAGCATTTCAAGCCGCTCGCGCTGGTAATGGCGCAGCTAGTCACCCCACCCGCGGCAATGATGTTGACGCCGGCGATGCCGGTGCCGGTAGTGGTTGTGCCGGTGTTGGTCACGGACAGGGTGTAGGTATAGGGTACGTTTTGCGTCGCCGTGGCCGGGCCGCTTTTGCCACTGATCAGGTTCGAGGTAGCCGCAAGCGCAACCGGGGGTGTGCCAAAGAGTTGCTGGGCGCTCCAGGTCAGGCCAGCCAAGCTGTCGGCTAGCCAACGGGGGAGACCGCTGGCCAGGGCGGTGGCATGTGTCATCTGTGGCGTGGGCTGGAGGGCGGTCAGCGTGCCCACGCCGAGCGCAGTGGTGATCTGAACGAAGATCACGAGCCAAGTGACCAGATAGTGAAGGCGTAGTTTCGTCTTACGCTTATGTAAATGATTCATTGTGTTAAACTCCTGAATAGTAATGATGAACGACGTGTTGCGTGAATTTGGTTTTTGCTTGACTGCCTGCGTTGTACATGCGCCAGGACGAGCGTTGTGATGGCGTTGCCGGGTGTGTTATACTGGTCATGGTTGAGCGATTGAACGGCTGAAAAGGATAAACAAAGATGACATTGCTAGAAATTCTCCAAGATATTCATGCTTTGCAGGAAGATCTCCTGATATATGAGCGTAAGTACAACATTCTCTCGGAAACGTTCTATGAGTCGTACATGCAGGGCGATGAGCCACCCGATGACGCCTGGGTGCTGGACTGGAACATGTGGGCCGGTGCTTACGAAATCTGGTTGGATCGCAGGAAACGCTATCAACAAGCAATGGACACGCTTCGCAGCGAGATCCCACTCGTCAAAGTCATTGAAAAGGCTGTTCGCCGTGAACCACTTCCAGTCGCTGCGTAATTACGAAGATTTCATATACGACTTATCAAGTTATTACCCCGCAGTTGTTACTTCTACACTGGTTGTTGTTCGACGCAGTGCCAAGCAAGCGACGATTGTGGGTGAAGTTGTGTTTGCCGATGCCTACCGACTTGCTGTCAGCGAAATTGTTGACTTTGCAGAAGGCCGCCTTGTGATTGGACGCTACGGTTACGAAGTTTGGCATGGCAAAGAAAAACTGTATTGGTACGATCCGCAGCCGCATCCCGATATACCTGAACTTGCTTCGACGCATCCGCATCACAAGCACATTCCGCCCGACATCAAACATCATCGCGCCCAGAGGGCACCCGCCGCGCCAAGCTTGAGTTTTACCCAGCCGAATCTGCCCTTCCTCATTCAAGAAATCGAACAACGCCTCCCACCTTCCACCGCTTAAGCGCTGTAGCCGCCGCGCGCCTGCGCCAGTGGCGGCGTGGGCTGGATGATGGTCGGCGTGCCCACGCCCAGCGCCGCGGTGAGATGAATGAGTTTGGTTTTAAAATATTTAGATTTGGACATGCAATACCTCCAGAACAGGATGGGGCCGGCAAAGGCAAGTGCTCTGCTTTGCGCTATTGTGTAACGAGTGAGTCAGCGGTCTCCAACAACCAGACCGGAAGCGCTGGTCTGTTCAACAATTCTGCTTTTGCACCATTGGACTCAGACTTACTATCTACTTCTGCGGGCTTTTTACATCCACCAAAACGCTTAATCTTGCCTGTCGGTGCGTAGTACCTTTGTACTGACCAAACGACCCGCATATAGTGCTCCTAAATCAGCTGTAAATTGCAGGGAGCATTCTCTAATCGGGTACCCCTGGCTGCCACCGCTGATTTAGGAACTGGCGTCACGCCAAGCATGACTTGGTTGGGTATGTTATAGCTGGGTATTATTCTGAGCATAGCGATGGGTAGACCCCTTGGTGGGCTGAATCAAGCTGACATTGAACGAAATTAAGCAAGATATTCACGTTTGTGGAACAGTAGATTTACCCACATAAACCAAATGGTGGTCAGCCAATTTTGTCTTATGTCCACGCGTAGCGGTCTGTTGCGAGCAGGCCGCTACGTTTTTCTCCAATTTTTATCTGGTATGTAACCATCAACTTTACACACAAAGATTACTTTTTCTTAAGTAGAAGCATTGTCAACTTAACAGAAGTATTTGGGTATTTAAATATTTGACGAAAATCAGAATTCAGTTATACTGACGGACATCCAATTGTGTGGGCAAAATCTAGGCATTATGTATGCAGCAAAGTTGTTTTCGGATTTTGCTCATCATTTTTATCAGCTTACGTTAAATTAAAGTTTGTTTGTGATAACAACAGTATAAGACGCAGAGACGAGAAACAGCAATAGTACTGTCAGCACTGGATCAACGCTCCAACCCCGATGGTCTATCGGCGTTAACTTAAGTGCCTGACGGCAGTACGAACAGCCCTGAAGCGACGCTCAAGTGCCGATTCAGCGCCGATAATCGCTTATGAGTATTGAAGAACCCCCAACAATCAGGCTACTCAAAAAGGCTTACGTGCACCCAAATGATAAAAAAATTGAAAATGTCGCTGCTTGGCGTGCCTCAAATTACCTTGGACGAGGAATCACTCATCGGCCAACTGGCCCGACGCGAGCAAGCGCTGCTTTTCTACCTAGCGGTTAATGGCCAAGTGCGCAGCCGTAGTGCGGTCGCTTCGCTTTTGTGGGATGCAGTGCTGGACGCCCAAGCCCTAAAAAATTTACGCGATGTATTGCCCAATTTGCGCAAACGGCTGGGATCACACCTGTTAATCACCCATCAGAGCGTTGGCTTCAATCGTCAGGGCAGTTATTGGCTGGATGTAGAAACGTTCCAACATACCGTACAAGCGCGTACGCCCAGCAAGCCAGCAGCCTTGCACAATGCATTAGAACTATACCGCGGTGAATTTCTAGAAGATTTTTTTGTGCGTGACGCCCCCGGCTTTGAAGAATGGCTGTTGCTCCAACGCCAACAGATGCATACGTTGGCCGCAGAGGGCTGGCAGAGGTTGACGAACCACTATATCGAACAGGGCGAGAAAGGGTTTGGCCTGATTGCGGTCCGCCGCTTACTTGGGTTAGAACCGTGGCGCGAGAGTGCGCATCAACAGTTGATGCGGCTCCTGATGCGCAGCGGACAACGCGGTGCCGCGCTCGCCCAATACGAGATTTGTCTGCGCGCGCTGGCCGATGGGTTGGAGGTGGTGCCCAGCGCAGAAACCGTCGCCCTCTATGAGGCGATCTTGAGCGGAAAATTTGACAACGACCAAGAGTCAGCGGCTGCCGCAGCGGTAGTTGTTGTCCTCATGCCAAACGAGCCAATCCAGCCAGGGCTGGTGCAACCAGGCGCATCCGTGCCAGCCACTACCGCACACAACCCAGAGCCAGTGGTCAAACCCGCTCCGCAGCTCAATCATCCTGAACGGACGCGCCGTGGCAATTGGAACGCCCTGCCGGCTGTCAATAAGTTCTATGGCCGCGAGCAAGAATTGGCCCAAGTGGAGCGCTGGTTGCTGCAAGACCAGTGCCAGGTAGTAACCATCTTTGGGATTGGTGGCCAGGGCAAGACCACGCTGGCCGCAAAAATTGTTCATACACTGGCTGAAGCGACCGAGAATCCGTTTGATGTAATCCTCTGGCAGTCACTAGTCAATGCCCCACCCCTTGCAGAAATTCTACAAAGCTGGTTGCCCATCTTATCCAAGCAGCAAGTTAGTCCATTGCCCACAACGCATCAACAACAATTTGCCCTTTTACTCGATTATCTACAACAGCAACGCTGTTTATTAGTGCTCGACAATCTGGAAAGTATTATTCTGGATACAGATGACTACAATGGGGCAACCGGCGCTTACCGGCCTGGCTATGAAAACTATGGCGAGTTGATCCGTTGTTTTGGGGAAACTGAGCATCAAAGTTGTCTGCTCATTACCAGTCGCGAGCAACCGATTGCCTTGGCACGCATGGAAGAAAACAGGGTTGCCGTCCGCTCTTTGCAGCTAGAGGGATTATCTAAAGAGGCGGGCCAGGCCATGTTGTATGGATACGGGCTGACGAATCCGGTAGAAACAGTCAATGCTTTGACCCAAAATTATTCCGGTAATCCACTGGCGCTGACCCTGGTCGGCGAAACAATTTGGGATCTGTTTGACGGTGATATCGCGGCCTTTGCCCGCGAAGATAGCTTAATCTTTGGTGACATCCGTCATGTTTTAGATCAACAATTTGCGCGCCTAAACCTGCTGGATCGTGAAATCCTCTTCTGGCTCGCCATCGAGCGCGAGCCCGTTTCTCTTGCCACCTTACGCCACAACTTGGTGCAACCAGAAGCAAAACGGGCCATTTTTGAAAGCCTACGCACCTTACTGCGGCGCGCCTTGCTAGAGAAACAGGGTGAGAGTTATAGCCTGCAAAATGTGATCATGGAATATATGACCAACCTGCTCGTGGAAAAAATAGGCCAGGAAATCCGCATCGCGCCTTGGCTGGCCCACAACGAGCCGGTGGTTACTTCTGCCTCGTATTATACAAGCAGCACGCGCAGCATTGATCTATCGCTCCCGTTTCCCGAATCGCGGTTGAATCGTTTTGCTTTGATCAAAGCCAAAGCCAAGGCATACGTACGCGAGAGCCAGACACGCTTGATTCTTAAACCGCTGGCCGAGCAGTTGGTGACCAAATTAGGCAAGCCGGGGGTAGAAAAACGCTGTCAGGCCCTGCTCCATCGGTTGCAGACAACGGCGCCGTTGCTGCCCGGTTATGCGGCAGCCAATTTGCTCCATCTCTTGCTCCATTTAGAGACAGATCTGCACAATTATGATTTTTCCCAGCTTGTCTTTTGGCAAGCCAATTTACAAGGCGTCCGCTTACCCCCCGTTACATTTGCGCACGCCCAGTTTAGGGATACGCTTTTTACCGAGCCCTTTAGTGATGTCACCGCCTTGGCTTTTTTTCCCAACAACCAATATTTGGCTGCTGCCACGCGTACGGGTGGGATCTTTCTTTGGCGACTCGCCGATCAAAGCCTTTATCACGTCTTGTCCGGACACACAGATACGACCTTTATCGCGCTCAGTGCGGATGGTGAACGTCTCGCCAGCGCTAGCGCCGACGGCACATTACGGCTATGGCAGCTTACCAACATAACAGAGATGGCATCGCCGTCGCATATCCTTGCTCAGCAGTCGATCCCCTTCACAGCAGTGGTTTTCAGCCCCGATGGCCGTCTGCTGGCTAGTGGCAGTGATGACGGCACGGTATGTTTGTGGGATGGAATCACCGGCGCGCCGGGTCCAATTTTGTATAAACAGACATCCGCCGTCTTAACACTCACTTTTGCATCGGTGGCGGGGCATGGACTGGTTCTGGCAAGTGCGGGGGATAGTGAGATCTATCTTTGGGCATTAGAGACGGAGCGCTTGCTCGCCAACTGGAGCGGGCATCACGATCTCATTTGGACGCTGGCGTTTAGTCCGGATGGTTGCCTGCTGGTCAGCGGCAGTGCCGATCGAACGGTGCGCCTATGGCAGATCACGACCGATACGATAGGTGATAACAACAACGAACAGCCGCCAAGTGTATGCCTAGAAGGCCACACCGCCCATATCTATGCAGTGGCTTTTAGTCCAGATGGCAAAACCCTGGTCACTAGTGGTTTCGATGAAAACATGCGTTTATGGGACGTCCAGACGAGGGAGTGCCAACTCATCTTACGCATGCATAAAAGTTGGGTGCGCGCCGTGGCCTTCAGCCCAGATGGCAAGAGCCTGGCCAGTGGGGGTAATGATCATACGATCGGGCTGTGGCACATTACCCCCAGCGAGTATACATCAGTCACCAGCCAATTGGACTACATATTAACCGGCCATGCTAGCTTTGCTCGTTCTGTCGCGTTTAGCCCACAGGGGACAACATTGGCCAGTAGCCATGCCGATGGGTTGGTGCGGTTGTGGAATACGCAGAACGGTGAGTTGCAGTATAGCTTACGCGGCCATGTAGGGGCAGTTCACGGTGTGGCATTTAGCCCCAACGGCCAGCAATTGGCAAGTATTGGCAACGACGGAGTTGTACAGTTGTGGAAGATGCCAGGCGGCCAACTGGCGCACAGCTTGCCCGGCTATGACGGTGCATTGCGGGCGCTCGCCTTCAACCCAGACGGCGAAATTCTGGCGGTGGGGGGGAATCGCCCCTATGTACAGTTGTGGAATACGCAGACCGGCCAACGCCAACGCACCTTAGCCGTCCCGTTTGATCAAATCTGGTCTGCGGCGTTCAGCCCAGATGGCCAAATATTAGCGACAGGTACGCATGCCCAAGGCATTTTGTTGTGGGATGTTGTCAGCGGCAAGTTGCGGGGAACCTTCGATGCAGCGCAGAATGCTGTGCTCGGTCTGGCTTTTCATCCGGGAGGTGAACTGCTGATCGGGGGCAGCGTCGATAGGTGTGTACGCGTGTGGGATATTCGTAGCGGACGTCTGTTATATACGCTCAGTGACGCCGCACACTGGGTTTACACGGTGGCAGTGAGCCCTGCTGGCAACTTGCTGGCGGCGGGCACAGTGGGCGGTATAATCTATATGTGGGCCATCGAGCAAGACGGGGATACAACGAATGTTCGACTGCGTCATCGCCTGCATGGCCATACGATTGCAGTCAACAGTGTTGCCTTCAGTCCTAGTGGCAACTTATTGGTTAGTGGCGCAACCGATGAAACGATCCGCTTTTGGGATGTTGAGAGTGGCGCCTGCGTCAATATTCTACGCGCAGAAGGTCCATATACTGGTATGGATATCTCTGGTGTTACCGGGTTGACAGAAGCCCAGAAAGCGGCCCTCGTGGCACTGGGCGCGGTGGAGAAAAATGTACCTAGAGGTTCGATCAATCCTTCCTCTATCGCGACCATGCTCAAGGCGCCAAACAACGTTGGACAGATCTCGTTAAGCTGGTCGTAGCATTTCTGCTGATCAGTGGTTAGTCCAACGCGGCAGCAAAATGGAGTAAGACATGGAGTGAGACATGGAGTGAGACATGGAGTAAGACATGGAGTAAGACATGGAGTAAGACATGGAGTAAGACATGGAGTAAGACATGGAGTAAGACATGGAGTAAGACAATGTTTATCTTAACCAACTGACTAACCATTTCCACCCAACGGTACGCGTTGATCAGATCTCAGCGCTCGACACTCGCCAAACGGCGCAAGACAATCGGGCTGCCAGGCGTGGCGGATGAACAGTACGCTAACCCCAATTGCCGCAGAAATTGATTTTTGAGATGGCTGGCCAGGTAGTGCAGTGGTCGCTTAGAGACGGTGGTGGTAGTCAAACAATCGCGCAGTGCGCCCTTCAAATCTGCCGCCGTTTTACCTGGAAATTCGGTCGCGGCTAGACCAATCATCCAAAGTAGGTGGGCATCGCTATTGCCAACCTGCGCCAGGGCCAGATGCTGACCAATGGCATGCGCCTTGCGATTGATACCCAGATACGGTAGGCTAGCGTTGTATACTTCCAGCCCAAGCAATGTATCGGCCACACCCTGGGTTTGCAAAGCGCTGTATAGATTTTTCTCCTGTAGACACCACCGCCAGGGTCCACCTGGATGCGCACCGATACAAATTCCACCCTGCTCGGCCACACATTGCACCGTTTCTACCAATGATAGATTGGGCGGTACGGGTTGCGTGACAAACAAAGCCAATACATGGCCTTCGGCGCTAGACACTTCCACGCCAGGGATAACATCCAAGCCGTATTGGGGCGCAAGAGCCACGGCCTCTAGCGCGCCATCAATTTGATCGTGATCGGTGATCGCGATCACATCCAGATCTGTGTTGCGCTTAACATGCTCCAAAATGGCCGGCACTGTCGCCGTGCCGTCATAGCTATACGTGCTGTGGATGTGTAGATCAGCTTTACCCATGAGTCTTTCCTGCCCTCCTCAACATGAATGATCGACGGCCAGCGGACGCCCCCTCTAGTCTACACGACCTTTGCTAACAGAAAATTTTCAATTGATTAAGCCTTGTTAAGCCTTGATGAGGAATAAGATAATTTTGAAAGGATGAAGGTTTAACGGGGTGTGGTAGTGGGCCATGGAGACTTGACCGGTTTTAAAATCGGCCAAGTCTCCACGGCCCACCGCCTATCGCGCCTGATTTAATTCGTTCAAGCGCTGCAGAACTTTGATCGAGGCCAGAACCAGCATAGTATCCCCAGCGCGCAGTTGCGCAGTGGGCGCGGGATGAATGCTATCGACACCGCCGCATTGCAAAAAGACGACCGAAAGGTCGAGGGTGGCTTCGAGCTTTTCTACTGTCCAATTGAGAATCTGACTGCTTGGTTCGACGACAATTTCGGTCAGATTGAGCAAAGTGTCACCCACATAAAAGGAGTGTTTGGTATCGACGCGCATGGCCGCCGCGGCAAAAATTGGCGCGGCCAACGCCGAGGTACTCAATGCCGTATGGATGCCAAACCCTTTCTCTACGCGCCGGGCCAAGTCGGGATCGAACATACGCAGTACGACCTTGATCGACGGGTTGACTTCGCGCGCATCAAGGGCAATATCCAAATTGGTCAGTTCGTCGTCGGTGCAGGGAATGATCGCATCTGCCTTTTCTACGCCCGCCTTAAACAGATGCTCTTGACGCCGAGCATCGGCAATGATTACCGGGATGCCCAGAGCTTTGCAGTTTTCCACAAAGCGACCATTTTCGTCACTCTCTATCCCGACCACGTCGCGGCCGAATTTGAGCAATTCGACCGCGGTGCGGTAGCCGACCTTGCCCAGGCCGCAAATAATAATATGGTTGCTATATGTGGAAGCCATTGCCACCTGCCATTTCTGTCCGCGTGTCTGTTTGTTAAAAAGCGCATTGCCAAAACGCAGCACCCCATCGGCCAGCACCCCCAGCCCAAAAATTGGAATGATAAAAAAGAGCGGCTGCAAGTACCAATCTTTGGGATAGGGCACGCTCACTTCAAAAAAGACGAGGGCAAAGGTGGCGTGCAGTGCTTCGCTAAACGAGAGGCGGGCTTGCGTCTCTGGGGAAACATAAAAGAGATAAAAGAGAATTGCACCACCCAGCACAAGGCCCCAAAAGAGCAACAGTGACACCCGTGATTCTTGCAAAAGAACACGGGTATCGCGCAGGAAGGCACGTAAATTGCGATAGAAATGCGATCTCA
>Ga0209591_10006194_pt1 | contig 13295 bp, 7 predicted proteins | sample MAT01_FD_187207 | JGI IMG/M metagenome (GOLD analysis project Ga0209591, IMG submission 187207) | Freshwater microbial communities from Lake Fryxell liftoff mats and glacier meltwater in Antarctica - MAT-01 (SPAdes) (version 2) | ecosystem: Environmental > Aquatic > Freshwater > Ice > Liftoff...
ATATTGGCTTTCTGTGCGCCCAGCTTCGATTACTAGTTCTTGTGAGGAATTGCTAATTTGATTATTCATAGAGTTAGTGATTTATAGCAAAAAAAAAAGATTGTATTAGAACCTAAAACTAAAATTAATAGGCTCTTCTGGGTTTAAGGGGATAAGCTCGGCTAATAATAGATGAAAGCCTTTCACACCAAAGACTTAGCCCTTGTCAAACATACAGCTATTGTATCAGATTATACAGTTGCCGCCCTAAACCCAGAAGAGCCAAATTTTTTGAATTTGTTAAATAAACTATTCAGTTATAGCAGTCCTAAATCATTTGTAGATTTTTGCGTTTGTGGAATAATATCCCAAAGGATTTCTTTTATACAAACCATTTTAGGATTGCTATAAACAATATTCTAAATATCAAAAAGTAATAAAAAACCCATGCTAATAAATTGTCTTGATAATAAAATAATTGGACTAGATTTTAGGGCTTTCACAGCAAGCTTGCGAGACGAATCCCTGTTGCCCTTTTGTAATTCCTGCCACGCATAATTAGAATATGTAAAACTATTTTGGCGAGCATTAACATATCCTAGTGCAATCTTGGCTAATGGATGGCTTCTTTGAATTGAAGCAGGCAGCCAAGCAAACGCATGAATGTAGTTTGAAACAGATAAAATCTTTAAAGTATCTTTGAATCCATACCTTGGAGCAAGATCGTAAAACTTACTTTCTGATTGATGGCGAGAAAATGGTTGCGTGCCGAAGGATTCAGCCTCAGCATTACTTGGATTGCGAATAAAAGCTTTCAGTAAGTCTTCAGTAATTTGCTTAAAGTCACTAGTTGCACATTCTTTCGATTGTAGATTTTTAGTCAAATGCTCGGCAAAATTTACAATTGCCCGATGTTGCACTAATAAGCCCCACTCAATACCACTTTCATTACTCTTAGATCTTAAAATAGGTATATATCTATCACCTTGTTTGTCATATCTCACAGTGCTTCCATGATCCGCCGCCATAAATAACTCTAAAATTTGAGGATCACATAAAAAATAGCGATCACTTCTGTCATTAACTTCTAGGAAATAAGGCATTAACTGATCCTTAGGGAATGCTTGAGTACTACTAAGGAGACCAAAAAAGAAGCCTCGTAGCCCTGTGTCTGGGTAAATGTTTCCTGCCGCTAAAAGATTACTTAGAGATCTTTGAGATTTACCAGACCAGCCAATATCTACTGTTGCATAAGGTATGTTGTCGCCCATTCCCTCTTGCTTAAAGTAGCCAATAGCTCTGTCCCGAAAGATCTTAGCCGTAGAAAGAATCTGCACTAGAACAGATGGATCTTGAAAGACTTCTTTCAAGATCGTAATTTCACTATCATTAAGCTCTTTGTCCCAACTATCTTCTCTAAACTCATATCTAGAGAGGGTATCATCAATCAGTTCTGGTTTCAGATTAACTCGTTCGCAAATAATGCGGATCGAAAGAAATCCTGGATTATCGAGAAGCCAATTAAATTCCTGTTCACCCATAGACTCAATGGTCGGAAAGTGAAAAGCTTGTCTCGATCCGTAAAAATATCGGCAATCAATCTCATATCCCCATTGACTGTTGATCGCTTGAGCAACCTTGAAAAGAATTTGCCCATCCCTAGCCATGAAATATAGTCGTTGAATACCTTGTTGCTTCGCTTGTATTAAAACCCAACTGACGAAACCAAAAATGAGCGGTGCAATAACATTAGTAGCAGTATTCCAAATCGTCTTTTTGTTTAGATCAGTTTCAGGACAATGTGATCGACATAAACGGGCGGTCTCAACCAGTTGAGAGCTAAAGTGAAATAATAGTTTGTCATTTCCTGCTATCAACTGTTCGTAACGATTAAGATCTGTTTTTACAGAAGGAGAAAAACTTACATCCATTTGTTTAACCACAAATACTTATAACAAATTTAAAAATGGCAGCGCTATTTTTAAATTACAAAAACTTAATGGGTTTGATTTTTAATTTAATCAAATGTTGTCGCACACGACTAAATTGGTATGACTATAATGCCTAGCCCAAAAATGGCATAGCTATTTTAATTGCAAAAAGAACTTGATGAGGCTGGTTTTCAATATTGCTTGTGTTATCTACATGTGTGCTTATTTTATGTTTAGTTTTGGGCAGCCTCATTTTGCATTTGATGATATCGCCATAAGCTGCCTTTCTTTTCTATCAGTTCTGGATAAGTACCTTGTTCAACAATCTCACCTTTTTCCAAAACGACCACATTATCAGCACGGATAATTGTCGAAAGTCGATGAGCAATCATAATTACCGTACATCCCTTTGATAAGTTCTCCAAGGACTCTTGAATTAATCTTTCCGTTACTGAGTCAAGGGCGCTAGTTGCTTCATCTAAAATCAAGATTTCAGGCTTGCGGAGCAACGCACGCGCGATCGCAATTCTTTGTCTTTGCCCACCTGACAATCGTACACCGCGATCGCCAAGTATTGTATCAAATCCTTCAGTCATTGCTAGGATAAAGTCTAGAGCATTGGCTTGTCTAGCAGCTTCTTGCAGCTCTATTTCATCAACTATATCTAATCCATAAGCAATATTATCTCTAAGGGAAGCATTGAATATAAATGTGTCTTGGCTAACAATAGCCATCTTACGACGAAAAGAATTAATTTCTAAATCTCTTAAATCAATACCATCGACCATAATATGTCCTTGAGTTGGATCATATAATCTAGGCACTAAATCAGCTAGAGTAGTTTTTCCTGCTCCTGAAGTCCCTACAAATGCAGTAGTTGTTCCACGTTTGATGGATAAATTAATATTCTTTAAAACAGGTCGCTCAGAACTATAACTAAAGTAAACAGAGAAGAAATCAATTGACTTTTTGAGGCTCTTAAATTCAATATCACCATTTAGAAGATAGACTTTATCTTCTCTTTGCAGAATACTTCTAACTTTACTATATGATCCCGCAAAACCTGCTAATTCGGTTCTTATACCATTAATCTGTTGCACAAGGGGCATCATGCGAAATAAAACAAACATAAGAGTTAGCAAAGCAGAGACCTCTAATTTCCCCGCAATTACGAGAAAGTTAAATGCAACTAAAATAATACCAATCAAAATTGTACTGGAAATAGATTCTGCTAAAGGACGCACAAGACTTATATAAGAGAATAAATTAAGGTGCGTTCTCCGCAAATTTAATGAACTTTTATAAAATCTTTTCCTCTCAAATTGTTGTGTACATGAGGTTTGGATTGTGCGAATACCATTAATAAATTCAAGTGTGCCAGAAGCAAAATTAGAATAAGCTTGTGATGTTGGGAAACTCAACTCTCTTACTTTAATACCAAATTTTGATATAAATAATGACAATGTACCAAATAGAATTAGAGCAACTATGGATAACTGCCAAGATATAAAAAACATTGAGATGATGTAAACTGTCAACGTTGCTCCAGCAATCCCAAGTGCCGAAGCAGACGAAAAAGACCGTTGGATAGACTCTATCTCATGTGTCATTGAATTAATTAAGTCGCCAGACTTTGAGCTTGAGTAATAACTCAAATTTACACTTATCAACTGTTCAAACATTGATTTATGTAGGCGATCGCCAAATGAAGATTCTGTTGATAGGGCAAATACTGCTGCCCAATAAGAAAATATTGAACGCAGACAAGCAGCAACAATCACTAAAAGCCCCAATCTATTAAGCCTTTCTATATGGCTAGATTGCACTCCTAGAATATAAGTGTCTATCCAGCCTGAACCAGCTTGAGATGCTGATACGCTAGGATTAGTTATACTTTGCAGGAATAAATTGATTACTCCTACAGCAACCCCTTCAAATACAGCTCCTAGAAGAGAAAATGTTATTGCAAGTAAAGCAATTAACCAAAAATACTTAAATTCCCGAAGAAAAATGTAGTTGTGTTGCCAAAATTTGCTTTTTCTTACAATATTTTTGAAAAATTCTGTTTTCAGGAGCATGGATCTGACCAATATCTATCTTGAGTCTAAATTTAAAACTGGCGCAAAAAGCGTAGGTCACTTGTAAATAGGCGACGGATATCATCTATTTTATGCAAAACCATGGCAACGCGATCTACGCCAAATCCCCAAGCAAAACCTGTGACTATTTCTGGGTCATAACCAACGGCTTTAAAAACGTTAGGATCGACCATGCCACAACCACCAAGTTCTAGCCATCGTCCATTCCACATCACATCAACTTCGGCAGATGGCTCAGTAAAAGGAAAGTAACTAGGACGAAAGCGGATTGGGCAGTCTCCTAAAAGTTCTTCGACAAAGGTTTTGACAGTTCCTTTTAGATCGCCGAAGGTTAGCCCTTCTTCGACAGCTAAAAGCTCAATCTGATGGAAAATTGGTGAGTGAGTAGCATCAATATCATCTTTACGATAAACACGTCCAGGACAAGCAATTCTTAAGGGAGGCTCGTTTTCTTCCATGTAGCGGATTTGTACTGAGGAAGTTTGCGATCGCAATAACTTACCATCACTTAAATACAATGTGTCTGCCATGTCACGGGCAGGGTGATCGGCAGGAGTATTTAACGCCTCAAAGTTATAGTAATCAGTCTCGATTTCTGGACCTTGAGCAACTGTAAAGCCTAAGCCAACCAAAATATCCAGCATGCGGTCAATGGTGCTTTGGATTGGATGCTGTCTGCCTTGATAGGAGTGCAGAATACCAGGCATGGTCACATCAAGGGTCTCTGATTCAAGACGCTTGGTAATTACAGCTTGCTGAATCGTGGTTTTACGTTCTTCAAGCTGATTTTGTAATGTTTGCTTAATCTGATTGGCGATCGCACCAACTTGAGGGCGCTCTTCAGCCGAGAGCTTGCCCATTGTCCCAAGAATCTGAGAGAGAGTACCTTTCTTTCCTAAATACTCGACTCGAAGTTGCTCTAATTCTTCAGGAGTTTGCACATCTCCAACTGATTTTGTTGCGAGTTCCGCTAGAGATTGTAGTTGAGCAGTTAAGCCCTCTAAGTCCGTTGCCATCAACGTTTCCTAATTATTTATGAAAAATCTTTGTTGTCATAACTTTAGCAGAAAAAATACAAACTCTTCGGTGATCGAGAGACTTTCTTGAAAAAACCAAAAAAGAGAGGGCTTGTTTAGCAAGCCCTCTCTTTTTTGGAAGATGAGATCCCTTTATTTTTTAGCACTCGCTAGGAATACCATTGGATCGATCGCACTACCACCATTAGGTCGAATCTCAAAGTGGAGGTGAGGTCCTGTACTGAATCCAGTACTACCCATTGTGCCAATCATCTGACCTTGACCAACTGTTTGACCTTCCTTAACATATAGCTCATTCATGTGGGCATATCTAGTGATTGTGCCATCAGCATGACGAATATCGATCATGTTGCCGTATCCGCCATCACTCCAAGTAGCATACTCGATTACACCTGATGCTGCTGCCAAAATTGGTGTACCAACAGGTGCGGCAATATCAATTCCCGCATGAATCCTTCCCCAACGCCAGCCGAAGCCAGATGTAAATACCCCGTCAGCCGGCCAAATAAAGCCAGTCGATAGTCCGTAATCTTGGACATCGGGTAAGTAAGCACTCGCGGTAAGTTGTGGTAACTGCGGAGAAACACCTGATCGATCGCCTGGATTAGCGATCGCATTACGACTTGCATCAAAGTTGCGATCGGCATTTGGCGAAGCATTTAAATTTGCAGCAGCAATCTTAGCCGCTTCGAGCTTACGAGCTTCTTCAGCCCTTGCTGCTTCTTTGATCTCAGCATCACGGACTTTATCGTTAAGTCGATTAACTTCTGTCTCTAGACGCTTCACCTCTAAAGAAGTCATCCTTGCTTCAGGATCAGGCAATAAAGCCGCAATTTGGTTGGGCTGAGCGATTGTCACTACCTGCTGTTCAGCAGATACTAATGCAGGAACTTTTGGTACAATGCTAGCTGCTGACCTTACAGGAATCTGAACATTTGGCTCAGAGGCAGGTTGAGAGATGGCAGAGGCAGGTTCAGCATTGGAACTGTCGCTTTGTTCGATCGCCCGATTTGCTGGAATCGTTGGAGTCGATATTGCGGCTACCGTTGTAGACTTGCTAATTGGCTCCGCAGCGGGCTGATTTAAAGCTTCTGAAGGGACATTGCTGAGGTTGACACGTTGCTCTTTAATGAAAGCTGTAGGTATTTCTGGGATCGACAATACTGTCGCAATTATAGGTGGAAACTGAAGTCTAGGCTCAGCAACTGGCTGAAAAGAATTAGCTTCGATGGGGATTGAGCGATTATTACTGTACTGTTCAGCAGCACTCGTCGCAGGAATTGATGGAGTTGCGATCGACCTTGCTGGCAAGTTAAGCGCTGTTGAAGACATCGCAGGATTCTTTTTGTTGTTAGGATTATTAAGACTACCTAATTCATTCAACAACTGATCGGGGGCAAATGGAAAAAGTGCAACTGCAACCTTAATTGCTGGCTCACTAGCTACAGGTAAGCTAGGTTGCATAGCAGTCACTTTTGCTTGCATGCCAGATGACTGCTCAAGAGCGGGAGAAGTTGGCATATTAGCAGAAGCTTCAGATCCTGTTAACTGCATTAAGCCTTGCCAAGGAGAAACGCGATTAGCAGCAGCGATCTTAGTTACAGCATCTTTTGGTAAAACCATCGGCGTAGCAGCCGTAACTCTCATTGGTTCAACTTCTCTAGATAAAGAATTAGTTGCCGAAACTCTAGTAGTCTCTGACAAAGCTGCTACAGGCGATGGTATCTGCTTACTTGGCTTTTCATTAGAAGATGCGATCGTTCGAGTCGATGGCAAACTACGACCTTGAGGAAGCTTTAGCTCTTGATTTAGTTCTAACCATTGAGGGCTTTCTAGCTTGTTTGCCTCAATGATTGATCTTTGGGTAATACCATTGCGGCGAGCAATCGTCTCAATCGTATCGCCGTTTTGAACTCGGTATGAAGTAAACTTGGGCTGCTTGGCAATCTCATTTTCAGCGATATTTGACTTGGAATTAGCACTAGCTAATGTAGCTACTGCTTTTTTGCCTTCTAATTCCTGCAAACGCAGAGTTAAGCGCTCTTTTTCAGCTATCAACTGCCTCTTTACATGTCCTTCTTTAACTTGCATTAAAGTTGAGACATTTCCTGGGATTACCAGAGGCTGATCGATCGCTAAAAAGTCGCCAGAAGTTAGAGATGTAAACTTAATAATTTCGTTCTTAGGAACGTTGTAGTAACTAGAAATAGCTTCGAGCGTATCACCTGGTCTAACCTTGTGAACCAAACCGTTCACAGGTGGTATTACCAGCTTCGTACCTGGTTGCAATTCAGTATTTGCACTGATGTTGTTTGATGCCGCGATCGCTGCTGCATCAACTTGATAAACTTGAGTTAGTTTCCATAAGGTTTCATCTTCACGCACCTCATGGACGATTACGCCTTGGGCATTATCCCATGTGCCTGAAGCGATCGCAGTTCTTGCCATTTCATACTTGCGATCTTGGTTTTGTGCCATCACATCCGTCAATGTACGCGATGACACGGCAACTGGGGAAGCCTTGAGATTATTGTTCGCTGATTGCTGGTTAACCAAAACCCCCACGGTTCCTGCGGATAGGGCAAACCCTAACACAGCGAGAGAACGACGCACCTTCAGAGAGGAAACCTTATCACCCAATGTCAGGGAAACATTGGTTATTAGATCCTCGTCTTTAGAAGATATCTTTTTCAAAAAACTGCCTCCTCTTAACTAGCTTTGCTCCTGATAAATCAAGTGTGAGAATGAAGCGAGTCAAATAATCAAAGCCTACTTCAATAGGTAGATTATTAAACTCAGCAAGGAGCAATTACAGATAATAAGTTACCTTGATTTTTTCTTTAAAACAAGTTCATGGTGAACAGTAAAAAAGACAATTTTGTGTATTAGAAGTCATTCTTTTGGAGAATGCATATATAGAACTACTTTGTCAACCATCAGTTTGGTAAAATAATCTTCCAAAATCTATAGAAAATCAATTTTCATTTAACTATACCTAAAGATAGTTTTTTGGGGAAACCTTATTTCCAAAGTAAGAACTTTTTTGAGTCCACAAGATGATTTTGCTTAATCCGAGATTTTAGAGTATATTCTATTTCTGCCAGTAGCAAGAGCAGTTATTATAGTTTTACATCTATACAAGCTCTTGATATCTCCATTTTACGCTTATTTACTACCTTTAGCGTTTTCAATCAACTTTTTTTATTATGTAAGCTTTTTTTAACAATTTGCAGTAAAAAATTTACAAAATCAATCTTAGTCAGACAGCAACTTCAGAAATTTGTAAGAGTTTCTGTCTTCTGACTAGTGTTTTAGTTAATTTCAATAACGGTTGTAATTTTAGGCTGCCTTTCAAAAGAACAATTTTGGGGTTTGCAACGCCATAGGTGCTGCAAACCCCAAAATTGGTTTCATAATGAGAATTGCTGGCAGGATGTATACATAATTACATTGGGTGCAGGAATAGCTTAAAATTACTTTAAAAATGCCTTAAAAAATGAAATCACATTTGGAGATAGCAGCTTTCATCAGCATAACTAACTTATAAAGCCCCTACACCTCCTTTAATTAGGGTAGACAAACTTTAACGTACTTTATCTGCTTGAAAACCGTTATTAGACCAACATATGAGTAAATTTACAGATCAAGATAGGCGATACGTAGCGTTGTTTACCTTGATCTATAACTTCTGCCATTTTTAGCAATATCGGCTAATTTAAAGACTTTTTAGGAAAAGAAGATCTATGAGCATTGGATATCTCGCGCTGGTCTTACACGCTCACTTGCCTTATGTCCGCCACCCCGAAAGCGACTATGTGCTTGAAGAAGAATGGTTGTATGAGGCGATCACCGAGACTTATATTCCCCTGATCAAAGTCTACGAGGGACTCAGGCGAGATGGTATTGATTTTAAAATAACCATGAGCATGACTCCGCCACTGGTATCCATGTTGCGCGATCCTCTCTTGCAAGAACGCTATGACAAGCATCTAGCCACGCTACAGCAATTAGTTGAACTTGAAGTAATTCATAACGAACATAATGGTCATGTCAAGTATCTTGCTGAGTACTATGTCAGAGAATTTGCGGAGACTCGCGAAATTTGGGAAAAATATAGCGGCGATCTGATCACTGCGTTTAAGCAATTTCAAGACACAAACAATCTAGAAATTATTACCTGTGGCGCGACTCATGGTTATTTGCCTCTGATGAAAATGTATCCAGAGGCAGTCTGGGCGCAATTAGAAGTCGCCGTTGAACATTACACACAAGAATTTGGACGCGCACCTAATGGGATTTGGTTGCCAGAATGTGCCTATTACGACGGATTAGAGCGATTGCTTGCCGATGTGGGGCTACGCTATTTCTTGACCGATGGACATGGGATTTTGTATGGTCAGCCACGCCCTCGTTATGGGACATATGCACCTGTTTTTACGGAAACAGGGGTAGCAGCATTTGCCCGCGATCATGAGTCTTCACAGCAAGTGTGGTCATCGAAAGTTGGTTATCCAGGTAATGCTGTTTATCGCGAGTTCTACAAAGATCTAGGATGGGAAGCGGATTATGAGTATATTAAGCCGTTTATCATGCCGAATGGTCAACGAAAGAATACTGGGGTTAAATATCACCGTATTACAGGACGTGATTTTGGACTAGACGCAAAACAGCTTTACGATCCTTATTGGGCAAAAGAAAAGGCAGCCGAACATGCAACCAACTTTATGCAAAATCGCGAACGTCAAGTTGGTTACCTCCACGACATGATGGGTCGTCCGCCGCTTGTGGTATCTCCCTATGATGCAGAGTTGTTTGGACACTGGTGGTATGAGGGACCTTGGTTTATCGATTTCTTGATTCGTAAGTCTTATTACGATCAGACGACCTATGAGATGACACATCTTGCGGATTATCTGCGTGATAACCCAACTCAACAGGTGTCACGTCCTGCTCAATCTAGTTGGGGTTATAAAGGTTTCCATGAATATTGGCTAAATGAAACAAATGCTTGGGTCTATCAGCATTTACACAAAGGTGCAGAACGAATGATTCATTTGTCCTATCGTGAACCTGTAGATGAACTAGAGTGGCGAGCTTTAAATCAAGCGGCGCGTGAGTTACTCTTGGCGCAGTCCTCTGATTGGGCCTTTATCATGCGGACTGGCACAATGGTTCCCTATGCGATGAGACGGACGCGATCGCATTTAATGCGACTAGAGAAATTGTTTGAAGATATCGAAGCTGGGACAATCGATGCTGGTTGGCTGGAAAAAATTGAGTATATAGACAATATTTTCCCTGATATTAATTACCGAACTTATCGTCCATTGATAGCTGGTTAATTACATCCCTTTACACAAAATAAAAGCGGCGCGATGCGCCGCTTTTATTTTGTGTAAAAGAATTTTTATCTACATTTATTTAATAAAATATTAGTAACATATGCTACCGTTTATATACTTATATGTTATGGTAGCTGTATGTAAACAGTATGTAATTTAAAGGATATTAGTCATGAACGTAGTTCAAAGAAAGGCTGAAGCAGCAGCAAATCATAAAGCCAGTCTATCGGCTTCAGTGAAACGTCGTATGGAAGTTGCTCGTGCTAATAATGATGCTGGATTACTAAATGTGCTTGAACAAGAAATGAAGCAACTGGGCTTAAATTAAAAAAAAGGACGCTTTGCGTCCTTTTTTTTAGGATGCACCGCCAAAAACTTCGATGTTTTCAAATAGACAGACAGGGGAAGCATGTCCCACGCGAATTACTTGGTTAGGTTCGCCTTTTCCACAGAATGGAGAACCATAGGCTTCAACGGTATGGCGATCGCCTATTTTCGCAAGGTTATTCCAAAATTGGTTCGTGATACCGCGATAGTTGGGATTACGGAGGGTTTTGGTTAATTTGCCATTTTCGATGAGTTTGGCATATTCACAGCCAAATTGAAACTTGTTGCGATAGTCATCAATTGACCATGAGCGATTTGATTCCATATATACGCCGCGTTCGATATCGGCGATCGTCTCTTTAAACGAATGCTCACCCGACTCAAGATTAATATTTGCCATGCGATCGATTGCTGGACGATTCCATGAAGTTGCTCTAGCATTGGCTACGCCTTCTATCCCCGATCGCGCTTGACTCTCAGAACTACCTAGTCCGCGCAATAGCTTACCTTCTTTAATTAAATATTCTTTAGTAGCAGGAAGCCCTGCATCATCAAAAGCATAGCTGGCAAATTCACCAGCCATAGTGGGGTCGAAGGAAACATTCATTAGCGACGAACCATATTGCATATTGCCAAAGTCTTTGAGCTTAACAAAACTGCCGCCTGCGTAGTTGCGTTCGTCTCCTAAGATGCGATCGATTTCTAGGGGATGTCCAATACTTTCATGGATTTGTAACAGCATTTGATCTGGTGCAAGGACTAGTGCTGTTTTTTCTGTAGGACATTCTGCGGCGGAAAGTAGTTCCACGGCTTGTTCACCGATAACTTTTGCTCTTTGCAAAATTGATGTGCGATCAAATACTTCCATGCCGATTTGATTGCATCGGGCGAGTTGTCCATTATCACCACGTCGCTGAATAACTGAGCCATCTTGGGCAGTTGCGGCGTAGTCGGTGGCTATGGTGAGAAATTTTTGATAAATGTCGGAGCCATTACTACTGACAAAGTTAGTTTCAATTTCGGTAATTACAGCATAGGCACTAGTTTTCACGATCTTATCGGAAACCTTTAACGTATCGCAGATCTCGATGAGGAGTTGATTGAGATCTTGGGGAGAAATCGCATTCGATGGTTTGAGAAATGGTGAGAAATACTGACCGATCGCTTTTGGTCTTTGGGCGATTGTAAAGCGATGTACTGCCCATTGTGCGGCAATTTTTGCCTGTTGAAGTGCCTTCTGAGCCGTTCGTTGAATATTTTCAATATCGAGGTGATTGGTGCTGGCATAGCCAAACTGTCCATCAACTAACACTTCGATCATGATGCCGTGGGATTGGCTGCGTCCGTTGGACTGTGGTTTGCGATCGCGTAAATAGCGAGTCGTTTTAATTTCTTGGACTTCACGCAAGCCAATCCATTCAGCGGATGGTAGATCAATACGAGATAGGGAAGTTTTTAAATCAAATTGCATATGTAAAGCTCATAAAGTAAAAGGGACGCATCGCGTCCCTTTTACTTTATCAATTATTAAGCGGGTGATGGGATTCGAACCCACGACATTCTCCTTGGCAAGGAGATGCTCTACCACTGAGCCACACCCGCACTTAGTGCGTTTTTGCGTTTAGCGCTTTACTAATATGACAAACATTGCGATTAATGTCAACTATTTTTTTGAGAATAATTCTTTGATTATCTCTGAAGGCTTTATTCAGAGAGCTTTTAAATACGACAAAATTTTCTGCGGTTGCAGTTCTCCAATCAGTTTGTAGAAATAAATTGAACAGACAAGGGGCTTATGCCCCTTGTTAGCGTTATCGAAAATTACAATGGAACTAATCTAGCCTTCTAAAACAAGCAAAAGCAATATTTCACAAATAGTTACACATCGCGTTTACAATATTCTGTAACATTTCTAGGCTGAATATAATTCACTTAAGCTGTATTCTCCTAGAACCAAGCATTGAAATTTCTCCTACACAAACCCGATGCTGACAGAAAACTCAACTGCTAGTACCAAGTCTAATAATGGTATTTACAACGGTTCCCCTGCGCCTTTATCGCGAGCCGATTACTACATGAGCTTACAGAAAGAGCTAGATCACCTTGAAGAAATGGTTCTGGAAAGTGGCCCTCGGGTGATGGGACACACTGTAGTCGATGAAGAAAAGCTTTGTCAGCAGATCGATCGCGTTAGGCTCTCTGTACCTGAATCGATCGCAAAAGCTGAAGAGATCTTGCTGTACAAACAAGATCTAGTTGAAGAAGCGCAACAGTATGCTGAAGATTTGATTAAGTCTGCCGAGTTACGCGCCAGTCAGCTATTAGAAGAATCGGTGATCATTCGTCAAGCTGAGCAAGAGGCAAGTCAAATCCGCCGCGAACTGCAAGAGGAATGCGAACAGGTGCGATCGCAAACTCTCAATGAGGTCAATCAAATGCGTCGCCAAGCTCAAAAGGATCTTGATCTGTTGCATCAACGGGTGACGGGTGAAGTCCAAGATATGCAGCGTGGGGCAGATGAGTATAGCGATCGCGTTTTAGGCAGTCTTGAGACTCAACTAATCGACATGATTAAAATTG
>Ga0209591_10006196_pt1 | contig 13293 bp, 9 predicted proteins | sample MAT01_FD_187207 | JGI IMG/M metagenome (GOLD analysis project Ga0209591, IMG submission 187207) | Freshwater microbial communities from Lake Fryxell liftoff mats and glacier meltwater in Antarctica - MAT-01 (SPAdes) (version 2) | ecosystem: Environmental > Aquatic > Freshwater > Ice > Liftoff...
AGAAAGCCAGACGGTAAAACTGCTCGGAAAGCAAATCGTCCAGCAAATTAAAGCTTTCGGGATTGCCCTTTTCTCCGTTAAAAAAATTGATATTTTCATCGATAAATTCCTGGACGATGGGATTTTGATTGTAGAGCTCCCACAGCAGTCCTTTGACAAAAGCTATCTGATCGTATCGGGCTTTGCCTTTAGTTTCTGAAGGTGTATTCTTAATCAAATAAAGAATTCCCAGAAACTTAATAAAATCTGGATGGCGTCGGCCTAATTCCCTACCTAAATGCCCCAAGTTATGACTGATAAACTTAGCGTAAGATTCAATTTTTACTGGCAATTTTAAGCTATAGTAATTGATAGTCAGTCCAATTTCGCTGTATTTAAGTTGAATCTCGCCATTTTCCAGACACTCTCCATAAAAATTGCCCAGGAGTGGAGCCAGCACTCGACCCCTGAGATGTTCGTAAGCGTGATTCCATTCAATATCGAAGTAGTCGAAATAGTCCGAATCTGGGCCGTGTTCCAATACGTCTAACAGCAACAAGTTTTGAGTGTCGTAAGCCATGTGGTTCGGGACAATATCTTGCAGCCATCCCATGTTCCGCTTCTTGATTTCGTCCGTGAGCGCTTCAAAGTTTTCTGAGGTTCCCAATTCTGGATTGATTTGATTTGAATCAACGACATCGTATCCGTGACTGCTGCCTTTTCTGGCTTTGAATATCGGTGAGGCGTAAAGGTCGGTTATTCCTAATTCTTCCAGATAGCTAAGGATTTGTTTTGCGGCTTCAAAGTTGAAACCTGCATGAAATTGAATCCGATAAGTGGTTGTGGGAATTCTCAGCACTGTTAATTTTACTCCTGATTGATTGGTCGATCGGGTTTTTTACAAAAGACGAGATTGCATAAATCTTTTATTGATAGAGCAACCGCAGATGAAAGGCAGATTAACGCAGATTAACGCAGATGCATTTCAAGATTGTTTACGAATAAATGCAATCTTGTTTACTATTTTTGTATTAATTCGTAGAGTGCGAAACTCTGTGGTTTAACAGTCAACTCTTGATCTAAATTTATGTTTTCAGGCAAGCTAGAACCTGAAGCCATCCATTTTAGCTCAGCCGAGTCTAAAATTTTGTTCCAATTACCTTGGGGAAGTGCCGCCGTAAAAGCGACCTCTTGCCGATTGAAGTTTAAAATGCAGAATATCTGGCTGTCATCTGTCCAGCGACGTAGAAATAAGATTTTTTCTGCTTCAATACTGGATACTTCTAGACTGTTTTTATCTAGTTTTTTAAGGGCGGGTATTGTGCGTCGCAGTTGAATTAAATGTTGGTGCCATTCCCAGAGGATTTTGTGTTTACCTTCTGTTTGTTTTTCCCAGTTTAACTTGCACTTTTGGAAGCTGTCAGGACTCTGGGGGTCTTGAAATTCGCCTCGACCTTCAAAAGCTTTAAATTCTTGTTGTTTGTCTTTGCGGATAGCTTCAATTAAGTCAGGGTCTGAGTGGGAAACAAAGTATAAAAACGGTGCTGTTTCTCCGTATTCTTCTCCCATGAACAAGAAGGGAATGTAGGGAGAAATTAACACCGTGCCGGCTGCGAGTTTCAGTGCTTCAAAGTCAACTATTTGCGAGAGTCTGTCTCCCAAAATCCGGTTGCCGATTTGGTCGTGGGTTTGGGAAAATACCAGAAATTTATCGCCCGGTTCATCCTTGACAGAATTGCCGTGTTTTCGCTTTCTGTGGGGGGCGTACTGGCCGGAGTAAACAAAGCTTTCTTTGAAGGCTTTTTCGAGGTGTTCACACTTACCGAAGTCTTGGTAATATCGGTCATTTTCTCCCGTAAGTAATGTGTGCAGTGCGTGGTGGAAATCGTCGCACCATTGAGCGTCTAATCCAAAGCCTCCGAGTTCTTTAGGACGTACAGTGCGGACATCGTTTAAGTCACTTTCTGCGATTAAATAAAGTTTTCTTCCAAGTTCGTGGGAAATCTCGGCTGTGGCATCGGATAGTTCTTGCAAAAATGGTCTAGCACCTACTTCAAATATTGCTTGAATTGCATCTAATCTCAGGGCATCAATGTGATAGTCTCGAAACCAGTAGATGGCGTTTTCAATAAAGTAGTTGCGCACGCCGTCGCTGTATGCGTCGTCGAAGTTGAGGGGGTCTCCCCAAATCGATCCGTATTTTGATGTAAAGTAGGGGCCGAATTGGCTGAGGTAGTTGCCTTCGGGGCCGAGGTGGTTGTAAACGACATCGAGAATTACTGAGATGCCGTGTTCGTGGCAGGCGTTGATGAGTTTTTTGAATCCTTCGGGGCCGCCGTAGGAGTTTTGGACTGCGTAGGGATATACGCCGTCGTATCCCCAGTTTCGCTCGCCGGGGAATTGGGCGACTGGCATTATTTCTATGGCGTTAATTCCCAATTCTGTGAGTTTTTTGAGTTGGGGAATGATTGCTTCAAATGTTCCGGCTTGGGTGAATGTACCGACGTGCAGTTCGTAAATGATCATTTCGGCTAGTGGCACGCCTTGCCAATTGATATCTTGCCAAGCAAAGGCGTTTTCATCTATTACTTGGGACGGGGCGTGGACGCCTTGGGGTTGATATTTTGAGGCTGGGTCTGGTCGGTCGGTTTTTCCTTCGATTTGGTAGGTGTAAAGGGTTCCGGGTTGGATGTCTGTAGCTGTGGTTTGCCAGTAACCTTCTGCGGATTGTTGCATGGGTATCAGGCGTTTTTCTGGTGAAACAATTTGAAGGGCTATTTGTTTGATTGTGGGCGCCCAAACGGTGAATTCACATTGGTTGTTGCCGAGGTAGTTTGCTCCTATCTTCACTTTGATCTGTTCTCCTGATAAAATAGGTTGGTTGTTCGATCGCCCTTGACGCGCTATCAAATGCTGTGTTGTTAAGGTGCAGCGCCTGTGTAGAGGGTAATATTAAGTAGGTGGGTACAAATAAACATTAGATGGGTCGGGCGGGTTTTGCCTTCATACACTGGCTTATTTCATAGATTCTTAGCTAAACCCGCCCCTACAAGATACTATGGTTTTTTCGCAATGACCTACTTACTTCAAATAACCAACAACTAACTTGAGACAGAGCGATCGCAGGCTAGAATTGTCGCTGGGGCAAAAGTAGCGGTTGGCCATGTATAAATTAGACCATGAATCTGGATCGGGGCGATCGCCAATCTTGATCACCTGCAATAGTTAATATTTCTTGTTTATATAATGTCTAAAATATATCTAAAGGTAGATCACAAATCAGCGTGAGCGTGTATTCTATGGCTATTACTTTTGGACGGGAAGTCTGCTGCAATCTGGACTCGGCGGAGTCTCGCGAGTGGTTAGTCACCAACGGGATCGGCGGTTACGCTAGCGGGACGATCGCAAATCTCCTCACCCGCCGCTATCACGGCCTACTGGTGGCTGCCCTCAAACCTCCGCTGGGACGCACTTTGATGCTCGCTAAGCTGGACGAGACGGCCGTGTATGCCGATCGCGCCTATCCGCTTTATACCAACCGCTGGGCCGATAGTACGATCGAACCCCACGGCTACAACTCCATCGAAAGCTTCCACCTCGAAGGGACGACACCAGTTTGGAGGTATGCCCTCGCCGACGCTATCCTCGAAAAACGGATTTGGATGCAGCCAGGTGCTAACACAACATATATTCAGTACCGCTTGCACCGCGCCTCACAACCGATCGCCCTCGCAGTCAAAGCCCTAGTCAACTACCGCGACTACCACCACATCACCAGCGCCGACGACTGGCCGGTAAGGCTAGAAACCTTGACACGGGGGGTTTCCGTGACTGCTTTTGAGGGAGCATCGCCACTTTATCTGCTGACAGATGCTGAACCAGAGGCGAAATTTCGAGTCTCTACGAATTTATACAATTGGTACTACGGATTTGACTTATCAGCCGAAAAGCGGCGCGGCTTGGAGTGTTGTGAGGATCACTTGCACGCGGCGACTTTTCACTTGGCGATCGCACCGGGGCAGTCTCTGACATTGATCGCCAGCACTGAGAAAAATCCTGAACTCAACGGCGATGCCGCTTTAGAGTTACGTCGCGCGGGCGATCGAGCATTGCTGCAAAACTGGTCAAAAGTGAGTGAATCTCCCGACTGGATCAATCACTTAGTGCTAGCAGCCGACCAATTTATCGTCAACCGCCCGCAGCCCCAGGAACCAGAGGGCAAAACGATCATAGCCGGATATCCCTGGTTTAGCGACTGGGGACGCGATACCACGATCGCCCTGCCCGGTCTCACAATCTCTACCGGGCGATGGGAAATTGCGCGATCGATTTTGCGGACTTTTGGGCGGTATGTCGATCGGGGAATGCTGCCGAACCGCTTCCCGGATGCCGGCGGCGCACCGGAATATAACACCGCAGACGCGACGCTGTGGTACTTTGAGGCAATTCGCGCTTACTACGACTGCACCGGCGACGATGAACTTTTGACCGAACTTTGGCCTACACTATGTGAGATTGTAGACTGGCACGTACAGGGAACTCGGTATAACATCCGCGTCGATCCTGACGATGGTTTAGTCTACGCGGGGGAAACCGGCGTGCAATTGACTTGGATGGATGCGAAAATCGGCGATTGGGTGGTAACTCCTCGGATTGGTAAGCCGATCGAACTTAGCGCACTTTGGTACAATGCTGTACAAGCTATGGCAAGTTTTGCTCGAAAATTGGGCAAGTCTCACAATGAATATCAGCAGTTGGGCGATCGCACCGCCGCCGGATTCGATCGCTTCTGGAACGACTCAACCAGTTACTGCTACGACGTTCTGGACGGCCCCGACGGACATGATAGCTCCCTGCGCCCCAATCAAATATTCGCCGTTTCCCTGCCCCTGGACTCGATTTATCCGCACTCCGCCAAATCCTTGTCAGCGGGGACGCGCCAGAAAACCCGCTATACACCCTTACTCACGCGCATCCAGCAGCGTGGCGTAGTGGACGCCTGCGCCGAGGGGCTTCTCACTTCCCACGGTCTCCGCAGCCTCTCGCCACAGCATCCGCAATATCGCGGCGCATATGAAGGCGACCAATTGCAGCGCGACAGCGCCTATCACCAAGGCACAGCTTGGGGCTGGCTGATTGGCCCGTTTGTCTTGGCGCACTTGCACGTATACAAAAACCCAGCACAAGCTCGCGAATTCCTCGCACCGATGGCACATCATATAAGGTCAGGCGGAGTTGGCAGTTTGGGCGAAATTTTTGAGGGCGATGCCCCGCACTCGCCCCGGGGCTGCACGGCTCAAGCTTGGACTGTGGCTGAGGTGCTGCGGGCTTGGTTGGCAATTAATACTATGGGTGTTTAAATGGGGAATGCGATCTTTAGTTCAACAAGAGGTTTATGGCATTATTATTAGCTGGCGATATTGGCGGAACTAAAACTATTTTGCGATTGGTAGAAAGAACTACTGATGGTGAAATGAATGCTCTTTATGAGTTCCGCTATCCGAGCGGGGAATTTCCCGATTTAGTGCCGATAGTTCAGCAGTTTTTGACGGAAGCTGCTATTAAGTTAAATTTGGCGCTGAAGCCTGAAAAAGCTTGTTTTGCGATCGCAGGCCCGGTAGTCAACAACACCGCCAAACTGACTAATTTGCCTTGGCTGCTGGAAGCTCATCGTCTGGAACAAGAATTAGGCATATCCCGCGTCAGTTTGATTAACGATTTTGTCGCGGTTGGCTACGGCGTGTGTGGTTTGGAGGCTACAGATTTGCACACTTTGCAAGTAGGAAAACCCAGCCAGCACGATCCAATTGCTGTGATTGGTGCGGGCACTGGTTTGGGACATTGTTTTGCAATTCCTGAAGCAAATGGTATCAGGGTTTTTTGTTCGGAAGGGGGACACGGTGACTTTGCTCCTCGCTCGGATTTGGAGTTTGAATTGCTGAAATATTTGTTGGCAAAACATGACATTCAAAGAATATCAATCGAGCGTGTAGTTTCGGGACAGGGGATTGTTTCAATTTACCAGTTTTTGCGCGATAGAAAGTTTGCTCCTGAATCAGCCCAGGTGGGGGAAGCGATCAAAAAATGGGAGTCCGAAATTGGTAAAAGCGAGAAGACTGTCGATCCAGGGGCGATAATTGCAGGGGCTGCACTCCAAAAGTGCGATCGGCTTTCGGAACAAACAATGCAAATGTTTGTAGAAGCTTACGGTGCTGTAGCGGGAAATATGGCTGTGTCACTTCTACCTTACGGCGGTTTGTACATCGCCGGCGGCATCGCTGCTAAGATTTTGCCGCTGATTCTAGAAGGGGGTTTTATGCGAGCTTTTACTCACAAAGGGCGGATGGATTCGCTCTTGGAAATGATCCCGGTGCAGGTGGTTTTGAATGACAATGTAGGGTTAATTGGAGCCGCGGTTTGTGCGGCCGGTCTTTAAGGGATTGAAGTTGAGGAAATTGCAAATATTAGGGGCAGGCTAGAAGCCCACCCCACAAAAGTTTTTAGAGTGTTGGTGGCACAGGAATCTTGCCTGTGAAAGTGTTGGTGGCACAGGAATCTTGCCTGTGAAAGTGTTGGTGGGGTGGGCATCTTGCCTGTGACAAATATTCGGGGCGGGCAAGATGCCCACCCCACAAGAGTTTTGAGAGTGTTAGTGGCACAGGCATCTTGCCTGTGAGAGTGTTAGTGGCACAGGCATCTTGCCTGTGGCCGGTAAAAAGATTGAACAGACACTAACCTTCAGATATTTGACAGAAAAAAAGATATTGCTCTGGAGTCAAACAAAGACCAGCTTTGACAGGATTTTGCCTGATATATTCCCAAAAACCCTCAAATTCTCCTTCATCTCTGACTATTCGGTCATGTCGCTCATCTTGCCAAAGAGTACCGATATGCTTCATCACCTTCGGAACTTGTTTAGAACTGTAGCTTTTCATACTGTGCATAATACTGCTAAGCGACCAAAATTCATCCTTCGACTTTGGCAAAGGCTGAATTAGCATATGCACATGATCTGGCATTACAACCAAGCAAAACACTTGATACCTTTTTTTATCAAAAAAGTTGCAAGCATTAAAAACTACTTGTTGAGCTGCCGGAGTCAATTCTAGCTTTTCCCAAGTATTAAAAGTGATGAAATAGACAGATCCATCTAACTCCCAATGAGGTAAATTTCTGTAAGTGATTTTTAACTTTGGTTCCACCAGAGATAGATACTTGTTTGTGGGGTGGGCATCTTGCCCGCCCCCAAGCCACAGCCTAGAAGCCGGCTCCACCAGACATTGATAATTATTAGTGGGGTGGGCATCTTGCCCGCCCAACTCCTGATTGCTTCCCTGACTCAACTTTCTATGAATCATATTACTACTTCGGACAATCACAACTTAATATAAAATAGCCTTAACCAGGGAAGAGGTCAATACCACATCTTGCCTGTAACAAAGATTGGGGGCGGGCAAGATGCCCACCCCACAAGAGTTTTGAGAGTATTGGTGGCACAGGCATCTTGCCTCTGACAAGCATTTTTGTGGCACAGGCAAGATGCCTGTGACAAATATTGGCGACACAGGCAAGATGCCTGTGACAAGCATTTTTGTGGTAACAAAGATTGGGGGCGGGCAAGATGCCCACCCCACAAGAGTTTTGAGAGTATTAGTGGCACAGGCATCTTGCCTCTGACAAACATTAGTGGCACAGGCATCTTGCCTGTGACAAATATTGGTGGCACAGGCATCTTGCCTGTGACAAATATTGGTGGCACAGACATCTTGCCTGTGACAAACATTTTTGTGGCACAGGCATCTTGCCTGTGACAAATATTGACACTTTTCTCCTACCTCACCTTCAAAATCTTCTGGGCCGCACTTTCAGACACAGGAATCACCGATAACCGATTACCTTTCCTCACAACCAAAATCTCATCAGCACTAAACTTTGCTTTCAGTTCATCCAAAGATATTAACTTAGCAAATTCCTCAACAAACTCAACTCTTACAGTTTGCCAACGAGGCGCATCAAGCTGCGATTTTGCATCATAATATTCGCTATTCACATCAAACTGAGTCGGGTCAGCAATCCCAGTTTCCACGACGCGCGCCAACCCGACAATTCCCGGAATTTTAGTATTAGAATGGTAAAAAAATACTAAGTCTCCTGGACTCATTTGCCGCATAAAATTGCGAGCTTGATAGTTGCGAACGCCGTCCCAAATAGAAATTTTGTCGCCCTGCAAGTCTGCAATACTGTAAACATCCGGTTCCGACTTCATTAGCCAATAATTCATAAAATATCTTTCCGCTTCTGCAACCACAGAGTCAACATCAAATAAACCAAAATATGCACGCACAAAATCCCCCAATTTAAACTCAAATTCTCCCAAGTTGGATCGTAAACAGGAGTAGGTACAAACGGCTGAGGAAGTGTGCTTCCGTCCGGCAAAGTCGTAGGCGCGGGAACCAGCGAATTTACATTAACTAAAGAGCCGTAAGCACCCACAGACCAGCGGCTTAACATCAGCCAAGAAAATTTGCTCGCCACACCTTCCATCTTAAACAAAACTCCAGAAAAAATAATCTGAGGTAGCAATATTAGAGGTAAAGCGCTGTTAGCTTGAGAGCTATTTTTCACGATCGCAGAAACCAGCAATCCGAGACTGATGCAGCTAATTAAAGTGAGAAATGTGGTAATAGTTGCTCCCACCGGCCAGGAAATTAAACTCGGTTCCGGCGATTTAAAAGCAATCAGAATAACTCCTACCATCAACAGCGTTTGCAATACTGCCAAACCGGAAAGTATGACAAATTTTGAACCTAAATAAGCAAACAATCCTAAATTCACCAAACGTTCGCGCAAATAAATAGCAGATTCTTTAACAATTTCTTGCAGAGAAGTTGCCAGTCCCACCCAAATAGCCGCGCAGGTAAATACAAACAAAACTCGCATCGCTAAAGGTGCTAAAGTTGCCTCCGGCGCGCCAATTAACGGGTCTTGATCTCTGACGGCGACGCGCAGCAGACTAATGCCGATCGGAGCCGTTAACAGAGCTAAACTCAAGTTAACTGAGTCGCGGGAAATAAGCTGAAAATAGCGCTGGGCGAGCAGAACGAGTTGTTTGATAAAAGATACAGAGTTTGGCTTCGGAGGCGCTTGTTTTTTTCCTGCGTTGCCGGTGCTGAAGTGGTTGACAATGTAGCGCTGATAGTATGGAGATTTATTGAACTTTTCTGCCCAGCTTTGAACATTGGTTTCTCCTGTTTCTAATTCGTTGTAAATGTCGGCAAAATCGTCGGTTTTGATATCGAAAAAATCTAGCGATTCTGTGGGTGGGCCGAAGTAACAAAGCCGTCCGCCACGCCCCATAAACACAATACGATCGCACATCGTGATATTTGCCGTCGCATGAGTCACCAGAATCACCGTCCGGCCTTGACTCGCCAACTTTCGCAGCAGTTGCATCATCTTCTTGTCCAAACCCGGATCTAGCCCCGAAGTCGGTTCGTCTAAAAAGAAAAGTTTCGGATCTGCTAACAGTTCAACTCCGATGCTGACCCGTTTTCGCTGTCCGCCGCTAAGTTCTTTGACAAAAGCAGTGCGGCGGTGAGTCATTTCAATATCTTCTAAAGTTTTTGTGACTACCTGCTGAACATCTGTATCGGGAGGTAAGCGCAATTTAGCTGCATAACTCAAGACTTCTTCTACTGTCAAATCTGCGTGAATAATATCATCTTGAGGCACGTAACCAATTTGATTGCGGTAAATATTGAAGTTTTCGCGCAAGTTGTCGCCATTGAGAAATACAGCGCCCTGAGTAGTTTTCTCGATACCTAAAAGCGTCCGCATTAAAGTAGATTTCCCCGCACCGCTACCGCCGACTAAAGCCACAAACTGCCCCGGTTCGATCGCCAAAGTGATATGATCCAAACGCTTCGGAATCACCAAACTGTCAGCATCCAAACGAATTTGATTGCCTCGGTCTTGCATTTCTAACATACCGCTGCGGTAAGTTAGAGTAAACGGGCCGATCCGAATCGCATCTCCCTCGGCCAACTGTACAGAATTTGTGACTCGTTGACCGTTCACAAAAACGCCGTTAACACTGTGATCTCGCAAAATAAAATTACCGCGACTATCTTGGTCAATTGTCGCGTGTCGTCTAGAAACCAGCGGCGCATCTAATTGCAGCGAAGCATTTGGATCGCGACCCAACAAAACCGACCGATTGCTGAGAGGAATTGACTGTTTGCTGGGTGCAAAAAATTGACTCGCCAGCGGATTAAAATAAGTCACCAAAACTTGATTTTTCGGGTCAAGACCGATTTTAATTTCTGTACCGTTTTTCAGACAATAACCGTCGTTGGGAGTGATGCGAGTGCGATCAACAAATAAGCCATTAGTGCTCGGCCGCTGCCCGTCACCGTCGTAAATCCAGTAATTATCCCCAATTTGGCGCAACACAGCGTGAACGCCGGAAACTGCCCGCCACGGTTCGGGAAGCACTAAATCAGCACGAGTGCGATCGCGCCCCAGTACGTGCTGCGACTGTTTTAACTCCAACTGTAAAATTTGATCTTGACTCGTTAATACTAAATAAGGGCGATCGCTGAGAGCAGTCGGTTGTCCTATATTACCTATCATATTTAAATTGCGTTTTTTACACTCACTTTTGTCAGCATATCAAAAGTAAGGTGACAATCCACTTATTTATTTTATAACCCATGCAAAACATCATCCGTTATCAAATTTGATTCTTCTTTCTATCTGTTACATCCGTGACATCCCGTACATTGCTCGTTGCCGAACTTCCTTCTTACCGAATTTCTAATAACTTAGCCACTGCATTGACAACAATTTGAGTAGAACCGGCGAAAAAAGGTCGATCGATAGTTGCGAGGGTATCGGTAGATTGGTGATAGTGGGGCGATCGCAAATTTGCAGTATCCGTCACCAACACAGCACCAATTCCTTTATACCAGAAAGGCGCGTGATCGCTGCGTAAAACATCGGGAGTCAGCAACCCTTTCAGCGGAACCGGTAGCGCCACCACTGCTGGTAAATCGGCGTTTCCCGACTCCGCAAAAGTTTTCAACAGCAGCGGATGTTCCGCATCCCCAACCACAGCGATAAATTCGCCCTTGTCGGGAGATGTTACCCCCGACGCTTCTAGAAAAGGTTGCGCTGTCAATCCTTCGGGATATTGCTGGCAACCGGGCGTGCGGCACGCATAACCGATCATATCCAGGACGATCGCACCCTGCAAATTTTTTAACCGTGCCGCGCTACCCGCGAATGCTAAACTACCTAAAAGCCCGATTTCTTCCCTGTCGAAAAATGCCACTTGCAATGTCCGAGCAGTCGCACGATCACCCAGCAATCTTGCGACTTCTAAAACTGCTGCAACTCCCGTCGCATTGTCGTCAGCGCCGGGCGATTTTGGTACAGTATCATAGTGTGCTGCGACTAAAATTGCACCAGCCTTTGAGTCAGTACCTTTTCTCTGGGCGAAAACGTTGATTCCGCGATCGAACTCCTGCAATTCTGGGGAAAATCCGAAACTTTTTAGTTGTTGGGAAATGTAGTCTCTCGTGAAAGAGCGGGATCGTTCTCCCTCGCGTTCTCCTGCTAGAGTCTCCACGTGTTTCCATAACCGGGACGGGTCAATTTGGGGCAGATTTACTGCATCTTTTTCAGCAGTCAGCGGCGAGGGAGACGGGTTTTGAGAAATGTTGATTTTGCGATCGATCGAAACTTCGGGTACAGCCGATAACCGCTGCCACGAGTCAGCACCCCAACCCGCAGCCGCCACCGCAACCAGAATAAATAGCACCATTAAAATCAATTTTTTCATCAGTAATACCAGTTTCACAAAATAATGCAACTGTAGGACAGATCCAAACCATGATAGTCATCAGTCATTCCCAATTTTTCAATTCTTTAATCTAAAATAGCATTAGTTCGCGATCGGACGCTGAGATCAGAAACCCGGTTTCTTTTTATATTTCTTGTTAGTCAACGCAAACCTCCTATAAACCGGGTTTCTAGCCCCGATGCGCCAGCCCTGAAACTGTCCGAAGTTGACCTAGCAAAGCAGGTAAAAACCTTTGAATGTCGCCGTCGAATGTGTCTTGCTGATTCGGTCGTTAGACTGCAACATTCATACCTACTAATTTACCATTTAATCACAACTCAAAACTACTTTTTATCCCACTCAATCTCCTTATTATTCAATATTAACCCGCTGCTGCTACCCGCAGCATAAGGAATAGTTATTGCAGAAAATTTAACTATTTGAGTTGGTTGTTGAAACCACTCGGAATAACTGGGATTGAATTCGTCATACAAGGCTTTCAAAGCTTGAATTTCTGCCTCTAGTTGCGCTGCTGCTTGATTAATTTTGCGAGCTTGTGTTTGCAAGCGTTTTTCCCCAGCTTGAACGTGGTTTTCTACTTTTTTCCAGTATTCTCCAGCAATCAATTTGTCTAGTTCACCTTGTTTGTAATCGAGTAAAGCCTGTTTTGCTTGCAGTTGCTTTTCAATAATTTTAGTCTCTCGGTCAATTTCCTGGATTTGCTGCAACCACTGTTCCCCAAAAGCAGCATTTTGCTGGTGGAACTCGGCAATGGCTTCAGGAGTGTTATTCTTGGGAAAACTGACTGTCACTCGGCACTCAGAGCGCTGGGAGCAAAGTTTTTCCCGCGACTCTTGCAGGGTGGCAACTTCTGCTTGCAGCGCGGGGACTTCTGTTTGGAGTTCTGGGATCGTCTGACTCATTGGTTCAATTAGTGGGCTTCTGCATCGATTTTAAGCTAATTGTTTATTTTTCTAACAAATCCTGGCCGCTTATTTGCGGTAATTATTTAATTTTAGCGCGATCCCAGCCACTGTCTAGGCATAATGGCGGATATTTTTTGGCACAATGGCCAATGACACATTTTAAATTCAGATTAAAATTATAATCAGTTAGGGGAAAAACTTCTTATTTGGGGGAGATTTACTTCACAAAACCAACACAAATAAAAATGCGATCTATTGGTCGATCACACTTCAATTAATGCTCATTTTTTCACATTTTTTAGGGCGGAAAAGCATCTATTTAAAATCAGGAACTGGAGCAAATGAAAATTACTGGTCAATTAATGTTGGGATATTTAACTGCCACTATTTTGGATGTGGATTATACCACAAAAGTTCTGAGGGATTTGCAAAATATGGGAGTGCAAATTGCGCTGGACGATTTCGGTACGGGTTATTCTTCTCTAAATTATCTCAAAAAGTTTCCGTTGAATATCTTAAAAATAGACAAATCTTTTGTCAGCGAAC
>Ga0209591_10006205_pt1 | contig 13281 bp, 14 predicted proteins | sample MAT01_FD_187207 | JGI IMG/M metagenome (GOLD analysis project Ga0209591, IMG submission 187207) | Freshwater microbial communities from Lake Fryxell liftoff mats and glacier meltwater in Antarctica - MAT-01 (SPAdes) (version 2) | ecosystem: Environmental > Aquatic > Freshwater > Ice > Liftoff...
CCCCACCAGTCGGCCACGGTCATCCCCAGTGTCAGGTCGGACTGCGTCTCGATTTCCACGTTGATATGCCGCCCGGCAAACAGCGAAGGATCAAGCAGATAGGCAATCACGCAAGGGTCATGCAGCGGCGCGCCTTGGGAGCCGTATTTCTGCATGTCGAAGCGTTCAAAGAAATCCGTCCATTCGGCCACCATCCGCCCCGGTTCGGTTCCCATCGCCCGAAACGCCTCGATCCGGGCGCGGTTGGTCAGCGCCTGGTGCGTGGCGTCCAGCGGCATCACCACCAGCGGCGCGCCTGCCCGGAACACGATCTGGGCCGCCTCGGGGTCCACATAGATGTTGAACTCGGCAGTCGGGGTGATATTGCCGACCTCGAAGTAGGCCCCCCCCATCAGCACGATCTGCTGGACGCGGGCGACCACATCGGGGGCCTTCTGAAACGCCGCCGCGATGTTGGTCAACGGTCCCAGGGGGCACAGGGTAACGGTATGGGCCGGTTCGCGCCGCAGGGTTTCGATGATGAAATCAACGCCGTGTTGCGCCTGCAGCGGCATCGCCGGGTCGGCCAGTTGCGGGCCATCAAGGCCGGTCTTGCCGTGTACATGTTCGGCGGTGACCAGCTTGCGTTTCAAGGGCGCATCGCACCCCGCATAGACCCGCATCCCGGGCCGCCCGGCCAGTTCGCAGATGATCCGGGTATTGCGTTCGGTCAGCGGCAGCGGCACGTTGCCGGCCACTGCGGTCAGTCCCAGCACCTCCAACTCGGGCGAGGCAAGGGCCAGCAGGATCGCTACGGCATCATCCTGCCCCGGATCGGTGTCGATGATGATGCGGCGGGGGTGGGTCATGGCGTTCTCCTCTTGTACAAGAAACGCCATGATCGCCGATTCGTAAATGGGGCAAAGCCTTAGCCGTCGAAGTTGATCTCTTCGATCAGCTTCAGCGCCGCCGGGCGAAGGGCGGCCAGTTCGGACAGCGGCAGCGTGTCGGGGGTGAACTCTCCCCACCCCTGCACGAGGGCCGAGCGTGGCACGCCGGGCTTGACCGGAAACTCATAGTTGGTCTCGGCATAGATCGCCTGTGCGGTGTCCGACGACAGCCATTCCATCAACTGCAAGGCCGCCTCGCGGTTCGGCGCGGCCTTGGTCATCGCGACGCCCGAGATGTTCATGTGAGTGCCGCCGGCATCAAACGTCGGGAACACCACATTCACCGCGCCAGCCCAGGCCGCCTGTTCGGGGTCGGCCAGCATCTGTCCCAGGTAATAGGTGTTGCCAAGCGCAATATCGCATTCCCCGGCCCAGATCGCCTTGGCCTGATCACGGTCGCCGCCATCGGGTTTGCGGGCAAGATTGGCCTTCAGGCCTTCGGCCCAGGCCTTGGCGGCCTCCGGCCCGTCATGCGCGATCACGGCGGCGGTCAGCGCGACGTTGTAATCATGCGTGCCCGACCGGGTGCAGATGCGGCCCCGCCATTTCGGGTTCGCGAGGTCTTCATAGGTCGTCACGTCGCCCGCGGCGACGCGCTCCTTGCTGGCATACACGATGCGGGCGCGGGCGGTCAGGCCGAACCAATGATCGTTCGCATCGCGGAATTCGGCTGGAATATTGGCCTCCAGCACATCCGACTGCACGGGCTGCGTCACATCCGCCTCGACCACCTGCATCAGTCGGGCGATATCGACCGTCAGCACCAGATCGGCGGGCGACCGGTCGCCTTCGGCCACCAGCCGTTCAACCAGGCCCTTGTCGACAAACGCCACGTTGACCGCAATCCCGGTCTCGGCGGTGAAGGCGTCCAGCAGCGGCTGGATCAGGTCGGGTTGGCGGTGCGAATAGATGTTCACTTCGGCAGCGATGGCCGGCAGGGCGGTCGAGCACAGCGCAAGGGCTAGTATCGGGCGCAACATGGGTGACTCCTTTGGTCAGGTATCTACCCGTTCCTTAAACCTGGGTCTTTTACTATGGTCAATACCCGACGAAAAAACTAAGACTATCCGCCACTGACCGCGGCAATGATCCGCTCCATCACTTTTGCGGTCGGCATCGGCACCACCAGATCGACGGTGCCGGGCAGGGTGGCCGCCTTGATGTCTGCCGGATCATTCTGCACCCCGATCAGGCCGGTGCGAAACCCGTGCTCGGACCAGGCGATGGCCTGAAGGTCGGGGTCCTGCAACGCCTGCACCAACCGCTCGCAGTTGGCAGTCAGCGAGATCAGCGGATGCGAGGCGAACACGGTCGGCTCCGGGTAGATCACCCTGATCCTGTCGCGGATCAGGTCGGCATAGGCCGCGTTGACCGACAGGAATTCGACGAGCTGGTTTTCATACCCGACGATGATCGGCCGCGCCCCCATGCCCTGCTTCAGGAAATTCTCGAAGATGTCGCCGGATGAGGCCTCCATGTACCCCATCGCCTGAAAGTAGCCGGTCAGCCGCGGCAGCAGCGCGGGCAGGGCGGCCTCGTTCGGGGGCACCCCGCCGTTGAACACGATGGCCAGCAGACCCGACCAGATGTTGCCGGAATTCGACTTGGCCGGATCGGTCGAGAAAATCCGGAAGGGCCCGTAGATGTTCAGCGCCAGATCCTCTTTCCACCGCGCGCCGCTTTCGATCAGCCTGGCGACGCCGGCCACATCCGCTGTCAGAAAGCCGTCGTTGCGATTGACCACCACCCCCTTGGCGATCAGGGCATCCGCCACATCGGCCCAGGCATAGAACACGATGGGCGAGTTGAAGATCGTCGCATCTCCCAGCACCTTGCGCCCCGCATCGCGCGCAAGTTCCACGGCCACCTGCGTCGAGGGCCACAGACAATCGCGCCCCGTCACATCCAGCGTGGTCGACATCTCGATCGACCCGGCCCGCGAGGCGGTGAGAGTGATCTTGTAGCGGTCCGCCAGAATGGCCTTCACGCGCGGGTTGGCCAGCAGCGCCGATTTCTCGCCGCCAAAGTAGATCGACACCGCCACCGGCTCGACCCGCGCGATCCGGCGGGTCATCCCCGACAGATCGAAGTACGACAGCCCGACCGCTACCCCGGCAATGACCAGCAACACCACCAACCCCAGAACCGTACGGTTCATCCTGTCCCCCTAGCCGCGCTTCAACTGAAACGCCAAGGCATCGACCTCGGCCTCCAGCGCGTTGAAATCATTCTCAAGACACGCCTGGTCGATCCGGGCCACCACTTGCCCGTAAGCCACGATCCCCTCACGCAGCGGGCCAAGCCGACCCCGCGCCTCCCCCGTTGCCCGGCCCGCGAGATCGGCATAGGCTTCGACGTTGGCAACCATCTTGGGCAGATACGACACGATGAACCGCTGCGCCGAGCGATAATCGGCGGGGTCTTTCAGGATCTGGGTGCGCAGGCTGTCAAGATGCCCCTGCATCGCCAGCATCGCCGGCTTGTCGTCGCCCACCGCCGCCCGGCCCACCCGCCGCACCGCATCGGCCAGCATGTCGCCCGCCCGTGCGATGTCCGCCGCCGACACCCGGTCCGACAGCACGATTTCTTCAAGGGGCACCCGCCGTCCGATGATCATGAGCAGCGCAAGATACGCCAGCGCCGCCAGCCCGAGCGCGACATACCATTCCAGCAGCAGGCCAAGATAGGCCCCCAGAAACACCAGCCCGGCCAGACCCCCGGCCACCACTTGCCGCACGCCATCGGGAAGCCGCATCAGTTGTAACCCTTCGCCCCGCGCAGGGCCTTTGCAATGTCGTCGCCCGCCTTGAACAGCCGCCCGATCGAACCGGCCGACAATGCCTGCAACTGATCTTCATCTGCAGCGCCAAAGGCAATCGAGTGGATCGGGATGTCGCGGAAAAAGCCGCTCTCCGCGATCCGGTCCAGCATCCAGTCGCGGTTGATCACTTCGGATGCGCCATCGGTCATCGCCACGACGGCGGGCAGATAGTCGTTCAGCGTGCCGTTGTCGGCATAGGGTTGCAACAGGTCCACCGCCTTGCCGATCGCGGCATACAGATCGGTGCCGCCCTCGGCCACCAGCCCGTTCACCCGCGCCAGGGCGGCGGTCAACTGGGCAGGCGTGGACCCGACGACTTCAGTCGCCTCAAGCGGCGCGTGGTTGAACGGCAGGATGATCGTCACATCCCGGCGCGACGGCTGCAGCAGGTTGATCGCGGCCGCGTCAGGGTCAAGCAGCAGGGTCATCGCCTGCTTCAACTGTTCCAGCGGTGCCCCCGCCATCGAGCCCGAGACATCCAGCACCCAGATCGTCAACGACGGCTTGCGCAGTTCGGACTGGTACAGCGTCAGCGCCTCGGCGATCACATCCGAGGCCGGGACCGGCACCGGCGCGATGTCGCGTGTCAGGTCAACGCCCCAGGCCGGGTTCCACACGGCAGGGTCGGCACCGGCGGCATCCAGCCCGATCAGCCCGGTCCGCCGTCCGAGCGCGCTGAGCTTGCCCTGCGCCTCCGGGGCCAGCAGATAGGCCTGCAATGCCAGAAAAGCAGCCTCCTTGGCCGGATCGCCCTTGTCGATCCAGCCCAGCGGGCTGTCGGCCACCGACATGCCATTGGCCGGATAGATGACGTACAGCGGCTCCAGCCCCTTGCCGACGAGGTCGCGATTGGCCTCCAGCACGATGGATTCGTAGTTGATCATCGCATCGAACGCGCCCGGATTGGCCACCAGACTGTCTTTCAGCCAACCCGACGACCCGGACGACCGGTCAATGGTCGAGAGCAACCCGCGCATGTCGTCCTGCAGTTTCGGTTCTGCCAGATCGGCCATGGTCAGCACGTCCGGGTTGCCCGCCAGTGCATAGAGAAAGCCGATATAGGCGCTGGCCCCGGAGTTGCTCTGGGTGGCCGAGGTCATCGCCAACCGGAACGCCCCGGACCGCGCCGCCGCCTCGATCATCTGCACCGTCACATCGGCACGCCCGACCCAGCCCAGTTTGGTCGCGAGCGAGGTCTTGAGCCCGAGCACCACGGGCGAGCGCAGGATCGAGGTCGCATGCGCCACCACCTTCTTGGTGTCGCCCAGCTCGATCCACAGCGAATGCGCAGGCCACACCGCATCGAACGCGCTGTCCCTGCCGCTGCCAAGCGTGCGGCTGATGTCCACCGAGCCCAGATAGGTCATCTCGACCGTGACGGCGTTCGCCCTTGCCCAGTCCTGCACCAAAGGCTCCAGCGCCTCGTTCTCCGACCCTGCGACGATGCGCAGGCTTACCGGCGGTCCGGATTGCCGCAGCGCGACAAAGGCCAGAGCCGCGACCACCGCCAAGGCGATTCCGATGCTGATCAGCCGTCTCATCCGCCCCTACCCCGCTGGAACCCGTTTCCGGCCTTAACATGGTCCCTTGACGCCCCAGCGACAAGCCGCCCGACACCCCGAGACCCGTCAACCTGGCCTCTGTTCATTTTCTGTCCACAAGTATCCCACGGAGGGTCTGGGGGGTGCCCCCCCCGGGCTCTCCGGTGTGTGTTCATTTGTTCTGCGGGTATTGGTTCAAAAGATTTGACAGGAGGGCAGGAATGCCGGAATCGGCTGGGATTTCCGGATGTCTTCACCCGCGCCCGAACGCCATAAACGAAGGTGTTGTTGTAGAACACCTGGTCGTCTTCGAACCGCGTCCGCGACCCGAACGTGTCGGGCGCGCGCTCCTGCCAGATCAGCGGCTTGATCGCTTGGCTGGAGTCCTACAGATCCCAGGCCGGACCCGCGCCCGCCCGCAGGTTGCTGACGGTCAAGGGTGTGTCGGTTTGCGGGTCGATCACGACATGGTCGGTATCGAGGAAAAACTGCCCGTCATGGCAGTTGGTGGCAAAGCCAGCCTTCAGTAGCCCGGATACCAATTCTTCGGGACGCAGCCGGGCCAGGCGACCCATCTGGGCAAACATCGGTTCAAAGAAGCGCGCCTTGTCGTCTGCGATATGGTTGCGGTTGACGGACACGGTGCTTTCGAACATCCGGTTTCGAATGACGAAAAAAAACTATGTCGAGGTTCCGGACGACACGTGGGCCAATCCATTCGCGCAGGCCGGGAAAGTCGCCAAGCCGCGAACAGGTTTCGTCGGACCCCAAGGCTTGCGACCTTCATCACGATCTTGTCGCTGCAGGCCGGTGCCTCAAGGCAGGCGCTGGAATAAACCGATCTGAAGCCCCCTGTAGAGCAGATCGAGGTTTGCGGCGTCTGTCAGCATGGCGGTTTTCCCTGTGGCGAAACGGCGCGCCCGGTGCGGGCCGTCTTGGCGCAAGGATACCGCCGCAACGGCTTGGGAAAACATCCGCAAGCGTGTGCTGACAGGCCGGGAAAGAATGTGCTGGCGACAGGGCCTCCCAGTCCGGCAAGCCGGAAACCCGGCATGGCGCTCGGGTCCAGAAATCGTGCTACGGCAGGGAGACTATCACCGCGTCACGCCAGTTCGGATTTTGCAGCACCGAACGGCGGGTTTTGGAAGGTCGCTGGCAATGGCAGGGACGGCTCGACCCCGGATTGCAAGATCAAACGCAAACGCGGCGAAATCAAACGGGGTCGGCGGGTTTCATGCGGGATGGCGGCCGCGCCCCTCGCCAAGGGCCTGTCCCGGCCCGCTGGTGACGCCGCCGATCTGTGCCAGGGCGGACCGATACATGGCGTCGGTCAACCCGAGCCGTTTGACCGCGACCTTCAGCAGGGCAATCTGGCGGGGGGTCATGGTCATTCCTTGGCCTCCTTCCTTGCGGTTGCAGGTTTCTTTCCCTTGGGCACTCCGTCCGATTCCAAAGGGTCGATCCCGCCTTTGGCAAGCGCACGCAAATACGCCGCTTGCGGAAACTGGCCTTTCGCCTGTGCCGCATCAGTGTCTTCAGACAATATGGACCGGTCTTTCAACGAGTTCAAAACCGCCCTGTCGCTGATATCCCAGATAGCCCGGTCCACGCGCTGCAACGGTTCCCCCTTCTTCTCGGCAACCGAGAAGGCCCGTGCGCAAACCTCGCTCCGGCTGATCAGACAGCTTTCGCCGCCGGACAAATCCCGCTGCTTGAATCCATGTGTAGGCTGTCGAAAATCCCAACCGCATGGTCGAACCAACAAGCCGCGGGCTCCGCCGCCTCTTTCACGTCCAGGTCGATTTCAACCGAGAGCCTCTGCCTCTTTTGCGTGATCATCATGTGCCCCCTTTCGGCATCAACTTGAGGTCATTGATCGCTGCCTTGATATGACCGGCCCGAATTTCGCTCCCTGCCGCGAACATAGTGGCCATGCGCATCACATTGCGCTAACCGCCAGGCAAGCGGGCAACGGCGGCAAGCCGGTCAAGGCCACCGATGTGAGTGATCCCGCCTTGTGCAGCCAAAGCGGCCACGTCGCCCTGCGGCACGGCCTTGATGATCACCGGACGGCGCATCCGGCTTTGCAGATGCCGGAATTCCATCATGATGGCCTGTAGCGTCAGATCGCCACAGAACCGCAGATCGAAGCCTTGGCAGGCCGCTGAAATAGTCAGCGCGGCGGGACGCTGTTCTCCTGTTGGTCGAAATCACTGGTCGACTGGCCGGGTGTTCAGGGTGTCACCAGGTGCTTGTGCCCACATATCAGCCTCACTCACTCAACAATCGGGGCAGCCGGGCGAGGTCGTTGGCGGCCATCGTCAGAATGAAGCGGGATCGCACCCGCTCGACGCCGCGACAGACGGTTCGGGCCATGCCGCCGACGGTTTTTTGCCCAGCCGAAAGCCTCCTCGATCCGTTTGGGGTGTTTCAGCGACAGGACATAACCCTCATGCCGGGTGGTGCGGCGATCAATGGCGAAGTATCGCGATTTCCGGGCGACATGCGGGGTGATGCAGGCCTGCCGGAGGCCGGAGACAAACTCGGCGGCGTCATGCCCTTTGGCCGCGCCCAAGGTCAGGCGTCTGGTCGATCCGGGGGAATGACGATGCATCGAGCCATGGTGCCGACATCGGTCCGAGGCCCGTGGCGAGGGTCCGGTGCTGCGCGCCGTTCGGCATGGCCGTCGGCCGGCGTCAGGTCGCCCTGAACTATCAGCCCGTGCCCTTGCGGCGGGTTCCTCGGACCAATGGCGGAACCCGCCTCATCCATCAGCGCCGTCGTAGGGAAAACGGTCCCCCGGACCGTTTTCCGACCCTCCTCCACCCATGAAACACAACACAGCACCCGTGCCGGGGGATTCCTTGCAGAACCGGGCCTCCGGGTCCGTGGTCGAGGCATGGGTGGCGTTCGAACGCTTCTCGCCCTTGAAGTCGACTTCGGTGTTGCGGTTGCGGCGGCTGGGGTGGGGCATCGGCTCGGTCTCGGTCTCGGGATGGGCGGGTTGGGCGTCGGGGGAGGTGTATTGGGAGGGCGGATCGTCAGGCCCTTCATCATCGGGCGGCGCGCCCTCTGGCTTGGGCTGGAAATTCTTCATTGATGCCCATGCCTTGATCAACGTGCCATCAACCGAGAAATGCTCGTCCGACAGCAGCGGGGCGATCTCGCGATGCGCCAGAATCGCAGCCATCACCTTGCGCGACATGTCCGTGGTCATCAGACGGTCGCGGTTCTTGGTGAAAACTGTGGGCCTTCGGCCCGGCGCTTCGGGATGTCGGCACACGTGGCCTGCGCGGCTTCGTCATAAGTGCCGACCAGCGAGCCCGCAGCCTCGATCTGCCACGTCACACAGGCAATACGCACCGGGGCGGGAACAATCACCGACAAGATGCCGCTAGCTGGACGCGCCGCGCTTTTCGGCGACGTCGTGAGAGATGCGGACCCACCTGAACGGCTGATCAGGCGGTGACTTGGTTCGCACCAAATGCGTGTGCGCTGTACGCGTTCTTGCGTACCGCGAGATCAAGCCAATCTTTGATTTCATTACATATTTTCTTGAAACGAACGGTGGAAGAACCCCGTGTCCGCCTCCACACCCGCGAAAACCGTCAAACCTTATGAAACCGCACAATCGCAAGCTCTTGATTTCGAATGCATTTATTTCAACCCCCAATCAAACTTTTTGAACTCCGTCATCTCCGCCATCCCGCCCTCAGGCGCCCGGATCGCGCTCCGCCGCCTTCGCGCGGTTCCATAAACCATCCATCTCGGCGAGGTCTGACTGTGCCGGGGTCCGGCCGCTCTCGGCCAGCCAATCCTCGATCCGCCCGAACCGCCGGGTGAACTTGGCGTTGGCCCCGCGCAAGGCGGCCTCGGGGTCGACGTTCAGATGCCGGGCAAGGTTTGCCATCACGAACAACAGGTCGCCCACCTCTTCCGCCACTGCCGCCGGCCCCAGCGACCCTGCCGCCTCGACCACTTCGGCCGCCTCCTCGACCAGCTTGGCCAGCACCTGATCGGTCGCCGGCCAGTCGAACCCGACCCGGGCCGCCCGGTTTTGCAGCTTCACCGCCCGGCTCAGCGCGGGCAGCGCCAACGCCACCCCGTCCAGCACCCGAGCGGCCGCCCCCCGCTCGACGGCCTTGGTCGCTTCCCAGTCGATGGCCTGCTGCCCGGCCCTGTGGCCTGCCCGGTCCGGCCCAACTGCGGGACCCTGTTGCGGCCCGAACACATGCGGATGCCGCATGACCATCTTGTCGGCAATGCGGCGCACCACATCGCCGAACCCGAACAGCCCGCGATCATGGGCGATCTGCGCCTGAAAGACCGCCTGAAACAGCAGATCGCCCAACTCGCCCGGCAACTCGGCCCAGGCCTCGCGCGCGATCACATCCGCAACCTCGTGTGCCTCCTCGATCGCATAGGGGGCAATCGAGCCGAAATCCTGCGCCAGGTCCCACGGACACCCCCCCACCGGGTCGCGCAACCGGGCCATGATGGCCAGCAACCGCGGCATGCCGCCATCCGGGTCATGGATCAGATCGTCCGTCTCGACCATTGCGGCCCCCTCTGTTTTGCGATTGAGTCACGGCCAGCAGATCAGGAGCCTGTCATGCCCGTCCTCAACCGTATCGCCGACTATGCCGAGGAAATGAAGGTGTGGCGACGCCACCTGCATGCGACCCCCGAACTGAAATTCGCGCTGCCGCAGACCGCCGCCTTCATCACGCGACAGTTGCGCGACTTCGGCGTGGACGAGATCCATGGCGGTATCGCCGAAACCGGCCTTGTGGCGCTGATCAACGGGCAGGGGGCGGGGCCGACCATCGGCCTGCGGGCCGACATGGACGCCCTGCCCATCGCCGAGCAAACCGGTGCCGCACATGCCTCGACCGTGCCCGGCAGCATGCACGCCTGCGGGCACGACGGGCATGTGACCATGCTGCTGGGGGCGGCGAAATACCTTGCCGAAACCCGCCGCTTTGCCGGGCGCGTCGCGCTGATCTTTCAACCCGCCGAAGAGGATGGCGGCGGCGGCGAGGTCATGGTCCAGCAAGGCATCATGGACCGCTTTGCAATCGACCGGGTGTTCGGCATCCACAACGCCCCCAACGTGCCGCTCGGCCATTTCCTGACCACCCCCGGCCCGCTGATGGCAGCGGTCGATACCGCCACCGTGCTGATCACCGGACGCGGCGGCCACGGGGCCAACCCGCATGAATGCGTCGATCCGGTGGTGGCCGTCGTCGGCATGATTTCCGCGATCCAGACCATCATCCCGCGCAACGTCTATGCGCTCGATGAAGCGGTGATCTCGGTCACCCAGGTCCATGCCGGCACCGCCTCGAACATCATCCCCGAACAGGCGATGTTCGCAGCCACCATCCGCAGCTTCAAACCCGAGGTGCGCGCCCTGCTGAAACGCCGGTTCACCGAGATTGTCGAAGGTCACGCCCTCGCCTACAACGTGACCGCCCGCATCGAGTATGACTGGGGCTATCCCGCCACCATCAACGATCCCGACCAGACCGCGTTTGCTGCCGATGCGGCGCGCGATGTTGCCGGCCCCGACGCGGTGAACGACCACACCAACCGCGAAATGGGGTCCGAGGATTTCAGCTACATGCTGCAATCGCGCCCCGGGGCCTATCTGTTTCTGGGCACCGGGCCGGGGGCGGGGCTGCACCACCCCGCTTTTGATTTCAACGATGACGCAAGCCCGATCGGGGCGTCTTTCTTTGCCCGCCTCGTCGAACGCGCCCAACCCCTGCCATGAGGACGCCCATGAAACTGCTGCTGCCCCTCGTGCTGCTTGCCAGTCCCGCCGCTGCGCAAGAGTTCCTGCAATTTCAGTCGCCCACCGGCAACATCCACTGCTACATTGCCACGGGCGACTACGCCGAGGCGCGCTGCGACATGATCGACCTGACGCCCACGTTCACCCGCCCCCCGCCGAATTGCGAACAGGACTGGGGCAATGCGTTCACGGTCGGTCTGCGCGCCCGGAAGGGAGAACTGGCTTGCGTCGGCGATACCGCGATCAACCGCGATTCGGTGGTTGTGGGTTATGGCAAGACGATCACGCTTGGCGGATTCGATTGCTCGTCCGAGAAAACCGGCATGACCTGCACCAACCCCGCCGGGCACGGCTTCTCGATCGCCAAGGCCCGCCAACGGCTGTTCTGACCGCCCCCGGCTTGCGCAGGAAATGCGCGCGTCCGCGCAGGTCGGACCCCCGGCCGGTGGAAGGAAAGCGGCAGGGCCGGCTGAAAGGTGCGGTTTCAGGCCGCAACCTGCCGCTCTTGACAACGCGGGCCGCCGCTGACCCAATCAGACATCCGGATCGCCGCGATCCGCGTCCCCCAGGACCCCGCTGCAGCCAGAGGTTCCGATGCCGCTCGAAGACGCCCGCTCGCAGGTCGATACCGCGTTCACTCGCCCCGGCCAGCGCGGCTATTCGTTTGAGAATGCCTTTGGCGGGGCGACAAGCTTTCTGCGCCGTACCTACAGCAAGGATCTGACCGGCGTCGATCTGGCCATCACCGGCGTGCCGTTCGATCAGGCGGTGACGCATCGCCCCGGCACCCGCTTTGGCCCGCGCGCAATCCGCGAGGCCAGCAGCTTGATGCCGTACGACCCGCCGTATGGCTGGCCCTCCAACCCGCTTGAGGACCTGAACATCATCGACTACGGCGACTGCGCCTTTGATTATGCGCGCACCCAGGATTTCCCCGATGCGCTGACGGCGCATTTCACCAAGATCCTGAGCGCGGGCGCGGGCAGCATCGCGCTTGGCGGCGACCATTACATCACCTATCCGATCCTGCGGGCCTATGCCGCCAAGTTCGGCCCGCTTGCGGTGATCCACTTCGACGCCCATTCCGATCTGTGGCCCGACGACGATCTGACCCGGATCGACCACGGCACCATGCTGTACAAGGCGGTCAAGACCGGCCTCGTCGATCCGGCGCGGTCGGTACAGATCGGCATCCGCACCACGACCGAGGATTACCTCGGTGTCCATGTCATCGACGCCCGCGAGGTGCACGAAATGGGCTGTGCCGCTGCCGTGGCGAAAGCCAGGCAGATCGTCGGCGACGCAAGGACCTATGTGACCTTCGACATCGACGCGCTCGACCCCTCGGCTGCCCCCGGCACCGGCACGCCGGTCTGGGGCGGGTTGCACGCGTGGCAGGCCGCCGCGATGCTGCGCGACCTTGCCGGCATCCACATGGTCGGCGGCGACGTCGTCGAGGTTTCGCCGCCCTACGATACCACAGGGGCCACTGCCATTGCCGGGGCGCATGTGGCCTACGAGTTGATCTGTCTGTTCGACTGGTTCAAGAATCACGGGCAATCCAATGAGAAGTAGAAGAATGCTGATTTACCTCGTCCTGGTGCTGCTGTTCGGGGCCGTTGCCTTTGTCCGCCTGGCCCCGTCCGACCCCGCCGCGTGGAACGTCGCGCCGGCGGGCCTTGTCCCCGAAACGGCAGGCTGGTCCGCATTGGACCGGGATCCGCCCGCGCAGACCAACGGGCCGGTGGCCATGCCCGGCGGAGCCTATGCGCTGGTGCAAATGACCGGATCGACCGCGGCCGAGGTCTTGCGCCAGCTTGACACGGTCGCGCGGGCCACACCACGCACCGTCTTGCTGGCGGGGGAACCGGAACAGGGGCTGATGACCTGGGTCACCCGTTCGGCGATCTGGGGTTTTCCCGACTACACGACCGCACAAGCGGTTCAAGACGGACCGCAAGTCAGCGTTGCCATCGTTGCCCGCCAGCGGTTCGGTTCTGATGATCTGGGCGTGAATGCCGCCCGGATCAGCGCGTGGCTTGCCGCGCTTTGACCGCCATCGTCGGCTCGCACCCATCGCCGCAGGCCGCGCCCGGAACCTGCGAGGCCGCCGACCGACCGCCTTTGCCCGCCGCAACCCCTTGACCGCCCCCGCGCAAATCGCCAAACCGCGCGGATGGTTCCCCTAGACAA
>Ga0209591_10006206_pt1 | contig 13280 bp, 12 predicted proteins | sample MAT01_FD_187207 | JGI IMG/M metagenome (GOLD analysis project Ga0209591, IMG submission 187207) | Freshwater microbial communities from Lake Fryxell liftoff mats and glacier meltwater in Antarctica - MAT-01 (SPAdes) (version 2) | ecosystem: Environmental > Aquatic > Freshwater > Ice > Liftoff...
CCGAGAAGCGTACAAGGTTTTACGATGTATGGATAAACCGCAATGGAAAATGGCTGGCGGTTGCTTCGCAGGGAACAAAAGTGGAAAAATAATTTTAGTGAATTCAGTCATACAATTAATAGTGTATTAACTTTTAAATAAAATAAATCACCATGAAAAAGCTCTTTATAATTTGTTCGCTGTTCTTTTTTGCTGAAAACTCATTCTGCCAGCAAAATAAATTTCTATGTCCATGTAATAAAATTGGACTTAATGCTACATGGGCAGACAGCAGTAAAATTTCCTGCTATTTAATCCCGGTTGAAAAAGACAATGCAAAATCCTCGGTAGAAAAATTTTATTTGGCGGCTGTAGTTGTCCCGCCTTTAACTACCACCAACGAAGCGCCATTGTTGTATTTGCATGGAGGGCCAGGCATTGCTACTGTAGAAAATATTCCTAAATATTTAAAATCAAAAACATGGAAAACGTTAAGGGAAAAACATTCACTCGTTTTTTTTGATTACAGGGGAACCGGCTTTTCTGAACCTGCGCTTTGCCCCGAAATGAAACGTTCTTTGACTGTATTTTCACGAAAAAATCGGGATGCAAAACAAAAGAAGGAATACGAAGTTGAACAATACAAGAATTGCAGAGAGGAGCTATTAAAAAAAGGTATTGATGTTTCATCTTTCAGTGCTGCCCAGTTAGCTGCTGATGCAGAAGCTATAAGAAAAAGTTTGCAAATTGCTGATTGGAATGTGTACGGTGTTTCGTTTGGCACCACTGTTGCACTAAACATGGTACGAGACCACAGCAAACATATCAATGCTGTAATCCTCGATTCACCTTTTCCACCCAATGCACCATGGGCCGATTTTGTTCGCCCATTTGATACATGCTTTCAAGTATTGGAAAAAAATATTGCCGCTGACCCCATTGCTGCGGCCGCATTTCCATCTGTAAGGAATGACTTTGTAAAGGCAATAAAACGACTGAACGAGGTTCCTGTTAAAATTAAGTATGGCAAATACAACTTACGCTATCGTTTTACGGGTGATGATTTCGCACGGGGTATATGGAGTGCCATGTTATCTCCAAAAAAAATACCAATGGTACCCATTGCAATAAAAGAAATTGCGAATGGCAACGATGCAATTCTTTCAAAATGGGCTGGCGTATTCAGCCAGCCCAATTCGTATGGTAAATTTTCTGTAACACAGAGCAGGGCAATTATGTGCTATGAAGGAAGGCCACGCTCCGTAGAAGATTCGGAAGCATCTTTGCGTCAGCAGTATCCTGACTTTGTTTCCTTCATCAGCGCATTTGATGAAGCCATCTGTAATGTATGGCGACCCGACATTGCAACTGAAAAAACATTTGAACCGGTTGTAAGTAATGTCCCGGTATTAATTCTTTCGGGAGAATATGATCCGGTTTGCCCACCCATGTTTGGAGATATTACTGCTGCAACGCTATCAAAGTCTGTCCATTTGGTGGTTCCAGCCGCATCCCATGCTGCTATTCATGCAGATGATTGTATCCGGAATATTGCAGTGAAATTTTTATCGAATCCGTCAGAAAAAATAGACCAAAAATGTGTGAGTGAGCGGATGAAAATAAATTTTGTTACCGCTGATTTAGAAAAAGCACTGAATGGTTTTAAAAAGTAAAAATGCGCATTATTAAAATGCTTATGCTAAGAAACGGAGAAAAATAATTAAGATGAATAAGTTAAACAGGCTCCGACTATTTTGTTTTGTTGTTTCTATACTAATATTCACATCCTGCTCCTCACCCCGTAAAGAAAAATTTACGGTACCTGCAGAATTTGACAAGCAGGAATATATTTGGCTGAGCTGGGTAGAAAGTGGTTTTTTGGGTGGCGAACCATTTTGCAATACTACCCTAAATGCCATGAAGGAAATTACGCCTTATGTAAAAGTGCGCTTGTTCTATGGCCCACAGGCGGGTTACAATAAAGAACAAATGGAACGCAGAATTCTTGAAAAATTAATGGAACATAAAATTGACACTTCCCGGATAACACTTTTTTACAACGATAAACCTTATGCTGCTATACAAGACCCTGGCCCTGTTTTTTTAAGAAATGAAAAAGATGAATTTGCAGTGGCTGATTTTAATTTTATTCATCCGGATAAACAAACGGAAGCCATTGACAGAAATGTTGCGGCCAAAATGCAGCTACCAAGCATTGCTTCTAAAATGGTTTCTGAAGGTGGTGCCTGGCAGACCAACGGAGAAGGGACGATGCTAGTGGTAGAATCGGTAGAGCTGGATAGAAATCCAACAATGACAAAACTGCAAATTGAAAACGAATACAAGCGGGTGCTGGGTGTTACAAAGGTTATCTGGCTAAAGAATGGATTAAAAGAAGAAGAGTGGGGTAAACTGGAGAATGGAAAATACGGTATTGGCACCGGTGGGCATATTGATGAATTCTGCAGATTTGTAAACGGCAATACCGTGTTACTTGCAGTGGTTGATGCAAAAGATACTATCGGTAATGAAATATCAAAACAATCTTATTTGCGAATGGAAGTCAATTATCAATTACTACAACAAAGCACCACTGCAGATGGAAAACCTTTTGAAATTATTCGCCTTCCCGCAGGGCCCTTGATGACAAAAAAATTATCTTACAGCAATCTGAGTAAAGAAGAAAAGTATTGGTTTTACAATGTAACTAACGATTCTGTGGAATTTTATCTGGCCACAGGTTACATGAATTTTGTAATTGCTAATGATGTTGTTGTAACTGCTAAATTCTGGAAGGAGGGCTTGCCTGTTGAATACAAAGAAAGAGATGAACAAGCCAAAGAAATTTTAAAAAAGGCATTTGCCAGAAGAAAAGTGGTGCAGATAGACTGTATGCCGCTGCATCATGATGGTGCAGGTTTGCATTGCCATTCAAGAAATCAACCAGCATCAAAAAATTAAACCATGCCACAATCATCATCACCCGTTTTACAAAATGAAAGAGATGATATTCTTGATATTCTCCGTGGCGTAGCCTTGCTCGGTGTTATACTGGATAATCTATTCGGCTTTTCTGGCTGGGGCTTTTTAACACAGGTACAACGGGAAGCGCTACCTACCTGGCCTGTAGATGCCATCCTCGGCTTTATTGAACTAAGTTTTATCAATGGAAAATTTTATAGTTTGTTTTCATTGCTGTTTGGTATTGGGTTTTCCATCATCTTAATCCGTAATGAACAAAAAGGAATCAATCCGCTGAAAATCTTGTACCTCCGCTTATTTATTTTATCAATCATTGGGGCAGGCCATTTGTTGTTATTGTGGGAAGGCGATATCCTTTTTTTGTATGCACTTATTGGCATGCTATTGCCTTTGTTCAGAAAATGCTCAGACAAAACATTGCTTATCTGGGTAGTTGTCCTTATTGCATCACCATTGTTGTTCGATGCAATGAGTGTTCTGTTTCAATATAAAAACGGCTACTTTTTAGAGAACATGGCAAAGGTGATTGATAAACGAACCGGCATTCCAGTAGATGACAGTTTTAATCAATACCTCTATAGCAAAAGCGATACATGGCAGCATTGGCGTAACTGGCAGGCATCAGGTTTTTTTTATCGCTATTCTTATATTCTGGATAGCAACCGCATACCAAAAGTGCTGGGCATGTTTCTGCTTGGCTTTTATGCAGGCCGCAAAATGATACATGTGCAATTAGAAAATTATGTTTCACTTTTCAAAAAAGTAAGCCGCTGGGGATTGATTGTTGGTATTCCTGCCGCAATTGCCTCTGCGGGTTTTGAATTTTTGGGAAAAGGAATTCCAAACGCTATGGGACTAGCTCACACCTTCTTCTATGCCATAAGCGTAGTGCCGTTATGCTTGGCTTATACGTCTGTTGTTTGTTTGCACTGGGTAAACAAGAAAGGTAACAGCCGTTTGAAATTTTTAGCACCCCTGGGCAGAATGGCATTAACCAATTACCTGATGCAAACAATAATTGGTATTACTATTTATTATGGCGTTGGTTTTGGCTTGGGTGGAAATATCGGGCCAGCCTATTTTATTCCCATTGGTTTATGTGTGTATGCTTTGCAAATTGCCTATAGCAACTGGTGGTTTAAACATTTTAATTACGGCCCAATGGAATGGATATGGAGGCAACTGACTTATGGAAAAAAAATGCCAATTTTAAAAAATAATTCATGACACAAACTGCCGCTCCAGTTTTACAAAATGAACGAGCAGATATATTGGACATACTCCGTGGCTTTGCCTTACTCGGTGTTATGCTGGATAACCTGTTTGGCTCTCGCTGATTAGTTCTTGTACCACTTGTCTTGTGTCATTATTTATCTTGGCCGTATTGGTTTTTATTTCTAGTTGGTTTGCGTGGAAGGCCATCAAATCAAAAAATATAAAAGTCGACCGACAATTTATGGTTCGGAGTTATGTATGCGTCTTATCTTTTGTAGCCGTGCGCATCGATGACATCTTTCCACTTACCTTTTTATTTGGTCAGGTTGAAAATCCCATTTTTAGAAGAGTCGTGAATGAGTACTTCTTCTCATTTGTGCCGTTGCTGGTAGCAGAGATATTGATGACATGGTGGCCCGCAATAAAGGCGTTATTGCTTACAAAAAGATTATCGGATTCAAAATAATGGGTGGCTTTAAAGCAAAGTTCCTCTTAATCATAAATCACGCAAGGATCTTTCTGATAAAAGAACCTGATCAACACGTTATTTGCAAAATCAAACCGAATGGTGTAGGTATGTTCCTGAGCTGAGTATGTATACTCGTAACGCAGCGTTCCTTGAGACCAAGATTTAATTCCCGTAAGAGTTAAAAAATCAGTGAGTGCCATTCCAATGGTGATGCCTTTATTTAGGGCAAGTTTTGCAGACTGAATATCCGCCTCGCAAATTGCTTCCCCATAAGACCTGTTATAGGAAATTGCTGCGCTATCGTATGACAGTCCGCCACCGTTTTCCCATTCGGAGGTTACACCCATCGAATCAAGCATGGCCTTCATGGCTTCCAGATCTTTCGGAAAGGGATTATTAACAAGCGCTTCCAATACACCATTATTTTCAACCGGGATTGTTTTATAGGAAAGTTCAGGTTCAGAGGCGGCAGGAAGTTCTGCAGGGACCGGCTCTGAAACGGTAGTTGCAAGTGTGTCTTCCTCCATGGTTGATGTCGCGACCGGTTCGGAAGGTTTCTGTTGAGCACAACTCAACAAAACAAAAAAGGCCAAAGAAGATATCTTTTTCATGCACCGAAGATAGACTAGCTGTTCGACATTTTTAATATCGAATCGCAGATAGTAAGGATTTACAATCCGCTAATTATTTTTTGCTAATTTCCATCTCATGGCACACACATATCACGTATACGATCAAGAAGGTATCTATTTCTTGACATTTATCTGTGACTTAGATGATGGGTTTCCGGGAGTGATGTTGGAAAAGAAGGATAATTAATAGAAATTAGAAACGGAATTAAAATAGAAAAACGCAATTTCAAAAAAATACGTATCCTGAAGGTGAAATTAATACTGATCTCCCTAGCTGTTTTAGTCTGCTCCTATAAAGCACCTAAGACCATTCTTGTCATTCAACACGTAAATTTTTTTGATGGAGAAGATTATCAAACGAATGTCAATGTTATTGTTGAAGATCAACTCATTGTTGACATTACGACTGAAAACAATTGGCCTGCCTATTCAACAGTTATTAACGGGAAAGACAGAACAATTATTCCCCCGTTGCTTAATGCTCACGTACACCTTTCTGGAAAAAACCAACTTAAAGAGGCGGTACGTTCGGGTGTCTTTGCTTTGCTTGACATGCACACCACCGACCCTGTTGCCATTGAGCTAAGACAGTACAGAAACAAAGAAGGATATGCCTTTTATTATTCATCAGGACCGGGTGTAACTGTGCCTGGTGGACACGGAACTCAATTTGGTGTTGTAGTTCCCGTTTTAGATTCTTTGGTTTCACCAAAACAGTTTGTACAAGACAGAGTTGCTAACCACGCTGATTATATCAAAATATTGAGAGAGCCTTATATGACCACTATTAACTTCGTTCAGACCCAGCAGGTCATTGATGCTTCGCATGAAAATTCACTGTTATGCGTAGCTCATATTTCTCGATTGGATGATGCCATGGTACTCGCAAAGCAAAAGATAGATGGATTTATGCACATCTGGCATGATCGGAAAATCAGCAAAGAGGAATTAGATAGTCTTTTCAACAGCAAGGTATTTATTGTCCCCACCCTACTTGTTACTCAGAAACTTTTAGGAAAAGTAAAAAGTCCGGAGTTTCTCAAAAAACTTCTGTCGTTTGAAATGATTTTAGAAGAAACTCAAAAAGCGTACGCAAGTGGTATTCCAATACTTGCAGGATCTGATGCGCCAAACCATCAAATCAATTTCGGTGACGATTTGATCAAGGAATTGACACTGTTACGTAAAGCTGGTCTTCCCACTATAGAGGTATTGAAATCAGCCACATCCAATATTTACAAATCCTTTCAACTAAAAGATTTCGGAAAGTTAAAAAAAGGAGCACCTGCCAATTTCCTTCTTATTAGAGGAAATCCAGTTGAGAATATTGAAGACTTAATTAAAATCGAGAGTATCTGGCAGAATGGAAAAAGACAATAGCTGTTTGAAGCTAAGGTTTCAAACTGTTCTAGCTGTGCGACATTGCAATGTCGAGCCACAGATAGTAAGGATTGCCATCCAAATAAGAGCGTCCAAAACGATTTAGGAAGACAAGGGAGTTTCCAAGCTGTTCGACATTTTCAATGTCGAATCCCAGATAAACAGGATTTAAATCCAATTCATCTTCCTTCGTGATTACAAATCCTAAACACCCTTGATTACATTATTTCAACGGAAGTCCCTGCGGTAGTGGATAAAAAGCCAGGCCAGTCGCATATTTAAGCTCAGGGCTGGTAATAACCACATCAGGTACTTTCTTACCTGCTCCAGTTAATTGATCGGGGCTTAGTTTACCAAACTTACCCGCAGTAAGTGCAGTCCAAAGGGAACCATCTTCATCAAATGCCAAGGAATGTAAGAGTACACCAACAGTCAATGAAATTTGGGTTTCAGGGATGATGGTAGCAGATGCATTTTGTTCTGAAGCCGCTATTCGAGCAATCACATTCGGGCCAAAGTAACCCACCCATAAATTTCCTTGCTTATCAAACGCCAACGCTTTCGGTGCGCTGAGTGTCATCTTAACAGCCGGGGGTTTGGATTCACACATAATGGTTACATCGGCCTCCACCGTAGTTGACGACTTGGTGATCGCAGCCGCATTAAGCTTCACAACTGTCTTTTTTTCACTTTGAGTGATCCAAAGATTTCCATTTGCATCGAACGCAATACTTTGCACACCGCTAATGCCACTCCCCGTAAGCACAATGTCCGGCACAGGTGTTCCACTCGCATAAAGCACCGAGAAAGGAATTCTTGAAATCGCTCCTATCTTTTGTCCATTGCTGATCCATGCGTTACCAGCCGCATCAAATGCAAGGCAGGGCGTGGGGACTTTTAAGTTGAGCACGACTTTTGGCAACACATTACTTTTATCGAGTGAGTTCCATTCAAACATTTTTAATGAGTAGGCATCGGCCAGCCACAAATTACCAAAGCGATCAAAGGCCATTCCGTTGGCAGCGGTCACTTTACTGGTCAGTTTGGCGGTGGCATTACTTGTTTGTGTAGCGCGAAGGGCCTCTTCATTAAATGCAATGATGCGAGTGCTGGTATTGTGCACCGCATTCTGATTGCCTACCCAGAGTTTATCGCTGCCGGGCATAAGCCGATAGGTTAGGTTAAGCTTTAGTGTATCATTCTTTAGCGTAATTTTTCGCGAAAGCTTATCCAATCGAAAAGCCTGACTGACAAACGGCTGCCGTTGAATGATGATCTCCGATTTAAATTCGTACGTGCCGTTGGCTAGATTATAGAACGTCTCTGAGCGGGTAAGCGTTTTTGCAAACCCCTGCGGACCGCTCATTAAAATCGTTGGGTTTGAGCCCGCGGGTGCCCCGGAAATCTCTACAGTTAATAATCCCTTTTGAGAGAAGCAAAGCGTGTTGCTGAGTAGTAAAAGGCTTAAAAAGATTTTTGTAGGCATAGATAAATCTTACATGTGAAAAAATGATGTTCAGAATCAGTGAAATTGAAAGTTAGTTAATAAAGGAAAGCAAACAAAAACTGCTTCTGGAAAACAAATCGCATCATCACGTGATTTTATGAACATTAGCTGTTCGACATTTGAAATGTCGAACGCAGATAAACTAGATTTTAAAGTCCAATTCATCTTGCTTCGGGATTGCAAATCCGAAGTGCAAAAATTTTATCCAAGCTATTCGTTGATAAATTATGATAAAACGAGAGAGATACTTATAAAAAATTCATTAATTTATGGGACAAGAAAATAATGTTCAAATGGTGGATTCTAAAAGTGCATCCGGTGCCCCTAACCCTGCGTTTCGTTCGGTATACATAGCGTTCGATTCACATCCTTCTTATAAAGGTGCTTCTACCCATATACATCACATGACCACAACACTTGCGGAATGTTATGGACCAACTCTTTTGCTCACATTGAAAGGGGAAGGTGATGAGATCCGAACATCAACAATTTATCAATCGTGTTTTGAATCGTTGGAGCCCAACCTTTTAAAAAGGGCTCAAGCTTTTTCCCTATGGGTACACGCCCAATTGGCCCAGCAATACAATTTGGAAATTGGTCATTTTAGGGATGTCTGGGGAGGCATGCCCATTCTAAAACATCCCCATATACTTCCTATTTATGAAGTCAATAGTTTTCCTTCCATCGAGTTGCCCATGCGCTTTTCTTACCTAACTTCCATTACTCTGGAAAAACTGAAAGCGTTAGAGAACCATTGCCTCTTGGAGGCAAAACAAGTGATCACACCCTCGCACACCATTCGCGATGCAATTGTCAGGCGTGGAATTATGCCAGATAAAATAGAAGTCATTCCGAATGGTGCCACACTTTTACAAAAAGTAACCTCCACTCCACGTGCAGAAAAGTATATCGTTTATGTTGGTGCCTTGCAACCCTGGCAAGGAGTAGATGTCTTGTTCCGCGCGATGAAATATTTGCGCGATAAAGACGACTTGCAATTGGTGGTCTGCTGCTCTCACACAGAGCACAAATCGAAACCCTACAAAAAATTCGCAGAGAAACTCGGTATTACAGACCAGGTTGTTTGGAAGTATCAATTATCAAAACCAGCACTACAAAAGATTATTCAACACGCATTACTTTCCGTAGCACCATTGACGGAGTGTAGTAGAAATATTGAACAAGGCTGTTCGCCCTTGAAAATATTTGAAAGCATGGCTTGTGGCGTACCGGTAGTCGCTTCCGATTTGCCGGTTGTAAGGGAGATCATCTCCCATAACGTAAACGGAGTACTGGTAAGACCCGGCAGGCCAGCGGAGATTGCCAAGGCCATACGAATACTGCTGGACTACCCTGAGCAACGGCAACAACTCGGACAAAAAGCACGCCAAGCCATTGCCGAATCGTACACCTGGTCATTTATCCAACAGAACTTGAAGGCATGTTATCTTAACCTGCTCGCTAAACAATTCTCTGAATTTAATAAAGCTTATCAATATGGCTGACGCAAAAAAATTCTATCGATCGCTTACCCTTCATGAAAAACGTTTTATCGGTGATAAAACGATGAGCACTACAATGAGTGTAAAAAATTGGATTGCCTTCTTATCACGCGCCAGTGCATACGATGCCTATCGGGATAAAATGGCCAGTGGATCTGGGTGGTTCATTGCATTAGGTGTAATGGCAACCATCGGTTCCACAATCGCCTATTTGCAACTGGAAATCCCTTGGCTCATTGCGATACCTGCTATTTCCGCTAGCCTTACTGCTTGGTTGATTATGCGGCAATCGACTTTGAAAAACCGAGACTTAAATAATTACTTGCGTTTATTTTTTATGCCTTTTCTAAGAATGATGGAGGACTTTGCCGGCCCTGAAGCAAAACTTTCTGCCGCTGTAGACTTTAGAGATGCTTTTAAATATAACAAACCCACTTCTTCAAAAGTAAAAGGGCGAAACTTAGAGATATACTCAGCAAAATACATGGTAGGAAAAATCACATTCAAAGACGGTGCCTATTTGGAAACTATCATAGCGGATGATATTAAAAAATTCAGCTACAAAAATGCAAATGGAAAATCAAAATCGAAGACCAAGACCACTCATCATTATTTTATACGCTTATCGTTACCTAAACAAACCTATCGATCAAAGAAATTGAAACCCCTCCTCCGTAACTTGACATTGGAAGAAACAAATGAAACGCTTATTTACAAATTGAAGGGAAAAGCAAAAGAAATGAATTATGGGATATTAAAGCTGAATGATTTTCAAAAAGGCATAAAACATATCTACATGCAGGTTGAAAATATAACCGTAACACCAACTACTGAAACACCAAATGAAGCAAAAGATGTTTTACCTAAACCAGCCGATAAAAATAGTGAAGGCTTCACAGCTGATACTGAGTCATCTATTCCTGCAGCCTTTTGGGCAAGTAACTATTTCCACGACATTGACTACAGGAATACCGATTTCAGGAATGATGTTCCACTAGTCATTGATGAAGAAAATAACTTGAATATTTTTGAAAGCTAATGAACGCTTACCGCATTTTATGGCTCACCGAAAACTATCCTCCCCAACGGGGCGGCATGGCACAATCGTGTGATCGTATTATTGACGGGCTCAGAAAGGAAGGATTCGTTATTGATATTATACATTTTATTGAAAGAGGTGTTCCATTTCAAACTATACAACAACTAAACGGAACCTATACCAGTGTTCCGTTTAAGGATAGTGAATCGCATACCTTAAACCTTGCCTGGAACTATATCCAAAACAAACAAATTTCATTGCTTGTATGCTTTGGTGGATACTTATCAGTATTGGCTGCACCTGTATTTGCCAAATGGTTGGCTGTACCTTTGCTGTCAATGATTCGTGGCAATGATTTCGATACATCAATTTTTACTCCGCGAAAACGCGATTTATTAAGAGACTTATTTGATGGATCAACTGCAATCTGTTCCGTAACAACAGATAAGAAGAAAAAAATAGAAAAATATTTTAATGTAAAAGATGTTGAATACATTCCTAACGGTATAGATTTAACAGGTTGGCAACCCAGCAGCAGCGAACTTGACTTTGCAGTAAAATGGAAAGCTGAAAATGCTTCAGAAAAAATGGTGGTCGGAATTTTTGGTCAATTAAAAGCAAAGAAGGGTCTCGATTTTTTTATCCATGCTGTTGCTGGTATTGCCAACCATCAACAAATCCATTTGTTGCTCATCGGGGAAATTGCCGAAGAAACTATTCAGACACTACAGGTATCAGAAATAGCCTATTCACATTTTTCCTTTATGGATCGGTATGAGTTGATGCCTTACTATTTATGTTGTGACGGTATTGCCATCCCATCATATTATGATGGGATGCCCAATGTGCTGTTGGAAGCGGGGGCGCTTTCCATTCCGGTATTAGCCTCCAATGTAGGAGGCATGGAAGATGTAATTGAAAATGAGGTTGACGGATGGCTATTTGAACCGGGCGATTTAAAATCCTGCATCGCAGCACTTCACCATTTCATTGCGTGCGCCAAAGCCGGGCGTAGCGCTATGGGCAAAAAACTACAAGCAAAAATTTCGAACAATTTCACTAGTAAACAAGAAACCCAACAATATGAAAAACTACTTAAAAAACTCCTGGATACTACTGGTCATTCTTATAGTGTGCAAATGCACCCCATCAGGTAACAACAATAGATCCTTTCAGGTAAAGGATTCTTTTGGAGAGACCTTAGCCCAGGTCACTATTTCTGAAAGCATAAACGTGTCGTCAAACAACAAAACGCTTACCGGTGTGTTCAAAAAAGAAAAGCGCAAATACTATGCATCTTCAAACGAAATGGAGTATGCGGTAAAGTTTTCTGATGACGGATTTAAACTACGCGACCACAACGAGCAGATGCTTTGGAAAGTAAAATTATATGATGATAAGATAAAGCTGGCAAACAACGAAGAAATGTCTGGCGCCTACGAGATCAAACTCAGGGAAGGCAAAATAAAACTGGAACGAAACGAATCCCTTATATCAGAATTGCGAACAAACGAAAATGCCGCTAGCATAGTGGTCGATAACTTAACCGTGCAGGGATGCGAGGGTTCGTTGGCACCTGCCATTCTTTTAATAAAAGAACTCAAGGAGTTTGAAAAATATATTCTAATGGCAGAGCTTCGGGCTAAAGGAAAATGAAATTGTTTTATACGATGGGGGGAGGCTTCGGTCATTTATACCGTGTCTTTATATTCATAAACCAATTCAAGATTGAAGGCTTTAAGATTCTGACAACCAACCAACTTGCCTATAACCTTTTCGATTCCAAAAACATTTTATTCCTTTCCCCTGAAACCTATTCAGCAGAAATCGAACAATTTTTTCAACTAAAATTTCCAAAGCTCCTGGTGTCCGATTTATACATCGACACATTTCCTTATGGATTACTTGGCGAGTTGCCTTTTGAAAAAATTGGTTCTGTAAGGATTCACTACATAGCAAGGCGGCTGATTTGGGGAAAATACAAACACTTTGCCAAGGAAGACTTTAGGTTTTCAACTATTTACCAAATTGAACCGCTGGAGGAGGAGCATGCACAATTTATAGAAAGCCGAACTCATGAATTAATTCACCTTAATCTGAATTATCCGGTGCCGGATGCCAGTCGGATACCTTCAAACAGCATACCCAAACAAAAACCCATTTGGCTTGTGGTACACACGTTTAAAAAAGAAGAGGTTGAATCCTTGTTGCACTATGCAGAAGAAGTTGCAACACTGCATCACATTTTCCCCTTCCTTGTGGTACTGAGCGATCAGGCAATTGAAGTCAGAAACGGAATTTGCTTTTCGTATTTTCCTGCCATTGACTGGTTTCCGTTGGCGGATCGGATTTTTACAGGAGCCGGATTTAACATAGCCCAACAAATCAAGCCCTTTCTTTCCAAAACAACTTTAATTCCTTTTCCACGATTATATGACGATCAAGTGTGGCGTGCAGCAAACATTGGTAAGCCAACGTAACCTACCTGTTCGACATTTTAAATGTCGAACGCAGATAAACAGGATTTTAAAACCTAATTCATCTTGCTTCAGGATTGCAAATCCCGAAGAGCAAA
>Ga0209591_10006213_pt1 | contig 13272 bp, 18 predicted proteins | sample MAT01_FD_187207 | JGI IMG/M metagenome (GOLD analysis project Ga0209591, IMG submission 187207) | Freshwater microbial communities from Lake Fryxell liftoff mats and glacier meltwater in Antarctica - MAT-01 (SPAdes) (version 2) | ecosystem: Environmental > Aquatic > Freshwater > Ice > Liftoff...
GCGCGCCTGAAACCTACTGAGTAACACGCCCCGTGATCGGAACCACCGCAGAGCCCACACAGACCAGCTTGGTGCTGTGGCAGGACGCGGAGGTTGGTGAACAGACGCTAGGCTGGACGTTGACGCAAAAATCAGTACTCCAGGGATAGCATTTCTCGTCCCAAGCAGCCTTGTTGGCCTCGCAAGTGACCTTGTTGAGGTCCACACAAGCTTTACTCAAGCAGTAGCAATCGTCGTTACCTGTCGGTGCTTCCGGGTACGCGCAGCTCGTGCAGTCTTGATTGTCGCGACATTCAGTGGGCGCTGGCACACGTGGACCGTTTTCGCCACAGAACAGCCACACAACCTTCATTCAAGCAGTAGCAATCGCCGTTACCTGTGGGTGCACGCGGGTACTCGCAGCTCGTGCAGTCTTGATAGAAATCGCGACACTCAGTGGGCGCTGGCACACGTGGACCGTTTTCGCCACAGAACAGCGCTGTTCCCATGGAACACGTGTAGTACTGACCTGCCCAGTTGGCGCAGACCTGATCATACGCGGCCTTATTGGCGGCGCAGGTGGCCTCCGGAAGCTGGACGCTACACACACCTGCCACCGTGTTTCCGGCGCAGTAACACTCAGCTTCAGTGGTGGGAGCGCTCGGATACTGGCACAAGGCCGTGCACTCGTTCTTCTGGCTATTGCACGTGGCGCTTCCAAAGGGCGCACAGGTGGCCGCCGGGGCATCCACCTGAGCAGTCACAATCGAGCAATTAGCATCCACGTACGCCGCGCAGACTCGGCTAAACTCTGCCCTATTCGCGTCGCAAGTTGTCTTATTAAGCGCCATCGGGCAAATGCTGCCCGGACAATAGCAATCGTTGGCTGATGCCGGCGCAATCGGCGTGTCATCACACATTAAGCATTCAGCGGGCTGAGCGCACACCGTTGCAGGATTCGAAGGCGCACCCCCTCGCCCGCCGGTTCCAACTCCACCCGTTCCAACTCCACCCGTTCCAACTCCACCCGTTCCAACTCCACCCGTTCCAACTCCACCCGTTCCCCCGCCGCCGCTTCCGCCACTGGCAGTGACCTCCGTTGGGTCCACACAGCGGTTTTTTCCCTGCCGACTCGGATCCGGCAAACACGCGACTTCCTTCACTGCGCACGCCGCCTGCTCTTTCGGGCACACCTTCTTATCGCAGCGCTGAGCCTTAAATTCGACTTGGTTGGCGTCGCAGCGCGCTTTACTCATGACAACAGTCGAGCAAAACGCGCAGTAGCATTCACCCGGATTGCGCGGGGCCGTGTCAAAAGCACAGGCGGTGCAGTCAGCGGCGCTTTGGCATTCATCCCCTGGCAACACCAAGCCACCTCCCGTTCCGGCTCCGCCGTTACCCTGTGAGCTACCACCGAACGAATTGAAGGCGCCGCCGAAACCTTGCCCTGGCTGAGCGCCCGAACCACTACCATTGCCATTGGCTGAGGCTCCGCTCCCATTCGGCCCGGCCGCACTACCGGGAGCTCCCCCAAGCTTGCCGCTGGACCCGCCAGTCACTCCCGAGTTGGCACCCGATCCAGTTTGCGACCCGTCGCCGCCCACGTTGCCATCTCCGCCCGAGAGGCCACCGGCGCCGCCATCGCACGAGGGAATGAGGGTTGCGCCCCAAAGGGTAAATGCCAAAAGCCAAGGAATGCTGCGACCGCGCGTCATTGCCGCACATGCTACGACGAAGCCGCGATCCGGTCCAGCTTCCCGGCCGAAGCCAAGCCGAGGCCCTGATCGAGCGGCATATAGATCTTGTGCGTTCTTTTGAGGTGAGCAGTCGTGGAGACAAACTTGTCAGTGACGACCTGTATCTCGCACAAAAGTGGTAAGCATGCTTACTACCTCCCAAGGAACAAAAGGGGCAGCTCCCCTGCCACGCCTGCATTTGCACACTCAGCGAAGAGGCTACTCAACAGCCTAGGCCAGCGACGCCGATTTCAGTCGCGTGCGCGATTCCAGCACATCCCTGCCGGACATCGCCGCCAGAAGCCGCAGCTTCGAGCTGTCGACGCTGTGCAAGCGCGGAAAGCTAGGCGGACAAAGCGGCAGCCGGCGGAGAGTTCTTTCGAGTGTGAACCGAAAGCGATGACTGAGATCTTCAAACAAGATGCCAAGGCCTCGCGTGCGGTCCTGAGGTCGTCGGCCGTGTACCACCCGCGCCACAAAACCTTCGGTATCGATCCACGTGGAAGTGCCCGGTAGCCGAAAAGAGATGATCAGCTTCTCACCCGTCAACACCGGATCGGCGGGAGAGACCAGCATGCCCGTGAGTGAAAGATCGGTGATGGTGTCCGCGACGAGCGAAAAATCGCGCTCTCTGACCACCTGGCAGTTGGTACGCATGTTATGGCGACTGGATCTTAGACGGGGAAGTGCGGCTGCAAACATAGTGTCTCCTCGGGCCACCTGAATGCTACCGCTCATCAGTTTGTGGGGGCCAAGTTCTAGACACGAAGAAAGACGCAGGCCCACGCTTCAGGAAGCGCGTACTGATGCCAAGCTCGAACAGAGCGATCTGCTACACTTAAGGCCCATGCTCGATCTTGCTAGTGTAGAAGCTGCCGCCCGCGCCATTGAAGACGCCGTGCGCATCTCGCCGTGCGCGTACTCCGAGCGTCTGAGTCAACTCACCAACACGCAGCTCTTTTTCAAGCTTGAGAATCTCCAGCTCACCGGCTCATTCAAGGAGCGCGGTGCGTGCAATAAGCTCTTGTCGCTCACCGCACATGAGCGAACGCAGGGGATTGTCGCGGCGAGCGCCGGCAACCACGCGCAGGGCGTGGCTTATCACGCAAAAAGGCTGGGGATCGACGCCACGATCGTGATGCCCGAGAGCACCCCGCTCGTGAAGGTGAGTGAGACGCGGCGCCACGGCGGCCAAGTGATTCTCTTTGGGCACAGTTACGACGAGGCGTACGAGGAAGCGCAGCGTATCGTGGCACGCGATGGGCGTGCGTATATTCACGCCTTTGATGATCCGGCGATTATCGCCGGCCAAGGTACGATTGGTTTGGAGCTCGTGCAGCAGGTGCCGAAGCTCGACGCAATTATCGTCGCGATTGGCGGCGGTGGGCTGGCTGGCGGCATCGCGCTCGCTGCAAAGTCCTTGAAGCCAAGCCTGCGAGTGATCGGTGTGGAGGCTGAATCGATGCCCACCTTGATCAAGGCCCGTGAAGCCGGTGCCCCCGTGCGCATCGCACGCCAGAAGACATTGGCGGATGGCATCGCGGTGGGTAAAGTTGGCCAGCACACTTATCCGCTGCTCAATCGCTACCTCGATGATTTGGTATTGGTGGATGATGAAGAGGTTGCCGAGGCCATTTTGCTCATGCTGGAGGCCGAAAAGACGGTCGCCGAGGGCGCGGGCGCGGCGCCTTTGGCGGCGCTCAGACACAGGGATCTAGGCCTCGACGGGAAGACTGTCGCGCTCGTCGTCGGTGGCGGCAACATCGACGTGAATCTGATATCGCGTATCATCGAACGCGGACTCACTAAATCCGGGCGCACCATGCACCTCCACGCCACGTTAGAAGATGTTCCAGGAACGCTGGCTCGCTTGATTGGCTTGCTCGGCGAACAGAACGCCAACATCCTGCAGGTGGAGCATGATCGCGCCAAAAGCGACGAGCTTGGCCAGGTCTTCGTAGAAGTGGTGGCGGAAACGCGCAGCTTTGGGCACATCGAAAGCATCGTTCAAGCGCTCAATCTTGCAGGATTCAAGAACTTGAAAGTGAGCTAATTCGGGCTGACCCAGACCAGTCCAACTACGCCGCCGTTCGAGGTTTCACGACGACTTCCACCTCGCAATCGAGAACGTGTAGCAGCTCAACGAGTTGACTCAGGTTCTTGCGTTGTTTCGCCGGGTCTAACAGCCGGTAAAGTTGGGGCACCGAGGTGCACAGTTTGCGGGCCAGCTCCCGACGACTCAGCCCTGAGTGATCCACCCGTTTGAGTGCTTCTACGGTCAGCTTGTGCGTCAGAAGCTCCGCGAGGAGGCCAGGATCCTGGTTGTATTCAAGCGCGTGGTCAATGTGCACGCTTCCTTCAGCTCCCGAAGTAAGCACATAGGTTACAGCCGCGCTCCCAAGCTCCCTGTCGACGTAGGCATCACTGATCCGGTCCTTTGCCGAAGGCCGAGGCTTCAGCTTGACGAATGGCATCGGGTACATTTTCCCCGATCGCACGGTGAGCTCCAGTTGGCTCTTCCGATTATTCACAGTAACATTATGGATCTTCATAGAGCACCTTCCTTCGCCAGCTCGGCGAGGATCTTGATTAACTTGGCAGTTGACTTGCCCTTCATAGGAAGCCAGGCATCAAGGTCCCACTTGAGGACCAGCTTACCGTCACGGTACACATGCACATGGCGAGGGCTGTGATCACCGATCCAAGTAAGAAAGACGTAGTTGTCCCGTCGGATCTTGCCCACCAGGGAACGTTACCACTGGTGGTAACGGATGCAAGCGAGGCTTCAACAAATCGCAACATTAGCCTAGGGATCGCCATTTTCCCGCTAAATTCTGAGCCGCTAGCACCTCGCCTCGGGATTGAAACTCCCCGCATCAGCAGTCTAATTGGCCTAATTCGGGCTGACCCAGCTGAGCGGCCCCGTCGCCAAGCTATCGGCTGAAGCTTGCTGGCCCTTGGCGATGAGCACGTGCCCATCGTCAGCCACAGCCAATGGACGCCCCGCGATCTTACCCAAAGCTTGCTCGCGCTTCAGATCCACCACGTACGGGCTCACGACCGCGAGCCCACGATTTTGCACTACGTACGCCAGCGGCTCGACCTCGACGCCGAGATCCAGCAATTCTTGCGTCACGCCACTGAAGCGCAATAGCCTATTTTTACGCCAGATCAGCGCTTGCTCCTGATCGACCGTCACGATCCCATCGTCCGGCAACAGCGGGAGAGCAGCCCCCCGCTCCATATCGAGCAAGAAAGAAAGTGCGCCGGGATATAGCGGGACCAAGCGCTCGGGGCGAAGCCAGCGATCACGCCCCAGCGGCCTCAGCTCAACACCAAGCTTGGAGACGGCACCCGCGCGATAAAGCTGCAGCTGAGAAAGCGCCACCGCATTCTTCCCCGCGCAAGCAAACGCCACCGCTCCCCTCCCCGAATCGACATGCCACACCACACCCGCACAACGTGCTGGGGCGACCAATTGGCGCTGCTTTTCTTGCACTAACCACAGGCTCTTGTCCGTGTCGCGAACCAGCCAACCGCCGCCCAGAGGAGCTATCAGACCGGGCACCTCGGTGAATGGCGTCGCGGCCAGCACGGGCTCAAAGCTCAAGCTCGACACACGCGCCACTGATCGATCAGGGGCCTCAACCCAAGCTGGGAACTTTGGTGTTGGCGCGAACGCCTGACACGTAGATTGCGCCCGTTTCAAGGGAATGGGCAGCTCCAGCCGACCCTTCTTGTTCAGATCCAAAGGCAGCATTTGGGCCACTAGCGCATCGCCTGCTGCTGAGAATTCAAGGCGGGCCAGTGCACCCGCACCCAGCTCAACTGCCAATTCGGCGTTCGTCTCCAAGTTTCGGAGCACGGCGGACAGCCCAGCGGGCGTGCTCCGCACGTAAGCGAAGAAGGGAAGCGTGGGGTGAAACATGAGCGACCGGTGGGGAAGATAAACGGCGCTGCTGGAGACAACGTCGGCACCGAGCGCTTCGAGATTCACTTCAACGGTGGTCTTCAGATCCACGAGCTCTGTTTTGCCGTTTTCGCTAAGGATCACCCAGCGCCCACTCGGATCCGACCCAAGCAGCTCGGAGTGCGCACGCTCGATTTCACCGAACGCGAAATAGCGCTCCAGGCTATCCCCTATAAGATCTCCGGTGGGCGAAAAGCTCGCGCTCACCTTGCCATCTCGATCGGTGTCGTTCCGTGCCTGGCAATAGGCCACCCAGCTGCCATCGGGAGCGGCGGCATGCACGACCAACGGGCCGTCGGTTCCCAACGCTTGCGCGCTGCGCCACTCCAGTTCAAGCGCTGGCTCGGTGACCATCGGCAAAGCAGCCGCTGGAGACTTGCCGGATGGCGCATTCGTCGCTGTTGAGCCTGCGAAAGCCACGGATTGCCGGGGGCCTGCACGGACCACAGAAGGCCCAGGGGGCCTAGAGAGCGATGTCGTCCCCGGGGACCGAGCGCGTGGCGCACAAGCGCCCGCGACGGCTAGAAGAGCCAGTGTGCCGCAGGCAAAGCCTGTTAAGCTGCGCGCCATGCTAAAAGGTGGCCACCACGGCGGCGTTGCCGCCCTCAGCTGCGCGCTGCTTCTGAGCTGCGCAGACAAGTCCGATATCACCTTAACGGCAAACTTATCGGAGCCACGCGCGACGGTTGCCCCAGGCGTGTTTGGTTTCAGCTTCACGGGCGACTGTACCCTGGTGTTGCAAGTGGGCGGGTATGCATCCGACGCCAGCACCGTAACGGTGGAAACATTCTCGCTCAATAGCGAAAACCAAGAATCGCTCGTAGCTCCGCTCGATTGGAAGCCGGTTGGCGCCACGCTGCCATTCGTGGTCGCTAAAGGGAGCACTTCCAAGCTCATGCTCCAACTTGGACCCACGCAACTCACCGAAAGCCTAGCCAATCGGATCTGTACCGAATCGATCGTTTACGTCGCCGCGGTGAGTGACAGCCTGGCGCAGGGCCGGGTGAGCGAAGTGCGAGGGCAAGCGTTCATGGCAGGCTGCGCCAAGTGACCCCACGCAAGCCCAACTTCACAACCTGGAGTGGCCTCGAAGTTCCGGCGGTGCTCACCGCCGACCAGCTCACCGGCGCTCCGGAAGCAAAGCTAGGCACTCCGGGAGAATTTCCCTTCACGCGCGGAGTTCAGGGCTCAATGTACCGCGGGCGCCTCTGGACGATGCGAATGTTTGCAGGCTTTGGCACCCCGGAGCAAACCAACCAACGTTTTCGCTATCTGTTGAATCAAGGCCAAACGGGGCTTTCAACCGCCTTCGATTTTCCAACCCTGATGGGCTACGACTCCGATTCCCCACGCGCGCTCGGAGAAGTGGGGCTGTGCGGCGTGGCGGTGGACACCGTCCGAGACATGCAGGTGCTGTTCGACGGGATCCCGCTCGATAAAGTCACCACGTCAATGACGATCAATGGCCCCGCCGTGGCCATTTTGGGGTTGTACATTGCGCAGGCGGATCAGCGAGGCATCCCGCGCGCGCTGCTCGGCGGCACCATCCAGAATGATTGCCTGAAGGAATTCATCGCCCAACACGCCTGGCTCGTTCCTCCCAAGCCGGCGATGCGCATCGTCACCGACATGATAGAATTCTGCACGCACGAGCTGCCGCGTTGGAATACGGTGAGCATCAGCGGCTACCACATTCGCGAAGCGGGCTCGAGCGCCGTGCAAGAGCTCGCCTTCACCCTCGCCGACGGGATTGAGTACGTCGAGCACTGCCTGAAGCGCGGGCTCGCGGTGGATGATTTTGCGCCGCGCCTGAGCTTCTTTTTTGATATTCACAATGATTTTTTCGAAGAAATCGCTAAATTTCGCGCCGCCCGCCGTATGTGGGCGCACCTGATGCGCGATCGCTTTGGGGCCAAGCTGGAAGCCAGCATGAAGCTCCGCACCCACGCGCAAACCGCGGGCGTATCACTCACCGCTCAACAACCCTACAACAACGTAGCGCGTGTGGCCCTCCAAGCGCTGGCTGGAGTGCTGGGGGGCACTCAATCCCTCCACACCAATTCGCTCGACGAAACCTACGCGCTCCCAACCGAAGAAGCCGTAACGATTGCGCTCCGTACCCAGCAGATCATCGCCGAAGAATCAGGCGTCGCCAATACCATCGATCCGCTCGCCGGCAGCTACTACGTGGAATGGCTCACCGACCAACTCGAAGCGGGAGCGCTCGACTACATCCGCACCATCGACGCAATGGGCGGCATGGTGGAAGCCATTCTACAAGGCTATCCGCAGCGTGAGATCGCGCGCTCTGCGTATGCCTTCGAACGCAGCCTCAATAGCGGCGAACGGGTCGTGGTGGGCGTGAATGACTATCGCCAGAATGAAGGCAACCAGATCCCCACGCTACGCATTGATGAATCGGGGCAAAAATCGCAGCTCTTGGCGCTCGCGGAGGTCAAAGCTGGCCGCAGCCAGACGGACGTCGCTCGCTCGTTGGCCCAGCTCCGCGCGGCTGCCGGCACCGACAACAACCTCATGCCCGAAGTGATTGCCTGCGCCCACGCGTACTGCACCGAACAGGAGATGTGCGATGTGCTGCGCGATGTGATGGGCGTTTATACTGATCCGGCTGAGTTCTAAACGAAAACGCGCGAGGCGGTGCCTGGCCGGAGTCAGTTCGACGTGCGGTTAAGCGCCTTCTTTTCCAACCTTGGGCTTCACCGCCGGCGCTACCAAAAAATGTCCGCTCGGAGCGGCCGGAGGCGGGCGCAGCGTGGAGCGCGTCTTCTCGGTGGCGTGCGCAGCGGCGTGCGCAGCGGCGTGCGTGGCAAAGGTGCCACTCGCGGGGATCTCGGTTGAGGCATGAGCACGCTCCGAATCCGTCTCGGAACCACTGCCATCCCAAGGCGTCACAGCTTTCATCATGCCACTCGGCGAGTGGCGAGCCGTTTTGCGAGCCGCTTCGGGCAGCGAGCCCACGCTCCAAGCGCCCAGGCGCTGCGCGTCCGGGTGGCGCGCCGACGCTAAAATTTGCTCAACTTCCGCGCTCAGCTGACCCAGATGGGCGGGCCGCGACGAGGTAGGCCGAGGCTCCCAAACTGAACGAACCGGTGCGACGGGCTCGTTGCGCGCCCGCACTGAACGATAGCGCGCCTTGATGCGACACCGATCCCCGAGAACCTGCGAATCTAGCCGCAATGAGCCGCTGGTCTCCATGGCGAAACGCTCAGCTGCCACGACAGCTCCCAATGCCATGTTGCTCAAGAGACGCGTTGCGCGCGGCTGACCATTAACACCCGCCGACAACCGAAACCCCTCTGCTGTTGTCTCCAATTCGATGGTGGTCTCAACGCCCACGAACGGCCCCAGCAGCCAGCCGCGGAGGCGCTGCACAGTGCCCAAAAGATCATACCCCACCACGAGCGTGCTGTTTTGAGCGAGAGTGCGTGCCGCTAGCTCACAGCTTAACTGCTCACAGCTCTTCTCGCCCAAAATGGCATCCGCAAAGCCAAAAAATTCCTCGGCCTCTTCGAGCGTCACCGTGTCGGCAACGCCCTGCTGGGCCATGAGCTGCAAAAGCCGCTGGGGCAAACCAGAACTCAACCGAGCTTGCGCAAGTGAGCCGCGGGAGCGCCCGATGAGCTCCCAGGTGTCACGTAAGAATTTCGTACGAAAGTGCCCCATGCTTGGCGGTTCCCGACTGCGCGCCAGGAAGCATACCCTATTGCTCCAGGGCAGCTACCAGATCTTTGATCAGGTCATCCGGCTCTTCGACGCCAACGGAAAGCCGGATCAGGGCCGGATCGATCCCAATCTGGGCCAACTCTACTGGAGAGAGCTCAAAAAAGCTCATGATCGAGGGCTGCTCGATCAATGTTTCAACCCCACCCAAGGAGGCCGCTAAAGTTGCCAGTCGCGATCCATCCACAACCCTGGATGCGGCTGCTTTGCCGCCTTTTACTATGAAGCTCACCACGCCCCCACCACCGTGCATCTGCTCAGTAGCGATCTTGAAGGAGGGGTGGCTCTCAAGGAACGGATAGAAAACCGACTCCACCTGGGAATGCTTTTCGAGCGCTCGGGCCACGGCCAGCGCGCTGGCATTCTGTTGTACCACTCGCAGAGCCAATGTTTTCAAGCCACGCGAGATCATGAACGCCGCATGCGGATCGAGCACAGCACCTGTAATGCCTCGCAGATCGCGCAGGAGCGAAATCAGATGAGGCGCACCGACGACGACGCCACCTAAGACATCGTTATGGCCGCTCAAGTATTTGGTGGCGCTGTGCGCCACAAGGTCGATCCCAAACGTGAGGGGGCGGCAGTTGATCGGTGTCGCGAAAGTAGAATCTACCAACGTTCTGACGCGGCCGTGGGCTTTGCAAATCTTGGCTAACTCCGCCAGATCCACGCAATATTGGTACGGGTTCGTGGGTGATTCGCTCACGACCAAGCGCGTGTTCGGGCGCAACGCGGCAGCAAGCCCCGCCAAATCGCCAGCTTCCACAATCGTGTGTTCAACGCCAAAGCGCGCCATCGTGACGGTTACCAACTGGCGGGTACGTCGATAGCAATCGCGGAAGAGCACGATGTGATCGCCCGCCTTCGTGAGTGCCAAGATCGACGCCGTGACCGACGCCATGCCGCTCGAAAAAGCGACGGCATCTGCGCCATCTTCCAGCACGGCCATGCGATTTTCGAATTCGCGCACCGTTGGATTGCCGTAGCGGCCGTATTCCTCGCGCTCCGGATCGGTGTCTTCACCGCGCATGTACTGCTCGAGATCGGCAGTGTCTTTGAATGTGTACGTCGCCGTCAGCGCGATCGCTGGAGCGAGTGCGTGATGGGGACGCTGGCGCGGGACGCCGCCATGAACGGCATCGGTGGCGTTAGCAACTTCCTTCTTAGTCATCGGTGGACACGAGGGGGTAGCATGAACGGGATGGCCGTAAAAGGCCGAGATTGCGCCTACCCCGCCACATCCTGCTCGGGCTCCGCAAGCGCCAAGAGCACAGTAGCCCGGAGTTCGTCCGGCAGGGGCAGGCGTAAGGCCTGCTGATGCGCCGCCACGCTCATCTTCTTCCAGGTCTTCCGCAAGATGTCCGCCACTTTTTCCGACGGATGCTTGGCGGCAAAAGCCTCCAGTTCGTGCTCAAGAAACACCAGGCACAGCGCATCCTCGATCAGCTGTGTGCTCGGATCCGTGTGTAAACCCTGCTTTTGATTGAGCCTGCGAACTTGGGCGATGCTGGCCGCGTCGTAGCCCACTCGTTCCAAGATTTCCTCGGCAGCCCTGGCGTGCCGGCGGCCAAGCTCGGTACGCCACTTTAGGTATCCGATGCGGCCCTCAGGAAATTCAGAACGGGGGTGAGCGAAGCGACGCAAATGCTGGCAACGGGCTGCCAGCCGCTCCACTTCCGAAGCTTGGGGCGCGAGACGGAGCACCCACGCCGTGAGGCGTTCAGCTTGGACCAGTTCCCTTGGGCGCGACACGCCGGCCACCAAGATCCGGTTGGGATCCTCCGCGTTGGCGGCATCAAACGCGGCAATCGCCTCTTCGAATCGTGACATCCCGAAGCCATACCTCATCCGTGACGGTTTTGCTGCCTCCACTCGCGCCTCCTCGGCAGCCGCGCGGTAGCTGAGACGGCGCCGTACGGCAATGCCTCCGGCGGCGCGGTCTCCTCCTTGCCCAGGCTCGCGCTCACGCTCGCGTTGGCGGAGGAGACAGGGGTTTAAGCCGCTCGATAAGATCCGCGCGTTGCCCGACGACAAGATCGTCGAGGTCGCTGACTTCGTCGATTTCCTCAAGCTCAAGACCGACGAGCAGCAGCTTTCGCGCACGACAACTGCGCTCTCCGAGCACGCTTTCGCCAAAATCTGGGACAACGACGACGATGCCGAATACGACAAGCTTTGATTTTGCGGACATCGTGCTCGTTCCGTTTCCGTTTACCGACCAGAGCACGACCAAGAAGCGACCCGCCGTCATTGTCAGCTCCAGCGCTTACCATCGCCAGCGGCCCGACCTCATCTTGATGGCGATCACCAGTCAGTTTCGACCGGCCAGCACCGTCCATTGAGCCAGATGCCCAGTGGTGCCGCGGACTCGAAACCCCCGGCGCGTGTTTTTGTCTGCACAAGCTCATGCGCAGACGCAGAGTTAGCGGCAGTGAGCAGCGGCGTTAATAGGATAACGCAAACGCCCAGCCACCGGACTGTGACCAGGCGTAATAGGGCGGCGAGCAACGGCATTCCCTCAGTTTAGCCGCTAACCGAGCAAGAAATTCAAAGGCGTCCATGGTTTCGCCTCGATCAGCCTGCTCAAGGCTTTCCTCAAGTGCGCGGTGTAGCTCGGCTCGTTCAGTATCGTCCAGATAGTCGCCGTTTCTTGCTAGCACCAGATCAAGCGGGACCAGCTCGACAACTTGCCCTTCGGGTAAATCGCTTGGTTCATCGAGAAGGAGGCGACCGTTTCGTACCTGCGCCTTAACTGATTCCACGCCCTCAGCTTACTGCCTCTTGGCACAATTTGCTTGGGTACCGGGGCATTCTTTGGGCATTCTTCCACCCAGGCCGCCGGTAGGGCGTGGCTGCCGGCAGCCGGACCGCGCCTTTTGGGGTGGGCGGGCCTGCTGCTAGGCTCCGCCTGGAACTGAGCGAAGCGGACGCCCCCTCAGGTTTTGACCGATCAACCACTGGCTTATGGCAATCGGCTGCTTGAAGATCTTGAGCCGGAGCAAGGCGTGCGGCACCAACAATCGTCAATACGAGCCCAGTCGCCTGCCCAACGCCGAGGAGGGCGCTCCACCACATTCCGATCAGGATCCCAGACGAGTGAGCTCCGCTACACCTCATCCGCGTTGGTTTTGCTGCCTCCACTCGCGCCTCCTCGGCAGCCGTGCGGTAGCTGAGACGGCGCTTGTACGGCAGTGCCTCCGGCGGCGCGGTCTCCTCCTTGCCCAGGCTCGCGCTCGCGCTCGCGCTCGCGCGGGCGGAGGAGACGGCGGGGCAAGCCGTTCGACAAGATCGCTGTGAAGCCAGGCTCATCGAAGATCCTCAGCGCCTCAATCACCTCGGAAAAATGCTCGCCCCAATCATTGACGACGCGCACCCGATGGAAGTGCCCGCACTGCGAAGATTGAGGCTTCTTTTCGAGGATTTTCCCAAGAATCACAACCTGATCCTCGTCGCCCAACCCCAGCTCTTGAGCAGGCTGGCTCTCACCGTCAACGAAGATCTCCGTAACCGCGTGACCTACTCGGTCACGCTACACAAACTCGCGCCCGATGTCATGGCGGATTTCATCCACGCCCAACTCGATCGCGTCGCTCTCGCCCACAACACCTTCACTGACGATGCGCTCGCTCTCATCGTAAGGTCGTCTGAAGGGATTCTTCGCTCAGCACGAAACCTGTGCGTGGCATCGCTCGTAGAAGCCGTGCGCGACTGCATCAAGACCGTCGACTTGAAACAGGTCAACCGCGTCTTGCTCCAACCCCATTGGCGGAGGGACCTGGATACGCCGCTGTGAGCCCCTGAACGTCGCAAGTTGATAGGTCGCGAGTCTGCGACTCTGCGGCCTTG
>Ga0209591_10006221_pt1 | contig 13267 bp, 3 predicted proteins | sample MAT01_FD_187207 | JGI IMG/M metagenome (GOLD analysis project Ga0209591, IMG submission 187207) | Freshwater microbial communities from Lake Fryxell liftoff mats and glacier meltwater in Antarctica - MAT-01 (SPAdes) (version 2) | ecosystem: Environmental > Aquatic > Freshwater > Ice > Liftoff...
CAGATACGGATTCTTTAAAATACTTCGATCGGATCGAGGAACAGAAATGGAAGCAGCAGTCAAGGAACTTTTGAAGCTGCTAGCGATAAAGCACCAGAAAGGCAGTGGATGGAGACCACAAACGACGGGTAAAATTGAAGTTCAACATCGCACCCTGGGTCAAATATTATCTAAGCTGTGTAGTGAGAATCAGAAAGACTGGAACCTTGCTGTTCCATTTGCATGTTTTGCGATGAATGCTTCAAAACACTCGGTGACAGGTGTTTCCCCTTACCAAGCGCTCTACGGAGTACCTTGCCTCTTTCAGTTTGATTCTAGCTACCCGATCAAAGACCAACAAGATCCTTTCATCACGGATACAGCCAATAGAATCGAAAATATTCAAGCCTTCATCAAGTACAATATTGGGGAGAATAAGCGCTACTCAGAAGCCCTGTACAACGAAACCAGAAGGCCGGTACAGTTGAGGGAGGGAGATAAATGCCTTCTATTTTCCCCGATGCGTAAAGCAGACACGAGTAAGAAAATGACCCATTTCTATCACGGCCCATACGATGTTCTTGAACAGACAAGTCCCGTGAATTTCCGGATATCCTACCGAAGACCCGGAGCGACGGAAGGAACAATCGTTAATGTGGCGAGACTGAAAAAGTTCATCTCACGAGATGGCCTCTTGGAGGACACTACCGGATCAGACTCAGAAGAGGAAGATGAGAGACCTGCTTTACGAAAGAAGCTGGCTGCTGCATCGCCCTCAGAGCAAGATACAGATTCTGACCCTGGGATTCTTGTGAGGAAGCAGATCCCGGAATCAATGATGCCTGAAATCGGATCAGAAGAGTCAGACGACGATTTCATCTTGCCGGAAGCGAAGACAACCAGCAAGTCAAAGGATACACCAGATGACGGTGATGTAAGTCAAAAGCCAGTGCAAATGAAACTGCGAAGGACTAATAAGAGGAAAGAGCTACAACATGAGGTGACTTCACCAGAAATAAAGCCACCGAAAGCTAAGAAAAGAAATCAAGAACGTCCAGCCTTGATCATCCCTGAAGCCTCAGATGGTGAAGATATGCCGGTCATTCGGGTATCATCAAGAGTTCGAAAGCCGACTCAAAAATATGGCTTCATAAACTACCTTGGAAAGAAAGTACCAGTGTGGCTCATCGCCATGTGTTGCCTCACTCTCTTACCAGCGGTTACTTCCCTACAAGCACAAGTTTGCCAATGTAAGGATAGGAAGTTACTGGGTTCATTAGACTTAGCAAAGTACACTCAGTGTGAGCAACTTGCACCCGAACCTCGGCCCAGAAGAGTCACTTATCAGATATATGCAATGAAAAAGGCCGCCAATTTTTTCCCTGCAACGATGTGCAAAGTCTCAGTTCAAGTGCTCACTATCACGACATTCTTCTGGGGAAGCAAAGATACAGTGCCATCAAGCACTGCCATGGACCTCTCAGCTGACCAGTGCCACAGGATGTCTCAGACGTTGGACTGTTGGTCGAACCCGATGAAGCGAATATCGGGAACAAACTCTTTTATTTTTTCAGAAACCCCAAAAGCAGATTCCTCATGGCTGACGACCACTCGAAATTCGGTGGCCCACTGTTTCACAGAGCAGACAAAGCTCTCTCAGCAAGAGGAAAACGGAGAAATCATCAGCATGGCTGGAAGTTTGGGTTCAGACAAAAAAATTGGTCACGCCACAAGAGGAGGAATGACTTTCATATGGCAAACAGGAGTTGCCGAAGAGAGCAGCAAATGTAACTACGAAACGATTGCAACTGGAAAAGCCTTTTTGTATGATTTGAAGGATAATCGCCTCCGAGTTCGAGACAGCGTGCGACAAGCTGAATTTATCCTGGATGCTGAACCAGCGAATATCACTTGTAACTTTACTCAAAGAGTGTACCACGTTCGAAGTGGATTTTCAGATGTCCTAATCAGCCTCTCAGTAATCAACGATGGGATTCGGGATGATGAGCTCAAGGAACTACAACGTTTCAAAAGGCAAACTAACGGAGAGCCATACGTTGAGCAAAAGACCCCACAGGAGCTGCTGGTCGAAGCAGCACGAAACCAAGGTTTAACAGATCAGCAAAGAATATTTGAAGAACACCAGATAGAAAGGGGTTCAGGTCCAAATGATGTTACGACTCGGAGACGGCGAAGAACCACATTTGTCTCAATTGACCCCATCCCAATTACTGAAGCGTCTGACCCGACAACCATTACTACAGAGATAACGGTTTTATCTCGTAGCAACCAAGATACCACATTTACCTTTGAAGCGATGACGACTGATGTCATGACAACCTTTCGTCAACCTCACGAGATAGAGAGCCCTTCGACAACTCCAGAAACCGAACCTGTCCACGTCACTACTCCAAACGAAAACTTAAGTCACGAACAACAAGAAGCACGGCAACAAGATGACTTCTTGTTGAGGCAAGAACAAGAAAATAATCGCTTACAGTGGGAGAGAGAACAAGCTAGATGGTTGGAGGAGCAAGAACGGAACAGAACTGCGATTCAACAAGAACTAGATGCGCAACAAAGAGAACGAGAAGAACGGAGAAGAGAATCAAATCTCCAACTTCAAAGGGAGGCTCAGCAATTCGACATCACGCGTGATCAGCAACGTCAGAGAGAGCTAAACACGTACCGCCCTGAAAGACTCCAAATAGAAAGACAACACCCATCCACTAGGAGAGCCATTCCTCCAGGCCGGCGATGGCCATATACAATTCCAGCGACTAGGGGCAATTTGACGCCCTCTCCAAGACCTAACCCTAACTGGGTTCTGCCTGGTGCATACCCAGTAATGTTACAACCGGCTAAGATAGTTGTATCGAGCAACACAACGCTGGCCGACGTAGAAGCGAAATATAGCCAAACAGGGGAAATTCCCATGCAGTTCATGATCAGCCATTTACAGTACATCTCAGACCATCAGTTGACCATTTCAAATCTACTCAGTTCCGAAATTCATCAATTAGACTGCCAGGGACGACAAAATCGAGCAGCTTTGATAAACATTCTTTCGAAACAATCCAGTATCAGCGCAGCGCGGTTATTGGACCTAAACGACTGTCAATCTCTAGTCTCCCACGGATCCATGGCTCTGCTATATCAGTGCCAATTGAAGAATGTTACCATAACGTCTCGAAAAACCGCCTGCGGATTCGAGCCGGCCATTGGAAATGGTACGTTAAGCCTGGATGGATATACACTGGTAACCCCATTTGTACCCTGCTTACACGACGGTCGGTTCGCACAGATTGCCGAGAAAACTTATGAATATGACCAAACGGTTGGCGACTGGACACTAACGAAAGAGTCAGTCGATGTTTCACACAGCCACCTGGCTGCACTTTTCGATATCACGGCAGATCGGACAGCTTCTGAAGGAGTCGTGAACTTTCACGAAAGAAAAGACCATAGTTTCCTAGACATGTTCGGTGAACTGGCGGCAGTCATGCGAACATCAGGACAAGAATCATTATCCGCGGTACTCAACGAGCACCACCAGGACGAAAAGCAGACCAACAATGTGCCAGATGTCATCGGAGGAATTGAAGCCATTTTTACTGGTTGGCGTACAACTTTCGTTTCCATTGTGGTGTTTCTGGCGCTAGCTATTGGTCTCTTAATCACATGCCGCATCTGCGGACCTACGAAGATTCTGCGAACCTGTTTTCCGAGACGTAAGAAAACGCCTACAGCACCTACAGACAACAGAGACCGACCCGTTATATACCGCGCTAGCAATCCACATTCCGTGCAGTTTGCAACGGGACAACGAGGAGATCAACAGTGCACGGTTGAAGAATACAGCAGCCCGTTGGACGCACTATTAGACAAGAAAGATCGAATGCGTTTGGCGATCGAGAACCAAGCGTATGGAGAACCTTCTACTCCCCCAGAGAGACGAGGAATGATCCGCTTGGGACCATGAAATACACGATTTTCAATGGAGATATATCGTCGCATCCTCATACTATATTTCCTACAGACCTTGCAAGCACCATTTTGCTCTTCCAACTCGTCCCATGTATTGCAAAGTACTTTTAATCAGCTCACACAGTCCTGTACGTGTTCATATATATTCTCACCTCCGCCTTGCCTTATGAGTTCTGCCCCTATTTCTTCACTACATTTTTCTCAGACGACGCCAGCGCCTACCATTTTGGAAGGGCTGGGCAGTAATTCTAGCGTTAAACCAGCAGACCCATTTATATTCACGAATATTTTTTCACCGTGGGAAGCAATCGTCGCTCAGCTGCTGCACAGCCTTACAAAAGTTCCGCATGGAAGAGCAGTTAAGCCAGTTTGGAACAAGTTACTCCGCCTTCTACCAAATAGACAAGCTCGAGAGATCAACCTGAAGTCGGACATCGCGCTCGAGGACTTTAACATCGATTCGTTGACACCGTTATTATCAGTGTTGAGTAAGCATCAACCATCATACACTCAGTTACAGAGTCCGCGTTGGAGTAATCGAACCTGGCAGGAAAGCGACGGACAAAGAAAGCTACCCCGCCCACTGGAAATTTATAAACGCCTCGAGACAGTGGCACATCTATATAACTACGCTATTTTCGAACCGATTTGTTCATTTAATGTTTTTTCAGCAGACGCCGAACTAGTCTCTAAGTGTATAGAGTATTGGTTCACTAACTGGCCTTATCGACCTATTCCTAACTACCACTGCTCACCATCTTACGGAGAAGGACTGGGTGGATAGTGGAAGCCTATTCCTACATTATCATCGCCATCACCGGAAGTTTTTTTCTCATCCCCCTATTCTCCCTACCACTCCCATGAAGCTAGTTTGGAATATCATATTGTTAATCTTTTGGTTTTACATGAGCATGGCTGAACTGACTCCAACAAGATTTATACCACGGGAAGACGAAATTGAGGCCCATATCCTCCAAGCAGCTGTGACTCCGAAAGCCCGTTTACGAGCTACGATCAGACAACGAAATGACGGCAGAGACCAAGTACATCTGCCTATAGCGGACGACGAAGTCCTACAAGTTTTCGGAACACAGGTAACTACTCCTTCTATCATCCAGAAACGTCGTTCAGTTTCTCGACCACAACTAAGGTCTACCACATCATCAACCTTTCCACCGGTTGCAAAGAGCTGCAACGAAAGTATCTGGACATTTTCTGTTACCTCGGCGTTTCAATCTAGTCTTCGAGACGAGAAGAATTTCCCAGCCCTCCGCCGAGCTCTTCAAAGCCATTTATTCTGGGAAAGAGCAGACGAAACTTCCATTTCTCCTGACACATCAACACCCTTGAGATATTATCAATCAGTTCAAACGACAACTCCGATGGGTATCCCAGATGGCCCTCGCCTTCCATACTCATTTGAAGAACTACATCTATTGCGTCGCGTGAGTCCGAATGCACTCATGGATGAAGTTGTACTCGTCGCAAAAAGACTCATCATTGGTACCTATCAACGCTACTGCTCTACTCCGCACTTGATAAACGGACCAGTTCTCCTTCTCAAATGTATGGAATACTACCTCATGGCTGATCCAATGGTCATCCAGAATTTAGATCAATTTGGGTTCACTAAGGGACTTCACCCTCCATACACCTATCAGACTTTTCCTCAACCGAGACATGGCGAGTTTGATGATCAAGCATCGATTACACCTGCCACAACTATGGCGTGGATTGATTATGAGGATGAAGAAGATCCGAACAGCGTCCGAGTTCCTGCAACCGTAGCAGGAAAAACCACTCCTCCATCCAGCTTATATCAGCGAAGACCTGAGTACCGCTGAACACCCTTCTGACACTTCCCTCATCTCATAAATGAACTTCATAAGCACCTGCTGTTTCAACTTAACAGAGGGCAGTCATCTGTTTCAGCTCTATATTTGCTTCAACTAATCGGATGGGGGCGCTCTATTAGCGGATAATTTTAATCAATTCACATTTAATTCTATATGATACACGGCCCTATCCTTACCTCTATATCCAATGCAAGACAATTCCTCTCGTCCAAGATGATAGTTCGCCCAATACCAATGCATCATGATGAAATAGGGATTTTGCCGATTTTCTGTCATTAAACATCGCAGTACAAACCCAAAGATCCAGTGGACATTTTGGCCACCCTCATTTCAATCTTTGGTGGAGTGCGCGGTTGGAAGAGATTCAGTGGACGCGCTGAGAATGGAGATCTAGTAGTCTCAGTCAGCGGCCACCCTCGTCACAAACTCAACCACCTTTCGCACTCCCAGTGGACACCCCAAGACACTTTAAGCCGAACCTCATGCACTGTATCAATAGTGGGACCCGGGGCCGATGGCCCCGCACTACCGATAAACAAGCTGGATTGAACGGATTGTCTTAGGACATACCACTGTTGGACTGTTCAGCGGAACAACAACTCCGGAAAAGAAGACGGCGCGGGGACGGCCTCATGTTAACAGAGGGCTGTGTTGGGACAACAACGAGCTAGTAACAAAGTTAGCTAACTGATTTGTCTTTGCGCTGCTGTGCGCTTATGTAGTATTAAAGCCGGATCTATTGTTGTGCCCTACGGCGGGTAAAGCGTGCGCCACTTTGGCGAAGCGCGGCCCCGTTCGTGTGTTGCGCTAGTTCCGTGTTCGAGGTTACGTCTCGAACCAGACCTATTTTCTTTTCTCGCTTCGAACGCCTCAGGGCATTCTAAGCGAGCTTACATATCTGTATTTAATAGACGCGCTGTGCGTCGAAATAGTCAGTTACTTTTACTTCAATAAACTACCTAACACCAAGTGGTGTGCGTGGAAGTTTCCTTATTTTAATGTTTTTATCTTGCTAGGCATGGAGGCCTAACAAGTGGTGCCGAAACGACTTCGACTATTTCTTGGTTGTGCACGACCAGGATTTAGCTCGTTTTTGAACATCTACCTTTTTGGAAGCGATCGCGGAGACTTTTCAGATACTAGGAATAACTCGTATTAATTGAGCAGGAATACCGCGACTCAACAGTTAGAGTCGATCATTCTTTGGCGATATTCAGTCAAGACCTACTTGTAGGTTGTTTATATTGACTGGCCAAGAAGGATTAGGCTGTTGTAGTCGGTTACGGTCTGGCTCAAGAGTTCAAATTGAGCAGGTATACCGCGGCGGAACAGTTAGAATTGATCATTCTTTGGCGATTTTCAGTCAAGACCTACTCGTAGGTTGTTTATATTGACTGGCCAAGAAAGATTAGACTGCTCTAGCCGGTGACGGTCTGACTCAAGATTTCCAGGAAGTACAGAAGAAAAGTTCTCTTAGACACACATCCGGATTTGAATTTAAGAATTGATCTTATCATCATCAGACAGGACAGTCTGCATAAAGGATCACTATTTGGTTTTCAAGCCCTATGGACAGGCAGAAGGACACAAAGATGTCGACTTCTTCAACTGATGCTGTTCCTACAGCGACTACTTCAACGTCAACGGTCAGAACGACCACAACGACGACACCTATTCCAGGAGGACATAGGACCCCAATAGGCCAGGATGCGCCAGAAATTTCGACGCAAGGCCTGGCAAACGCCATTATCTCGGCCCAGGCTAATCTAGCCATGAAAGGACCAGTAAGCATGCCCAAATTCGGCAATCGAGAAGACGAGGAAATCGGAATATTCCTCCGAAGATATGAGCAGGCAGGACTAGCTCAAAACTGGACGCATGCAGACCTTCTGCAGCGACTTCCACTTTCATTGACTCATGGCGCGTCATCTTGGCACGCCAGAGTCGCCATACCGGCAAACTGGCAGGAGGTAAAAGCCCTCATGCTGCGAGAATTTCGCCCTCATGGATATTTGGAGTATAAGCAGAAGGCTTTAGTCCGTCGGATGATGCTACAGGGTGAGTCAGTGAACGACTACTACGAGGCTGTTATGCTTCTCTACGACATCATGGAAAGTTTGGGAAAATCATTTACCGACCAGGAAAAGGCTGACAAACTGGGATCGGGTTTACATGGCACACTCTACAAGGATGTGGCTATGATGTCCCCGACGTCACCACAGGATTTCCTCATGAAAACAGGAAAGGCAATTGATCTGGAGAAGAAAGCTCAACGCCAACAACGAGGATTTCGAGACCAAGCCCTTCCCAATACCATCAAGGATCCCATCATGGACGAGAACAATGGTAAGAGTCAAAATTTCAAAAACAGAAACTACGGAAATCAGTATCAAGGGAACTACCGGGGATCCAGTTTCCAAGAGAACTATCAGGGAAACAGTCGGGGCACCAACAGTGACCGCGGAAATTTTCGACTAAATTCGTCTCAAACCAACGGATTCAGATACAATGACAACAGCAGCAGTAGATACAGAGGAGCCCAAAACCCCAATCAGTCCTTTACTAGCCGGTTCCAAGGAGCGAACCGTGGTGGATTTAGAGGAGGTTTCGGTTCGTGGAACAATAACAACCGTGGTAATTACAATAATCGCGAAAATCAGTACAATGGGCAACGACCATTCAACTATGGAAACACCAACACTAACCAATGGCAGGAGAACCAAGTAAGTTACCCACGACCATTACCAGCAATTGAAGCACCACCTAGCCAGGATTCCCGGAAACCACCCGCCTGTTACAACTGTGGAGGACCACATTTCAAAAGCCAATGCACTTTACCGACCACAGGCGGACCTCAAGCTCGACGACAGCTGAACTGCATGGATCGAGTGGAGCAACCAGACTTGCGAGACCTATCCATCAACATAATTGAAATGGGTACGGACAAGCTGAACCGACCAGTGATGAACCTCACTATCAATGATCAAGTGATCGAAGCCTGCATCACCAGACAGCGGGAAATGTCTGCCATCTCTTGGGCCTTAGTCCAGCAACTGGGGCTACAAGACCAAGTGAACACGGAAGCGCCTTGGGAACTGGAGCTCCCGGGAGAGCAAGTGTTCCGAGTGATGGGCGTAGTGGCCATTTACGCCAGCATTTTCGACCTGCACTTCCCAATCGTTGCAGAAGTGGTCGAATCCAATCAGGTGCCTAATGAAATATCACTAGGAAAACTGGACGTCGACAGGATGATGGAAGCTCGGTTCTGGCAAAGACGAGGAGCAGCCACAGACTATGACTGGATAGACCAGATCTACATCCAGGAGAACTCAAACAACCGGTTGACGTACAGTAAGGAACTGACATGTTTCATCGAGACACCGATTCCAGAAATCTTCGGAACAGAAGATGGAACTCTGGCCAACGAAGTGTCTATCGATGATATCCTCATGGGAGCAGTGGCAAGTGAAACATCCCAATATGTCCCCTTAACAGAGGGCAGCCTCAACACAGTCTCAGTGGCGACGGAGACAGATACACCATTGAACTGCCATTCATGTGAGGAAAAGGGAACCAACAGTTTGAGCACAAACTCAGTGGCCACAGAAACAGAAAGGTTAAAGAACTGCTACCTGTGCAAGGGTGACCATAACATAAAGAACTGCCCAAAGAAGAGGAGAAAAGGATCAACATTACAACAAGCCGAAACAATATTCAGCTTGGAAATGAACCAGATTAATCCAACTCAGCCAAGAGTGGAAAACGCAATCTCAGCACAGATCATGGAATGCCAGATTCTTGGAACCACAGTCTTATTAGTCACAGATGAGGAGATTACCACATCGTTAATATCAAGAGATCGCCTACAAAGTCTGGGTATTCTGCATATCATGATCCCTGCTCGCGAGATACTACCCATATCACCCGGAGAAGACACCTTTGTCTTGGGAGATGTTATGATTCCCATATCATACCAAGGAAACACAATTATGTCGCCAGTCACTGTGGTGGACAAATTACCTGGACCATACGAATTTTGCCTAGCGTTCGTGGTGGTTGACTATCTCACACGATTAGGACTAAAAAGTCCCAAAACACAACATGGATCAGTCATCCAGGACTTGGACCAAGTCTTACAAGAAGGTCAAGTATTGACTATACAAGACAACGAGATCCAAAAGCCCTTGCTGGATCTGAAAATTAACGGATTCGAAGCCAACTGTCTCTGGGATACAGGTTCCTGTGTGTCGGCTACCTCGTTGAGGTTGATACAAGAACTTGGCCTCGCTCATCGAATTGACAAAACGAACAAGAAGGACCTCAAAAGCGCAAGCGGTCACGGTTTGACTACGGAAGGGAGTATTGAACTCGAGATTACTACATTCGGAAATACGGCCACCCTCGACGTGGACGTACTGGAAATAATGCCAAGCGATTACGATATGATATTAGGTTGGCCTGACACCAGGAAAATGCTGGTCGCAGGAAACAGTCCAGTACGGAAGGATGGACAACAAGCAATCCAGTTCACTATTGGCAACCGCACAATTGACGGCAGACTAGTGGAAACGAACGGCGACCAGTGTGTAAATTTTTCACTGTTGGAAACACCGTACCACCAGCTATTTCCGAAGGACACCAACAGCACTGCTCTGGAACCTCATCGAAATCGCAAGACAGGTGTTCCACTGCAACTTAATTGCCACTGTGGAGTGGACTTCTACTCGGAGTTCGAAGTAAAGACACATATGCTCTTTTGTCCAGAAACTGACAGACTCAGCAATCAAGAGCTCACCTTCACATGCCGATGCAAAAGGTTATTCACAACGAAGTTGGAGTGGATGGCGCATGTGAATGAGTGCTGGGGACATCCAACAACGCAACCAATGATCTGCCAAAAAGATAACTGTTTCTTCTCGACTCTGACGTTCGGTGACATGATTGAGCACTCACGAAGACATAAGATTTGGGAGGCCTACAAGATCAAAGCTGTCGGGGAGATTCTTTTATTCTCAACAGCTGGAAACGCGTTGGCAATTGAGCCAATCAAGGCATTCAACGTGGACGAACTAACTTATGGTTCACACCTGAAACCTGATGAGTTGGGCGCCATGAAAAGACTTCTCTGGAAATACAAAGACCTATTTCCAAGCGCTGAAGTTCCAATTGGTCAAGCGAAGGTAAAACCTGTGGAATTCGATACAGGTGATGCTAAACCTGTCTGGCAACCGGTAAGACGATTGGCTCAAAAGGAAAAAGAGTATGTCCAGGAACAAATAGAGGAGATGTTGAGAAACGGAATCATAGAACCCAGCCGGTCGCCATGGCAGAGCCCGATCCACTTGGTAAAGGCTCCGACCAAACCTGGTGCACCCACCAAATATCGCATTGTCGGAGACTACAGAAAACTCAACGAAGTTCTACTGGAATCACGCTACCCGCTACCTTTGATTCCTGACTTGTTGGATCAACTGAGAGGATCCAGGTATTTCACGACCTTGGATCTTACACAAGGTTTCCACCAGATCCCGGTGGCAGAGAATTCAAGAGATAAACTCTCTATTACAACTACAAGTGGGACATACAGGCCATGTGTACTCCCGTTTGGCACAAATTGCTCAGCTGCTATCTTCCAGCAGACGATGCATGAGATTTTTGGAGACTTACTCGGGAAAGATCTGACCTCAGTTTATATCGATGACATCGCCCTGGGTCAAGTCACGTTCCATGAACACTTACAGGCGTTGGAGAGAGTCTTTCAGAGACTACGTGACGTGAACCTAACAGTGAACGTAAAGAAATGCCATTTTGCCATGCCACAAGTGAAGCTTTTAGGTTTCATTCTAAGTGAAGGCGGAATTTCTCAAGATCCAGATAAAATAAAATCTGTGAAAGAGTGGCCAAGACCTGTTTCAGTCACTGATGTGAGATCATTTTTGGGCCTGGTCAGTTTTTATCGGATGTTCATACCACGTTTTTCCGAGATAGCTAACCCTCTGACGCAGCTGTACACTGGAAAAGACGTCAAGAAACTAGCAAAAGTGACCTGGGGAGCTGATCAGCAGCTGGCTTTCGACACTCTGAAAGAACGTATGACAACATTCCCTGTTTTGGCATATTTTCAGGATGATTTACCAACATTTTGTCACTGCGACGCTAGCAAACTGGCTTGCGGAGCTGTACTCGCACAGAAACATGGAGAGTTTCTGAAACCTGTTTCTTTCGCCAGCCGTAAGTTTTCTCGCTCTGAACAGAACCTGAGTACAGTAGAGCGAGAAGCACTCTGCATAGTGTGGATTTCAGTCAAATGGAGGAGCTACCTCATGTACCGAGAAGTCACGATCATCACAGACCAGAAGTCCTTAGTCTGGCTTTTCTCACTGAAGACCCCTAACGAAAAGCTACAACGCTGGGCCCTACGTCTTAGCGAGTTCCGGTTCCGTTATGAACACCGTAGTGGAGCATTGAACAGAGATGCTGATGCACTAAGCCGTTATGCGGTTGGACAAGCACCTCCAGAAGGCGATGACCCAGTAACGTTCCCACTTATGAGCCTGGAGCGAATCGATCTGCGAGCCGAACAGATCGCCGATAAGTTTTGTGGGTCGTTGATTGATCTGTTCGAAGGAAAAATCAGGGATCCATCAGACCGTCTGAAACGGCTAAGCACTGGATTTTATCTGGACCAAGGAATTTTGTACTACAAGATCCATGAAGATGGGTGGGACAGAGAACTACTTGTACTACCGAAGAGTATGTGGATTGCTGTATGCGAAAGTATCCACGATGACAAAAGCTGCCAGGCACACCTCGGCTACAAGAAATGTCTGGATATTATGTTTGCCAGATTTTACTTCAAATCTATGGCGAAATTCCTGAGGAGATACATCAGTTCATGCACTCCCTGTCAAACAAGGAATCCAATGGCCACAACAAAAATTGGGGATTTACAGTCAATTCCCATACCACCTAGGTCTTTCTACACTGTCTGCTGTGACACTGTCGGACCCTTAACCCAAAGTACAGCAGGACACAAGTACATGTTAACAGCAGTCTGTGAATTTACATCCTTCATAATTGCCAAACCAGTCAGGAATCACACAGCGCTAGAATTCGCCAAGTTCCTCCTTTACGATGTCATTCTCAGATACGGATTCTTTAAAATACTTCGATCGGATCGAGGAACAGAAATGGAAGCAGCAGTCAAGGAACTTTTGAAGCTGCTAGCGATAAAGCACCAGAAAGGCAGTGGATGGAGACCACAAACGACAGGAAAAATTGAAGTTCAACATCGAACCCTGGGTCAAATATTATCTAAACTATGTAGTGAGAATCAGAAAGACTGGAACCTGGCTGTTCCATTTGCATGTTTTGCGATGAATGCTTCAAAACACTCCGTCACGGGTGTTTCCCCTTACCAAGCGCTCTACGGAGTACCTTGCCTC
>Ga0209591_10006222_pt1 | contig 13266 bp, 11 predicted proteins | sample MAT01_FD_187207 | JGI IMG/M metagenome (GOLD analysis project Ga0209591, IMG submission 187207) | Freshwater microbial communities from Lake Fryxell liftoff mats and glacier meltwater in Antarctica - MAT-01 (SPAdes) (version 2) | ecosystem: Environmental > Aquatic > Freshwater > Ice > Liftoff...
TCCGACAGCTACCTTAATTTCTACGAGACGCTGCTTGCGCCGCTTGCAGATAAACCGCTCAATTTCCTCGAAGTGGGTGTCTTGCATGGCGGCGCGCTGTTAGTGTTTGCCCGCTATCTTCCCCAGTCGTCGTTCCTAGGTGTGGACATCAATCCACCGCCCGCGCCCTTTTTCGCTGCGCTCAGAGCATGGGGATTAGAAGATCGGGTGCGCGTGGTACAGGGGTCGCAGGACAACCGCACGTTTCTGGCGCAGGAAATCCAGCGTTCATTCGGTGATCAACCGCTCGACGTCGTGATTGATGATGCGTCGCATATGTACCGACGGACGAAAGCGACATTTGATCATGTATTTCACGATTTTTTGCGTCCAAGAGGGTACTACTTCATTGAAGATTGGGGATGCGGTTACTGGCCCAAGTGGCCGGACGGCAGCGCCAGTGGACGGCGTGGATTACCGCGTTTAATCAAAGAGCTAGTCGATCTGACTGCGCTGGAAGATCGGACGCGCTTGTGGCAGGGAAAACGTGCGCTGCGCGTATCCGAAACTAAACCTTCTCCCATTGATTACATGATCGTCCGACCTTCAGTGGTGGCTGTGGTCAAGTCTCGCTGACAGACTGCCCTGCCCCATCGTCATCTTCCCGGTGAAACTGATTCGCAACTAGCAAAGGGACACAGGGGGGTCTGCCTCTTGAAAGATACACGGAAACGGGCGGCAGTCGTTTGCATCGATCCAGTCCCCCGCGTGACCTGAAGATGACGAACCACATACAAGCGCTATGCCCGCCTGTAACTACTACGCCGATGCTGTTGGCGAATTGATTTTATCTAGGGTCGGCGTGTCGTTTTTGTGGAGGCGCAAGGCATTGCGCCCCTACGGATCATCTCCTATTTTGATTCGCCAACAGCATCTACGCCAATGTCACATTAGAGACCACGTTGCCTTTTAAGCTTGGAACGACGGGAACGGGTGCGGTTATCCAAATGAGACATGACCAAAACAGCCGCTTGCTCAGGCGAAAGTTGAGGGAGTGGAAGCGCAGCTCTGAGCAATTCGCAAACATTTGCAACCGACAGTTCAGGAAGAACATCCATGAGAATATCATCACGGTCATACTCTTCCAGCAAAGTGGGGTCGAGGGGATATCATCTGCAGTATGTTCCGGGGACGCGCTCAGCATTTCGTTTGCACAGTGCCAGTAAAACTGTTAGCCAAAGTGCCGGATTTTGGAAGGATTGGCGGGTAATGCTCGACAAAAGTTATGGTGCGCAGTCCATCCCGGAGACGATTACTGGGTTGAAAGAAGTCGCTTATCAGCGCCTCGAATGGTATGATCTCAAAAACGATTGGGCGAACGGCATCCAAGATCGGCACGCGCTGCGTCCCTTTCTGACCAGTGGTATGCTAAGTCGGCGAATTATCGCCAGATTGATGTGGGTAGAGAGTTTTACCGGCATCCCGCTTTTACGTTGGGCAAGTGCGCTTTCTATGCGCATTCGTGGGGTGAAGATCATTGGGTAAATAAAGTTTCAAAAATCGAGTACAAATGTTGTATAGTCAAGGATTTGGCTCTGCCATCTTTTATAACCAATCTGATGCTGCCGACGCGCTTCAGCCCCTAGACTTGGTAAATTTAGCATCTCTATTTCGCGCCAGAATTGGTCTTTTTCTCGTAATGTAAATACAAACGGCGGTACGGCTCCAATTCCCTGATGCGCTAGCTTGTCTTGGATAGTATGAATAACACGCCTCGCTGACCATTTACGCTTAAACAGATATCCGTTTTCTCCCGATACAATATATTCGTTCATCGTGCCTCTGTCGAGCGCAAGTACAGCGCAGCCGCGCGCCATTGCTTCCAGAAACGCCATGCCGACACCCTCTGATTTACGTGGTGCGATAAACACATTGGCATCGCGTGTGGCATCGAAATATTCCTGACGATTCTTGAACACGGGTAGTGTTTCTACTTGGGTATTGCCCAAATAGTGGGGCACTTGGAAAGTCGAACTTTTCGCAACGTCGGGATCGGTTTGGCTGCGGAATAACAATTTGTCGATATGAAGCGTTGTACACAAACGTTCCAGAAATTCTGGACTGATCAAACCGGTACGATTCCAATAGAGAAGCACGCGCCCATTTGACCAGTTGGCGGGCGTGAAAGCTTCAGGATTTTTGAAGTATTTGAGATGGATTGTTTTTAATCCTGCATGTCGTGCGCGTTGATACACTGCGTCCGAAAATGCAACCACGCGCAGTGCTTTCGGTAATGTATTCCACCATTTTTGACGACGATATTCTACATTATCCCACATCGGCAACCAGATGATTTTTTCGGGTATTCGTTGCAGCCAACTTTGAGGTGGTGGCAACTGACAGAAAATGTATCGAGAGAAATTTATATCAACTGGCTCTAACGAATTTTCAGAACCCTCCCAACCAATCTGTTCAAAATCGAAAAACGGTTGCAAAGGCTCAATCAATAGATCTCGAAATGCGTCACTTCTGTTGATATGCCATTCGAGACTAAAAACTGTAATGAGGGGCAACAAATGCTCCACTTATTTTGTGAGTTCGAGACAAACTACTGCACAGGCACGAATGCACCACTATTCGACTTGATAGACGATCTCGATCACCACATCGCTGATCAGGTCAAAGCGGAATTCCAGAATCTGGCGCTCGATGCTATAGCTGGCTGCCGCTTGCGGTATCGTGCTGACCAACTGCGCGCCTTCGGGCAAACTCACCTGTACATTCACCAGTTCAACGCGCATCCCCGGCTGCTTCTGGATCAGCAGGTTATAGCGCTCATAACCGCCCACGACTTCGACCACATCGGGCGTGCTGTACACAAATTGAAAGCGTTCCGTGCCATCAAACGGCACAATCACGAACGAAGTAAACAGCGTGTGCGCGGGCAAATCGACACGTTCCAGATTGAGGAATGCGCCGCTGCTGCTGACCAAAGCGCTGTTGACGGGTGTATACACCTGAAGTAGATTATTATAGACCAACTGCCCGTGAAATTCAGCATTAACGGCGGGATCATTCGCCGCGACGCTTTCGGGATAATCGTAGTTCACGGTCAAGCGACTGTTAGCCGAGTGATCTGCGTTGATTTCCACGTCATACGTGATCTGACGACGAATCGAACTGTTCGACTTGTTGCCCAGATTAGCATCCACCACCGCCAGATAATCCCGCCCCAGCCCATCAAGCTGCCGTCCCGACCAGCCGAGCAGATCAAGCGCATCATTCAGGCGTTCATCCTCAAAATACAGCATGATGTGTTTTTCGCGCAGCGCTTGCAGCAGCGCGCCCAGAATCGCAGCGCTGCGATCTGGATCACTAGCGGTCGTCTGCCAATCTGCGAAAATCTGGCGAAAGGTCGCCGCAAGAAAGCGCTTATGCGGGGCATCACCTTCACCGCTGGCGCGAATGTCATACACCACATTGCGGAAGTTGTCCGGCGTCACGGTCGCAGTGCGATCCCCATCGGTCACGCGCACCTGCCCCAATCCCTGCAAAATGTACTCGAAGGCGACAATATCAATCGCGATCACGCCGCTGACGGGCGACTGCGGATTGTTGCCGCTGTTGTAGAACCACATCGCGCGCTCGGCGGTTTCGGGAAAGTTCGGCGTCCATGAACCATCCCACGCGGCATAGATCGGCTGCTCATATTGCAGCCACCACGACGGAATATCCAACTCAGTGGCAAAGGCTGCTGGCGGCGGATTCGGGTTGTTGGCACTGGTCGCGCTGTAGTTGTAATCGTCAACCCGCCCGTTACGCACGTTCAGCCAGCCGTAAGTACTCAGAAAGCCCCCCGATGGGCGTAACTCGTCGCTGTTCTGCGACAACACTAGATATGTCACCGGACTTTCCAGCCCCAACGCAACCGTGAGCAGATCGGGCGACACCATCAGCAGGCTTTGAATGCTGCTCAACTGCTCGTGATAAGTTTCCAACTGTTCAAGCTGAAGCAGCGTCGTGGCTGACAAAAGATTGCGATCAATGCGGTCAAGCCCCACACGCGCCGCGTTCAGATGATTGTCGGCGTTCAAAAAGCTCGGACGCCCCAAACGCAGCAGCTCAACCACGCGCTCACCCGCTGAAATTTGCGCGGTCACGGTCGAGCTTTGATTTCCGCCCACCAAAAAGAACAGCATCGGCTCCAAACCGCTGGTCATCGAATCGGCAGCCTGCGCCAGTTCCAGCACTGCATCCTGATACAAAAGCGTAGTTTCCAACTCAGTATTGAGGTTAAGCAGCGGACGCACCACATTTGACGTGCGCTGCACGCTCGATAATGTGGTGATCACGTTGCGTAAGCTGGAGCGCAAAATCGTGAAGTCCTCAAGCGTAAGATCAGTCCCCGCTATACCGCCGGTTGTCCTTATCACCTGCTCCAGACGATTGAACGAGTTTTGCACGCGCGATACAGCATCGGTCACGACGACCAGCGCCCCAACACCAATTGCCAGCAGCGCCACGCTTACGACAACCAGCACTTTAGGCAGTTGACGCCGCAGCCGCAGCCGTGCGATCACGCGCTGGACACGCTTAAAGGGGCTGTTCCGTCGCCGCCGCCGTTTCTCTAAACGTTCAGGACGCCCGCCCTCCGGCAGATCATCGGTCGGCGGTGGTGTTTGTTGCAAGGTATCGTCAGAAATACTCATCAAACAGCAGCCTTCGTCTCTTTAGCGTGGGCAAGTACAATTGTTTCCAACAGATATTGAATTGATTGAAACTCTTGAAAAGGGACAGGGATAGTGCATCATGGAAGGAAAAACCCGACCAAAGGTAATCTACCATGAACACTATCCCCGTCAGTTTAACGCAAGAACAGTTCGAGCAGTATATTCGTCCATCTTTGAGCGTAACCAAACGAGGCTCTGAATGCAGCATCCCGCTTTACAAAGTCTTCAACTATATCCTCTAACGACTGCACACCGTCTGTCAGTGGGAGCATCTGCTCATCGACAACGATCCCAACGATCCAAAAAAAGGAAATCAGCTACCATGCCATCTACCATCACTATCATAAATGGAGTCAGAACGGCAGCTTGGAGCGCGTGTTTCAGCACAGCATCCTGAGCATCTGTGAGCAGCTTGACACCCATCATTTGAACCTCGACGGCAGCCACGCGCCGGCAAAAAAAGGTGGCGAGACAGTGGCTTATCAAGGGCGGAAGAAAGCCAAAACCTCCAACATCCTGCCCATCACCGACGCTAACGGGTTCATCGTGGAAACCACCGAGATTGGTGCAGGAAATCACAATGACGCTTTTGAGTTGAAGGACAACCTTCGCGCTGCCTTAAAGTTCATCAAGCAACCGGGCATTTCGATTGTCGGCAGCTACTTCAACGCCGACTCTGCCTTTGACACCAAAGCCGCCCGCTGGACATGCTTCAACCACAAAGTCATCCCCAACATTCTGGAAGACAAGCGCTCCCGCAAAAAGACCAAGCGTAGACCCAGCAGAAGTTTACAAGCTGCGCTTCACTAGTGAGCGTATTTTCGCTTGGATTGACAAATTCCGCGCCCTGCTGGCTCGCTTTGACCGCAAGGCGGATCACTTGATGGGCGCTCATTTCATCGTCTACGCCCTTATCAACCTCCGTCACCTCTTGGCTAAGGAAAAATCTCAATGAGTTCGAAGACTTTGTACAATGGGATGCTGCATTCGCAGCCTCGTTTGGCTACGCTCAAAGATGGACATATATACTGCTCGAACTGTTTTTGCGTTAAACTGACGGGGATAGTGTTCATACTGGGTTACCTTAGGTAGAGTTTTTCGTTCCATGATACACTATCCCTGTCCCTTTTCAAAAGTTTCAATCAGTTTATCAGAAAAGCGCCGTAAAACCCCTGCCTTCAGGCATGGGGATATAAAGCGCAGGGCAATCGCGTTCTAAAACGATGCGGCTCTAAAAATCCATAATGACCATTACTGACAGTATTTATTCACCTATCCATGCGATTAAGCTCAAAATGCGTGAATTTGAACCTAAGAAACACATAATGAACCCTATAAGACTGGGGCAAAATGCGGTCTGCACGGGTAGGTGAATAAATACTACTGACATTGTTTTGTGTGTCACAATGGGCTAGAAGAGTTCATTTTCCGTCAGGGATTGCTAGAACGCGATTGCCCTGATATAAGGCGTCGGTCTTGTGTTTTTTCTGCTGAAATAGGGTATGATGAAGGGAGGTTAAGGTACGAGACGTAAAAATCCGACCTCGATCATAATACCGTAGTTAACGTCAAACACAGCGGGGCATCGCTGTGCTACCGGAGCGACGATAAGACGAAGGTTCGCCTTCGCAGTCGCATTAAGGGTAGAAGCCCCCGCCTTTAGGCGTGGGGAGTATGTCACCTCTTTCAGAGTACTAATGCGCATCAATTTCTCAAATCTGGTATGGAGGTCGGAATGCAATTTCGTCGTTTTGCGCTTATCCTGCTGTTTGCGCTCTTAGCATTGGCAGTTGCCCTTCCTCAGCAGGTAAGTATGGCTCAAACCAATACTTGCTCTGCCCTGATCACACAAGCGCTCAGCCAAACAGCGGTCAACTGCGCCGGACGTGAAACCGGCACAGCGTGCTATGGTTTCCCCAGTGTGGAAAGCGAGCTGACGCCCGATGCTGATCCGCTTGATTTCGACGAACCCGGCGAGAGCATCAGCTTGGATCAAGTGATCCATCTGCGCCCAAGCGAAATCAACTTGCTGGAGCAGGAATTCGGCGTGGTCACCATGAATGTGCAGGCGAATTTGCCAAGCGGCTTTGCTCAGGATGTCGTCGTCATCGGCTTGGGTGGCGCTGAAATCGAAGATGGCGTCTTTGACAGCGAACTGTTCACCCCGCTGGATAATCCCGTGAGCGTGACCACCAGCGCCGCTGGCGAGTTGCGCGAAGCGACGCTGTTCACTGACCCCGCCAGCAACCGCGTGTTGGGCAATGTGCCAGCCAACACCGCCCTGCCCGTCGATGCTGTCAGCAGTGATGGCAATTGGGCGCGCGTCGTCTATCAAAATCGCCCCGGCTGGCTGGCGATTAGCGCTTTGGGCGGCAGTGTCGAAGGTGTTCCCACTTACGATGGTTTGACGCCGATGCAAAAGTTCTACTTTCGCACAGGCATCAATGGTCAGCCCTGTGCCGATGCGCCTTCGCTGGTAGTGGTGCAGGGTCCGCGCGATATTCCCGTGGATATGGTCATCAACGGCGTGGACATCCGCATCGAATCAACAATGGCTCTGCGGACGCTGCCCTCTGGTGAACCGGTTGGGCGCAACATGGAGATCATCGCTATTTCCGGCTTGGTGACGATTAACCCCGGTCAGGCGGATCAGATTTTGCTGACGCCCGGCTTCTCGGTCAACGTCGGCTTAGGTCCTGAATTGGTCAGTCTTGGCATTGAAGGCGATGAAGACGAGCGCAGTGTGCTAAGCATCGGCATGCCTGTGCGCGTTTCGCAGACTGTGCGCGACTTGCTCGGCATCATCGAGCGCATCCCGCAGAACATCCTGAATTACCGCATCGTCTTGTGGATCATCGTCACGCCGTCAGGTGTAGGACCCATTATCACGCGCATTGTGATCAACGATCCCAATGCCCTGACGATCGTGCGCGGCTTGTGTGAGGAAGGCATCATCACGCCAGCGATCTGCTCCGCTTATGGGTTATAGCGCGCTGTAGTTTTTCTGAATTAAAAGCCCCTATTTAGCTAAATGGGGGCTTTGTGAGTGTAGTCAAGTTATATACTTAATTACATTATGTAGTTTAATTCGCCTTAATTTTAAGGTTTATAGCAGCCCGGCGCGGGAAAATCTTGCGCTTTAGCGTTTGGATGAAAGCGCACGTTGCGCTTGTATTGTCTGTCGATGCATGATATATTATCAGCATCATTAAGTTCCTTCAAACCAAAGCATCCAGCACGGGTAAAAGCGGTGGATTCGACTTCGGCTCCAAAACGTTTCTCACTAACGACGAAGTCAGAGGACACACCAGTCCACAATTCTTTGCTCAAAATCTTCGTAAGACGCGAACGCTTAACATCAAACACAGTGATGCCGCGCTGTGCTACCGGAGCGACGATAAGATGAAGGTTCGCCTTCGCAGTCGTGTTGAGGATAGCAGCTCCCGGCTTTAGCCGAGGGAGTATGTCACATCAAACGACATCTGGAATTGAACAACCTTCACAATGTCCGCTTGATTGAAGCTGCTGTTGCTGATCAACCCGGAAAAACGTATTTTCAAGTTGCTGTAAGCAGCTCGATGGGACACATCACCGATACCAAAACTACTGATACGGTTGAGGTTGATCGCGTTAGTCTTGATGATTTAATCGCACAAAATAATCTTCCGCGACCTGACTACATCAAGTTTGATATTGAAGGGGCAGAGTTGCTCGCTTTGCAGGGCGCACTCAACACATTATAACAGCATTACCCGACGATCTTTTTAGCGACACATGGTAAAGATGTTCATACGGGCTGCTGCGCTTTGCTGAGCAATCTCGGCTATAGTCTCTCGACGATTGATGGTTCAGCCGTCATGGAAACCGATGAGATTGTAGCGACGTTTGCCTGATTTGATCTTCAGTAGCAGACAACGCCATAACGCACGGCATAGAACACAGTTTTGATCCACTCGCTGCTGATGTAATTGCGGACGGTTGCGTCGTGCCACCAGCCATCAGCAGCAACGTGGTCGTCATAGGCGGCGGTGCGAAAATCGTAGCGCTCATCGCGTGCGCGGCTGAGACAGGTGTAAGTCGCCAGCGCTCGCCGTGTGTGGAAGGGTGAAGTGACGATCAGCACAGATTGATATTCAAATTGACGCAGATGATTAAGAATGCGTTCAGCTTCGTCATAGGTGCTGGTTGCGCGATAGACAGCATCAATGCCAGAGGCGGGAAATCCAGCGGATAGCAGTTCCTGACGGCTGCTTTCAATCTCGCTGATACCGCCGCTTAAAACGATGCGCCGTGGCTGTACTTGCGTAACAATGGCTGCTGCGTAGGGTCCACGATCTGCGCCGCCACCGAGAACGATAATGACATCTGCACGCGCAGGGGTTTGGGCAACGTCCAGCCCTGTGTAGAGATGCGGCAGCCATATCCGGCGGGTGAGGATAAGTGAAACCGTTATGGTAACGATCACCAATATAAAAAGCACAACCCAAAACGCGAAACGTTTTTTAAGCGTTTTTAGTGCTGGCAATATACACACTATCGGCTAAATGGAGCATAGGTGGAAATAGCAAACTCAACTGTCGTAGAATCTCTGAGCTGAAAACCACCGCTTTGTAGTGGAGCGGAAGTATGCTAATATCAGAAAACTGAATTCCTAGACCAAAAAACCCATCCACGCTGAGCTTTGACTCTCCAATATGCCGCGAAAATACTTCTTTCAGTTCCTCAATACTCCAATACCGCACCCGAAAAATGTTTCGCTCATCATGCATTTCTGGCTTGCGATTATTATAGCTATTGCGAACGCCATAGATGTTTGGCATTTGAATCAAGCATAAACCTTGTGGTTTGAGAATATTTGAGATTTGCGCTAACGTGACATGTACATTTTCTTTGCTGAAGTGTTGGAGCACACTGTAAGAAAAAACAACGTCAAAAACGTTATCATTAAAAGGCAGATACCGCGCATCAGCAACCAGGAACTCTACTGATTCAGTGTATCCGAGTTCCTCCGCCACTTCGCGAGCCGCCAAAATTGCTTCGAGTGAAGGGTCGATTCCGACCGCCTTATACCCTGCCTGCGCAGCGCTTATTGACCATCTTCCCCAATTACATCCAATATCAAGTAGAAGTTGCCCACTTCCTTTGGGTAAGCGGATTTTCGGAATAGGGTAGGCATTAAGTTTGTCAATCAAAGGCACATAAAGATTTCCATTGGTTGCTGCTATTACTTTTTGAACAAATGGGTGCACACCTTTACGGTTTTGCGTGATTTCAAAAGTATTCTGCTTTGCTTGTGCAATGGAATCAGTAATTGCATTATGGGTTACATCAACATCATCAAGAAGCATTACAGGGATACCACTAACTACCGGGTAGTGATGTCCGTGGGAACAAACAAGTTGATCATTCTCGATTACAAGTGGTTGTCTATCACGTGGACATACAAGGATGTCAAGTAATGTTTTCTTTAAACTGTTTTGCATTGTCGTGATCCTTGATCTCTGTTTTAAACAGACTGCTTCCATCCCTCGACGAGACTTGTTGCTGGGCGAAAGCCGATGCTTCGCAGACTACTGTTGGAATACGCCTCATCTTTGACCAGTTGATCAATCGCTTCAGGATTGAACGGGAGTTGTTTACCTATCAGCCGAAAACCAGTGTCAGCCGCCTGAATGCCGAGCTTTGCCATCGATGCAGGAATCCGAATGGGCGGCATTGATTTACCGAGAGCATGGTAAATCGCGCTGAGGATTTCTTCGAGCGTTGGCGCTTCGTATCCGACAAGGTTAAAGACTTGTCCGGCGGCAGCGGGATGTTCAGCCGTCAGCATGGCAGCCGCTGCCATGTCATCGACATAGGTCAGGCTATGAACATTCTTCAGGTTGCCCACAGGGACGAAGATGCCTTTTTGAATGGCGCGCACCAACCGTCGCCACGACCCTTTGAGTCGTGGACCATAAATCACCGACAAGCGCAAAATGGTGGTTTCCAGACCGTCAACGGCACATACAGCGCGTTCACCCTGGAGCTTGCTTTCAGCGTACATCGTTTTGGGCTGTACAGCGCAACGCTCATTCACAGGATCGCGTTGTTCGATGCCATAAACTTTCACAGTGCTGAAGTAGATAAAACGTTTGACGCCTGCTTCTGCTGCGGCGAGGGCAACCGTTTGTCCGCCTTGCACATTGATGCGCTGATACTGTTGAGCTAAATCACCGCTAGGATTTTCAATATGCAGCATGGCTGCTAAATGAAACACCACATCAACGCCTTGAACGCTCGCTTTAACGGCAGCCTGATCGTTAATATCGCCCGCGATATGTTGAATATCGGCGGGCAGCGCGCCGTTGGGCTTGGTTCTGCCGAGTGTCCGCACATTGTAGCCAGCGTTAAGAAGTTGGTGAACGAGTGCGGGACCGCACGAACCTGTCGCGCCAGTTACTAATGCGGTTTTTAGGGTCATAACGGTTTGGTTCCGCCTTCAAAACTTACACGCATTTGATCAGGGTGATTGGCAAATCACTTACAAACTCACCTTACGCAAGCCCCTCGTTTTCAGCCCTCACCCCCTGCCCCTCTCCCTCAGGGCGAGGGGAGAAAAACCGTCGCGGTAGGCGAAATCCCTCTCCCCTTCTCCTGTTTGTGGGAGAAGGAGTCGGGGGGATGAGGGGTACCTGGTCAGCTGCCATTTTCAAACATACTAATACTGTACCCTGACTTGCAGTTAATTACCAATCCTTGTTGTAGATAGATAAGGTTATCTTAAGCTAATCCCGCTTGCTTAAGGCAGTCCCGCACATACGGATGCAAATCAGGATCAATCCCATGAACCCACTTGTGACATACTCCCCACGCCTAAAGGTGGGGGCTTCTACCCTCAATGCGACTGCGAAGGCGAACCTTCGTCTTATCGTCGCTCCGGTAGCACAGCGATGCCCCGCTGTGTTTGATGTTAACTACGGTATTGCGATATTACGGGATTATGATCGAGGTCGGATTTTTACGTCTCGTACCGCGCACATCAACCTCCCCCTATTTAGGGGCGAAAAACCGTCGCGGTAGGGGAAGTCCTTCTCCCTGAGGGAGAAGGACTTAGGATGAGGGCAATCTGTGTAAGGTGATTTACATGATACAGAAGTTGTTGTCCAGATGCTGCACGATCAGCAGCCGGATGTCGTTATTCATGCGGCGGCGGTTGTTGACGGCATCGGCGCGAACCGCGAACGACCAGCCGAGTTTTTCCATGATAACCGCGCCGATAGTGTATGAGCAAGTGGTGTCACATGACTTTTTGGGGTTCGGCTTCATAGTGCTCGACAAGCTGCTGAATCAACTGGTGATATTGGGCGCTGACGCTGTCACGCGAAAAGTGGGCTTCAACATAGCTGCGCCCATTGCCGCCATATGCCTTGAACTTATCGCGCTCAGCGAAGATATGACGAATGCCTGCTTCGAGGGCGTCGGCATCATCAGGTGGAACAGCCAGCCCACACTTGGCAGTCTGCACAATAGTCACCAGTTCCGAATCCTGATCAACAGCGGTCAGCACCGGACGCCCACTTGCCATAATCGTGTAAATCTTGGATGGCACGGTTGTTTGTGCGGTTCCAGTCATCAATGGCACAAGGCATAGATCAGCCGACGCATAAACATAGGGAACATGCGAACGCGGTTGATAGGGCAGCAGGGTGATGTTGGGGAAACTGCCCGCTTTGAGCTGCTGCTCGACATAATGCCGGCGCGCACCATCCCCCACGATTAAAAAATGGATTTCTGACTCATCCTGCAAACGACAGGCAACTTCGAGAATCGTGTCGAAGCTTTGGGTCATGCCGATGTTGCCAGCATATTGAATCACAAATTTATCAATCAACTTGTGTTCATCCGTCAGGAAATTGGCTTTAGGCAGCGGATGAATGAAGTGAACATCAACAAAATTGGGAATCAAAAGCACTTTATGATCGGATAGACCGATTTTCGTTACCTGTTGATAAAAATAATCACAAATGACGGTGATTTTATCAGCCCGATGATAGATGAACCGTTCTAAGTGCACCATGAGGCGATACATGCGGCTTTCAGGCGACATAATGCCCATCTGCACGGCGAGGGCTGGATAAAGTTCTTGAATATTATAGACGAATTTCGCCCCTTTTAAGCGTGCCAGTATCCACGCGACAACACCAATTGACAGTGGCGGGGAAGGGGCAATAACCACATCTTGCCGCCCGATGAGCAGCGTTCCCAAGAGCAAGCTCAGCACATGGAACAGCACATAATGGCGCAGTCGATTACCCACGCCTTGCCCTTTGGGGGGCATATGCGTGTGGATCACCCGCATACCCTGATGATCGCTAATGTAATACAGACCACCTAAGCGCTTGTACAATGGCTGCTTGGCTTCAGCATCTTCATCACGATTGTAGTGGGGCTTGGTCGTTAAGATCGTGATGTCATGACCAGCGGTTTGCAGGTCTTGAGCCAGTTCTGATAGCAGCGTTGCTGTTGAAACGCCATCAGGGGCATAAACAAGCGTATGTAGCAAAATACGCGCCAT
>Ga0209591_10006224_pt1 | contig 13264 bp, 10 predicted proteins | sample MAT01_FD_187207 | JGI IMG/M metagenome (GOLD analysis project Ga0209591, IMG submission 187207) | Freshwater microbial communities from Lake Fryxell liftoff mats and glacier meltwater in Antarctica - MAT-01 (SPAdes) (version 2) | ecosystem: Environmental > Aquatic > Freshwater > Ice > Liftoff...
CCCAGGGTAGCTCGTGCCTCGCAACCCTGGGCTGACGGATGGAGCACCTTCGGCGCTCATGGCGCTTTCAGGCAATCCGACTGTGGAAATCGTATAAGTGGTCTTGCCGGTGCCGGTTTTCGGGGTCGCGTGATTGAATCCGGCAGGACGACAGGCGTAAGCGGCCAGTCCTCGCTAGCGCCCGTCGCGGTAGTCGTCGCGATAGCGCTCACGGTCGGCGCTTGCCCCTTTGCCGGTGAAGAAGTTTTCCATTTGGCCGGTGCGCTTTTCAAACCGCTTTCCGAGCCGGTGGAAAAAATCCGCGGGGCTGCGGAAGGGCTCACCGGGAGCGGAATACCCACTTTCATCGGAGCGCGGTGGGGACGAGCGCGGCGGCGGCGGGTTGACCCGATCATTGAGATAGGCGCGGTCGTCATCGGGCTGGCGGAGGCGACCGAGGCCAATCTCTTTGCGGAGGATGGTGCCGCTGTCGGCGGCGATCTCGATGCTCCCGGCGCGGCCGAGTTTGCTGTCGGTGAGTTCGAGCAGCCACACCGGCGCGCCGCCGCCGGTGCCGCTGCGGAGCACGTAATCCACGTGATCGAAAGGCGTGGCCATCTTCTGCGCCTCCTGATTGGCAACGGTGAACGCCCCTTCGGAATCGAGATTGAGCTGGGTGAAATTCATGGGGCTGCCGGCCGTGCGGGAGGAGGTGGGCGCGCGTTCGCTGATGATCTTGCCGCGCTGCACCTCGATCTCGCGGACTCCGCCGCGGGCGCGCGGCTCATCGAGGGTGATTTTCCACACCGCCGGCTGCGGAGATCCTGCGCGACCGCGGAGTTCGAGCACGCGATTGAGCGTATCCTGCCCCTGACTCCGACCCACCACGCGGAGGGCGCTGTAGGCCGTGTCCTGCGCCAGGGAGACGAACGGCAGGGCGAAAAACAAGGTGGCAAAGAGAAGGGGTTTCATAGCTCCGCACGATGGGGCGTGAGCGCGGATTATGCCAGTGGGAATGCGGGTGGCTGCCCGAATTGGCAGCTCGCATTTGGGCTTCCACCGCTGCGCATCCTCGCGCATGAGTGGTGGCGTCATGCCTGCCACCCTCGATTTCCTCGAGCATCAGTTGAAGGTCTATAAAGGCCTGGTCGAAGTAAGTGCGCTGATCAATGGGATCACCGATTCGACCGAGTTGCTCCCGGCAATCCTCGAAGTGGCGCGGCGCGTCATGGAGGTCGAGGCGGCGTCGCTTTTCCTCACCAATCCGAGTGGCGACCTGGAACTCGCGACGGCCAGCGGCGGCCCCGGGATGCCCGCCGGCACGGCGAAGATCACCGTCCCACGCGGACGCGGAATCGCCGGCTGGGTGCTGGAGCACAGCGAATCGCTGCTCGTGCCGGACGCGTACGCGGACCCTCGCTTTTTCCCCGATGTGGACAAGCAGACCGGCTACCGCACGCGCTCGATCCTGTGCGTGCCGCTGGCGCGGAAAGGGAGCATCATCGGCGTGCTTCAGGTGCTGAATCCGACCGAGCGGCAGGCCTTCGATGAGCATGATCTCGAGGCCTTCAAGGCCTACGCAAACCTCGCGGCCACGGCCATCGACAAGCTGCGGACGATCGAGCGGCAGCGCGAGCAGCAGCGCGTGGCGCAGGAGTTCGCCTTTGCGCGGGAAATCCAGGCGAGTTTTCTCCCGCAATCTCTCCCGCAGCGCGCGCGCGTTCACTTCGCCGCGACCTACCGGCCGGCCCTGAATGTTGGCGGCGATTTCTACGACGTGCTCGAACTCGGTCCCGATGAAATCTATTTCGTCGTCGGCGACGTGTCCGGCAAAGGGATGCCCGCGGCGCTGCTCATGGCGCAGGCGCTAAGCATCCTGCGGCTCATTTTGCAGCCCGGCATTTCGCCGGTGACGGCGATGGCGCGTTGGAATGCGATGCTCAGCGGGCACACGATCCGGGGGATGTTCATCACCGCCCTGCTGGGGCGGCTGGTCGTCTCCACCGGGAATATTGAGCTTTGCAGCGCTGGGCATTGCCATCCGTTCCTTGTCAGCGCGGACGGCACCTGTGCAGAGGTCAAGATCGCGGGATCCCCGCCGCTCGGATTGCTGCCAGAGCTACCCGCGCGCGCGCACGCTTTCTCGCTCGCGCCGAATGAATGGCTCGTGCTCTACACGGACGGGCTGGTCGAGTCATTCAATGCCAGCGATGAGCCGCTCGACAAATCCGGCGTGGCGCACTTGCTCGACCGAAAGTTTGGCAGCGCCAGCGACGTGATCGAGGCTCTCAACCACGGCGAACTGGAGCATCGGCAGGAGGCCGAAATCCACGACGACCTCACGATCCTTGTCTTTGGTTTCCGATGAAGAGCGAACTCGAATTTGCGAGCCATCCCGCCAATCTGTCGCTCGTCCGTGAATTCGTCCGGCAGTTTATGAAGCCGCTCAGCTTTTCCGAGACGGAAAAGGATCTGGTCGTGCTCGGCCTCGACGAAGCCTGCACGAACGTCATCCGATACGCCTACCATCACGAACCGAACCAGCTCATCTGTCTCGTCTGCGAACTCCTCGACAAAGGGGTGCGCTTCCGGCTTCGCGATTTCGGCACGCAGGGCGATCCGGGAAAAATGCACGGCCGCCCGCTCGACCTCGTGCAACCCGGCGGGCTCGGTATTCACCTGATCCGGCGCGCTTTTCACCAGGTGGATTACAACCTCAAGAAAGAGGGAACTGAACTCGTGCTGGAGAAGCATTTCAAGCACACAGCCCTCGCCGCCCGGAAGTAGCCGCGGCGCGCAGGAAAAGCCGTCGGAACGACGCAGGCGACGGGGCGGGAGCCCGTCCCTCCGTGGCCTATCCGGCGGAGTCGTCCTTGCTCGCCGGGTTCTCTGGGCAGTCCTCGCGGAACTCGGGCTTGTGCCAGCCGCAATGCTCGCAACGCCATGGACGGAAGCGCTGCCCGAGGTAGATCGAAAACCAACTGACCGCCCATAGCCCGAGGGTCAGAATCGAGAAGATCAGATGCACCCCATGGTGCATCTGGGCACGCACAAAAATCTGCACATGCCGGCACCGGATGCAGTACGCGCGAGTCTTGTCTTTTGTCGTACCCAGGGGTTTGGAAACCGGCCCGCCCGCGCCCGCTGAAAGTTTTTCAACACCTCGGTCCATGCCGCCTACCGTAGCTATCCCTCGGGCTGACGGCAATACCAGTCGTAGGTTTGTTCGATGCCGGCGCGCAGCCCGATGCGCGGCCCCCAGCCGAGGTTTTTCAGCCGCGAGACATCCAGCAGTTTGCGCGGCGTGCCGTCCGGCTTCGTCGGGTCAAAGGCGAGCGTTCCCTTGAAACCGACGACGTCTCGCATCATCTCCGCGAGTTCCCGGATCGAAACATCTTCGCCGCAGCCCACGTTCACGATCTCGGGCGAAGCGTAGTTTTCGAGCAGGAAACGGCACGCGCCGGCGAGGTCATCGACGTGGAGGAATTCGCGCCGGGGGGTTCCCGTGCCCCACACCTCCACGGTCGCGGCGCCGCTCACTTTCGCCTCATGCACCTTGCGCAGCAGCGCCGGCAGGACGTGCGAAGTGTTGAGGTCGAAGTTGTCGCCCGGCCCATAAAGATTCGTGGGCATCGCGCAGATAAAGTTCCGCCCATACTGCCGCGCGTACGCCTGGCAGAGCCTGATCCCCGCAATTTTCGCCAGCGCGTAAGCCTCGTTCGTCGGCTCTAACGCGCCGGTCAGCAGGGCATCCTCCTGAATCGGCTGCGCCGCGAATTTCGGATAGATACACGAGCTCCCGAGAAAGAGAAGCTTCGCGCAGCCGGAGTCGGACGCCGCTTCAATCACGTTGTTTTGCAGCTTCAGATTTTCGAGGAGAAACTCGACCGGCAGATCGTCGTTCGCCTTGATCCCCCCCACTTTCGCCGCCGCCATCACCACGACCGCCGGCCGCGCTTCCTCAAAAAAACTCCTCACCGCCGAGCGGTCCGCGAGATCGAGTTGCGCGCGTGTCCGCGTCAGGAGGTTGGCGTAACCTTCGCCGGTCAGTTCACGGACGATCGCGCTGCCCGCGAGGCCGCGGTGTCCCGCGACGAAAATAAGGTCGGTCTTTTTCACGCGCCGACGCTACCACGCCGCGCAACTGCGGGAACAGGAAAGACAAGCCGCTGCCGTCCCGTTCGCGGTCACACACGCGGTGGCAGTGTGTCAGTTTGAAAACCTGCCGTCATTCTGAACGGAGCCTTTGGAGGCTTTGCGACAAAGACGGAGTGAAGAACCGCTGACTGTAACGGGCGGAGGCGGTCTGGTGAGATGTGCGCACCTTCTCTCCCACCGCCTCCGCCCGTTACAGTCAGCGATCCTTCACTGCGTTCCGGTCGCAAAGCCTCTCGGAACTTCGTTCAGGATGACGGCAGGTCTGGATTTCTCCCAAAAGTGATACACCACCCACGCGGTTGCCTAATCCCCGAATCTCCGCATCTTGCGCGCGCCTTGGAAACCAATGCCCCGCTCCTTTTCGACTCCGCCTTTCTGGCCAAACTCGAACAGCTCTACCTCCTCTCGAAAAAACTCTACCGAGGCGCCCACCGGGCCGAGCGCCGCTCCCGTCAAATCGGCTCCAGCCTTGAGTTTGCGGACTACCGCAACTACACCGCCGGCGACGACCTCCGTTCGATCGACTGGAATATCTACGGCCGCCTGGACCGCCTCTTCATCAAGCTTTTCGAGCAGGAGCAGGACCTCGACATCTCCTTCCTCATCGATGCCAGCGCCTCCATGCGGTGGCAACCCTCCGGTCTCTCAACTCTCAACTCTCAACTCTCAACTAAGTTCGACCAGGCCCGCCGCATCACCGCCTCCCTCACCTACATCGCACTCGCCAATCTGGACCGTGTGAACGTCCACTGGTTCGCCTCGCAGCTCGACCGGGACATGGGCCTCGTTCGCGGAAAAAGCCAGTTTCACAAAGTCCTCGATTTCCTCCGCGACGCCCCCGCGCTCGAAGGCGAGACCCGCCTGCTCCCGACCGTCCGCGCCTTTGCGCAGCGCATGAAACGCCGGGGACTCGTCTTCATCCTCAGCGATCTTTTTGACCGCGCCGGAGTCGAGAAAGCCTTCGCGCTCTTGCGCTACCAGCGTTTCGAGGTGCATGTCATCCACATCCTCGATCCCGCCGAGCTGCGCCCCACCGCGACGGGCGACCTCCGCCTGATCGAAAGCGAAACCGGCGAAGCTTGCGAAGTCACCGCCAACGACGCTCTCCTCCGCCGCTACCATGCGGAGATCGACGCCTTTCTCTCCCAGACCGCCACCGCCTCCGCCGAGCGGGGCATCGCCTACGTCCTAGCCGGCACCGAGTTGCCGTTCGAGGATCTCGTCCTCCGCGTCCTGCGGGATGGGAGGATGGTGCAATGAGCGGATTTCAGATTTCAGATTTCAGATTTCAGATTGTTTCCGAGAGCGCTCCGATACTCCAAATCGCGTGTCATCCTGAGCGGAGTTCCGTGCGGGCGAAGGCGGGACGGAACGCAGTCGAAGGACCCCGGCGATTCTCTGCGATCCTGCCCGTGAATCCGCGGGATCCTTCGACTGCGCTGCGCCCGCCTTTCCGCCTCCGCTCCGCTCAGGATGACACGCGCTTTGGAGTTTCGGTACACCCTCTCAAGCGATGCGCGGACTTGGATTCCAATCTGCGATCTGAAATCTGCGATCTGAAATCCCGATGACCTTCCTCAACGCCTGGGCCCTCGGCTTCGCCGCCCTCGCCCCCGTCATCGTCCTCCTCTACCTGCTCAAGCTGAAGCGCGAGCCGCAGACCGTCTCCACGCTCATGTTCTGGCAGCGCGTGCTGCAGGAGAGCCAGCGCCGCCGCGCCTTTTTCCAGCGTCTCCGCCAGCTCCTCTCCCTGCTCCTGCACCTGCTCATCTTCGCCCTCATCCTCGGCGCACTCCTCCGCCCCACCCTCGATGCCTTCGTCCGCGACGGAGCCTCCACCGTCCTCATCCTCGATACCCGCGCCCGCATGCAGGCCACTGAGCCCGATGGCGAAACCCGCTTCGCCAAAGCCCGCGCGCAAGCCCTGAGCCTGACCGGCCAGGCCAGCGGGCAGCGGCAATTCGCGATCATCAGCGCCAACGCCGCGCCCACCGTCGTCGCCCCCTTCACCGCCGATGAAACCACCCTCCGCCAAAGCCTCGACACGCTCACTCCGACCGCCGCCGCCGGCGACCTCGCCCCTGCCATCCACCTCGCCAGCCAGCTCCTCGCCTCCCGCAAAGGCGAACGCCGCATCATCGTCCTCACTTCTTCGCCGCCGCTAAATTCCCAACCTCCCTCTCAGTTTTCGATTTCCTACATTCCCCACGCCACGCCTCGCGACAACGTCGCCATCACCCGCCTCGCCACCCGCCCGCTCCTCAACAGCCCCCAGACGAGCGAGGTGCTGCTCGAGATTGCCAACTTCGGCCGCACCGCCGCGCGCGGAAACGTCGAGCTGTCCTTCGACGGACGCCTCCTGGAGGTAAAGCCCTTCGCGCTCGAAGCCGGCGCAAAAAAGACGGACGTCTTCCCCACACTCCCCCGCGCTGCCCGCAAGACCCGCGGCTGGCTCACCGCCCGACTCGACACGCCCGACGCCCTCGCCGCCGACAACATCGCCTACGCCGTCCTCCCCGCCGATCCGCCGCGCCGCGTCCTCCTCGTCACGAAGGGAAACTGGTTCCTCGAAAAGCTCCTCGCCGCCGATCAAGGTCTGGCCTTCGAATTGATCGCGCCGGACGCATTCAGTGCGGAACTCGCCGCCAAGTTCGACGCCACCATTCTCGACAACTTTCTGCCCGACAGATTCGACCTCGCCACCACGCGCGGAAACATTTTGTTCATCAAACAGACCCCCTTTGCCGATGGCGGCCCGCCGCTCGAACAGCCGCTCATTTCGGAAACCGACGCGCAACATCCAGCGCTGCGGCTGGTCAATCTGCAAAACGTCACCTTCATCCGCGCAGCGTCCCTCGCCGTGCCGAAGCTCGACGGCTGGACGTGGCAGTCGCCGATCCGCGCATTCGATCACCCGCTCATGATTACCGGCGAACGCCGAACCCCATCGCCTCAGCGCGTCGCCGCACTCGCCCTCGATGTCACCGACTCCGATCTTCCGCTGCGCGTCGCCTTTCCGCTGCTCATCTCGAATACGCTGCACTGGCTCGCCGGTGATAATGCCGTCACTCCCACCCGCCTGATCGCCGGTGAAACACTCGCACTCGCCGCGAATGAAACCGTCACCACCCAACCGCAAACCCTGTCCCATCCAGCAACTCCAGCTGCTGCCGGACAAACCACCCGGGATGTTTTCCAGCCGCTGACCAACGGCTTCTACGCTCTGACCACCGCCGAGAGCCTCCGCTGGATCGCCGTGAACACCTTCAGCGAAACCGAGTCCGACCTCCGCGCCGCACCCACCTCGCCCGCCGCCTCCCCGACTCTCCCCGCGATCTCCCTCACGCGCTTCATCGCCTGGCCGATCTGGCGCTACCTCGCCCTCGCCGCCTTCGCGCTCCTCGCCTGCGAGTGGTGGCTCTTCCACCGGAGGCGCACGGAATGAAAACGCGCGACCACAAGCTCCGGGGAGCACACGCGTCCCGCGTCTTGGTTTTGGCGTCCCGCCAAAACGAACTTCCGCACGCGCGCTCAGCAACGCGACGTCCATCCCGAGCACAGCGTCGCAGGAAGTCCGTCGCGGCGGGACGCCGCGACCAACATGCGGGACGCGTGTGCTCCCCGGACACAACGCGCAACGCTCAATTTCAAACGCCATGCTTGAGCTGACGCACCCGCACTTCCTCGCGCTCGCGCTCGTCGTCCTCTTCCTCGCATGGACCCAGCGCCGCTCGCTCGCAGGGATGACGCCCCTCCAGCGCCGCGTCTGCTTCCTCCTGCGCACCGTCATCCTCCTGCTGCTCGTCCTTGCGCTGGCGGGCGTCCGCTGGCTGCTGCCGTCGCGGGAACTCGCCGTCCTTTTCGCCGTCGATAACTCCGCAAGCATCTCCGCCCCGGCGCAAAAGGAAGCGCGTGATTTCGTCGCCGCCAGCTTCGCCGCGCAGGGTGCGAGCGATGTCACCGGCGTGATCGGCTTCGCCGGAAAGGCCGAGCTCTGGCAGCCACCGCTCGCCGCCTCCCAGCCCGCCAAAGACTGGCCCGCACTCGCCGAACGCAAGTCCACCGACATCGGCCAGGCCCTCGATTTCGCGAGCGCGATTTTTCCCGCCGGAAAGACGAAGCGCCTCGTGCTGCTCACGGATGGCAATGATACCGCCGGGCGCGCCGCGCAGGTTGCGACGCAACTCACGAAGCAAGGCGTGGAGCTGTTCACGGTCCCGCTGCACAATGCATCCTCACCCGAGGTCCTCGTGGAAAACGTCGCTGTCCCGCGCCGGCTCAAGCAGGGCGAACCGTTCGATCTCACCGCCCACATCCGCAGTAACATCGCCACCACGGCGAAGGTGAACCTTTACCAAAATCAGTTCCTCATCGAGCAGCGCGACGTTTCCCTTCAGCTTGGTGACAACGCGTTCCACGCGCGGAATCTCAAGGCCGACGGAAACTTCATTTCCTACGAAGTCGAAGTCGTTCCGGCACTCGACACTGCGACCGAAAACAACCGCGCCGCCGCCACCGCCAGCCTGCGCGGCCAGCCCCGCGTGTTGCTGGTGGATGGCGATGAAAGCAAGGCGCGCCCGCTCGCGGATGCGCTGCGGCGCGAGAAGATCGTCGTCGAGGCGCGCGGCCTGAGCGGCCTTCCCAAGACGCTCGAAGACCTCCAGCAGTTCGACCTTTTCCTCCTCAGCGATGTCTCCGCACTGCACCTCGCCCGCGAGCAAATGGACCTCTGGCGCCGCTGGGTGCGGGACTTCGGCGGGGGCTTCGCGATGCTCGGCGGCGAGAACAGCTTCGGCGTCGGCGGCTACTACCGCACACCGATCGAGCAAATGCTGCCCGTCCGCATGGAACACGAGGACCGGCAGGACGTGCCCAGCGTGGCCGTGCTCGTGATTCTCGATCGCTCCGGCTCCATGACCGCGATGGTCGCCGGGCAGACGAAAATCTCGCTCGCCGCCCAGGGCGCAGTCTTCGCGATGAACGCGCTCCAGCCCAAGGATTACTTCGGAGTCACCGCGGTCGATACTCGCCCGCATGTGATCGTGCCGCTTCAGCAGTTGAGCGCGAAGGCCGCGGCCGAGCAGAAAATCCTCAGCATCAATGCGGGCGGCGGCGGCATCTATATTTACACGTCGCTGGCCGAAGCCTTTCAGCAGCTCCGGGAGATCCCGGCGCGGGTGAAGCACCTCATCCTCTTTTCCGACGCCGCCGACGCGGAGGAAAAGATCGCCGGTGAGATGAGCGACGGCGCACCGGGCACGGGCCACTCCTTCGACCTCGCCGCGGCGATGCTCGCGGCCAAGATCACCACCACCGTCGTCGCGCTCGGCACCGAGCAGGACAAGGACACCGCCTTTCTCCGCCAGCTCGCGGAGCGCGGCAATGGCCGCTTTTACCTGACCGACGACGCCACCACGCTACCGCAGATTTTCAGCACCGAGACGATGAAGGTCGCGCAATCGAGCCTCATCGAGGAACCGTTCCTGGCCACGCCGGCCGGCAAAAGCACGATCATCGCCGGCCTCGACTGGTCGCAGGCACCGCTGCTCCTCGGCTACAACGCGACGAAGCCGAAACCAACCGCTGAGCTGCTCCTCGCGACCGAGCGCGGCGAGCCGCTGCTCGCGACGTGGCGGTACGGGCTCGGCCACGCGGCGGCATTCACCAGCGACGCGAAAGGGCGCTGGGCCGCCGAGTGGCTGGCGTGGCCGGGATACGGAAAGTTTTGGACGCAGTTTGTCCGTGCGCTCATGCGCAAAAGCGATCAGGCGAACTTCCAGGTCACCACCCGCGAGATTGGCGACCGCCTCGAACTGACGATCGACGCGATCAAGCCGGACGGTTTCTTTCGCAACAAGCTGCCGGTGAGCGTGAACATGCTCGGTCCCGACGGCGCGACGCAAACCGTGAACGCCACTCAGGACGGCCCCGGCAGCTACCGCGCGGCCTTCGATCTAACCGCGGAGGGCACGTCCATTTTTTCCGTCAGTTCTCCCGATTTTCCCGACAGCAGCTACGTATTTGGCCAGACGCGCAGTTACCCGCGCGAGTTTCTCACTACGGAAACCAACGAGCGGCTCCTCCGCTCGCTCGCCTCGCTCGGAGGCGGAAAATTCGCGCCCGCGCCTGCCGAAATCTTCGCGCGACCGACGCACTCCTCGATGCAGCGCCGCGATCTCACCAATGATTTTCTCATCGCCGCACTCCTTCTCCTCCCTCTCGACATCTGGCTGCGTCGGCGGACGTGGCGGAGTTGACCCTTTCGCGCCCGGTTCCGGTGCCCGCCAGCGGACACCATGTCACCGGATGCGACGCATTCTCCCGCGCATCTGGCCCCCGACTCTCCACGGCGGGCCGGTGGCACATGCGATGCTGAATTTCACGGCAATGTCAGTTCCGCAGACCCTTGATTCCGAGCGGCCAAAAGGCCGAATACCGAACGCCATCGTCTCGTCTGAGCTAACGTAGATCGGACAAAACATATGCTCTATCTCAGCCAAACGCCGCAGTCCCACACGACGGAAACGCAGCGCCTGCTCCGCGCGGCTGACGGTTATCTCTACCTGGGTATGGCCGAGGAGGCGCTGGCTGAATTGGTTGCGATTCCCGCCCCCGAGCGAAACGGCTCCGCCGTGCTCCTCTCCCGCATTCGAGTTCTGCTCCATATGAAGAACTGGTCTTCCGCGGAAACGCTCTCCGGCCGCGGCGTGCGACTCCATCCCGATGAAGGAGAATTCACCGTCCAGCGAGCTTTCGCCCTCCACCAGATGAAGCGTGACGGAGCCGCCGAGGAGGCGCTGCTCGCGGCCCCGGAGTGGATCCGGCGGACGGGCATCCTTCACTACAACCTCGCCTGCTACCAGGCACGGCTCGGCGATCTCTCGGAGGCGCGCGAGTGCATTGATGTAGCGATCCAGATCAATGCAGGGATTAAAAAGAACGCGCAGCTCGACCCGGACCTCCAGGCGCTCTGGAACTAACTCCCGCCCCACCCCGAAACTACGGCAAGGGCCGCACCGTGATTTCCTTAAAAGCGGCTTTGGTCAGGCAAGTGCCGATCGAAAAGTCTTTGCCCGTTTTGATCGGATCGGGATCCGTCCATGAACCGAGCACCTTTCCATTGCGCGTGATTTCGATCACGCCCGTCCCCGCATCGTAGGTGATGCGCAGGTCGATCCATTGGCCGTTCGTCGGATCGGATAGGAGCGCCTTCATCTTCCGCGGTCCGTCGTTCACCACCTTGTAGATGGAAACTTCCGAGCCTCCTTTCTCATTGAGCGCATCAGCAATCAGGTAGCAGTTGCCACGCTCCAGCTTTTCGCCCGCGTCGCACATGATGTAGATCGTGGTGCAGGCTGACTTTCCGCCGAAGTAACGCTGCTTTAAGCGATACTCCATTTTGCCGCTTTGCGGAATGGAGGTGTAAGCGTTCGAGACCGTGTCTTTGGCGTCCAACTGATTGACTTCGATATCGCTGACGACGGTCCATTTGCCCCGCCGCATCGTCCAGCCGGTGCGAAAATTCCCGACTTGGGCCGCCGCCGCCAGCCCCGCCTGAGCTGGCGTGAGGCGTTTGAGAATATCTGTGGCTGCCGGCGGGACCACGGCGACCGCCGTCCCGAGACCCACAGTCAGCCGCCCGACCTCGACCCTTTTCACCTTCAGCGTCATCCCCACTGGACCCTGCATCGCGCCCGTCGGCTTTCCATTTTCAATAAGCTGGAGCGGCACCGTCTGCGTGAGCTGCACTTCTTGAGGCCAAAGCTTTGGATCGGCGGCGAGTTGTTCGAGCGTGACCTGCGCCCGGAGCGCCGCGGAAAGAAAAAGCAGGCACATGCCGCCGATGGTAAAAGGCCGGAAATTCATGCGAGGGTGGCGGACGGTAAGGGCGCAAACCATATCCCCGCAAGGCCGTTCGCCGTCGGCAGATCGATCGCCGGCCTGAACAAACTCGGCGACCTGCTCCGCCAAGTGCAGCGCGAGAGCAAGGCCAGCGACAAAGAACGCGTGGCGCGTGGGTGCCTCCTCGAAACTGCGTGAAGCGCTGGCGGACCGCAGACTTGGTAAGAAAGTGCAATCCATTTACGACACACCACACTAGCAGCCAGGCGCAGCAAGTTTGGCCATGATCTTGTCCACCGAGGCGGTCCAAACAAAGGGCTTCGACGTTTGGTTGTGACTGGTGAGGAAGGCTTCGATGGCCGCTTCCAAGTCCGCAACGCTGGTCAAGACACCGCGGCGGATCGCTTTGTCGCTGAGTTCCCGAAACCAGCGTTCGACCAGATTGGTCCATGAGGCGCTGGTCGGAGTGAAGTGGAGCTTGAAACGCGGATGCTTGTCCAGCCACTGCCGCACTTTGGCGTGTTTGTGGGTGCCGTAGTTATCCAAGATCAGATGGAGGGCGAGCGTCTTGGGGTAACTCGCATCCAAGGTGCGCAGGAACTTCCAGAACTCTTGATGGCGGTGCCGTGGCAGACATTGACCGATGACTTTACCCTCCACTACGTCCAGTGCCGCAAACCGGGTCGTGGTTCCGTGGCGCACATAGTCATGGGTGCGCGTGCCGCCGCGGCCCTTCTTGAGCGGCAAGCCGGGTTGCGTGCGATCCAGCGCCTGAATCTGGCTCTTCCCATCCACGCACAAGACCACCGCCTTGTCGGGTGGGTTGAGATAGACCTCGACAATGTCGGTGAGCTTTTCGACAAAGCGTTTGTCGCGGGAAATCTTGAAGGTGCGAGGCAGGTGCGGCTTGAGGCCGTGGAGCTTCCAGATGCGTGGCCCGCTCTTAAAGCTCAACCCCTTTGCCCTAGCCATCGAACGGCAACTCCAGTGAGTTGGGCCCTTGGGCTTGGCATGAATGGTCGCACGCACCACGGCGGCGACTTTGCGCCGGCTCAAGGATGGTTTGCGGTCCCGGCCAAGGGCGATCTTGCGCAACGCCGGCGGCCCGCCTGCCAGAAAGCGCGCCTTCCAAAGCCGGATGGTCGGCTGACGTACTTTCAACTGCTGGCCAATGGCTTTGCCGCTCTTGCCTTTGTGGGCCAGCAAGATGATCCGCGTCCGTTTCACGACGCCTTGCGGAGTATTAGTCGCTTTCACCCAGCTTTCGAGTTGCTCCACTTCGGAG
>Ga0209591_10006234_pt1 | contig 13254 bp, 9 predicted proteins | sample MAT01_FD_187207 | JGI IMG/M metagenome (GOLD analysis project Ga0209591, IMG submission 187207) | Freshwater microbial communities from Lake Fryxell liftoff mats and glacier meltwater in Antarctica - MAT-01 (SPAdes) (version 2) | ecosystem: Environmental > Aquatic > Freshwater > Ice > Liftoff...
TCGCACGAGAAGAGCACCTCAGCGCTCGACGCGAGCACCGCGCCGGCGCCATCCCCAAGCTGCACCGTCACACCATAGAGTCCTGGTGTGAACTGTGTCGTGTCGAACGGAAAGAGAAAGCTCTCTTCAGGCGTACCAGCGAGCCCCGCCGGCGGCAGATCGTACCAACCAGAAACGGGTGTTGGATCTGCGGGAATGGGTGCTCCCCCGGTTGGGTGCCAGTACCAATGCATGTTGGTGAACGGAATCGTTGCGCCAAAATCGACCGCATACTTCGGTGCGTACCGATGCACCAACCGATACTTCGCAGCGCCGGTGATCCGCGGCAGGCAGCCAAACAGATTGACGTTCAGGCAATACGGCGCATTCGCCGGGCTGGTTGAGACGCCGCCAGGCTGCGGACGGTTGGGCCGTATCGCGTAGCCGGTGGCATTGTCGTGATACGCTGCACTGACCGGCATCAGACCAGCAAAGTTGATCGCGGGCACGTTACCGCACGGCACCACGGGCGGGGCATCACAAATCCGGCTTTCGCGCGCGGCAGACGAAGCAGTGAGCGTCACATTTCCAATTGATGCAGCATCCCAGCGCACCTGAAAGAACGATTCGGTGTAGATCGATTCTTCCGTACCGTCGCCGTCCACATCCTGCGTCACACGGAAGGTGATGTCGGGGACATCGAAGATCGGTGTCCACATCGGAACGAAGACCGTCGTGCACCTCACGAAGGGACCGACCACTCGGCTGATGTCGAGACCATCGAGTCGCTTAACGTCAACGCCAGCGCGCTCAGCGATCGAATGCACCACCAGTTCATGGGTTCCGGTATTCGAGACACCTGTTGCTGGCTTGTCGCCTCGCGACTGCATCACTGCGGTCAGCTCGACGGGGAGCGGCGGATGCAGATCGTCGGGGAAAGCGGCCTCGTCGAGCGGGTCGACGCCAGTGCCGATACCACCGAACTCCGGCGCAACGCGCATCATGGCGCGGCGTGCGAATGGACTCGGATCGGGCTGCGGAATTGGTCGCGGGAAACGTTCGACAGGACCAAGCGGGTCGATCAGGTCACGCCACGACGGCCGTTGAAAGACAATCGGAAAGCAGATACGTCGCGCGCGCCACGAGACGACCCAATCAATCTCCCAGCGGGGTACCCACACGCAGAAGTTTCCGCAGGCGTCGGTATGTGCGGTGGCGATGACTTCGCGACGACAGCGAAAGGGATAGAGCCAGGTGAACTTCGATGCCTTCGGCGCGTAGAACACAAAGCTGCAATCGGTGTCTTCGACAAGCACTGTTGCGTTTGGTACGCCGTACAACGTGCCAGAAACAGGATCGCGTTTCACCACGCGACCGCACACGCGCTGGTATCGCCACAGCTGCGGATCGATGCGCCACTTGAGGCGCTCCATCAGATCGATGGGGCGTTGATCGTAGAGCTCTTTCAGCGACTCGCCGGTGATTGCCGAAAGGCGTTCAGCCTGAAGCTTGGTCAGGGGTATCAGCTCGGGGGAGAGTTCGTCTCTGGTCTCTCGTTGTGCAGGCGTCATGTAGAACTCCATGAAGTGGCGTGATTGCCACCCGAACCAACGTGCACGTAGAATCCTTATTCTCACCCAAAAGCACACGCCGTGTTCGCGCTTGCACACTCATCAAGAAGCACAGCTCACGCGGGCGTTCGTGATTCGAAGCAGCTTACCCTCGCTCGGCTCAGAAGCAGCAAGCGATCTCAGGTTACATTGCTCCCTCACACCAGTTCGGCTACATCTGGAGCGTAAGCGTATGTCGATGGCATTCCTGCGGGACGATGCGGAGGGCGAGATGCCGCGCCGCTTTTACGATCTCCCTGATCGCGACGATCCCGGGTACGATCGCGCCGCGACCCGTGCGCTGCTGGAGGCGACGCGGGTGGACGAGACGCAACTCGCCGAGCGTGCCACGGGCTATTACTGGGGTGAACCGAAGCTGCACGCGTACGCCGAGGAGATTCGTGCAGCGGCGGAGTTGGCGAACGATGAGCGCCTGGAGCAGCTCGCGCGACGGTTTCAGCGGAATCGCGGCTGAGTTTATTCGTCGACCGCCGCGGTGGCGAACGACGGCGTGAGTCTAGCGAATTGCCGTCACAGTCGCCGTCCCGCTCGCCCCTTCGCTCGACGCAGTGATGCGAGCCGATCCCGGAACGAGCGCGGTGACTTGCCCAGCCGCAGAGACGCTCAGAATCGCCGGGAACTCGCTTTCCCACGTCACTCGCCGACCGAGAAGCGGGGAACCGCCCGCGTCGCGAGTCGATGCGTTGAACGTGAGCGTGTCGCCAATGCGCAGGAGTGACGGGTTCGGCGTCACGACCACCGATTGCACCTGGCTCGACACCGGCGTGGTTGGAGCGATGGTGCCTGACGCTGGATCTCCTGCACCGCAGCCGACGAGCGACAGCGCACCGACGAGCAGTGCAGGACACGATACGCGGCGACACGAGAACATAGGCACGAAGCGGGTGGAGAGCCGTTCACAGCGACTGACGCGGAGACGGACGCGACCGAGCCGACGGGTGACATGACACGATATTCAACGCAGCCCGAAGGCGTGTGTTCCCGAACGCCGTTCTAGAACGTTGCCCGGCCAGTCACCCGCAGAAACCCACCCACACCCGCATCGAACCGGTTGGCAAATGGTACGATCGGAGAGCCGGGTAAGGATCCCGGTGCCGTCCCATCGACCAGCATCCGCCGAAGCGCCGCACCGGTCTCGATCTGCGCGAGGCCGTGCGCACCGATCTTGATGTTGAGCGCAGGTCCGAGGGTGGCTTGTGAGTAGGTGGTGCGATTGATCTGCGCCTGTCCGAAAGCTTGCTGATCGACCCACCAGCGGTTGGCGAGGAATCGCAGGACGCCACCCATCTCTACGCCGTGGCCAACGTCATACCACGTTTCGGCGCGCGGTATCAAAACGTCTGACCGCCAACGCGCCCCGACGTGCAGGATCCGCACCGTCGGGATCACATACGGCGCCACGTTGATAGCCAGTACGCCGCCACCGATCTGGAACGTCGGCCGATAGACGCGCGTGAGAAAGGCGCCACCAGCGGCGCGGTACGCGCTGCCCGTGACGGCGGTCGATCCATCGGTGAAGAAGCCGTGCTGCAGGATGCCGGAGAGCCGCCACTTCGCGCCCAGGCCCTGTGATACCAGCAGATCGTGCTGCACCGTTTGCAGCGTTGACGGACCACGCGTCGCGGAGAGCTGCAGGACACCGGCCGGTCGAACGTCGCTCCCGTAGGTGAAGCCGATGCGCTCCACTGCGAACTCATTCGCAATCACCGTCCGGTAGAGTCCCCGCTTCCACACCGGAGCTCCGACGCGAAGTGCGATCCGCGAGGTCTCGATGCTGGACGCATGGATGGCGGGCCGCTGTGTCGTGGCGCGCACGTCGCCGGCTGGCAGCAGATCACCGGACACAGTCAGGCGCCAGGTGCTGGGCGGAAGTACGAGCTGCACGCGACTTGCCTGCGCTGCGAGGTCGCGCGCCGCGAGGACCGACACGGCCAACGCGGCGACAACAACCGCGCGGTGAGAGCTGATGGCGAAGTTCATACGGTCAAAACATCGGGCGAGGGCTGACCGTCGCAAGAGGCGACGATCCGCTGTGACAAATCGATGCCATTCTGTTCAGCGGCGACTGGCGTATTCAATTTCCGTCTGGGAGGCACCCGTTCACGAGTGCGTTCTTGGTTGCCTTCGGATCGCCGACGATCTTGTAGAAGTCAGCGAAGTACGACAGCGCCGTCGACGCCCGACGCGCCTCGAAGGCCGGAACTGCCGCGTAAAGCGCTTCGATGCGCGGGCGCGCGGCGACAAATCGCTGAATCGTCGGCTGCCACTCCGGCACCGTCTTGCACGGGCCACGATACAACCGTTCGGTGACCTGCTTGATGTTGAGTCGCGCATCGGGAAAGGAGTAGCGTGCATTGACCGCACCGCTCCAGTCAAAGTCATACGCGACCGGGAAAATCGACCCGACTGAATCGCGCATCAGTGCAATGTTGTGCTGTCCGGAGATGGACCAGTCGGTGTTCGCCGCCATGTGCTCGAAAAGTGACGTGACGGCCAGCTGGTCGGGGTCAAGATCGCGGAACAGCGCTCCTTTCGTCTTTTCGAGCGACAGACCGTACCGCTGTGCGACCTCCTTGTCGTCCTCGATGAAGAACGCCCACGACACCACATCGGCCATCTGCGCGGCGCGATCGTGATACGTGATGCGCGCCAGTCGCGTGCGAAAGAATCGCGGGCTCACCGCCTGATACGCGCGATACAACAGATATTCAGACAACACGTACTGCTCATACTCGGTGCTCGCCGGTCGACAGTTGGTGGTGATCTTCAGATTGCTGTTTCCCTGAAACAGCGTTTCACGCGCGTCCTTCTTGTCTACCGCGAACTTGAGCGGGGGGAAGTCACAGTTGCGCGCCTGTCGGCGAAAGTGGCCCCGGGCGCGCAGCGTGATGGGCACCGTCTTGGACTCACCCGCTGCGGTACGGTACGTGAGCGTGGCCGCATGCGGCACGAACCTGGTGCTGTCGCGATCGCGAATCAGCACCTTGAGTTCGGTCGCGATCGTCACATCGAGCACGGTGGTATCCCGGAACAACCCCTGGCCCGGAAGCAACGCGGCACACATCACACTGGCAGCCAGGCATAGCAGTCGGCGAATCATCGGCGCATCTCCACGTTACGGACATCTCCACCGGGAATCCCGCGCAACGTCTCCGTCACGATGCCGGGCGTGACCTCCTCAGCCAACGCCACTCCATACTCCAGCACCCGCAACCCATCGGGTGATTTCGCCTTGCCCATATACTTCCAGCGGACAAAGAGTTCTGCAAAACATGGCTCGCATGCACTCCGTGTCCCTTCGATGTCGCTGGTGGATATCCGCAGCATGTGCGAATAGTCCGGACGTTCGTCCTCGGCCGACTCCGGCGCGTTCCGTTTCCGACGACGCCAGGCGCGATCGGCCAACGCTTCGAGCTGTTCCGGCGCCAGGTCCTTGAGGACCTCCTCGTCCAGCTTCGCGACGAACATGCCGGTCCGGTTGGCGTGCTGCAGCACCCGATCCATTCGCTGCGCCGCCTGTTTGCCTTCCAGCGACGGGGCACGCCCGAAATCCGACACCCAGAGGCCGAGGATCAGGATGTTGTACAGCACCGAGATGCCAAAGGCGACAGGTGCGTCCACCGCCGCCGCGAGCCCGATGCCCGTCACCACGAAGATGTTGACCGCATCCTTGCTGTCATCGAGTGTCGTTCGAAAACGCACTGCAGCGACGATGCCACCGAGTGAGAACGCCAGCGCCAGTGAATGCTTCACCAGCACCACGATACCAGCCACGATCACCGGCAAAATCAGAAAGGTTTGCACCACCGACTGCTGATAACCCTTCTTGTGCCGCGTATAGGTGTAGATCCAGGTCACCGGGAGCGCGGTCGCGAAGGCAGCGACCATGGCGACCATGGTTGGCAGGAGCGCCGGGCCCGACTCCTGGCCATTGGCCACCAGCCCTGACTTGCTCCCCGATGCCAGCCCGGTGAGCTCGTCGCCGCCCAGCGCACCCCAGTCAGCGGTGGCGTAGTGCCGACCGAAGTACCAGGCGGCGGCGGTGGCTGCATACCAGGCCACCGTCCGCAGGATCACGCGCAGCAGGGGGCGTTGAGCGTCGTTGTCAGCCATCGTGCGGTTGGACTGGGAGGGAAAGTTCACGTCCAAGGTGCGACGAACACCGCCGCAGAGCAACGGCCCGGCAGCAACCGTGCTGACCCGATCCCCTGAGTGGTTCTCCGGTGTAGTGTTCTGTCATGCATCGCCAACTCTCTGTGACCGCCCTCGTGGCCTCGCTGCTGACCGGCACCGTCGCCTGTGCCCACGCCCAGCCTGGCCCGCCCTCGGCGCCGTCGTCGCCACGGATCAAGCCGACCCTGATCGTCTTTGTCACCATCGATCAGATGCGCGGCGACTACTTCACACGCTTCGGAAAGCAGTTCACTGGCGGGCTCCACCGGTTCGACGTGGCCGGGGCTCATTTCACGCAGGCGTTTCACGACCATGCCAACACGGAGACGGCGCCGGGCCACGCCGCGTCGATGTCCGGCCGCTTTCCAGTCCACACGGGCATCGCCGCCAACTCGGCGGGCGTCAACGATCCCAATAGCCCACTGATCGGCTCGACCGATCCGGGGGCGTCGCCGTTTCGATTTCGCGGCACCACCCTGCTGGACTGGATGAAGGCCGCCAATCGACGAACGCGATTCCTCAGCGTGTCGCGAAAGGATCGCGGCGCGATCCTGCCCATCGGCAGGCAGAAGGGCGACGTGTACTGGTACGCCAGCGACGGCACCTTCACGCAGAGCCAGTATTACGGCAGTGAACTCCCGAAGTGGGTGCGAGAGTTCAACGCCAGGCAGTATCCCGCCACCTACGCTGGCTGGGAGTGGACGCCGCTCCTCCCGGACTCGGCGTACGCCGAACCGGATAGCGTGATCGCCGAGTCGCTCGGGCAGAACGTCACGTTCCCACATGTGATCGTGGACGAACCGACGCTCGCGGCAGGCACGATGGCAGGGTTCCCCGTCATGGACGAACTCACGCTCAAGTTCGCACTGACGGGGCTCGATCAGCTGCAACTCGGTGTGGATGCGTCGCGCACCGATCTGTTGAACATCTCGCTCTCCACGACCGATGCCATCGGCCACCGCTTCGGTCCCGATTCGAAAGAGCTCCACGATCAGATGCTGCGGGTGGATCGCTATCTGGGTGCGTTCATCGACTCGCTCTTTGCGCGGCGCGACTCCACTCGGGTGATCCTGACGCTGACAGGGGATCATGGAATGTCTCCGCTCCCCAACGGTCTGTCGACGGTCACGCCAAATCCGGGAGCACGCACCGTAGACCTCGAGCCTCCGTTCAACGCGATGCTCATTCAGCTCGCCGCGCTCGGCGTGGACACCAATCAGGTCGCGCTGAACGACGGCGCGCTCCTCGTGGGCGACACGGCGAGCTTCGTGAAGGCGAGAGTATCGGTGGATTCGCTGGCGCGGGCGCTGGCGACACAGCTGCGGGCGATTGCTGGCGTGAACCGCGTGGACTTTCTCACCGATCTGGTCAAGGCCGACACGACGGTCGATGTCATCGCGCGGCGCTGGTTGCACATGTTCGCGCCGGGCGGCACGGTGCGTTTCGTGACGACGCTCGACCGGTACAACTACGCCGCGGGTGTTCGCTACGCCACGCACGGCTCACCGTGGGATCAGGATGCGTGGGTGCCGGTGATCTTCTGGGGAGCGGCGTTCCAGCCGGGCAAGTACGCGACGACGGCGGGTGTTGTGGATATGGCGCCAACGCTGGCAGATGTCCTTGGCATTCGTCCGCTCGAAAAGCTTGACGGTATCGTGCTGCAGCAGGCCAAACGTCGGTAAGAGAAAGCGGCTCGGTCACGCGCACTGCGTGGCCGAGCCGCTTCTCGACCTATCGTACGTCAGTTCTTGGACGTCATGCGACGGCGACGCGCGCCTGCCAGCGCCAGCCCAACCACTCCCGAACCCAGCAACAGTACGCTGGCGGGCTCCGGTACCACCGACGCAGGCGTCGCAAAACCGCGAATCTCACCAGCGGGGAATCTGGTGGAGTGAAGATTCAGATAAGCGCGACCTGTGTTGAAGCCGTTGAGGAGCGCAGCGCGCGCGGTTGCCGCTGTTCCGCCGTTGGCGGTGATGAACGCTGCAGCGAACGTCGAGGTCATCGCCAAATCGAGCCCAAAGTTGAACGTTCCCGATGTGACGCCCATCGGAATGCCGCCTGCGAAATCGAGACCAGTCGCGACCCCGATATTGCCGGCGTTTGGCGCCGCGGTGCAACAGTGAAAGTGCGCCGACGATGAGTTTCCGATCAACCCGGCGAACGATCCTGTGACCGTCAGCGTCGTTCCGCTCAACGTCATCGATGCCGACCCGGTCGCGGGTGAGGCATTCGGTGGGTCCTCATTGGCGCCGGTCATCAACACGTTCCATGTCTGTGCACCAGCACCGCTGGCCACTGCGGCAAGCATCGCGATCATGCTCGCGCCACGAATCATCCGTCCCTGTCTGCGCATACGCTGTCTCCGAAAAGTGAAATGGAAGCCATCATCTGTTTAGGACGTAAGGAGCCGCATGGCTGTTCCCATCCGGACTCGTCCATGCAATCGTCAGGCATTCCACCGGTCACTCCGTTCGCGAAATCGGCACAGTTTTCCTGCGGTTGTGCTCGCGCAGCGTGTGCGGAACTCAAGGGACCGTCGCGTTGCGTTCAATGTGTTTCTTCATGATCTGCAGCAGCTCCTGACTCGTCCACGGCTGCCAGCCGTGCGGTTTGAGCGGACGCCCGTATTCCACGGTGCCGGCGTAGTAGGGACCGTTTCCGGGCTCCTTCGTACTCTCGAGAAACGTCTCGAAACGATACACGCCGAGGTTGAGGAAGTAGTTGTCCATGTCTCCCACGGCGACGTGCAGCTTGCCGACCAGCTTAGGACCGAGCGTCTTCCAGTTGCGCTCCAGATAGTCCCGAAGATCATACCCGTTGGCGCGCATCGCATTGGTCACCGTACTGTCGATCCTGCCAGTCCGCTTGTCCCACGGCGACAGCGGATAGCCGTCGCGACCCACCGGAGCCCATGCCGCCGCCCACCCGTCCCACTGACCGCCGGAGCGACCGTGCGACGCAATCACCGACTCGGCCTGGTTCTCCTCGCGTACCGTCAGATCGGTGAGCCCTTCGACGCTGCGGCTGGATGGGACTTCTCGCGGAAGCCACGACCCATCGGTGACCGTGAACGCATTCGAGTCGGCGTAGATGTTTCCGAACTGGTAATTGCGGAAATCGAGCTGGTCGGGATAGAGCGACCACGCGCCTCCGAACACATCGGGATAGTGAATCTGCAGCGCCAGAACGTCCCATCCACCGGTGGAACCACCGGTCAGAACTCGCGCCTGCGGAGCCGCGAGGGTGCGAAAGCGTGCGTCGATTGCGGGGATCAGCTCCTGGGTGATGGCATCGCCGTACGGCCCGTTGTTCTGCGAGTTGAGCACGTAGCTGTCGTCGTAGAACGGTGTGGTGTGCTGAATGAACACCGCGATGAACTCCGGCACCTTCCCTGATGTCCAGGCCCGCTGGAACTCGCATCCCGGCTCACGCGCAGTCCGCGCCAACCGCGCCTTCCGAGCCTCAGCGGTTTCCGGTTTCTCGCAGCCGTCGAACGTGAAGCCGAACGGCGCCCGGTCACTGAAGTGCCCCACCGTGTACACCACCGGATACCGCCGGGTGGAATTTTCATCGTAGCCTTTCGGCAACAGCACGACAGCACCAAGTGGCATCGGATGATTCCAGAATGCACTGACACGCCGCGATGTCATCCGCAGGCGTTTCACCCACTGCGTCTCTTCGACCTGCGCGACTGGTGGGAGTGCCTTGGTGAGCGTCAGCGATATCGTCGACGCGGTCGCAGGATCGATGCGCACCCGCTGCACCTCGCTCACCAGGGAACCGGGGGCGCTGTTGAAACGCTGCCCCTCGCCGGCGTCCATGTGGGCCCAGATCGTGTGACCATCCGACCGGGCAAACCGCGTGTACGGAAGCAACATCCCCTGCACGAAGTACTCGCCGGGGGGCAGCCGATTCAACGCGGCGACGGGGAAACCGAGTACCGTCGAATCGAACGTGACCGACTCCCCCGGCTTCAACGCACTCACGTCGACACCAAAGAATGGCTCGCTCGCGCGAAACGATCCGGACTGCCGGCGCGGCTCCGAGGTGTTGGTGCGCGAGACGAACAGGTACGCGCGCCCGGTGATCGGACCAGAGGCCGTCGTCGCCGGAAAGTTCAACTGAACGGTCTGTCCGTACGCCCGCGCAATCGGCGGCACGGTTGCCACACACAGCGCGACAGCGCTCACGCCGCGACGGAACGAGCGGGTGACGAGGAGAAATTGATATCTTTGCATGGTGTTCAGATAGGCTGGGCTTGCGCCGAGTCGAGAGGGGTAGCTGTAATGTCCGGACTGGCGCGAAGATCGAGCTGAAAAGGTTCGCGATTCACGGTCGTTCGACGTCAGGTGGCCCGCACATCAACTTCACGATAACCGAATGCTCTTCATGAAACGATCGGTGTCGTTGGCCACTCTGCTCTGGGTATCGCTCGTCAGCGGGCAGGCACAGGCGCAGGGCACGCCGCGCGCCGCTTCGGTGAGCGGGATCGTGACCGACAGCCTCGCAAAGGCACCGCTGGCCAGGGCGCTCATTCAGCTGGTCTTCATGGACAGCCTTTCGGCAGCGGCACGGACGGCCGATTCTGACTCGTTGGGGCGATTTGTCATTCGCGACGTTCCGGTTGGCCGATACCTGATCGGGTTCATTCACCCGTTGCTCGATTCGCTGGGGCTGGAACTCAAGCCGCGAGCGGTCGTGGTGGATGGCCCACGCGCGATTCGCGCCGATCTCGGAATTCCGTCGGCGACGACGATTCGCACCGGAATCTGCGGGGCATCCCCTGACGCGGATTCGAATGCGGTGATCCTCGGCACGGTGCGTTACGCCCGCGATCGCGAACCTGCCGACTCGGTGCATGTGCTTGCGCAGTGGTCCGAGATCACGATCGGACGCGGGGGGATGCAGCGCGGCGTTGCCCGGCGTGAATTCACCACGCCTGCCAGTGGATGGTTCGCGGTGTGCGATGCACCCAGCGGCGGTACCGTCACACTGTCCGCGACGAAAGGGCGGGATACCACGGAGGCGATCGATGTCGACGTGCCAGCCACCGGTTTCCTGCGCCGCGATCTGTACTTTGGTGATGCACGCGTCGCTGCCGGAGGAGCTGCACCACTGGGCGGCGACTCACTGTCGGTCACGACGGCGCCAAGGCTCACGGGAGGTGGTCGGCTGAGCGGCATCGTCATCGCACTCGACGGCAAGCGGCCGCTGGCGGGCGCACGGGTTGGCATTCGCAACGGCCCACAAACGCGCACTGATGCACAGGGTGGCTGGCGACTGATCGGATTGCCGACGGGAACACGCACGCTGGAAGTGCGGGCGCTCACCTACGCACCGTTGTCGCAACCGGTGGATGTCGTCGAGGGCGCGGCACCTGTCTCGGTGGCATTGACGTCACTCAAGACACTGCTGGACACCGTGCGTATCGTGGCAACGCGAAGCGGCAACCGTCAGCTCTTCGATTTCATGCAGCGCAAACGGTCATCGGGCGCAGGACGATTCATTACAGGAGAGGAGATCGCCTTGCGACAGCCCGTTTTTACCTCGGATCTGTTTCGCAGCTTGCCTGGCATTTCGATCGGGCGCGGCCAAGGTGGAGCTGAGTTCATCGCGATGCGCGGATCCACCGGTGGGTCGTGTCGCGCGACGGTCTTCGTCAACGGCATGAGCATGCGCGATCTCGATGCCGATGACGTGAACAGCATGGTGCGACCCAACGAGCTGATAGGCGTGGAGGTCTATCGCCCCGGATCCGCGCCGGCGCAGTTCAGCGATATGAGCGGGTGCGGCAGCGTGCTGTTGTGGACACGATAGGGACCGTTCACAACGACGGCCGTTTGGTGTGGATGTCGGTGTGCGTCTGGAACTGGTGGGCCACGGACAAAATCCGGTCGTCGTTGTACAGTGCGCCGGTGATCACCCCACAGATTGGTTGCGGCGTGAGATCCAGTAGCGCCGGTGTCGGAGTTCCGGCGGGACGCTGCCCACCGCCCTGCTGCACGGGCACTCCCATCTTGTACGGAACCACCACGCACGGATGGCCCGTCTGCGCGTTCGGCGCAACGTCGGCCGTCGGCCCACCGATGAACATGTCGAGGTCCTTCATGAACGTGCCCCACGCAGACACCAGCATGTAACGGCGGCGCTGATTCTGCAGGAATTCAAACGCACGAACCGTGCGGCCCTGCACGAAGCGCGGATTCCAGTCGGCGGGCGCCATCGGACCTGGCGGGGTCGCCGGTGGAGCTGGCGCTGCGACTGGTGCGGCACCGGCGCGCGGTGGCTCCGGAAGCGTATTCAGATCGAGCCCGATCTCCGCTGCCTTCCGCTGCACGTACGAATCGAATGCCGCCGCATACTCGGCGTTCAGGCTCCCGCCGCCCAATCCTGCGACTGTGGGTCGCGCACCGATGACAGTCGGCGCGGCGCCCAGCTCCTTCAACTTGTCCACCAACTCCTGCGGCGCGTTGGCATCGACACCGATGCGCAGCGCACCGAGCGCGATGGTGCGGTCAAAGGCGAATGGTGTGGTGATGGTGGATGGATCCTTCTCGTCGACGCCGTGGATCTCGTTGAAGACCATCGCGCAATCTTCCACCGTGCGGCACATCGGCCCGACGCGATCCTGCGACCACGCGAGCACCATGCCGCCCTGCCGACTGACACGGCCAAACGTGGGACGCAGCGCGCTCAGTCCGCACCGCACTGCGGGTGAGACGATCGAGCCCTGCGTCTCGGTGCCGATTGCAAACGCCACGCATCCTGCCGCTGTCGCAGACGCCGGACCGGCCGACGAACCGCTGGAGCCCTGCACCAGATTCCAAGGGTTGTTGGTGCGGCCGCGGAACCACTGATCGTTCTGCGCGAACAGACCCGTCGCCAGCTTCGCAATCAGCACTGCGCCGGCAGCGCGAAGTCGCACCACGACCTCGGCATCCTCGTCGATGATGCGATCCTGAAAGTCCGCTGCACCCCACGTCGTCGGAACACCTTTCGTATTGAACAGATCCTTCACGCCATAGGGTAATCCGTGCAGCGGTCCGCGATACCTGCCGGCCGCGATCTCAGCGTCGGCCTGCATCGCTTCGCGGCGCGCCGAGTCTTCCATGATGGTGACGGCGCAGAGGAGCGTCGGGTTCAGGCGCTTGATCCGCGTGAGGTAGATCTCGGTCAATGCGAGCGACGTGATCTTGCGCGCACGGATCATCGCAGCGAGGCGATGCGCGGGGAGAAAGGCGATGTCGTCCGGGTTGGTCGGCACGGCACCGGAGAACTTCGGCACCGTGAAGACCGATCGATCGAAGGCGGCGCGACCGCGCTCACGAGCGAGCTTTTCGATCAGCGCGCCAGTCCCGCCGGGATACGGCTGAAATTGCAGCGCCGGCGCTTCGCCGTTACCGAGTGCTGCCACCGCCTGTTGCTGCGTGAGGTTCTGCGCGGCGCCGGCAAAGCGAGTCAGGCCACC
>Ga0209591_10006235_pt1 | contig 13253 bp, 12 predicted proteins | sample MAT01_FD_187207 | JGI IMG/M metagenome (GOLD analysis project Ga0209591, IMG submission 187207) | Freshwater microbial communities from Lake Fryxell liftoff mats and glacier meltwater in Antarctica - MAT-01 (SPAdes) (version 2) | ecosystem: Environmental > Aquatic > Freshwater > Ice > Liftoff...
CGCGCGCCACGAGCTCCTCCACGATCGCGGCCTGGTCTCCGGTCGACTGCGATGCGAGGTCGAGGTGCACGCGGTTCTTGGTCTGCTTCGGTTCCAGCGCGGTGTCGAACAGGAGGGCGGGCGTCGAGTCGTCGCCCGCGGCCGGGCGCAGCAGCTGCTCACCCGCCTCGGTCGTCGACGACGACCAGCCGAGGGTCTCGCCCCACCACCGCGCCATCGCCACTGGCTCGACGGAGTCGACGACGATCTCGCTGAGCCGCGTGCTCACACCGACCCCCTCACGACCTCGGCGGCTCGACGCGGTCGAAGCCGGTGATCGGACGGAGGACGTCGGGGACGACGAACGCGCCACCGTCGTCCTGGTAGTGCTCGAAGAGGAACACGAGCGTGCGACCGATCGCAGCCGCGGTCCCGTTCAGCGTGTGCACGAGCTCGGTGCCGGTCGCGCCCCGCGTGCGGGTGCCGAGGCGACGAGCCGAGAACTCGCGGTAGTTCGAGCACGACGTGAGCTCGCGGTACCGGCCCTCCGACGGGAGCCAGACCTCGATGTCGAACTTCTTCGTCGCGGCCGCGCCGAGATCGCCGGCCGCGATGTTCACCACCCGGTACGGCAGGCCCAGGCCACCGACGATCGACTCCTCGATAGCGAGGATCCGTTCGTGCTCCGCCTCCGATTCGCTCGGCGCGGCGTACGCGAACATCTCGACCTTGTCGAACTGGTGCACCCGGAAGATCCCGCGGGTGTCCTTGCCGTAGGTGCCCGCTTCCCGCCTGAAGTTGGAGGAGAACCCCGCGTAGCGCAGCGGGAGGGAGCCGGCGTCGAGGATCTCCCCCCGGTGCAGCGCCGACAGCGGCACCTCGCTCGTGCCCACGAGGAACAGCTCACCGTCGTCGACCTCGTACACCTGCTGGCGGTCGGTCGGGAAGAAGCCGGCTTCCTCCATCGCGTGCTCGCGCACGAGGATCGGCGGCAGCACCGGCATGAACCCCTCGGCGCCGACCTTGCCGAGCACCCACTGCACGAGCGCGAGCTCGACCATCACCGCCTCGCGCATGACGTAGGCGAAGCGGGAGCCGCTCATCTCGACGGCCTTGTCGGTGTTCACGAAGCCCATGGCCTCGGCGAACGCCGCGTGGTCGACTGCCGGTGGCGGGGTCTCGGCCCCCACGATCCGCAGGACCTCGCCGTCGTCCTCGCCACCGTCGGGCACCGAGACGTCGGCCGGGTTGGGCACCTGGAGCGCGAGCTCACGGAGACGGGCCTCGGCCTCGGCGAGCGTCGGTTCGAGCGCAGCGAGCTCGTCCTTGAGCGCGCCGGCGTCGGCGATCTTCGCGGGACGATCGTCGGGCGCGGCCTTGCCGATCGCCTTCGACGCCGCGTTCTGCCGCGTGCGGAGCTCCTCGACGCGGGTGAGGAGCGTGCGGCGTTCGTCGTCGGCCACGAGCACGTCGTCGATCAGGCCCTCCCGCACGCGCTTGCGCTCGATCCCCGCCCGGTAGTCGGATTCGTTGCGGAGTCGCTTCAGGTCGATCATCGGGACCCGACCGGCGACCGGCCGGTCACGGCAGGAGCTCGTCGGTGGCGCGCAGCTGACCGCGGATCCCCTCGACCCACTGGTCGGCGGTGCGCCAGGCCCGGGTTGCGGCGTTCCGGCGTGAGCGCGATGCCTCGCCCGCGACCGGATACGAGCCGAGGAACTTCACCCGCGCCTGGCGTGCCGCGAGGTTGCGGAGGCAGTCGGCAACCAGTTCGTCGGCGATGTGGCCCTCGAAGTCGATGAGGAAGCAGTAGTCGCCGAGGCTGCGCTTCGTAGGCCGCGACTCGACCTTGGTGAGGTTGATCGAGCGCGCCGCGAACTCCTGGAGGATCCCGAGGAGCGAACCGGGGCGGTCGGCGCGTTGGAAGCAGACGATCGACGACTTGTCGTGTCCGGTGCTCGCGGGAACCCCGCGACCCACGACGACGAAGCGGGTCTGGTTCTCGGGGTGGTCCTCGATCTCGGTCGCGAGCAGGTCGAGGCCGTAGATCTCGGCCGCGAGCGCGTTGGCGATCGCGGCCCGGCCCCCGCGCTTCGACCGGGACACCTCGCGGGCGGCGTCGGCGGTGGAGTTCGCGGCGGTGACCGCCACGCTCGGCAACTTCGAGCTCAACCAGCCACGGCACTGCGCGATCGCATGGGGGTAGGAGGCCACGCTCGTGACGTCGGCGAGCGTCGTGCCCGTCCGGACGCACAGGTTCAGCGAGATCGGGAGGTCGACCTCGCGCTGCACGAGCAGCTCGCTCTCGAACACGAGCGTGTCGAGCGTGATCGCCACCGATCCCTCGATCGAGTTCTCGATCGGCACGACGCCCACGTCGGCCGCGTCGCTCTCGACCGCGGCGATCACCTCTGGGATCGTACGCAGCGGCTCGCGCGACGCGGCCGCCAGATCCGGTTGGGTGAGGAGCGCCTCCTCGGTGAACGTTCCCGAGGGGCCGAAGTATGCGGCGCGCACCCGAGCAGCGTACCGGGGGGCGGTCGCGGCGGAGCCGTTCTATCGTCTGACCGTGCACGATTGGATTCCGGAAGCTGCGAACGACGCTCTCAGCGAGGTGCCCGAGCCGGTGCTCGCGTTCCTCGACGCGGCGGTCACGTGGTGGTATCGGCCCGAAGCCGGGTTCCGCGGCCGGACCCCCCTGAACGAGCCTCCGGAATAGGCGACGACGTCGTGCGGCGGGAGCTCGACCCCGACGACCTGCTCCTCGCGGCCGGGGTCGCGGTCGAGTGCCTGGCCGCCGAGCCCGACGCCGACTGGGAGGCGCCGGCCGGGTCACTGCCGTGGACCTGCCGCGCGACCGTGGACCACGTCGTCGACACCCTGTTCTGGTACTCGGTGCAGCTCGCGACCGCGACCCGGGGGCCGTTGCCTGCGCCGCGACGGGGCGACCCCGACGGCAAGCCCCGGTTTCTGCTCGCGAGCCTCCGCAGTGCGGCCGCGGTGCTCGCAACGGTGGCGCGCGCGTCGAATCCCGCGACGCGCGCCTACCACGAGGTCGGGATGGCCGACCCGGAGGGCTTCGTTGCGATGGGGTGCGACGAGATCCTCGTCCACGCCGACGACGTCGCCCGCGGCCTCGACATCACCTTCGAGCCGCCGGCTGATCTGTGCGCCGCGGTGCTCGCGCGGCTCTTCCCGTGGGCGCCGGCCGACGATGACCCGTTCGCGGAGCTGCTGTGGGCGAACGGGCGGGTGGCGCTCGCCGACCGCCCGCGTCTGGGCTCCGACTGGAGTTGGCACTGCGCGCCGCTCGACGAGTGGGACGGCGAGATTCCCCGCTACCGCCCCACCTCACGTCCCTCTTGAACGACCACCGCGAGGAGCTCGTGGTGGGGGCCCTTCTCCACGACGACGTCGGCGGCGGCCCGGGTGGGCTCGATGTGCTCGACCAGGTTGACCACGTTGATCGACGACCAGATGTCGTGTGCGAGTACATCCATCTGCGTGGGCGAGAACCCGGCCCATCCTGCGTAGAACGAACCGGGTGGCGCGTCGGCGACCAGCTCGACGAGTCGGGCCACGTACCAGGACTCGATCGCCGCGACCGGTGCGTCGACGTAGACCGAGAAGTCGAGGCGGGCGTGGAACTGCAGCGCGTTCACGCCTTCGAGGATCAGCACCCCCGGTGGGTCGATCCGCCGGCTGGCTCCCGGCACGATGTCGTAGGTCTCGTGCGAGTAGACGGGCACCGCCACCTCCCCGCCGAGCCGGAGGGCATCGAGGGTCCGTTCGAGCAACGCGGTGTCGTAGCTCTCCGGGAAGCCCTTGCGGAGCTCGAGGCCGCGTGCCGCCAGCTCGGCGTTCGGGAACAGGAACCCGTCAGTCCCGAGCACCTCGACGGGACGCGGACGGTGGTCGAGGTGCGCGACGAGCCTCGCGGCGATCGTGCTCTTGCCGACCGACACCGGTCCGCCGATCCCGACCACGAACGGCGTCGTGGCGTGACCGATGGCGCGGGTGCGGACCACCTCGGCGAGGTGGGACCACGGCATTGCCGACCGTGGGTCGATACCCTCAGGGTCACCGCCCATCGCGCCGATGCTAGAGCCCGACCGGCTCCCGTCACGCGGCCACCTCGAAAGGGACCCCATGAACGCGGCGAAGCAGCTCCACGAATCCGGGCAGAGCCTGTGGCTCGACAACATCACCCGTGCTCTCCTCGACTCCGGCACCCTGGCCCGGTTCATCGCAGAAGACTCGGTCACCGGACTCACCTCGAACCCGACGATCTTCGACAAGGCCATCACCGGCAGCGCCGACTACGACGACGCGATGCGCGCCGCCGCCGGGCAGCCGGCGGAGGACGTGTTCTTCGACCTCGCCATAGCAGACCTCCGACGGGCCGCCGACCTGTTCCGGCCCCGCTTCGACGAGACCGACGGCGTCGACGGGTGGGTCTCGCTCGAGGTCTCGCCCCGGCTCGCGAGCGACACCGAGAGCACCATCGCCGAAGCGAAGCGCCTCCACGCCCGCGCCGACCGGCCCAACCTCTACATCAAGGTGCCCGGCACGCCGGAGGGCATCCCCGCGATCGAGGAGCTCATCTTCTCGGGTGTGCCGATCAACGTGACTCTCCTCTTCTCCCCCGACCACTACATCGCCGCGGCCGGCGCGTATCAGCGGGGTCTCGAACGCCGCCACGAGGCCGGGCTGGACCTCCGGGTGTCGTCGGTCGCGTCGCTCTTCGTGTCTCGCTGGGACGTCGCGGTGAGCGGCAAGCTCCCCGCCGAGCTCTCCGACCGCCTCGGGGTCGCCGTCGGCAAGCAGGCCTACCGCGCGTACCGCGACCTCCTCGCGTCGGCCCGGTGGGCCGCGCTGGAGGACTCGGGCGCCCGGCCCCAGCGCCTCCTCTTCGCGAGCACCGGCACCAAGGACCCGGCGCGGCCCGACACGTTCTACGTGACTGCACTCGCCGCGGAGCAGACGATCAACACCATGCCGCAGAACACGCTCGAGGCGTTCGTCGACCACGGTGAGGTCAAGGGCCTGCTCCGGGCCGACGGCGGCGACGCCGACGACACGATCACGAAGATCGCCGGAGCGGGGATCGACATCGACGCGCTCGCGGCGCAGCTCCAGCGAGAAGGGGCGGAGTCGTTCGTGAAGTCGTGGAACGAGCTGCTCGCCCAGGTCGAGTCGAAGACCGCCACCGTGTCGGCCGGCTGACCCCGATCCGCAACCCGCCCAGATTCCGTTCGTCCCCCCGATCCACTAGGAGCGCGCGATGCAACTCGGCATGGTCGGCCTCGGCCGCATGGGAGCCAACCTCGTCCGCCGTCTGATGCGCGACGGCCACGAATGCGTCGTGTACGACGTGTTCCCCGACGCGGTGAAGACCCTCGCCGGCGAGGGTGCGACCGGCACCGACTCGCTCGAAGACTTCGTGGCGAAGCTCTCGAAGCCCCGTGCCGCGTGGATCATGGTGCCGGCCGCGATCGCCGGTGACACCGTCGACCAGCTCGCGGCGTTGATGGAGCCGGGCGACATCATCATCGACGGCGGCAACAGCTACTACCGCGACGACGTCGACCGGGCCGCGGCACTGAAGCCGAAGGGGATCCACTACGTCGATGTCGGCACGAGCGGCGGCGTGTTCGGCCTGGAGCGCGGGTTCTGCCTCATGATCGGCGGCGAGGACGACGTCGTCACCCACCTCGACCCTGTCTTCAAGACGATCGCGCCGGGCGTCGACTCCGCACCGCGTACCCCGGGACTCACCGGTGAGCCCAGCACAGCGGAGAACGGCTACCTCCACTGCGGACCCAACGGCGCCGGACACTTCGTGAAGATGGTCCACAACGGCATCGAGTACGGGATGATGGCCGCCTACGCCGAAGGACTGAACGTCCTCAAGCACGCGAACGCGGGGAAAGTCCAACGCGCCGACGACGCCGAGACCACGCCGCTGCGCGATCCGCAGTACTACCAGTACGACATCGACGTCGGTGCGGCCGCCGAGGTCTGGCGACGCGGCAGTGTCATCGCCTCGTGGCTGCTCGACCTCGCAGCGCACTCGCTCTCGGTGTCGCCCGACCTCGCCGACTTCGAGGGTCGGGTCTCCGACTCCGGTGAGGGCCGGTGGACGAGCATCGCCGCGATCGACGAAGGCGTGCCGACACCGGTCCTCACGATGGCGCTCTACGAACGGTTCACATCTCGCGGCTCGGCCGACTTCGCCGACAAGGTGCTGTCGGCGATGCGCAAGGAGTTCGGCGGCCACGACGAGAAGACGGCCTGACGTGGTGACCCACCACCGCGTCCGGGGTCGCGCCGACGCGTTCGTGTTCTTCGGCGCGACGGGCGACCTCGCCCACAAGAAGATCTTCCCGACGCTCTACGCGATGGTGAAGAAGGGCGAGCTCGACATCCCGGTGATCGGCGTGGCCTTCAACAGCTGGACCCTCGAACAGTTGAAGGCCCGGGCCAAGGAGTCGATCGAGACGTTCGGCGGCGGGATCGACGACAAACCCGCGTTCAAGAAGTTGCTCTCCCTGCTGCGCTACGTCGACGGCGACTACAGCAACGACGCGACGTTCGCGGAGCTCAAGCACCAGCTCGGCTCGTCGAAACGACCGATCCACTACCTCGCCATCCCCCCGGCGGCCTTCGGCGAGGTCGTGGAGAAGCTGGGGAGCTCGGGCTGCGCCGACGACGCGCGGGTCGTCGTCGAGAAGCCGTTCGGCCGTGATCTGAAGTCGGCCCAGAACCTGAACAAGATCCTGCACTCGGTCTTCCCGGAGCCGTCCATCTTCCGCATCGACCACTACCTCGGCAAGGAAGCGACGCAGAACGTCCTCTACTTCCGCTTCGCCAACTCGTTCCTCGAGCCGATCTGGAACCGCAACTTCGTGGCGAGCGTGCAGATCACGATGGCGGAAGACTTCGGAGTCGAGGGCCGCGGCGCGTTCTACGAAGAGGTCGGCTGCCTGCGCGACGTGATCGAGAACCACCTCTTCCAGACCGTCGCGCTCCTCGCGATGGAACCACCCGTGTCGACCGACGCCGAATCGCTGCGCGACGCCAAGGGTGCGGTGTTCAAGTCGATGCGGCCGGTCGTGCGCGAGGAGCTCGTCCGGGGCCAGTTCCGCGGGTACCGCAAGGAAGCGGGAGTGCCGAAGAACTCCGACATCGAGACCTTCGCCGCCCTTCGCCTCTGGATCGACTCGTGGCGCTGGCAGGGCGTGCCCTTCTACATCCGGGCCGGCAAGCAGCTCGCAGCGCACGCGACCGAGGTGCTCGTCGAGCTGAAGAACCCACCGCAGCGGGTGTTCCGCGACTCCGAACCGAAGCCGGGACACAGCAACTACGTGCGGTTCCAGTTCAACCCGCACAACGCGATCGCGATCGGGGCCCGGGTGAAGACCCCGGGTGAAGACTTCGTCGGCCATCAGACCGAGCTGTTCCTGAGCGACGACCACCACGACGAGATGACGCCCTACGAGCGCCTCCTCGGCGACGCGATGGACGGCGACGCGATCTTGTTCGCGCGCGAAGACCAGGTCGAGCGGGCCTGGGCCGTCGTGCAACCGATCCTCGGCGACCACAACCCGGCGATCCCCTACCGGGTGCACAGCTGGGGCCCGAAGGAAGCCGACACGCTCATCAAGGGCGACGGAGGCTGGCACGCACCCCTGATCACCCCGTGAACGAGATCTGGCCGTGAACGCGATCTGGCCGTGAACGCAATCTGGGTCGCGCGCCACGGGGCGACGGAGTGGTCGGAGGCCGGTCGGCACACCGGCCGCACCGACGTGCCGCTCATCGCGGAAGGACACAAGCAGGCGGCCGCGCTCGTCCGGCCCCTCGACGCTCATCGGTTCGCGCTCGTGCTCACCAGTCCACTGGTCCGCGCCCGCGACACCGCACGCATCGCCGGCTTCGCCGACGCCGAGGTCGAACCTGACCTCGTCGAGTGGGACTACGGCGACTACGAGGGTCGCACGACCGTCGAGATCCAGGGCGAGCGGCCGGGCTGGAGCCTCTGGGTCGACGGCGTGCCCGGCGGTGAGGAGATCGACGACGTGGGCACCCGGGTCCTTCGGGTGATCGACCGGACCGTCGCCGCCGACGGCGACGTGCTGCTGTTCGCCCACGGCCACGTCCTGCGCATCCTCACCGCGGTCGCGCTCGAGCTCGGCCCCCGAGCCGGCGCCCGCTTCGCCCTCCGCACCGCCGGCCTCGGCGTGATCGGCTGGGAGCACGACTACCGCTCCCTCACCCGCTGGTAATCGCCCCTCGCCCCGACGACCGCACTCTCGCGGTTCGGCAGGAGATGCAGGCGGAGGCGCCGGACGCGCGACCACAGTGGTCACCTGGGTGAGCGGTCGAGGCGCCGCAGCCGGAATCGACCGTCAGGGAGAGGAGATGCAGGCGGAGGCGCCGGACGCGCGACCACAGTGGTCACCTGGGTGAGCGGTCGAGGCGCCGCAGCCGGAATCGACCGTCAGGATGGGTCGAAGGTGAGGCTGAGGGAGTTGATGCAGTAGCGCTGGCCGTCGGGGCCGGGGCCGTCGGGGAAGACATGGCCGAGGTGGCCGCCGCAGGCCCGGCACAGCACCTCGGTGCGGGCCATCCCGTGGCTCACGTCCGACTTCACCTCGACCGCGGCTGCCGTGGCGGGCTCGGTGAAGCTGGGCCAGCCGGTGCCCGACTCGAACTTCGTGTCGGACGAGAAGAGGGTCTCGCCGCAGCCGGCGCACCGGTAGGAGCCGTCGGCCTTGTTGTAGACGTACTCGCCGCTCCCGGGCGGTTCGGTCCCGGCCCGTCGCAGCACTTCGTATTGGGCCGGGGTGAGCCGTTCGCGCCACTGTTCTTCGGTCACATCTGCGTCGCGCGCCATGTTGGTCCCTTTCCTCGGCGACAATGGTGGCATGCCCGCTGGGTCCGATTCTGCGCGCACCGACCGGGTCGCTCCACCCGCCAGGAACGCGCGATCGCTCGGATACATTCCGGGCCTCGACGGGCTCCGGGCGCTGGCGGTCATCGCGGTGCTGCTGTACCACGCCGACCTCCCGTGGATCCCGGCCGGGTTCCTCGGGGTCGACGTGTTCTTCGTGATCAGCGGGTACCTGATCACCTCGCTGCTGCTCACGGAATCACGGCGCACCGGCAAGGTCGACTTCCGGAGGTTCTGGTATCGGCGGGTCCGGCGGCTGCTCCCCGCGCTCTTCCTGATGATCGGCGTGGTCGCCCTCTACACGGTGGTGTTCCTGCCCGACGAGGCGTCGAAGCTCCGGGGCGACCTCCTGTCGTCGATCTTCTACGTCAACAACTGGTGGCAGATCTTCTCGGACCAGTCGTACTTCGCCGCCGCCGGTCGACCGCCGCTGCTCCAGCACCTCTGGTCGCTCGCGGTGGAGGAGCAGTTCTACCTGTTCTGGCCGGTGATCTTCATCTTCTTGATGTTCCTGTTCCAGCGGGAGCGTTCGCGAATGTTGATCGCGATCTGTGCCGGCATCGGGCTCTCGACGCTGCTCATGGCGCTGATGTTCGATCCCCTCGGCGACCCGTCTCGCGTGTACTACGGCACCGACACCCGCGCCGCCACGCTGTTGGTGGGGGTGGCCCTCGCGTTCGCGTGGTCGCCGTGGCGGCTGCAGGCGAACATCAGCAAGGGTGCCCGCTTCGTCCTCGATGCCGTGGGCATCGGCGCGCTCGCCGCGCTCGTGTGGACCGTCCTGAACGTCAACGAGTTCCAAGCCGGTCTCTACCGGGGTGGGTTCCTCGTGGTCGCGATCCTCGCCGCGATGGTGATCGCAGTCGCGGTCCATCCGGTCGGGGGCGTGCTCAACGCGTTCTTGAGCCTGCCCATCTTGCGGTGGATCGGGAAACGCTCCTACGGGATCTACCTCTGGCACTGGCCCGTCTACATGATCACCCGGCCGACGCTCGACGTCCCCCTCACCGGGCTCCCCCTGCTGGTCATCCGGATCGGGATCACGGTGATCCTGGCCGAACTGTCGTACCGCTACGTCGAGCAACCGATCCGCAACGGCACGTTCATGCAGCACTTCGGTCGGCTGCGAATGTCGGAGGGCGCCGAACGCTCCCGACTGACGCGCGTCACGCTCGTGTCGGGTGGTGCGGTCGCCGTCGCGCTCGTCGTGATCGTGGTCGGGCTCGTGAACGCGGGGCCGACACCCCTGCCCCCCGGGTTCTCGAGCCGTACCGCGAGCGCGCAGGGGACGCTCCCGAAGACCACGAGTACGACCACACCCGCCCCGGATACTTCGGCAACGGTCCCGCTCACCGGCGCCGGGGCGACGACCACCACGACCGTCGCGCCACCCCCGCCGAAGCCGATCATCGGCATCGGCGACTCCGTGATGCTCGGCGCGCAGCGGGCGCTCGAGACCCGCATGCCCGGCTTCGTGACGAACGCTGCGGTCAGCCGGCCCTTCGGAGGCAGCGTCGAGGTAGCCACCGCCTACCGTGACGCAGGGCAGCTGGGCGACGTGGTCGTGGTGCACATGGGAACGAACGGACTGATCACGAGCGGGGAGTTCGACGCGCTCATGGACGCGCTTCGGTCGGTGAAACGTGTGGTCGTCGTCAACGTCAAGGTGCCCCGGCGATGGGAAGGCCCGGACAACGACGAGATCCGGGCCGGAGTGGCGCGTTGGCCGAACGCGGTGGTGCTCGACTGGAACGCCGAGGGCAACGCGCATCCGGAATGGTTCTGGGACGACGGTTACCACCTCCGCCCCGACGGCGCCGCCGTCTACGCCGACCTGATCGCCAAGGCTGCCGGCGTCTGACCCGGTCGGGCGGATCCGGGCGGGCGGGTCCGGCACCCCTCCGCGGGGAATTGATCGTCTGCGCGTTCAGGACTCGACGACTGCGGCCGATACAGGTCGCGAAGCGCAGGAGCGCACGGGCCCGCAGGAGCGCCAGTTTGTCCGACGTCGACTCGCCACCCGGTGGCCGGGTGTCCTCACCCGGACTGCTCGCCGCGTTCGACGCCGCGGCGATCGGCCTCGCCCTGGTGGGTCTCGACGGGCACGTGCTCCGGGCCAACGGCGCGCTGAGTCGACTCACCGGACGCGACGAGCACGGCCTCTACGCGGCGACGCTCGGCGACCTCGTGCATCCCGACGAGGCGGCGACGGAGTCCGAGGCCCTGCGCGTGGTGGCATCGGGTGAAGCCGACACCGACCTGGCCGAACGCCGGTACGTCGCCTCCGACGGGACCACGACCTGGGTGCGGCGCGGACTGACCGCGGTGCGAGACCATGCGGGTGCCCCCCTGTACCTCGCGCTGCACGTGGTCGACATCTCCGACCGGGTCGCGACGGAGATCGCGATGCACCAGAGCGAGCTCTGGTACCGCGCGCTCGTGCAGCACCTCTCCGACCTCGTCCTCGTCGTCGGTGCCGACGACGGGATCCACTACGTCTCCCCGTCGGTCGGTCGACTGCTCGGCTACAGCCCCGAAGCCGTCATCGGACGCACCGCCACCGATCTGATCCACCCCTACGACTACGACGCCGCGTCGGCCGAGTTCTCCCGCGTCCTCGAGACCGATCGCGAGGGAGTCCCGATCGAGCTGCGGTGCCGCGGCTGCGACGGGTCGTGGGTCTGGTTCGAGGTCACCGCGAGCCGGCTCCCGACCAACGTCGCCGACGACTGGGTGGTCGTGAACGCGCGCGACATCAGCGAACGCAAGCTCGCCGAGGCCGAGCACCACGCGATCGAGGCCCGCTTCCAGACCGCGTTCTCCCAGTCACCGATCGGCATCGTCTTCTGCGGTCTCGACGGTCGGCTCATGTGGTCGAACGACGCACTGGCGAAGTTCCTCGGCCGACCGGCCTCCGACCTCGCCGGGGTCGACTACCGCGACCTGTGGCCCGATGCTCAGCTCACCCAGGAGCAGGAACAGGTGGACCAGCTCCTCGACGGGACGATCGACTCGTTCCAGTTCGAACGCCGATACGCACGCGCCGACGGGCGGGTCCGGTGGGGACTGATCTACGTGTCGCTCGTGCGCGACGCCGAAGGTGCGCCGCACTCCCTCCTCGGCCAGATCGAAGACATCACCGACCGCAAGGTGCGCGAGCTGGCGCTGGAACACGACGCCGAGCACGAACCGCTGACGGGTCTCTGGAATCGCAGCGGTTTCTGTCGACTTCTCGAGCAGTCGTGGGGGGCGCGCGGCGGTACGGGGGAGGTCGCGGTGTTGTTCGTCGACCTCGACGGGTTCAAGCTCGCCAACGACATCTACGGCCACGACGCCGGCGACGAGGTGCTCGTCCACGTTGCGCAACGGCTCCGTCAGATCGTGCGGGGTGGCGACGCGGTCGGTCGCTGGGGTGGCGACGAGTTCGTGGTGCTCTGCACCCAGGGGAGCGGTGCGCTCGATGCCGACGACGTCGCGCAACGACTGTGCCACGTCCTCGCCGAGCCCTTCCGGGTCATGGGTGGCGAGATCGTGATCGGAGCGAGCGTCGGGGTGTCGATCGACACCGGGCAACCCGATCCGTTCGTGCTCCTCCGCGAAGCCGACGCCGCGTCGTACCTGGCCAAGCGCCGCGGCCGCGGCCGCGTCGAACACGCGCGTCCTTGATGGTCGGATCTAGTTGGTGAGGGAGTCCTTGGAGAAGACCTCTTGGCCGTCGACCTTGCCCACGAACCTTCCGTTGTTGAGCTTGTTGTCGTCGGCGGTACCGTCGAGGGTGGCTGCCTTCCCGTCCTTGGTCGTCCCGGTGCATGCAACCGTCACGGTGTTGTCGGCACTGACGTCGGCGGTGCAGTCGAGCTGGCCGGAGAGTTCGTAGTTGTTCTGCTTGAACGCCTCGGTCCCTGCGATCGCGGCCGCGTTGCGGATCGCGAACTCACCGGCCTGGGTCTTCGCCTTGTCGAGTTGTTTCTCGGCTTCGTTGCAGGCCGTGAGACCCATCGCCGCCCCGAGCGCGACCGCGATCACCGCTGCGCCGCGCGCGCCCCGGACCATAGAAAAGCGAGCCATGAGCAACCCTTTCGGTTGTGCCGTCTGAGGTGGGCGAGGGGGGACTTGAACCCCCACGTCCTTTCGGACACAGGCATCTGAAGCCTGCGCGTCTGCCGATTCCGCCACTCGCCCGAGTGGAGTGACGAGGGTAGCGCGGACCGCTCTCGGGACTTCTGTCCCTATCGCACCCGGAGCGGAATCGGTAGCGTCCCCCGCGTACCGGTGCCCACCGGGGGGAACGGGGGAAGCACTCGTGCACAAGTTCTGG
>Ga0209591_10006236_pt1 | contig 13252 bp, 13 predicted proteins | sample MAT01_FD_187207 | JGI IMG/M metagenome (GOLD analysis project Ga0209591, IMG submission 187207) | Freshwater microbial communities from Lake Fryxell liftoff mats and glacier meltwater in Antarctica - MAT-01 (SPAdes) (version 2) | ecosystem: Environmental > Aquatic > Freshwater > Ice > Liftoff...
CTTCACGACGTTGATGGGCGACAACGTTGAGCCGCGCAGGGCGTTCATTGAAAAGAATGCGTTGATTGTGCAGAACCTAGACGTTTAGATAGTTTTCATCGCGGCTCAGGACAATATATAAAAATCTCACGACGCAATAGTTTGGGCGCCTAAAGACATCGGTAACCCGCGCCGAAGTTAAGCGCGAGCGGTGGATTGCTATTTGGCTTTTTCATTGGAGGGTTAACAGCGCTCAAACTCGCGCAGCTGAGAAATTCAGTTGGGTGTTTTAATGCCCCCGTTATCACTGCGCGCAAATGCGCAGCAATGCTGGAAACTCCGGCCAGCCATAGCTGTCAAACGAAGGCTCGCTACGCCATACGGCAATGGTTGTGTTGCATGGCCTTTACGCCGTATAAATCGAGGGCGCTTCAAATGCCACTATCGTCACTCGCCTACGTCAGCTCCGCCGTCCGCAAGTTCAATGACGAAGAGCTCTCGGAACTGCTCGCCAATGCACGTGCGTTCAATGCTCGTGAAGGCGTAACAGGCGCGCTCCTGCACCACGACGGATCCTTCTTCCAATACATAGAGGGGCCACCGGAAGGACTGGCGCGCGTCTATGGGCGGATAAGACGCTCAAGCAAGCACAAAGGAATAATCGAGCTCTTTCAGCAAGACATCGTGAGCCGCATATTCTCCGTGTGGCACATGGGCTTCGCCCAGGCCCCAGGAACACTGCTGCAAGAACTTGCAAACGCGCAGTGGCTCAGTGTTGTTCCGTCTCTTCAAACAAGCCCGTCAAAGTCTGATGGTCTAAAACTCCTGTTGGGCTTTTGGTCCGGGGCCAAGTAAGAGCGCGCCGCAATCCACCTTAACCCTTCCGTCAGCCCGGACGCTGCTTAAGGTAGCCGCGCAGCCGCTACTACTCGAAGACGTCGCGGCGCAATCCAGTGGAAAAAGAGCCTGCTATCGCTACTAGAAACGCTAAAAACGCTGGAGGCGATGGGCCGCGCTCGAAACGATGGTGGGCGCTGGTCGGCGAGTGGTTCGCTTCAAAGTTATTTGAAACAAACACCAAAGTTACGCAATAACTCTGGTGCGAGTTGCAGTAAGCTGTTGATTAGAAGGGCTACAGGGCCGTTCAGGCAAGCTGGCTGGACGAGCTTAGATCTACCCGATCACTTGCAGAACGATTGATTTCTGCCCCGGCGGGCGCCGACGACCTGACCAACATCGACCATTGAAAATGATTAGCGGATCGTTGCCGCCCGTAGCAACGAGTCAGCGGTTGCTTCGATTTCGTTACGCATGTGAAGCCGCTCCAGCCACCGTTGTGGAATCTGTTTGCTTCCGTAATGCGCACCAGCCAATTGACCAGTGATCGCCGCGGTGGTGTCAGCGTCATCGCCCAAATTGGCGGCTTCCAGAACCGCAGACTCGAACGTGTCGGTGCGGTGAAAGCACCAAAGGGCCGCTTCCAACGAGGCAACTGAGTATCCCGACCCCACGATCTCGTTGCGAAGCTTGCCGACAAATTTTCCGCTGGCGATATCGACAACTTTTGGTTCACTGGCGGCGGCTTCATTGAGATGGAGTAGTGACGCCTTGGTCTCTCCGGCCAACGCCTTAGCAAGGGCTAAACCGAATACCGCGCAACACTGCACCGCTTCAGGCGCGGCGTGAGTTGTTCTTGAGCTTTCCGCGCACAATACGACGACTTCGGCAATGTTGGGGTAGTAGAAAAGTACTACCGGTGCGAGCCGCATCAATGAGCCGTTACCCGCTGTTTTGGGGTCGGTTGAGCCGGCAAGCGGATTTCCCGTCGCTTGGAACTTCGCGAGGGCCTGCCGCACGGTCGTACCGATGTCAAAGCAGTCACCCGTTGAGCTTAAGTAGCCCCGCTGCCACCAATTGAGATATCGCGTCATCTGGTCTGCTGCGTCGAAGCCGGCCTTGTTGAGGAGGCTCTCGGCTAGGCAGAGCGCCATTGATGTGTCGTCGGTCCACTTTCCGGGAGCAAGGCTAAATGGACCTCCGCCAACCATGTCCGTTAGCGGACTGAATGATCCTCGCGGGCGAAACTCAACCGCCGTTCCAACAGCATCACCGCACGCAAGCCCTAGAAGAGCGCCGCGGTAGCGTTCAGACATTGTTGGATTCATGTGCTTAGCCACTACGTGCCAGTCAACTCGTTAGGGGGTGAACTCAAGTTGACGTCGGTGAATAGATGCCGTTCAGCACCGGCAGTCCGCCTTCATGCTGAGTATAAATATTCATCCAAGTCCGCTCAACCTTGTGAACATTCTCCCCCTGCCACCAATAGAAGAATATCGCGCGTCCATGTTCTGTCAGCCCCGTCTTCTGTTCGCTGTCCAGATGCTCATTCATCCTTCTGCGCAGATCAACAGTCAGGCCAACATAAAGAACCTCGCCAGGAAAGGTAGCTAACGCATAGCAGCCCGGCAAATTTGGAACGAATCGACATCTGTTGCGCATGAAAGACTCGTGCGCGACCGGCGCGGGGACGAGCTCACTGACATTCATATTGTTGACGCCGGCCTTGCATTTACCACCAGTGACGGTTGAAAGCTGAACAGGAACTACGGACTGTTTAGCCAGGACTGGCGGCCTTCCGCGAACAGATATGCTGGTCAATTCTGGATCGGCGCATTGTGGGGAAAGTGATCAGTTTGAGGGCGGCGGTAACAATATGCAGGTTTGGGGGGCGGCGCAGGTGGAGTTGCTTGACAGGGTTTCGGGCCGGGAGGTGGCGAACTCGGCTTATCGGTTACCGAGACCCAGATGGCAAACCCCGCAATGCCGTACCAGAACCAGTATCTCAGCACATGCGAAAGGACTCCGGCGAAGTCTCCGCTGGAAGCTGTCGGCTGCGGAGTAGATGGCGGTCGAGAAGCTGCGGTAGTTTGACGGGTTCGCTGCTCTGATTGCGCGCTCAAGAGTTCCTGCTGCGTTACCTATCGATGATGAGCTTCAATATAGCGACCTTGACTATTTATCAGCCGCTTCGTGGGGCTGGTTAAGACCAAAGAAATCTCGGATGTCCGCGAGAATGATATTTCTCTTTGATCTAACGTTATTCAGCGCATCGACTAACCCGGAAAACTTCACGCTCTGGGTTTCTCGATGGAGATTGCGCGAAGGATGACACCAACAGTCGGGGCGACTACTTCGTCACGGGGTGGCCGCAATTGGGCAGGAATTTGGCGATCTGTGCGATTTCCTTCTTTGCACGGAGATGATTTCATTGGCCAGCGTGCGCATTTTCGGGTTCTTGCCGAGCCGAACCTGGGGTTCGGCGATGTTGATCGCACCTTCGCGATGGATCCTCATCATGGCGAAGTCAACATCCCCGGCGCGTGCTGATCAGCAGCGCCGAAGATGCCGCATGCGCTGGAACCACAGCCTCGCCGCCGAATAGACGCCGTTCCTGACTAGCGTTCATAGACGCCGAGCATGCCCGCGAAGACCGAGGTACCCATGGCACTCTCACGTCGTCTACCCGCTTTCACTAGCATGACTGGGAGGCAAAACCTTTGAGCTCCGTCAGCGCGTCCGGGATGGGGCATGTGGGCTGATGGTCACCCAGATACAAGTTCGCCAGACTCTTCAGGATGCGCTTCGCTGCCTGAAGCTCCTCGATGCGCGATTCCAGTTCTACGGCTTGGGCCAAAGCAAGGCTCTTGACCTCCGAGCTCATGCGATGATCGTCTACGACCAGACCGTGTTGCGCGCTCTGCAGGAAACTGACGATGCCTTCAAGGCCTATGGCACCGCGGGCAGCACGCTGGGGCTGCGTCTGCTCGAGTCAACGGCCAATCGCGAAGCAGCCCGTCTTGCCCGGGTGCGGTTTTCGACAGGTGAAGGTCTCTACCTGGATGTGCTCGCAGCCGAGCGGTCTGACTTTGCAAGTCGGCGCGCGCTGGCGGTCGCTCGCACCAACCAGCGACTTGCCGTTGTCAGCATCTACAAGGCGCTGGGCGGCGGCTGGGAGATTTGCGCGGAGGCGAATCACGACTGCGGCGGAGCCGACGGTATTCCGAACTTGGGCTTCGCGAAATAAATCACCCACGGGTCTTGACCTTCCCATGATAGGAAGCTTTAAGCTTTGCTTCAACATTCTTCAACTCAAACATTCAAGGGGTAGTTCAATGGCTTCCGTTGCCCTCCAGCAAGGCTCCAATCCATCCATGTCCTCGGTCACTCGTCTGAGCCTGCCGGTCGAAGGCATGACGTGTGCATCGTGCGTCGGCCGTGTCGAACGCGCGCTGAAAGCGGTCCCCGGCGTGGTTACGGCCGCGGTCAATCTCGCAACCGCGCGCGCCGCCATCACCTTCAGCGGCCTGGCCGATCCGCGGGCGGCTGTCCGCGCCATCGAGAGCGCCGGCTACTCCGTCCGCGAAGAGACCACCGAGCTCGCGATCGAGGACATGACCTGCGCGTCGTGTGTGGGGCGGGTTGAGAAAGCGCTCGCACAAATCCCGGGCGTGCTCGAAGCCAATGTCAACCTAGCGACCGAGCGTGCGCGGGTGCGCCACCTTGCAAGGGTGGTTTCCACGGCCGACCTTGAAGCGGCGGTCAAACAGGCGGGTTACAAGTCCCGCCGCTTGTCTGCCGAAACGGCGGATGCGGGCGATCAGGACGCCGAGCGTCGTGAGAACGAGGCGAAGTCACTACGAAGCTCGCTTCTCATGGCGGCTGTTTTCACCTTGCCAGTATTCATCCTCGAGATGGGCTCGCACCTGATTCCCGCCATGCATCATTGGGTGATGGGAGTCCTGGGTGAGCAGACAAGCTGGTATGTACAGTTCGCGCTTGCCACCCTAGTCCTGTTCGGTCCGGGTCTGCGCTTCTTCCACAAGGGCGTACCGGCGTTGTTGCGCGGCGCCCCCGACATGAACTCGCTGGTTTCGGTCGGCACGACGGCGGCTTACGGCTACTCGGTGGTCGCGACCTTCGTCCCCGATGTGCTGCCACCAGGCACTGCCAATGTCTATTTCGAAGCCGCCGCAGTCATCGTTACCTTGATCCTGCTCGGACGCACGCTGGAGGCGCGCGCCAAGGGGCGAACCTCGCAGGCAATCAAGCGGCTCGTCGGACTTCAGGCCAAGACCGCGCGCGTCGAGCGCAACGGCGAAACTGTCGAGATTGCGCTCGACCAGGTGACGACCGGCGACGTCGTGCTGGTTCGTCCGGGCGAGAAGATTCCGGTCGACGGCGAGGTCGTCGAGGGGGCTTCTTATGTTGACGAGAGCATGATCACCGGCGAGCCGGTACCCGTGTCGAAGGAGATGGGCGCTGCAGTCGTCGGCGGCACGATCAACAAGACGGGCGCTTTCAGTTTCCGCGTCACCAAGGTCGGCGCGAACACGGTGCTCGCGCAGATCATCCGCCTGGTCGAGGAAGCGCAGGGTTCCAAGCTGCCGATCCAGGCACTGGTCGACAAGGTGACCATGTGGTTCGTCCCGGCGGTAATGGCAGCGGCCACACTGACCTTCCTGGTCTGGCTGATCTTCGGTCCGGACCCGGCGCTGACCTTCGCGCTCGTCAATGCGGTTGCGGTGCTCATCATCGCCTGCCCGTGCGCCATGGGGCTGGCCACGCCGACCTCGATCATGGTCGGTACGGGCCGCGCGGCCGAGCTCGGCGTTCTCTTCCGCAAGGGCGAAGCCTTGCAGGCGCTGCGCAATGTGAGCGTCATCGCGCTCGATAAGACCGGTACGCTGACCAAGGGACGCCCCGAGCTGACCGACCTCGTTCCCGCAGAGGGCTTCGAATACAACGAAGTTCTAGCGCTCGTTGCGGCGGTCGAGACCCGCTCCGAGCACCCGATCGCCGAAGCGATCGTCGTCGCCGCAAAGCAGCGGAACATCACGCTCGCCCCCATCGAGGGCTTCGACGCAACACCGGGCTTCGGCGTGTCGGCCAAGGTCGCCGGTCGGACCGTCGCCGTCGGCGCGGACCGATTCATGACGCAGCTCGGTCTTGATGTGGCGAGCTTCCTGCCGACCGCCCAGCGTCTCGGCGCGCAAGGCAAGAGTCCGCTCTATGCCGCGATCGACGGCCGCTTGGCCGCGGTGATCGCGGTCGCCGATCCGATCAAGGAGACGACGCCCGAGGCGATCAAGGCGCTGCACGCGCTCGGACTCAAGGTCGCGATGATCACCGGCGACAATGCGGCTACGGCCGCGGCGATCGCCAGGCAGCTCGGCATCGATGAAGTTGCGGCCGAGGTTTTGCCCGACGGCAAGGTCGCGGCGCTGAAGAAGTTCCGGATGAATGGCGCGCGGGTCGCCTTCGTGGGCGACGGCATCAACGACGCGCCCGCGCTCGCCGAAGCGGACGTTGGGCTCGCCATCGGCACGGGCACCGATGTGGCGATCGAGGCGGCCGACGTGGTGCTGATGTCGGGCGACCTGCGTGGCGTGCCGAATGCCATCGCGCTCAGCAAGGCGACGATCCGCAACATCAAGCAGAACCTGTTCTGGGCCTTCGCGTACAACGCCGTGCTGATCCCGGTCGCGGCGGGCGCGCTCTACCCAGTGAACGGCACGCTGCTCTCGCCGATCTTCGCCGCGGCGGCAATGGCGCTCTCCAGTATCTTCGTGCTGGGCAACGCGCTTCGCCTCAAGCGCTTCCAAGCACCCATGACGGTCGAAACCCGCACCGAGACGCCGGGGAGCGGGACGGCATCGCCCAACTCGCGCCTCGTGAATGATCATTGATCCCAGGCCGAAGTACCGCCCACCTGAACACCAAAACAAGATTGAGGAGGCCGTCATGGCTAGCGCAACCCATCCGCAAGTAATCATCTATACGACACCTACTTGCCCTGACTGTCGGACGCTGAAGGAGTGGCTCGCTAGACAGGGGATCGCGTTCGAAGAACGCGACCTCTCCGACCCCGAGATCATGGAGGACGTTAAGGCGCGCACCGGTGTGCGTGTCGCGCCGATCACCTTGGTCGGCGAGAAGGTCTTCTACGGGACGTTCCCGTCGCAAAAACCGGGCCTGACTGTGGCACTCGGTCTGTCCGATACCGCCTGAGAGAGAGCACCATGACAAAATATGTCGAGATACGCCAAGCTGGACGTCGCATCGAGGTGCCGGAGGGCGGCACAATCCTGGAAGCTGCGCTCGCTGACGGCATCGCCTATCCGCATGGCTGCCGCTCCGGCCGGTGCGGATCCTGTAAGTCGCGCCTCGTTAGTGGAGAGGTCGATCTTCTCGATCACAGCCGCTTCGCGCTATCGGAGGAGGAGAAAGCGCAGGGACTGATCCTCGCCCGTCGTGCGATCCCAAGAACGGATGCGATCCTCGCCTGGCTTGGAGGCGACGAAGAGACCGCATCCCATCCGCGCCGCCGTCTCAATTGCCGCGTGAAAGCGATCAAGGACGCCACACACGACATCAAGCATATTCGGCTCACCATCGTCGGCGGCGATCCGCTCGCCTTTACGGCGGGCCAATTCGCACGGCTTACCTTCCCGGACGCTCCCACCCGCGACTATTCAATGGCGAGTGAGCCGGGCGAGCGAGAACTCGAATTTCACATCCGCCAAGTGCCGGGCGGCGCCGCAACCCAGCGCATCCATGCGCTGTTGAAGCTAGGTGATCCGGTGTTGGTAGAAGGCCCGTTCGGCTCTTCCTACCTGCGCGAGCAACATGCCGGGCCGATCCTGTGCGTTGTCGGCGGCTCGGGCCTGGCACCGATCAAAGGGATCGTCGAGGCAGCAATTGCGCACGGGATGAAGCAGCCGATCCATGTCTATTTCGGCGCGCGCAGCGACCGCGATCTCTATCTCGTCGACCATTTCGAGGGTCTGGCGCAACGGCACCCCAACCTGACCTTCACGCCCGTCCTCTCCGATGCTCCTTTGGGGGCGCGCTGGCGCACCGGCTTCGTGACTGATGCCATCGCCAAGGACCTGCAAGACTTCGATGGCTGGAAAGCCTACGTCGCTGGGCCGCCACCGATGGTCGAAGCGGCTATGCAGATCGTTGCGGAACGCGGGCTGCGGCGCGAAGACCTGCATGCCGACGTGTTTTTTACGCCCGGAGAAGCGTCGGCGGCGTAGACCGCGAAAACCTGCTTAACTTGTCCCTAGAAGGAGAAAATGATGAATATCGGTCAAGCGGCCAAATCCTCCGGCGTCTCGGCGAAGATGATCCGTTACTACGAACAGATTGGATTGATCCCAAAAGCTACTCGCTCCGACGCAGGCTATCGCAACTACAGCTCGTCGGACGTGCATAGCTTTTACTTTATCCGTCGCGCGCGCGACCTTGGCTTTTCTCTCGAGAAGATCATGAAACTTCTGACCTTGTGGCGCGACCGTGACCGCGCGAGTTCCGACGTCAAGGAGATGGCGCTTGCCCATGCCGCCGGTCTGAAGGCAAAGATTGCCGAACTGCAAGCTATGGCGCAAACACTTGAGCACTTGGCCAATCACTGTCACGGCAATGATCGTCCGGATTGCCCGATCATCGAAAATCTGGCTGAGCGAAGCGCCGCAGCCGCGACGGAGCAGCGGGCAGGAATGCAAAGGAAGGCGCCTCTTTTTGGGACCGACACCCCGGCCTCGTCTCGGGATCGAGCCGCCACCGGCACTCATTCGTAAGTCGTGGTGATCGCGGACATACATTCTCAGTCTTAGCCAGACGAGGTCAGGGGTTTTCGATTGTCGTCACCGCTCGGGTTCGTTGGAACGTAAGTGCACGAATTGCGCCATTGAAGTCGAAGTAGAAAATATTTCGCTGCCAAGCACTTGACCTTGCCACGCTGCCAAACCCCACACTAGTCGGACACATTAACCAACTAGGAGATCAAGATGCTTCGTTTCTACATTCCAAACATGACCTGTGGCGGCTGCGCCAAGTCCGTTACCAAGGCGCTGCTGAGCGTCGACCCGCAAGCCCGCATCGAAACAGACCCGCCCGCGCGTGAAGTTCGGGTCGATAGCGCCTTGGACGAGAGCGCTTTCCTCGCGGCACTTAGCGAGGCCGGGTACCCGGACAAGCAGTGATTCGAGGCCATGACCGACTGATCAGGGAGTGAGACTCATGCACATCAAGCGCCTTTTAGCGATCGGCGTGGCGGTGATAGGCACTCCGGCACTGCCGTCATTGGCAGCAGGGGCGACCCTCAGGGGCGCCTTTGCCCTTCCAGGCATGACCGAGAAGGTCACTGCCGAACTTGTTGTCCGGGAGACCGGGCCGCTCACACGCGAGTTGCGGATCGCTTTCGCCGACAAGACGACGGGTCAGCCAATCACGCACTTCGACGAGGAACTGACGCAGGCACTCCACGTGCTGGCGACCGACAGCGGTTTCTCGAGCTTCGTGCACGAGCATGCGGGCAAGCCTGGGTTGGGCGGGCGCTTTCGGGTCGCGATGCGCTTTCCGAAGCCAGGAACCTGCCATGTCTACGCCGACGCCGTGCCAAGGGGTCTCGGCCAGCAGGTGATCCGCTTCGAAGTGCCTGTGGACATTACAACCGGCCCGACAGCGCAGCAACAAGCGCCCGTCGCTGCAGCAGAAGGGTCCGACGGCCGCTATACGGTCAAGTTGAACGCCTCGGCTCTCCGATCTGGGACCGAGAACATGATGGCGTTTACGATCCTGAAGGACGGCAAACCGGCGATGGACCTTGGGCTCTATCTTGGAGTGCCGGCGCATGCGGTGTTCGTGAGCACCGACGATCTAGGCTATGTTCCCGCGCACGCCATGGCGGCGGACTCTCCGAAAGGCGGCCACGCCTCGCACTGGTCACATGACGACCCAAAGGTCGCCATCCCAGCCAAACTGATGCTCCACGTAACGCTTCCTCGTGCGGGTCGGTAAGCGCTATGGATCCAGTTCAAGGCCGATTGCCAAAATCCCATCGCACTTTGAAACGAGAGAAAAAGATGAAAGCGATTTTGTACGAGCGTTACGGTGCACCCGATGTTCTTCAATTGAAGGAAGTGGACAAACCTGTCCCGAAGGCAGATGAGGTCTTGATTCGCGTACATGCCACGACTGTCACCTCCGGCGACTGTCGGGTGCGCAGCCTCAATATGCCTACTGGCTTCGGGTTGATTTCGCGTTTGGTTTTTGGTGTGTCAAAGCCAAGGAAGCCGATTCTAGGAACGGAGCTCGCTGGGCAGATTGAGGCGGTCGGAAGTGAGGTAAGCAAATTCAAAGTGGGTGACAGAGTCTTCGCATTTAGCGGCATGGCGATGGGCGCCCACGCTGAGTACAAGTGTATGTCAGAACATGCGGCAGTGGCATTGACGCCGGCGCATCTGACCGACGAACAAGCCGCTGCGATGTCATTCGGCGGAACAACGGCGTTGGATTTCCTTAGAAGGGGCAATCTCCAGTTCGGGGAGCGGGTACTCATCAATGGCGCTTCGGGTTCAGTGGGCACTGCCGCCGTGCAGCTGGCCCGACACTTCGGCGCCGAGGTGACCGGCGTGTGCAGTGCGGCAAACGTGGCGCTTGTGAAATCCCTCGGCGCCACTCACGTCATCGACTATCGCCGCGAAGACTTCACAGCGAACGGCAAAACTTATGACGTCATCGTCGATGCTATCGGCACGGCGCCATTTTCCCGCAGTAAAAACTCCTTGAATGAAGGCGGCCGCTTGCTTTTGGTCGCGGCCGGCCTGCCCGATATGCTGCCGATTCCTTGGGTGCAAATGACGAGCAACAAGAAAATCATCGCCGGACCGGCGGCCGAACGGGCTGAGGATCTGCTTTACCTCTCCACGCTGGCTGAGACGGGCGCGTTTAAGCCGGTCATTGATCGGCGCTATCCGTTGGAGCAGATCGTCGAGGCGCACCGCTATGTCGACAGCGGGCGCAAGATTGGAAATGTCATCGTGACGCTGTAGATGGAAAGGGGACTCTTGTGAAAAATAGCACCAGCAATCGTAGTGCAGGCATTTTATTGATGGCATCCGGAGCGGCATTTTTAACGGCCGGGATATTGGGATATTGGGCTGTTGGCGCCGGTTGAAACTTGACCCCCAGGCGGTCAAAATTCAATCGGCGTCAAAAGTAGAGCAATGTTGGAAAGGCGATGCTGTCGCAGCACCCTTCTGACGAACACTCTCCGCAGTAAGTCCTTCGAGCGGATACGGAGAAGCCGGTTGATTAGTTCAATAGGGTCGGCAACAGCCAAGCGGAGGGTGTTGCCGCCGCCCTCAAACTGATCACTTTCCCCACAATGCGCCGATCCAGAATTGACCAGCATATCTGTTCGCGGAAGGCCGCCAGTCTTGGCTAAACAGTCCGTAGTTCCTGTTCAGCTTTCAACCGGCACTGGTGGTCAATTCGAGGCTGGCGGCAACAACACCGGACCAATCGGAGCCCAAGAAGCGCATGGGATGACGTCGCTGCCGCCGCGTTTGCTGTTACTTTGGCGAATCGAGCGAAGTGGGTGATTGGAGAGAACGCGATAACCCGTTGAATCTTATGCAACACGCGTATTCACCAACTCTGACGAATTCCAGCGAGTTAATCGGTTGGCGGCAGCGATGCCAATCAATTAGTGAAAGTCCTTATTCGGCGGGCGTCTTCAAGCATAAAGTCTTGAAATCGCCCGCCAAATAACGACTTTTGGAACTTCAGCCTATTTATTGATCCAGCCGCTGAGTATGGCAATGCCAAAATCAGTAACCACCTGCCCTCGCGAAGGCGGGGGCCCAATGTCGACAAGCGCGGGTCACCAATTAAAATTAGGCTCCCGCCCCAGCGACTGCCTGGTCTATCCAGCCCGTCGAAAGCGGGAGCAGGCGACGCTTCTGTAAGTTTGATTGTTTATTCCAAATTCAGAGGCGTGGTACGAGTCGCTTTTCACCTGAATCAGAAAATATTCAACAAAAAGGTGAAAACTATTTATAATCAATGAATTATGGAATTCAAAGCGCCTGATTTTACACCGTTTCCGCGCGATGCCGCGCGCATCGCGACGAATCTGGCCACCGTCTACGATACCTGGCTGGACGCGAAGCGCGCCCGCGATCTTTTACCGTCGTCGATGTTTTGGGTAAAGCGCGGCGACACCGATTATCTGAGCGTGAAGCAAACGTGGCGCGATTCGGGATCGACGCGCGGGGCGCGCAGCACCGAGACTGAGGCCCAGTTAGCGAAATTTCTGGACGACGCGACGACACTTGATCGACGGATAGAGGTTTCCAGCAGCGAGATTACGCCGCTGGTGCGCCAGTACCGGTCGCAGCGCTTACCGATGGTGGCGACGCGTCCCGGAAAGATACTGCGTGAGCTTGACCTTGCCGGGCTACTCGGCGTGCCGCTGATGCTGGTGGGCACGAATGCGTTTGCGGCATACCAGTTGCAATGGGGGCGGCGCTTTCCAGGCGGGGTTGATGAGACCGAGGACATTGATTTCACTTGGTGTGATCTGCGAGGCGCAAGTTTTGCCGCGGCAACACCGCCACCAGTCGTTCATGGCTCACCCTTGTTGCGCGCGCTGCGGGCGTTTGACCCGAGCTTCGTCGTGAATAAGCGCAAGCCCTATCAGGCGGTTAACGACGAGGGCTATGAGGTGGAATTGCTGGTCGCACCAAGCCAGCTTAAGAATCTGTCGTCCGACGAAGTGTTTTCACCGGTGGCAGGATTGTTCGAACAGGAATGGCTGCTCAAGGGTGAGCCGCTTCGCCACGTAGCAATTACGCAAGACAACAAGCCTTGCTCGCTATACGTACCGGACCCACGATGGATGGCGCTGCATAAATTGTGGTTGGCGGACCAACCGAAACGCAATGCATTGAAACGTGACAAAGATCGCACGCAAGGCCACGTGCTATTGGATGCAGCGCGTCTTTTTCCTGACGTTTCATATCCGATCGATCTTAACTTTGCGTTGGAATTGCCGCAGGAGTTGCGCGATATTTTTCTGGCTTGGTGTGAGAGTCGGGGCTATCAGCCGAGTTGATGTGAAGACTGGTGCAGGCGTCGGCCTGACGCACGTAATGCGAGAAACCATTACGAAATAAGTAAGAGCGCTTTCATCTTCGCGCGGACGTGAGCCATCACCTCAGGCGACGCGGTTGCTTTTTTCTTCGCCCGACGCACTTTCCAATCAAGCGACTTCACTTGGTCGGACAGGACGGCGCTAGGGACACCATCAATCTCAGTGAGCACTTCGAACGGGTGCTGTTTGATTTTGGTCGTCATCGGGCAACAGACCATGAGTCCGGCGCGTCCGTTGTAGGCAGCAGGGCTGATAACAAGGGCGGGTCGA
>Ga0209591_10006238_pt1 | contig 13247 bp, 9 predicted proteins | sample MAT01_FD_187207 | JGI IMG/M metagenome (GOLD analysis project Ga0209591, IMG submission 187207) | Freshwater microbial communities from Lake Fryxell liftoff mats and glacier meltwater in Antarctica - MAT-01 (SPAdes) (version 2) | ecosystem: Environmental > Aquatic > Freshwater > Ice > Liftoff...
AAACCCAATTTTCTGATAAATCAAGGTGTTACCTGTCTTTCGACCCAAATGAAGTTACTTGTCTTTACGGAAAATATTATCTAAACAATGGGCTTCTGGAAATTGGTCATCGCTTCAAACCTCAGAAAAAACCTCTGACACCATCCATCCGCCCACAAAGCAGGCACCTTAAACCGCGCCCCACAGTTGGGACACTCCGATCGCAACCTTAACTCATGCCGATCGCACCCCTGCATCCCTTTAAACTGCCACTCAATTTTATGACAAGGCGACTCACCATAACACGCCCCACACAACCGAATCGGTTCCAACTTCATCCCCACCCCCACAGGCGGTAACATCTGGACTAAGCGATCGCCCTCCACCCCCACCACCACCGCCAACGCCTCCAACTGCTGATGAGAAGGAGAAGGATTAAAGCGAAACTTTTCCCAACGTGCGTATTGTCCTGACTGATTTACCCAATTTGGCAGCAGCTTCCCTTTGTCTTTGTCCATAAGTAGCGCGATCGCATGGTTCCAGAAGACTCTGAATCACTTCCTGCTTCAGTCGTGGAACAGGCCGGAAAGCCTGTTCTTGAAAATGGTGCAATATCTCAGGATTTTACAAATTCGGAGTCTTTCTCCCCGCTTTCTGCACAGGAATAGCCACCGTCTGCGGCTTCTTCTTCGCTGCAAACATCCCAAAGAAATCGTGCAGCAAAATATAAAAACACGGAATAATAAACAGCGTCAACAGCGTCGCCAGCGACAAACCAGAAAACACCACCACCCCCAAAGGTTGCAGAAACTCCGAACCTTCTCCAATACCCAAAGCGAGGGGAAACAAACCCAAAACTGTAGTAATAGTTGTCATCAAAATCGGACGCAAACGTTGAGGTGCAGCCCTGACAATTGCCGTTGTGCGATCGACCTTTTCATCTTCTCGAATTTGGTTCGCCAACTCCACCATAATAATGCCGTTATTCACCACAATTCCCACGAGCAAAATTGCACCGATCATTACCGTCGCACCGATCGCAGTTTTAGTCACATAAAGCCCGAAAATACCCGCAGCCAACGCCAGCGGCACCGTCAGCAAAATCACCAGCGGGTCAACCAGAGAATTGTACTGCACCGCCATCGCGACAAACACCAAAAAAGTCGCCAACCCGCCCAAAAGTTTGAGAGAAGTTTGCAATTGATCGTTAGTTTCCGCAGCCGAACTTGGCACAATTGTTACTCCTTGCGGCAACTTCATTTCGGATAAAACTGCATCGACTTGTTTGACAGCATCGCCCAAACTTGCACCCCGATTTAAGTTTCCGACAACTAAGAAAACTTGCCGCTGGTTGAGACGCTGAATTTCTCCCGGCGCTTTGCCGATCGCAATTTTTGCCACATCGCTTAAACGGACGATGCTATTATTGCCAGATAAGGGAATTTGTCCGAGTTGGGCTACAGATGTGACAGAAGTGCGATCGAACTGCACGCGCACGTCTACCAAGCGATTTCCACGCTGCAATTGAGTCGGAACAGTACCTTCAATTGCCGTTTGAACTGTCTCCCCAATGTCTTGGGCACTCAGCCCGTACAAAGCAGCCCTTTCCCAGTCTGGACGAATTTGCACTTCAGACTGCGGCGCGTCTCCATCCGGCCGAAACCGCGCTAATTTTACCTTCTCATCCAATTCTTTTAATATCTGACGACCTGCTTCCTGCAATACTTGTTCAGTTGGGCCTTGAAGTATGATATCAATTTCGCCGCCCCTAACTGGGGAATTCGTTAAAACTAAACCTCTAATCCCTTCTGGAACTAAGCGTAGGCGAGTTCCTTTCGGAACGTCAATTTTCTTTAATTCCTCAGTCATTTTTTCGGTAAACGCGATCGTATTCGTACCTTTTTTTAGCGTAATCGTGCTGCTTCCCCTGAGCAAATTCTCGATCGTATTGTTGCCGAACAGCAGCCCTCCCGCTGTAGTTAAAGTGTACTCGGTTTCTGGCTGTCCGAGCAGCAGTTTATCGGCGGCTGCAACTACTTTTTGATTTGTTTCCAAGTTAGTTCCGGGAGGAAACAAAGCAAATAATCTGGCTTGACTTGTATTAACTCTCGGCAAAATTTCCTGGGGAATTTGACCTGCCATCACCCAAGTGCCGCCGCCTAAAATCACGAAAGCGACTACAATGATAATTAATCGCACACCCAGCACTTTTGACAGCATCGAACCGTAGGCGCGCGTACCGTTATCAAAGCCGCGGTTGAAATGTTTGATCGGCCCGAACTTACTGATGCCGCTGGAATAAGACAGTCCCATCAAGCGAGAGGTCAGCATCGGCACTACAGTTAAAGCTACTAGCAGAGATGCTGCTACTGCAAAACTAATTGTCAAAATTAATTCGCTAAATAGCAGCGAAAAGAAGCCACCGATCAGCAAAAATGGCAGCACTGATACTAAGTTGGCGGCAGTGGAGGCAACCATTGCTGATTCGACTTCTTGACTCCGCATTACTGACTCTTCGATCGTGCGTTCTTTTCGATCTTTGATTCTGCCTTTTTTCAGATGAGGGTTGCTGTCTAAACCGACTACAATATTTTCTAAAATAACTACGCTAGTGTCGATAGCCTGACCAATCCCTAACGCTAAACCGCCTAAACTAAACAAATTCAGCGACAATCCGAACAGCCGCATTAAAATAATTGCAGCTAGAGTACACAGGGGAATAGTCAGAGAGATAATCAGGGTTTGTCTGAGGGAACCTAAAAAGAACAAAACGGCGATCGCGGCCAACACTGCCCCGGAAACTCCCGCATTCGCGACATCGGCTAAGGAATTGCGGATGAAGCGGGATTCGTCTAAGGTAGTAACTACTTTCATGTCTGCCGAAATTAAGCCAGACTCCTGCATTTCTTTGAGGCGATTTTTCACTCCGTCAACAACCGTAATCGTGTTGGCGTCCGGCTGTTTCAAGATGCTGATTTTAACGGCTGGTTTTTGATTGAGAAAAACTTTAACTCGCTGTTCTTGGGTGCCGTCATTGACTTTGGCAAAGTCGCGCAGGTAAACTCGTTTTGGCGGGTTGGAACCGGAGATTTGAAACGAAAGATTGTTGATTTCGGCGGCTGTTTTAAAGCGGCCGACTGTGCGCGTCAGTGGTTCGTTGGATTCTTGGCGCAATCTGCCGCCGGAAGTGTCTAAGTTGCGATCGCGCAAAGCATTAAAAACGTCGTTAAGATTAACTCCTAAACTTTGCAGTCGATTTAGGTCAATATTAACTTGAATTTCTTCTTGAACGCCGCCGGAAACGTCAACGGCGGCGACTCCGGGAATCACGTTTATTTCCCTGGCTAATTCGTCATCGGCAAATACCCGCAAATCTACGCCTTGGCGCGAGTCTGATGTCAGCGCAAATTCGTAAACCGGCTGTTGAGAAGGGTCAAATTTAAATAGAGTTGGCGATTCAACTGTGTCGGGAAGTCGGTTGCGAATGCGGTTAACGGAGGCTGTGGCGTCGTTGAGGGCTTGGTCGATGTCTCCACCTGGCCTGAAGAATAAATCGATGCTAACCTGCCCTTCGCGGGTGCGTGAGAATACTTGTGTGACGCCTTCTGTGGCTGAAAGTCCTTGTTCGAGGGGGCGGGTAATTTCGTCAACTGCTACTTCTGGGGAGACTCCGGGGGCGTCTAGACGCACGCTGATCCGGGGATATGTGATGGAGGGTAGCAAGTCAACGGGGAGTTGGGTGATGTAGAAAATGCCCACGACTATAATCGCCAGTGTCAGCATCAGGGTGCCGATGTGGCGGCGAATGGCGATCGCGCTTATGCTGAATCCGGTTTTGTCGGCGCTCATTCGATTTTAGATTTTAGGTTTTATATTTTAGATTGAATAGTCCTGGACGCACAGATCAACGTGATAGAGAATATTTGCTGGCGCACCTCACAAGTATAATAAATCTTAATAAAATCTCGAAAAAGTGTTTTTAAATATTCCTTTAGAGGTAGCCGAGCGCATAAATATGCATAAATATAGAGAGCGATATAAGTTGCGATCGGTATTTTTATTGACATTCAACTAATTGCGATTTACCGTTAGTTAGGGGCGGGTTTACGAGATGATTAGACATCTCCTCAAAAGCTGGTTTTGAACAGGCTATAAGAGCCTGTTCCACAAGAATTATGGGAGATATCTATTAGTTTTAGGGAATTAGTGTTTGTAAAACCCGCTTAATGTCCCGCATCTTAATAATTTCCAGGCTCTTGATAAGCCGGTTCTTGATAAGCAGGCTCTTGATAAGCCGGTTCTTGCCACTCGCGATGCCGGGGTTCAGGATTAGGATTGTAAGGCACGATCGCACCATCATCATTCACAATCATCCCCCGAATTATCTCATTTGGCTGCACTGGTTTCGCCTTAATACTGCCTTTGCGACCCTCCAACTTAGGCAACTTCGGAAATTCCTCAATCGGCATTCCCTTCACAGCTTGACTCATAAAGTCGCGCCAATTATACGCTGCCGTACCGCTAGTTCCCCCTGTGGGATAGTTGTCATCATTCCCCAGCCAAATTCCAGTTACAACCTGTGGAATGTAACCAATGAACCACAAATCCCTGACTTTTTCCGAAGTACCAGTTTTGCCAGCTACAGCGCGATCGCCTAAAGCAGCAGGCCCCCCCGTACCCCCCTGCACCACACCCTGCAACATCCAAGTAGTAATCGCAGCACTATCCTTATCCAACACCCGTTTCGGTTTAAAATCAGCCTGATAAATCACATCTCCGCGTTGATTAACGACGCGAGTAATTCCGTGGGCTTCCATAAAATTACCTTGAGCTGCTAAGGTGCCGTAAGCATTAGTTAACTCCAGCAAATTCACCTCCGAAGAACCCAAAGCCAGGGAATAAATCGGACTCAGTTTAGACTTGATTCCCATATCGTGGGCTAATTTGATCGCCGGTTCAAACCCGACATCCATTAACACCTTGACAGCCACCACATTCACCGAACTCGTCAAAGCATCAGAGATCGATCGCCAACCGCTAAACTTTTTGCCATAATTATTCGGTTGATAGCCATCGATAATAATTGGCGCATCTTCATAGCTGTCATAAGGCGAAAAACCAGCCCCCATCGCCGCAGCATAAACTAACCCCTTAAACGTCGATCCGGGCTGGCGCAAAGCCTGAGTAGCCCGATTGAATTGACTTTCCCTAAAATTTCCACCTCCTACCAGGGCCTTAACTTCCCCAGTCTTAGTGTCCATAGAAACTAAAGCTGCTTGTTCAAAGCCCTGATTGCGGCCATCAACTTCGATCGCATTTTTAATCACCTGTTCCGCTATTTTCTGCCACTTCAAATCCACCGTCGTCTCAACAGTCAAACCACCAGCTTCCAAAGCATCCTGAGAAACATAGCGCGGCAATTCCTTTCTAATGAAACTAGCAAAATAAGGTGCAGTCACTTGAAAACGCTTCGGTGAACTTGGTTTAACAGTTATGGGTTCCGCCATCGCCTCCTTAGCCTGAGCCTCAGTAATTACCTTTGCTTCCTGCATTTGTTGCAGCACAAGATTACGGCGTTTCTTAGCAAAATTCGGATTTACCAAAGGAGAATATTCGCTTGGTGCCGGTGGTAAACCCGCCAAAGTTGCCATCTCTGCCAAAGTCAATTTATCGACTGTTTTGCTAAAGAAAACCCAAGCGGCATCCGCTACTCCATAAGCATCCGAACCCAAGTAAACTAAATTTAAATAGCGCTCTAAAATTTGTTCTTTCTTCAACTCTCGCTCAATTTTCTGAGCCAAAAGAGCCTCCCGAAGCTTCCGCCGAATACTTCTTTCTTGATTCAGAAAAACAACGCGAGCCAATTGTTGGGTAATTGTACTCCCACCCTGCACCAAATCTCGCGCCACTAAATTAGAAACAATCGATCGCACAATACCTTGATAATCCACCCCACGATGATCGTAAAAACGGCGGTCTTCTATGGAAATAAAAGCTTTAGCCAACAAATCAGGAATTTCTTTAAGTTTCAATTTATCTCTAGTTGCGGGCCCCGACTGCAACAAAATCGTACTGTCTGCCGCCTTAATTGTCAGTGTTCCATCGCGGTTAAAAGCTGACAAATCGTTAACATCCGGCAAAGTTTTATCTAAGGTATGCAAAATCCAGAAACCATAGATTAAAGCGCCACCGCTAATACTAGCAACACCTATTCCTATCCAAAATCTAGGGCGACGGGACAGAAGTTTTTTAAGCTTTCCCTGGGGTTTACTATTTTCGGGTAGTTCGCTAACTTCCTGCGGTGCGTTGCTTTGCGATTTTTTAGGCAATTTAGCTTCCAACCAAGTCAACCCAGGCTGCAACAATTCTTTTCCCTTTGCTTGGAAGCTGGTAACTTGAGGTTCAATTTCCAACCAAATTATTAACTGCTTCAACCCTTCCCAATCGCGCTTAACTATTGGATAGTTGTGATTTTCTGGTTCTAATTCAGACTCTTGTGGAGGTACTGGATTTTCTGGCACCACATACTCCGATTGTTGCGCCGTTGTCCGTGTAGAAAATTCCGCCTCTGATTCCAGCGAATCGAGCTCATTGCCCTTCGCAGCCTGTGGCGATTCTCGTTCGGAATTGCCACTTATTGCGTTAGTGACTTTGCTCAACTTATCTTTGATATTTGAGAAAAATTCTGCCACGTTTAGACCTTCAAATCTCATCAATTTAAATTAAAAATTAAAAATTAAAAAGGCTAATCCTCTCCTATTTTTAATTTTCAATTTGACATTTTTATCCAATACAATTGCACAGATTCTGGAATTAGGGATGCTGAATTAAAAACTATAGCATTTCTCAGTTGAGTGAAGTACAGATGTCCGGTAGGGACACGGCAGTGCCGTGTCCCTACAGCCACAGGGCTGTATTTCAGAGAATTGAAAACTGCTATATTTAACTCAAAACTCCCAACTCATAACTTTTCTTAACCAGCATGACCAAGTGCCAAAGCTGCTACCAGCATACCCAACACCAGGAAAGGCTGAGCACTTGCCTGATATTTAACATCATTTTCCAGAGGATTGCGTAAAAAATACATATCCTGAAAAGTGATTTGGGGAATAATCAGCAGCAGGAGAATGACCGCGTACAGATTTTGGTGGATGCTAATTAAGTAGCCTGCAATCCCGGCTTGAAATATGTCGATCATCAACACGCAAATCCAGGCTGCTGTGCCGATACCAAACATCACTGGCAAAGATTGTAACCCTAATTGCCGATCGCCTTCAACACTTTTGAAATCATTAACGATCGCAATTCCCAGCCCTGCCAAACTGTAAAACAGGGTCAAAATCATAATTGTCGGATCTAGTGTACCAAACAAAGCTTGACCAGCCCACCAAGGCAGGGCAATGTAGCTAGCACCGAGGGCGTAATTTCCCAACCAGCCATTCTGCTTGAGTTTCAACGGGGGCGCGGAGTAGATGTAGGCCAAAAATGCGCCGCCGAGAGTCAACACAGTCATGATCGGGAATTCGTGACCTGCCCATAAGTCTAGAGCATAAGCGACCCCAATACCTGCAACCAATAATACCAAAATTTGGGTGACAACTTCGGGAATGGAGATAATCCCGGAGGGAATTGGACGATAGGGCTCGTTAATGGCATCGATGTCGCGATCGTAGAAATCGTTCAGAGTTTGAGTATAGCCGGTCAGTAGTGGCCCTGACATCAACATACAAGCTGCTGCGATCGCAAAATTTTCCAGATTCCAAGTATAGTTCCCAGAAGAAGCCGCGCCACACACCACGCCCCACATCAGGGGAATCCAGGTAATCGGCTTCATCAGTTGCAAGCGAATCTTCCAAATGGAAGTTTCCCCACCAGCAGCCCCTTTCATCCCCAACAGTTGCCGAGTTTTGGCACTACGGCTGTCTGCTTGAGGACTGTCTGGTGCGGTTTCTGGGGGAATTTGGGATGGAGGAGAGTCAGACATAAGTGTGATTTTAGGGGTAATGTGCTGTCGAGTCGATCGGCGTTCTAATAATAATTCTGTAGAATAGCATCAATATTCGCAGCATTGTGTAGTCCACGATTTTTAGATCCCCAACTTCGCAGAATTTGTCGGGGATCCGGGTATTATATTTTTTTAGGTGGGGTAAATTATGCTAATTTTCAGTCATCCCATCTGACAGCAAGTCTGGCAAAAAGTGAGAATCTAGAACCTCAGCAGAAGTGTAAACGCACAATTGCGGAAATGTCTCTAGAGATAATCCAGTTTCAGCACTTGCTTGTTCTATTGCATCAGAATAGCATTCAGAAAACACCTCTTCCAGATATGGTTTGAGACTGGGAGAATCCTGGAGACTTTTGCGAATACGTCTACGGTGTTCAACAATGCTAGCTTTCCAACTACTGCTTCTTTGATATGGTTGAAATTCCCACTTTAACAAGTGCATGAGAACTACGACAAGATTACTCTCCAAACTCCGCCGTTCACTTCGCCCCATGTCTTCTATTTCTGCAATCAGATTTTCCCAGTCAATGTGTGAATAGTCGCCAACCTGCAAGTTTTCCACAGTGGTTTCAATCCATTTGAGGTAATCTATATCGTACAATTTTTGTTGGTTAACATCTAGTTTGGTGATCATCATCTTTATTGGTTGGGTTGGGCGGGTTTATCAAGAAATTGGGTTTAAAACCCCGTCCTTATAGGACGGCTTTAATTGTAAAGCTTTGTTGCAATGCCTGATATCTTGTGCCAAGTAGTCTAGCATAAATCAGGAGGTAAGGCAATGCTAGTTTTTGAGTTCAAGACCTACGGAAAATCAAGTCAGTTCACAGCGGTAGATGAAGCAATTCGTACATCCCAATTTGTCAGAAATAGCTGTTTACGCTATTGGATGGACAACAAAAAGGTGGACAAGTACGATCTGAACAAATACTGCGCTGTATTGGCTGGTGATTTTCCATTTGCTGACGAACTCAACTCAATGGCTAGACAAGCCAGTGCCGAACGAGCATGGTCTGCTATCTCCCGATTCTACGAGAATTGCAAAAAGGCAATTCCTGGTAAAAAAGGATATCCGCAATTTCAGAAGGATTGTCGCTCTGTTGAGTATAAATCAACTGGATGGAAATTGGCTTCGGATCGTAAATCAATCAAATTTACCGACAAGAAAGGAATTGGGAAATTAAAGCTAAAAGGAACGTGCGACTTACACTTTTACCAAATTAGCCAAATAAAACGGGTGAGATTGGTAAAACGTGCAGACGGTGTATACGTTCAATTTTGCATTGATGTTGACAGAAAAGAAAACACAGAACCCTCTGGGAACACTATTGGCTTAGACGTGGGGTTAAAGGAATATTACACCGATTCAAACGGAGTAATGGTTGAAAATCCTAAGTTCCTCCTCCGGAGTGAAAAAGTCCTGAAGCGGTGTCAGCGTCGAATATCCAGAAAAGTAAAAGGTTCAAAAAATAGAGGCAAAGCTAGGCAGGTTTTAGGAAAACGCCATCTCAAAATAAGTAGGCAACGTAAAGATCATGCAATCAAACTTGCAAGGTGCGTAGTTCAGTCAAACGACTTGATAGCTTATGAAGATTTGAGGATTAAAAACATGGTGAAAAATCATTGCTTAGCTAAGTCAATTAACGATGCTTCTTGGTATCAGTTCCGTATCTGGATTGAATATTTCGGCAAAGTATTTGAAAGAGTAACGGTTGCTGTAAACCCAGCATATACCAGCCAAGAATGCTCTAGTTGCGGTAAAATTGTCAAGAAAACGCTATCCACAAGAACTCATGTTTGTCAATGTGGTTTGAGTTTGGATAGAGATGAAAACGCAGCTAGAAATATCCTAAGTCGAGGATTGGGTACGGTAGGGCATACCGGAACTTTTGCATTAAATGCAAGTAACGCTTTGGGAGAATTAACCTCTACTCAGACTGGTGCAAGCCTGCCTGAGCAAGTTAGCTCGTAGATCAAAGAATCCCCATGCCTTGAGGCTGGGGAGTGTCAATTAGATGGTTGGTATTTGTTGGATATTGGCAGGTTTACCCGCCCCTACAAGACTCGGTATAATTAACACAGATGGCGATAGGAATCAAAAGGCAATCCAGTCCGGCGCTTCACATCAATAACTGATTTATATTCGCCTTTGATCTGCCTTTCTCTAACTATTCTCTCAGCAACAACTCTGTCTAAACCGCTTTCTATCAACTCTTCTGGCGAAAGTATATTTAAGCGTTTCCAAGTAAAACGCGCTTCTTTTTGATAATTGTAGCTAAAGCAAATCATCGGGGCGATGCGTCTGACGTGACTTTCTGGAACTCCGGCTATTTCTGATAACTCTTCGGCGTGGGTAAAGATGTATCCTTCATTTTGCAAAGATTCAATATCATTAGCATAGACGATCGGCAATCCCAAGACTCTCACCAAGTCATCTTTGGTACACTCGTTAATATCTATTTTTCCTCGGATATTTGCCAGTTCTTCTGCATTTGTCGCACTTGCAGGAACCAGTAGACCTCTGGGTGCTGTTTTGATTAGATAGCGTTTTTTCAAAGAAAAGGCTGTAACAATTTGAGCTATCCAAATGAGCAGACCAAAATTAGCTGAAGAAGATACCGCTAGTGCTGCTAAAGTAAAGCCAGCACCCCACCCAATCCAACTACGATTATTCGACTTATTACCCGCATAACAAATTGCCAATCCACCGAATCCGGGTATGAAGGAATACCATACCCAATTTGGAGTTTGACGCAACCAGTGTAAATCTTGAAACACTTTAATTTTATCCTTAAAATTATGTTATTTTACTTACAAATCGCGGAGCAGTTTTTGGCGTTTTTCTTCATATTCTTCTGCTGTAATTGCGCCCAGATCATAAAGTCTTTTCAAATCCTCGATCGCCCCAGTTACATCTTTTGCCGATCGCAGAATGTGTCCTCCCTGCAACATACCCGGATTGTACTGTGCTTGAAAAGCTTGTTCCGATATCAGTAGCAGGCCGATAAAATCAAAAAATGCGATCAGTGACGGAATTAATGTCCAAGAAAACACGAAGTATAATACCCCTGCTAAGTTATCTCCTAGATAAAATTTGTGGCCTCCAAAGCTTCCTAAAAAGAAAGCTAACAAAACTGCTACTGTTTTATCTTTCACCATTTGATCTTTCACCATTTTTTCCTTTACCCCTATTTTAAAATTGTAACTTCTACTACCTGGCTAGGTAATATTACTAATCTTGACTCATTTATTTTTGTGTTTGCGAAACTTAGACATCGCAAAATACAGCATAACTATACCTGCTTGAGCCTCTAGAATGACAAAGTAGCCTCTCCAGAAATAATTGAGTTCGGTTGCTGAATTGAGAGAAAATAATAAAATACCGAAGGCTGCGTAGGGTGCGAAACGCATCCAAGTCGGCGTTCCCTCTAACTTGCGGCTATTAAAATTGCTCATTGCGTTGAAGCCTCATTCTTACTTAAAATGTACAGAAAAATTGGCTAAATTGTCAAGTTATGTCAAATCCGGTGGGATCGAAATTAACATTACCCACAGTCAAGGACACTGCACCTGCCGTTTCCCTACAATTACCGATGGCCTCGAAATTAACATTACCCACAGTCAAGGACACGGCAGTGCCGTTTCCCTACAATTAATCGATGGCCTCGAAATTAACATTACCCACAGTCAAGGACACGGCAGTGCCGTTTCCCTACAATTAATCGATCGCGCGAGGCAAAAAAACAGGACAATCTCTAACTCCAATGTTAACGCAAGTTTTTCCGCTCAGCTTCAGAAATTGCGTCCTCAGCACCCTAGATGTGCTGAGGATAATTGTCAAAAAAGCAAGCTGAATTAACAATTATTCACAAGAACCCGAATTAACTCGCGCCACTCCCCAAAAGAAACAGACTCAGGAGAGTGCCACTATTCCAGAGACTGTGGAGTAGCATGGGAGCGAGGAGATTGCGCGATCGCGTGTACACAAATCCCAACACCGCCCCCAAAGTCGCCAACGGCAGAATTTCCGACACACTCAAGTGAGCCACAGCAAACAACAAAGCAGAAGTGGCGATCGCCCCCCAAACAGGCAAATAGCGAGTCAGAGAAGGCAGCAGAAAGCCCCGAAACATGATTTCCTCAAAAACCGGAGCCGCGATGGCCGCAGTGCCGAAAAACACCGCCAAAGCCACGTTATCTCTACCTTCAAGGACGATCGGCAAAATCGGATTACTGCCACCTTGTCCCTGCCAAAATTGCTGATTAATTAGCGACACCAAAACTACCAAAGGCAAAGCCACAAAATAGCCACCGAAACCCCACCAAAACCAATTTCCCCGCCAATTAATCCGAAACCAACCTTCAGGTAAAGGCAAAAAAGACTTGACAGAAAAATACAATACCGAAAGTCCGCCCGCCGACAATAATAGATAAGTAGTAAAGATATAAAAAGCCTTACTACGCGGATCAAAGCTAGCAGGATTTAACTTGAGAAAAGCCAGAGAAAGCGGCAGCAACAAATACGGAATCAAGATTTGTCCCACAAAGAAAAAGCCGACCACAAGCACCTGCCAAACAATCTCCCCATCCCAAGGCACATCCCAAGTCAAGCTACCATTTCGCGCCAAAATCGGCCCGGAACCTGGTGCGTCTAACTGCTTTCTTTGCAAGAACCATTGCACAGTCAAACCAACCAGCAAAACCGTACCGATACAAAGTCCGATACCAGGAATGCCAATCACAATCGCCAATTTTTCTACAGCTTGTTCTGCGATTACTTGCTCTGCCGATTGCAGCGATACAAGTTCTTTAGAACGTTCTTGCAACTTGTAAAGTTGAGCTAAAGCACGATAGCGAAACCAACCATCCAAAGACTTTTTAATGTTCGATTCGGCATCGGGTAAAAGTTGAGCAGGATCGCTCCATATCCCATTTAAAGTTTGAGCAGTTTTGACCGAAGGGTCAGAGTTGATTAGAGTGTTATTTGGTGCGATTAAATCTTGCCAAGTTTTGAGGGCAGCATTAGTTTTGTTGCTACTTGCCTGCAAAATTCCCACACGCAAATCAAGTTCTTTTTGCAGGGTTGACAACTTGTCAATAGACTCTTCCAGAGCATTACTTTGAGCAAGTTTGACTTTTGGTGCAGTATCCTGAGAACCGGAGACACTGGAAGATTGAAGTTCTTTTAGTTGTGTTTGAGTTGTTGCGAGAGTTTTCTGAGTCGATGCTCGTGCATCTGCATACTGTGCTAAAGCCGTATCTAAAG
>Ga0209591_10006243_pt1 | contig 13237 bp, 11 predicted proteins | sample MAT01_FD_187207 | JGI IMG/M metagenome (GOLD analysis project Ga0209591, IMG submission 187207) | Freshwater microbial communities from Lake Fryxell liftoff mats and glacier meltwater in Antarctica - MAT-01 (SPAdes) (version 2) | ecosystem: Environmental > Aquatic > Freshwater > Ice > Liftoff...
ACAATTTTTTATACTAGCGCATTTTAGACGCGCTGGAATCAGACTATATATTCTAAACTACCCACTTATAAGGAGCGATTTTACATGTCTACTTCTGATCTGCCAACTTTGCCTCTCGCCGGAAATCAGGATGCGCGTCCACTGCCTCTGATTGTATCCGAGAAATGGGCGTTTCCATTGGCTTATATGCAAACGGAAGACGGTACTTTTTATGCGATTCAAGATTGGATTCGCGGTTTGACAGGGAGTGAAGATATTCGCAAGATGTGGAACTTCCTACAAAAAAGTGCGAATTTATCTCAACTGTCTAGTTCAACTAGACAGTTCCCCTATATGGCTGTAAATGGCAAAACATATCAGATGGATTTTATCCATGACAAAGGGCTGTATCTGATCGCGCAAAATCTGCGCTCGACCAAAGCGCGGCCTGCCCTCGCCGCCATCAAGCGCTTTTTGGCGGAAGCAGGCGCGTTTGCTGATGATGTGCGGCGCGACCCGAATAGGGTGGTGCTTTCCGGCGCGATGGATCCTGATGCCGCGTTGGAGGCAGCGATTCAAGGTTATCTGGCGCAGGGCAAGGACATGAATTGGATTGGGGAGCGGTTGGAAGGCAAGGTTAAGCGCATCCAATTTACGAATGCCTTGCAAGCGGCAGTCGCGGAAACGCTCAAGCGCGTGCATTATGCCACCGCGACGGATGATATTTATCGCGGGCTGTGGGGACGCACGGCGGCTTATCTCAAGCATGAGCTTGATCTGCCGAAAAAGGCGACATTGCGCGATCATCAGCCGACGATAGCGCTGACGTATCAACGGCTGGCGGAAGAAATGTGTACGCAAAAATTAGGGGATCGTGTCGAATTGACGTGGGATGAAGCCCGTGAAATCGTCAAGGCAGTGGCGGAATTTGTCGGTGAGCAGACCCGTGCCGCCAGCCAATTCATGCGGATGGATTTGGCGACAGGTCATCCGCTGCTGGGAATGGGGAAGTGATGTCTATAACTTAAACCATGATCCAACATGCAGAAAAGTTTATCATATCGCGGGACTGGATTAGGATTGAACTTTTTATTGCTTGAGCAATTAAATGACTGATGTTACGCAGCCAAACGGACAGGCTGCAAGAGGCTCAGGGTATCAAAAGCGATACGTAAAGCCCGCAGATAGAGTTTGGATTTTAAGGCAAATTGGACTTCTGGATTGAACTTCGATGCCGCTGACATGCTGTGCTTTCTTCTTCTCCGCCCTTCAATTGTATACTAAACTTTGAAGGCGAAGTTGTTTCACCTCTTGTGGCACACAGAGAAAGTCATTCAATTTTTGAACCACCTAAACGCAGTGACGACACGAATTATTTGAACTTCAATTCTCCGTGTTCTCTGCGGCTCAAAAAGATTTTTAAAGGCTAACTGCTAACCGCTATAAAGCCACATGCACCAATTTTTCGATTTGCGCCACCGGGACATGCTCATAATGCAGCGCGACGGCGGTTTCAAGCTCATCCATAACATTCAGTGATGGACTGCTGCCGAGGCTGTCCGTGCCTAGATAAACCGGAATCCCTGCCACGAGAAATTTCTCCAGCGGCATCCGTCCGCAGTGTAAGCGTAAATTGCTGCGAGGGCAGTGTACAACGGTGCTGCCGCTGGCTTTAATCCGGCGGATGTCGTCATTATCCACCTGAACACAATGTACCAACAGCGGCTTAAGCGCCAACGCGCCGATTTCGTCTAAATAGGCGATGGGTGATTTCATCGGCGGTTTGAATCCCGCGCCACTGTTTTTCAGATGGGCGATCAATGCGCCTGTGCCTTTCGTGAAGGCTTCATGCTCCGTTGGGCTTTCCGCCGCATGGATGCATAACGGCAAATCTTCCTTACGCGCATACTCCAAAATTTTAGGCCACCACTCCGGATGGATAGTATAGGCTGTATGGGGGGAAAGGCCGATTCGCAGCCCACTTTGCGCTTTAGGTCGCCATTGGTCGATCAAAGCGCGGACTTCATCAAAACGCGCTTCGGCTTTGTCTGGTGTACTGCCGCTCATCTCGACATAGATGGTGCCGCGCAAGCCTGACCGAATCAGCGGCTCGATGCTCAAGCCTGTTTTTGAAATATCGCCAACGGTGGTCGTCCCGGCATCAATCATCGCTTGAATGCCGCGTTCAATCGCACCGTGTAGGGTCTTTTCGCGCCTATCGCCTAATGCTGCTGTGCGTCCGCTGACTGTGCCGACCAGCCAATCGAGAAAATCCACTCCTGCCACACCGGGACGATGTTCATCCAGCCAGCCCTGCTCAAGATGGGTGTGGGCATTCACGATGGGCGTGATCGCATGGATGGCCTGCGTCTCGGACTCGTAGATCCCATAGGAGGTATCAAGACCCGTCATTTGCAGCACATCGCGCACCCGATCCGAAGGTCGAGCGATGCGTACCGTGCCTGTTGCCTCGTGCAGTCGGCGCAGCATCTTCAAGCCGGAGGTGCTGATGTATTCGACATCCTTAAGGTTGAGGATAATCTGACGATCAGATTTCGCCAGTTCCTGCTCTAGCGCCGACATCATCAGGCTGCGAGAGGTGCTGTCCATCCGACCTCGGAGTTCCATAAGAGTCACGGAGCCAATATGCCGGGAATCGATGCTAATCATGAATGGTTACTCTAAAGATTCTGAGAAAGATGAGAATATTGTAACATAGAGGATGACGCAAGTCCCCACATCTATAAAGGAATTTTAGCGAGTTTCACGAATTTGCAAAATTGGTCTGTCAAAGATGTCGATTCTGGTCAGGCTTGTTCGACGTATTGATAGAACGGCGAAATTAATCGCCCATCATCATTCAAAACAGGAAGCAAAATACCATGCGTTATTTAGTCCTAATCTACACCAGCGAATCCGCTTTCCAGAATATGACCCCCGAAGAACAAGGTGCCAATTGGGCAGCTTATGGGGCATTTAATGCCGAAGCAGCCCAGCGTGGCGTACTGCGTGGTGGCGAAGTGCTCACGCCCAGCCACACCGCCACCACCGTCCGCATCCGTGACGGCAAAACACTCACCACCGATGGCCCCTTCGCGGAAACCCACGAACAGTTGGGCGGTTACTACATCCTCGACTGCAAGGATTTGGATGAAGCTATCGAACTGGCGACCAAAATCCCCAATGTTTCCATCGGCAGCATCGAAGTCCGCCCGATTATGGAACTGGGCGATAACCGTCCATAGGCATAAACTACCTTTCTCATCGTAAGTGGCGAGGGCATGGTTGATGATGCCCTTCCCTTGCCTTTGACCGACAACCTTAAGCGAGATGGTGAACCTATGAGTCTAAGTGTATCAAGCGTGATTGAGCGCACCTTCAAACAAGAAGCAGGGCGCGTGATCGCCACACTCATCAGCGTGTTGGGTGATTTTGAGCAGGCGGAGGATGCGTTGCAAGAAGCGCTCATCATCGCACTGGAACGCTGGCCTATCGACGGTATTCCGCAGAATCCCGGCGCATGGATGACGACCATCGCCAAACGCCGCGCCATTGACCGTCTGCGCCGCGACAGCACTTTAGAACGAAAAAAAGCCACCCTGCAAGCGCTGGCGGATATGGAAAACAGCGCCACTGATGAGGACGAGAACATGGACGTAGACAGCATCCCGGATGAACGCCTTAAATTGATCTTCACCTGCTGCCATCCCGCCTTAGCCCTAGAATCCCAGGTCGCTCTGACGCTACACACCCTCGGCGGCCTCTCGACACCCGATATTGCGGCGGCTTTCCTCGTCCCAGTGCCGACGATGGCACAGCGGCTGGTACGGGCGAAACGTAAAATCCGGGATGCTGGCATACCTTATCGCGTCCCGCCGCCTGATTCGCTGCATGAACGGCTGGACGCGGTGCTGACGGTGATTTACCTTATCTTCAATGAAGGCTATACGACCACGACTGGCGACACCCTCATCCGCCAAGAATTGTGTGCGGAGGCCATTCGGTTAGCGCGGATTTTGATCGACTTGTTGGAAGCCGAACCCCTCCTCAGCATTGACCCGGAAGCGCTCGGTTTGCTGGCCCTGCTCCTGCTGACCAATTCGCGGCGTGATGCACGGATTAGTCAAGCGGGCGAACTGGTGCTGCTGGAAGATCAAGATCGGACGTTGTGGGATTCCGCCGAAATCGTAGAAGGGATTCGCTTGGTCGAGCAAGCGCTGAATATGGGCGCACCGGGCGCGTATCAGGTGCAGGCCGCGATTGCTGCGCTCCATGCCGAGGCCGCCCACGCCGAAGACACCGATTGGGCGCAGATCGCGGCGTTGTATGGCACGTTGGTCATCATGAGTCCCTCGCCTGTGGTCAAATTGAATCAGGCGGTGGCAGTCGCTATGGCGAGGGGCGCGGCAGCCGGAATGCGCTTGCTGGATGCGCTGGAAGATGACAATGACTTGAACGACTATTATCTGTTTCATGCTGCGAAAGCCGATTTGCTCCGGCGCGGCGGCTGGCTGGATGAAGCACGGGATGCCTATCGTAAGGCGCTCGATTTATGCCAGAACGCCGTCGAACAATCTTTTCTGCGCCGCCGTTTGGGCGAAGTGGAACAAGCCTTGCTTTAGGAATTCATTCAGTGACATACTCCCCCCGCCTTTAGGCGTGGGCTTCTAGCCTCTACGCGACAGCAAAGGCGAACCTTCGGCTTATTATCGCTCGGCTTAACCATTGATGCCCCAATGGTTTTAATGTGAAAGACATTGTTGGTTGAATATTTTACGTGGCAACCTATTTGCCACAACCGCCTATATTCCGTTGTTAAAGTGCCTCGATTGGCTCAGTTACCGAGTTTTTACGCCTCGTGCAATGCGCCAATTGAATGAATGGAAGTATAGCGCCAACAATTTCAAGCTGCAAGATTTTCTACGCCTTGTATCCCCATAGCTAAAGCTAGGGGTCTTACGGCATTTTTCGATAAACTGCCTCTTGACCATTATCACAATTGAGAATAGACTTTATCTGTTATCAATAATGAGAATGGTTAACGTCGTGAGTGTCTCTGTGAGAAAGACGAAAGCCGATTTGCTGCTGCATCCGGTGCGAATCCGCATTATGACCGAGTTTTCCGGGCGGGAGCGTACATCACAGCAGTTGGCAGAGGTGCTGCCAGACATCCCACAAGCCACCTTATACCGCCACATCAAAAAGTTGGTGGGAGGTGGCATTTTGGAAGTAATGGAGGAAAAGCGGGTTAATGGCGCGGTGGAACGCACCTATCGCATCGCGCAGGGCGGTAGCCGTCTTTCGCCGGAAGATATTGCGAGCCTGAGTCCACAAGACCACATTCGCTACTTCACCATTTATGCAGTGGCCTTGATCGACTCCTTTACCGATTACATCCAAACCTGCGACCTTGCGTTAGCGCTCGAAGATGGCCTGTCTTATAACCGGGCAGTCATCTACCTGAGTGATGAAGAACGGGCGCAGTTCAGCGCGGAATTGGATGCATTGGTGGGACGAATGCTGGCCTGCCAACCAGCTCCACAGCGCAAACGCTTTACGCTGGCTTCCGTCGTTATTCCAGACAAAAAGGACGAATCATGAGTTTATATGTGGAGTCAACCGGGTCGGAAAGCGCCCCAGCGATTGTGTTTCTGCATGGGTTGGGGGTGAGTAGTTGGATGTGGACGGAGCAAGTGGCAGCGCTCAATCCAGATTATCATTGTTTAGCGATTGACCTTCCGGGAAACGGCGAAAGTTACTGCGAAACATGGCAGTCGCTGGCGGACAGCGCGGCGCAGGTCGCAGCCATTATCAGAGCGCAAGCAGTCAATGGCAAAGCGCATGTGGTCGGGTTATCGTTGGGCGGTTATGTCGCCATAAAGCTGCTGGCTGATCACCCTGACGTGGTGGAAACCGTGATCGTGAGCGGTGTGAGTCCTAAACCGCTGACACCCACCTGGTTCTACAAAGGACTGGTCTATGCCTTGTCGCCGCTGATGAAGTGGGATCCCTACATCGATATGAACATCAAACTGATGCAACTGCCATCTGATGCCGCGCCGCTGTTTAGGCGAGACAACAAACGTGTCAGCCCCAACACCATCCGGCGGTTGTTCGGCGAAATAACCGATTTTGTACTGCCATCTGTATTAAGCGAGCGCACACAGCGCTTTTTGGCAGTTGCGGGGACGGCGGAAGCAAAAGCGAATCAAAACGGCCTAAGCACCTTTCCGCAGGTTATTCCCAATGCGGCGGCGGTCCTCGTGCCGAATGCCCATCATGGCTGGAATGGGGAATTTCCGCAGTTGTTCACGGCTATGATCCGGGCATGGGTGGAGGCGCAACCGCTGCCGGATGGACTCCAAAAGGTGTAATTGATTATCTTCAGGACTTTCGCTTACCTCATCCCCCGGCCCCCTCTCCAATACTTGGAGAGGGGGAGAAAAACGCATCTTGAAGTCCCCTCTCCATGCAATGGGGAGGGGATTTAGGGGTGGGGTAAATGCGTGAGCGAAAGTCCTAATCTTATTTCTCTTGACCTCGATTTTAGGCAGTCTCCCTAAACACAGTTGGCAGGTACAGAAACAGTCATGAGGTACCTCACGAATTGACCAGAGATGGTCAGTAATGCCCGCCGCCATCGCGGGAGATCGTTGTAGCCAACGGTGGTCAGTGTGCGGTAAGGCTTCAAGCCGCAGCGTTTTCACGGGTCGTGTGAGATTATAAACCACATCTTCCCAGACACAGGCGGCACATAACATCGCCAACTGTTTGGAAAAGCTCAGTGTTTTGCGAACCAAGCGTCCATTCATGAGACGCGAAGTTAAGTTGGTACGCTCAACACAGGTAGTGCGCGTTCCAGTTAGGGCGATTGCATCAAAACGATTTCGAGGTTTTTAAAGGTTCTTAAAGAATGTTAAAAGCGTAGGGCAAGATATATCTTGCCCCTACAAACTTCTCATGACCTTTTACGACACAATGTTTAACTTTCATGCAATCGCCCTAGTAGGTCACTTGCTGTGCATATAGCCATTCTTGGAAATGACGCTTTGAGTTGAAAACCATCAATTTTCCCCAAATAATAATGGCGACGTTCATGCCACTTGACCCACTAGTGGCATGGGCAGCGCGTTGTTTGACCCGTTGCCAAAGTTGTATGGCAGCCTCCGTTTCAGTTTGCTCAATGCCACGCCCCACCCGCAAGCGGGTCTTGGGTTCAATCGCCGTATACCGCCAGTATTCCCCTTTGTCCTCACTCGCTATTCGCTTGTCGCCTTTTTTTATGTCCTACATAGGTCAACAAACCATCGATTTGCACTTGGCTGATTTGATAAGCGTCGAGTAAAATCGCTTCTATCTGCTCGGCATGATGGGCTGCTTCTCGCAAATAAGGAAAGGATGGTATCTTCTTTGATCCCTTTAGCACAGCTAATGCTACTAATACGTGTACCTTCTGACAGCAAAGCCAGGCATTTTAAAATATCCTTTTCATCCGTTTTGCGTTGATAGAACAATGTGCCTTTGCGATCATTGAAAGCCTGTTTGCAGGTTTTACACTGAAAGCGTTGACGACCCTCTCTCGTTTTACCATAGCGAATGATGGTTTTTGCTTCAATCTTCCCGTAATCTTCACACTCAGGGTTCGGACAAAAGTCCCAATCGCTGCTAATTCGCTCATTTGTCTCACGCGTCGTTTTTGAGTATTATTTTACCAATACTGTCAAGGGAGACTACCCAAGTTTGGATGTTGCAATTTTATCAATCGAGGAAAATGATGACGATCTTTGCGCTAGAGCAAGGTTGGGTCTTAGAGACAAAATCAGCCGCTTATTCGTTTGGGCTGAACAAAGCGGGCTTGCTGGCGCATACCTATTGGGGCAAAAAGCTGCCCTACCCGGAAGATTATCCTCAACCAATCGACAGCGAAGGCTGGGCATCCTTTAACGGCGCGGCGCATCTTACGCCGGAAGAATATCCGGCCTATGCAGGCACCAGTTATATTGATCCCTGCCTTAAAGCCACCTTCGCGGACGGGGTGCGCGATGTCGTGCTGCGCTTTGAATCGGCGGAAATCCGTGAAGGCAATACGCCCGAATTAGCCGTTCATCTTGCCGATGCTTATTATCCATTTAAAGTGACGCTGCATTATCGTGTTCATGCCGCCCATGACCTGATTGAACGCTGGGCGACGGTCAGCAATCACGGCGATACGCCGATTACGCTGGAGCGCGTCTGGTCGGCACAGTGGCATCTGCCAAGCGGCGATGATTATCACCTCACGCACGTCACAGGACGCTGGTTGGACGAAATGCACCTACGGCGTGAACCGTTGGGTCACGGCATTAAAATATTAGAAAGCCGCCGCCTGACCACCAGCCATCATCATAATCCTTGGTTCGCGTTAGATCACGGTCAAACGAATGAAGACACGGGCGAAGTGTGGTTCGGGATTTTGGCGTGGAGTGGCAATTGGAAGCTCTCGGCGGAAGTGACCGATTTCCAATCGACGCGGGTGAGTTTGGGTTTAAACGATTGGGATTTTGCATGGACGTTGAATCCGGGCGAGACCTTAACCACACCGCCAAGCTGCGCGGGGTATACACAGGATGGATTCGGCGGCGCAAGCCGATTACTGCACGATTACATCCGCGATACGATTTTGCCACACGGCAAGACGCTGCATAAAGTCCTGTATAACTCGTGGGAAGCGACGTTATTTGATGTCGATGAGCATTCACAAACGGAACTGGCCGAAATCGCCGCCAAGATGGGCGTTGAATTATTCGTCATGGACGACGGTTGGTTTCATGGACGCAATGATGATACATCCGGCCTAGGCGATTGGTGGCCGGACGCGGTGAAATTCCCGCACGGCTTAAGCCCCTTAATCGAGCGTGTAAATGCGCTTGGGATGGATTTTGGGCTGTGGGTTGAGCCAGAAATGGTCAACGCCAACAGCGATCTGTATCGCGCTCATCCCGACTGGGTGATTCATTTCCCCACCCGCGCCCGCATCGAAGCCCGAAATCAGATGATCCTAAATTTCGCCCGCCTTGATGTGCAGGATTACATTATTGACCATATTGATCGCCTGCTGGTCGCGCATCCGATTACGTTCATCAAATGGGACATGAATCGTAATGTGAGTGAACCTGGCTGGCAAGATAGCGGAACGGATGATGCGCGCCAGTTGTGGGTGCGTTACGTCGAAGGCTTATATCGCGTGTGGGGGACGCTGCGAGAACGTCATCCACAGGTGATCTGGCAAAGCTGTTCCGGCGGCGGCGGACGGGCGGATTTAGGTATTTTGCGTTATGCCGATCAAATTTGGGTCAGCGACAATACCGAGGCGACGGCACGTTTAGCGATTCAAGAAGGCTTTTCGCAACTCTTCCCCGCCAACACGATGGAGGCATGGGTGACGGATGCCAACGCGGAGGCATTATCACTCGCGTTTCGCTTTCACGTCAGCATGTGCGGGTCACTCGGAATCGGCGGACATCTGCTGAAATGGCGCGAGGAAGAACGCTCAGAAGCAGCGTATTGGATTGCGCTCTATAAAGAAATTCGCCCGATCATCCAATTGGGCGACCAATACCGTCTGCGCTCGCCACAGAATCATGCCTTCTCTGCTGTGCAGTATATGAGCAAAGATCGCGGCGAGGGGGTGTTATTCGCCTTCTGCACGCATCTGCCGCCGCCTGCCCAACTCCCTAAGCTATTTTTACGTGGGCTTGATTCCGCTGCACGTTATCAGATCGAAGGTTTTGGAATCCGTTCCGGCGAAGCATGGATGAGCGATGGCTTGACGATGAAATTAGGGAACTTCCAAAGCGTGGTGGCGCGAATCAAGCGCGTTTAAGGTTGAGCAGGTGCAATTAACTTACCCGTGCTACAATCAAAGATGAGCGTAATTAAGCGTAAGAACGGAAAGGAACAGCGTTATGGCTTCAGTTTTCCAACGCCTCTTGCAAATTCAATTTGCGTTTCAAGAAGAACTGCTCCGCAAAAATAATGTGGTCGGTGTCGCCATTGGGTATAAAGAATCCGGCGGGGTTCGCACCACTCAGCCCGCCGTCATTGTTCTGGTGGAACAAAAGAAACCAAACGCGGGTTTAAATGAGGAAGATAAAATTCCCGCGCAAATCAACGGTATCCCGACGGATGTGTTTGAATCCGGCCCCATCCACGCCTTGAGCAGCATTAACCCACGCGGACGCTTCCGCCCAATTATTCCGGGCGGCGTGAGCATCGGGCATTATAAAGTAACCGCCGGAACATTCGGCACGGTGGTTTTTGATCGCAAAACGGGCGAAAAGTTCATCCTCTCGAATAATCACGTCCTCGCTAACAGCAATGAAGCGCTGATTGGGGATGTCATTTTACAACCTGCCGCCACGGACGGCGGACAAAATCCGGCGGATGTGGTGGCGCGGTTGGAACGATTTATCGCGCTGAATTACATCGAAGGCGCGGTAGATCCGCCCGGCCCCACCCAACCCACACCCGGCGGCGGCGGCACAACCCCCACCCCAAGCGGCTGCGACATTACCGATATTCTGGTCAGTATCTCTAATCTGCTGGCAGGACTCGCTGGTTCAGAAAAGCGCGTAGAAGCCACCAAAACAACCGGTGCATCCGGCAGCGCCCAAGCGACCTCCACGCCTCCCGTCTCGACCATGACGGCGACGGCTTCCGCTGCCAACGTCAAAGAAAACACGGTTGATTGCGCCCTCGTGCGTCCAAATGATGCAAATATGTTCAGCCAGGAAATTAGCGGAATCGGAGTCGTCAGCGGCACGAAACCGCCAGCGATTGGAATGCGCGTCCGCAAATTCGGGCGCACGACGGGCTACACCGAAGGCAATATCACCCTGCTCAACGCGACGGTCAACGTCGGTTACAGCACCAGCAAGGGGCCGCGCACCGCCCGTTTCGTCGGTCAGGTCATCACTGAGGCGATGAGCCAAGGCGGGGATTCTGGCTCATTGATTGTGGACAAAACTGAGAATAAAGCTGTGGGATTATTGTTCGCTGGGTCGAATGCCGCGACTATTTTCACGCCCATCAACGCCGTATTGGAAGCGCTCAAGATTACGATCTAACATGAGACAATCGCGCAATATTGTAGCGACTCGCAACAATTTTTGACGGATACATCAAAAGTACTAGCCTCAGTTTTGGATAGCGCACTTTGATTAACTTTTATGATGTCCTCATCCCCCGACCCCTTCTCCATTGTATGGCGAAGGGGAGAAAAACGGTTCGCAATAGTTCTTTAAGTCCCTCTCTACCAAGTGGGGAGGGGATTTAGGGGTGGGGACACTGTCCGAAACTCAGGTTACTAGCAAACAATCGCTAAAAACGAGGGACTATTCTATATGGCAACGCTCGAACAAGTAAACGCAGTACAAGCGCGGTATACGTCGATGTTGATGGGCAAACCGCATGTGATGGGTGTTGCACAGGGGACACAAGTCGGCGGCGACACACCTTGCCTCGTCGTAATGGTGGATGTACTGCCGCCCGATCATGATATTCCGTCGCAACTAGACGGCGTTACGGTGGAAATCCGCGAATTAGGGGTCTTTACCGCCTTTTAATGTAGTAAGCGTGTAAAAGTAGCATAAAGCGTAGGGGAATCGTATCTTTTTTCTTAAGCGATATTGCGTTAGATTTAATGGCTCACAGTAATGCACCTTTAGGAGCCTAACGCATGATCCATCGCGCATCGTCCTCTATGACGAGCCATCCCCTACAAAAATTCTGGCGAGTGTCCCTCGTCACCCTTGCCCTGTTCGCGGCGGCAGGCTGTACGCTGCCCACATCCGGCGGCGAAGAAGAAATTACCCTCAGCGGCGCACCCATCGTCCGCATCGCTGGCCCCCAAGCAAATGCGACCTTTCTTGATGGCGTGGAGGTCTTTATTCAGGCTTCCGTCAGTAATGCAGGGGCAGACATCAGTCGCGTTGAAGTAGCGGTTGATAATGTTGTCATCAGCACCTTAGCGACACCGAATCAGGCCGGTTCGCCGACCTTTAGCATTACCCAGACTTGGACGGCGGAAGGCGCTGGCCCCCACATCATCGGGGTGACGGCTTTCCGTGCGGACGGCAGCAGCAGTGCGCCGCAGAGTGTGACGATCAACGTGATCGACGCTTCCAGCCGCGCTACCGAAACCGCCGCCGCGCAGCCCACCGCTCGCCCTTCCAGCGGGGGCAATAATACGGCTGGGGGCGGAAACAGCGGCAATAGTGGTTCCACTGCCGCGCCTACCACGCCACCAGAGCCAACTACCCCGCCCGAACCAACCGAAGTCCCGCCCAGCGCTACACCTGATGTACCGCAGGCGCTGGTGAATCCCAATGCCAGCGCTGGCATCAACGTCCGCAGCGGGCCGGGGACAAATTTCTCGTCTCTCGGCACACTCGCCAGCGGCGCGACAGCCGAACTCTTGGGCATCAACATCAGCCGCGACTGGTACAAGATTCGTTACGGCGCGGGTGAAGGCTGGGTGTTCGCACAATTGATTACGCCACAGGGCGACATTAGCGGCTTCGCGCCGGAAGCCGGCCCCGCAACCCCCGTTCCGCCGCCGCCTACCGCCGTTCCCGCCACCGCCGTGCCATTGGCAACCGTGCCTGTAGGAACCATTGCGCCTGCGTCAAGTGTGAATTTGGTTTTTGTCGGGCAAATTACGATGGCACCTAATCCGGCGACGTGTAATGTGGGCTTTACTGTCACGATTACGGTGCAGAATGTCGGTACATCGCAATCTGGTACGGGGACAATTCTGGCGGAAGATGTTCGCCGGTCAACAGGTATAGCAGGACCATCTTCCGGCGGATCACTTCTTTTACCACCTGGCGGCCTTGCATCCGGTCAGACACACACGGTAACTTGGATGGCGACTGTGACAAATGACTACAATGAAGATCATTTTATCCGCGTCAAAATTGATTCGGGTGGACAAGTGCCGGAGACAAACGAAACCGATAACGAACAACAGATTCCATACCTGCTTGCACAGGGCAATTGCTAAGTTAGCATGATATTTTCGTAGGGGAGGGTCACAGGCTCTTCCCTACAGATAATATTTACCGCATCTTATTTAACCTGAGTTTCGGACAGTGTTTTCATTCTATCCCCACCCCTAAATCCCCTCCCCACTTCGTAGAGAGGGGACTTAAAGAACCATTGTGAACCGTTTTTCTCCCCTTCGCCATGCAATGGAGAAGGGGTCGGGGGATGAGGACAT
>Ga0209591_10006246_pt1 | contig 13236 bp, 10 predicted proteins | sample MAT01_FD_187207 | JGI IMG/M metagenome (GOLD analysis project Ga0209591, IMG submission 187207) | Freshwater microbial communities from Lake Fryxell liftoff mats and glacier meltwater in Antarctica - MAT-01 (SPAdes) (version 2) | ecosystem: Environmental > Aquatic > Freshwater > Ice > Liftoff...
CAAGTCCACCACTCCAAAGCGCGACTTCACAGCCTTGAGGTACTATTGACAAAAAAACTAATTGTTGCTTAACAAAACGTTCCGGTGCGACCCTTGTTTGGAAGTCAAAAACCCATTCGCTCCCAGTCGCCCATTCCAGCAAGTCTTCCAGTTTTGTTCGGAATGGTTCGGCACTTAGCAATTCTGGATGACGGACAGGAAGCACCACAAAAAGACGACGCTTCTTCTCTCTGAGATTGTGGGGCGCAAGACGATCGGAAGCATGGATTGCAACGGCGAGGTCAACGAGGTCGGCAACGATGGCTGGAAACTCTGCCTGGACCCGATACCCGAATGCTTTATCATCCACATTGATACCAACAGTTAGCTCTTTGCCCTGAGAGTGATCTATGAAGCGCACAGATCCATTACTGTTCGATACAGGTTCAAAAAGCAAGGTGTAATTGCTGTGATCGCAGTTGTGAAGCTTCTGCTCAATCGAAGGTTCGTAGTTCATAGCAGATTCTCATTATGAATGTCTATCTTTTTCACATTCTTGCGTGGAGACCGTCGCAGGTTTTTCACATCCTTATTCGCATTAGCCTTCTTCGCCCATTGACTGATATCGGCGAAGATATCTGGACGGAAAGCCTCAACACGCTCTGCAACGGTCGCGTTATCAACACCATCAGGGTGATTAGGTGTCAGCGGAATGCGCTCCACAAATTTCGACTTGTACACTTCCTGGAATAACCGCTCTACAAAAGCTTCTGGCAAATTGCTAGTTTCTGCTTTAGGGTTATAGCGAAATTCATGGAGGATGCCCTTGCCAGCACGACGGAGTAGTTCTTTGACATCATGCTTAACTTCCGCTTGTCGTACCTGTCGATCGATCTCCGTGCTTAAAGCAGCCCAATTCACAGAGCTATTCTGGCCAGCATTTTCCATCGCCTGTCCCAACATCTCTCCCATTTGCTTGGCGTATTTGACCCCAATACCGTAGTTTTTCTTAATGTCCTGTATCACAGCTCTCTTGATAAGTTGAGCGCATTCACTACTGTTCGCTTTTCCTTGACAAAGCCACTTATACGGCTTCCGGTAAAGTCCCGAAAGCTGACTGTGAACGAGATCTCCGTCGGGCATGGTCGAACCTCCAAGGCTCGGAGTTTGCTTATATGATTAAGCTAGCTCATTTTTCTGACAATGTCAAATGTTAATGCGCCAAAAAAACTGTAAATGTCAGAATGGAGATTTCCAAGATTGGGTATAGCCCAGACTCGGAGATGACGAGGAGCGTCAGTGGCAATTCGATCGCACACCCAATCCCCCTCCTCGCAGCAACAGACGGACGATCGTACTATGTAACGGGCGAGTAGAGAAAATTGGCTTGAATCAAAAAAAAAGACCTATGGCTGTTGCAGTAACAGTTGTTTATCATTAAATGCCAGTAATTTTCTACTGAAAAAACCCGGTTTCTCCAAGAAACCGGGTTTTTCATTCAACGCTAAAAACTATTAAACCTTCGCTTCATTCTTCACCAAATTACCCCAACCCAAATCCTTCAGCGAATTATTCCGGCGCAACGGACGAGTCACCAACTCCAAAATATCCCGCGCATTACCAAAGCCATGAATCTGAGCAAAAGTAAACTCAACAGACCACTTAGTATTAATCCCCCGCGCTTCCAAAGGATTAGCATGAGCCATACCAGTAATCACCAAGTCGATATTTTGCGCGTAAATCCGCTGTAGCTGATTGTAATTATCCGGTTTTTCGACAATCCGAGGAGTAGGAACTCCCATCTCGTGACAAGTCTTTTCTAACAAAGCTAATTCGGCTGCTTGATAGCGCTTGTCCATGTAAGGAATGCCGATTTCCGGGCAAGTCATGCCGCAGCGAATCAAGAAACGTGCTAAAGAAATCTCTAGCAAGTTGTCGCCCATGAAGAAGACTGATTTGCCGCGAATTATTTGCAGGTAATCTTCTAAACCTGCCCAGATTTGCGCTTCTCTTTCGTCTAAACCTTTGGGTTCTATGCCCAACACTGAGCAAATCTTTTCAATCCAAGCGCGAGTTCCGTCGGGCCCGATCGGGAATGGAGCACCAATTAGCTTACACTTACGACGGCGCATCAACGTAGAAGCCGTACGGGACAAGAACGGATTCATGCCAGATACATAATACCCTTCTTCCAAAACTGGCAATTCAGTGTAGCGTTTGGAAGGAAGCCAGCCGGAAACTTTGATTCCTTGCTTCTTCAATTCTAAGGTTAGCTGAGTCACAACTGGGTCGGGCAAAGAACCGAAAAGTACCAGCGGCGTGTGCTTGACATATTCGGATTCATCTGCATCAACTTCCTCTTTTTTCTTGCCGAAATTCAGCAGTTGAGAGATAGCATTGCGTTCTTGTTTCTGAGATTCCATCACCGGCGCTTTCTCAGGACATTTGGCGGCCATTGCTGCTAAAACGGTATCTTCCCCTTGCGTAAAGGCGTAATCTAAGCCGTTAGCGCGGGCTGTGACGATGGGGATGCCGATTTCGGCTTCGAGTTTCGGTGCTAACCCTTCCAAGTCCATTTTGATGATTTCGGTGGTGCAAGTGCCGATCCAGACGATTACACTGGGGTTACGATCGCGCTTAATTTGCAAACACAGCCGCTTCAACTCGTCATAGTCGTTCAACTGAGCAGAAATATCACCCTCTTCCAACTCAGCCATCGCATAGCGAGGTTCGGCAAAAATCATCACGCCCATTGCGTTTTGCAAAAAATAGCCACAAGTCTTGGTACCGATGACTAGGAAAAAGCTGTCTTCAATTTTTTGATAAAGCCAAGCTACGCAGCTAATCGGACAAAAAGTGTGATAATTGCCTGTTTCGCATTCAAAATTTAAAGCTTCAGGTTCAGTAGTGGTAATAGCAGTCATATCTCAAATGTTCTCCTTTTAAATTGTTTTTCGTCTCGAACCGGACACAAGCCCGATCGAGGAAATGTCTGTGTTTGGCGATCGCATCTCTTGCTGCGGACAGGAATAAGTTGTTTTTTCGTCTCGATCGCGAACAGGCGCACGATCGAGAAAACATCTGTTTTGGACGATCGCGCCACACAGCTAAAAATAATAGAAATACCTGGTTTTGCCGTAATTGCTCTGAAGAATAGATGCAGCTTGCCTCAATATTTCCGCAGTCGCAGCATCCACAATTTGAGCTAATAAATTCTGCGCGAGGGCTGATAATCCCTCACAGCAGGGATTCATTATTTTTTTAACTCGCTCAAGCAAAAAGTTTTTTTTTGCAGTTGTGAGTTTGAGTTAATTAAAAATTAACAACTCGCAACTCACAACTCACAAATAGAACAAGAAACTTCAAGACTAGGAGAGACTCGGACGATCGCACCTTACTTAAAATCCGACAAAAAACCCGAAATTTCTTCATCATCATCATCATCGGAATCCAAATCGCCGAGACCTAGAGCATCTAAATCATCTTCATCGGGATCTCCGGTAGTTGCTTCTCCCAGATCATCAAGTCCGAGATCGTCAAGATCATCGTCATCAGATACAGAGAAATCGTCAATACCATCTTCGTCTAAGTCACCCAGATCCATATCGAGGTCATCTGAGATCGGTGCCCCAAAAGGATCGGGTATTACTTCGGCGACAAAATCTGGATCTTCTTCTCCAAACGGATCAGATATACCCGCTTCGAGGTCTCCAGAGGTCAAAGTCCCAAATTCTGAGGCTTCTTCTTCCTCGTCATCATCAAAGTCGAGACCGCCCAAAGCCGAGGCTTCTTCTTCCTCATCATCATCAAAGTCGAGACCGCCCAAAGCCGAGGCTTCTTCTTCCTCATCATCATCAAAGTCGAGACCGCCCAAAGCCGAGGCTTCTTCTTCCTCGTCATCATCAAAGTCGAGACCGCCCAAAGCCGAGGCTTCTTCCTCGTCGTCGCCGAGGTCGAAGTCGGAGACAGCTTCTTCCTCGTCGAGGTCGAGACCGTCCAAAGCCGATGCTTCTTCCTCGTCATCGTCCATGTCGAAGTCGGAGACAGCTTCTTCCTCGTCATCGTCCATGTCGAAGTCGGAGACAGCTTCTTCCTCGTCATCGTCCATGTCGAAGTCGGAGACAGCTTCTTCCTCGTCGTCCATGTCGAAGTCAGAGACAGCTTCTTCCTCGTCATCGCCAAGGTTGAAGTCCTCGTCAGCTTCTTCTTCAAACTCATCGAAGGATTCATCTTGGGAACTCAGTGCTGACGCAGCAGCGGCCAGACCTGCGACTCCAGCGATTCCTGCGACTCCCGCTGCTGCTAAGCCCACACCACCAAATTTATTAGATTTGGCCGTTTCGGGTGCAGCAGTTGCAGTTTGAGCTGCGGGTGCAGCAGTTGCAGTTTGAGCTGCGGGTGCAGTAGTTGCAGTTTGAGCTGCGGGTGCAGCAGTTGCAGTTTGAGCTGCGGGTGCAGCAGTTGCAGTTTGGCCTGCCGTCTGTGGCGCGGTATTTGAGGCCATACCCAATGCCATGTCTGGGTCAAAATTGAGACCCAAGACTTCGATCAGGCTGTCTGCATCCGGCTTGAGTCTTGAGAAGGGCAGCATTAATTGCTGGAGTTCCGGCTCCAGGGCAGCCGCAATTCCCAGGATGAGGTAAGAAACAGGCCTTTTCCCGCCGTCGGGTGTAGCCACCGTGTTGTCTGCCGTCATGTGCAGGAGCAGCCAAGATCGATTTGCCTGGTAGTAGTCCAACCACTTCTGTTTGAGGGCAACTGAAAAAGTATCAAAAAAAGCCATAACCTCTTTATCCTCATCCTGATCGCTAGACGTATTAAACCATCATCAGGTTTAGCTCATCTTCCTCTTTCTTGACCACAGGTTGAACCGGATTTAGATAAAAATCTGACAACAAGGAGAATAATTCGCGATCGGGCGTATCATTCGGCACTACTCCTTCGGGCATTGCCAAGATCTGGTCGGCGATGTTGAGGTAGTAATCGCAGACGTAGTTGAGGGATGGGTCAGACTCTGCCATCTCAAATAAAGTTTTGCCTTTAACGCGAGAAACACGGATGTCTTCAATTAGGGGCAGCACTTCCAGCACCGGCATTGGTACTGTTTCTATGTACTTGTCTATCAAGTCACGGCTGGATGTGCGGTTGCCGATTAAACCAGCGAGTCGCAAGGGGTGAGTGCGGGCTTTTTCGCGGACTGAGGCGGCGATGCGGTTGGCTGCAAATAATGCGTCGAACCCGTTGTCGGTAACAATCATGCAGTAGTCGGCGTAGTTCAAGGGGGCGGCAAAACCGCCACATACTACGTCGCCTAGCACGTCAAACAGGATGATGTCGTATTCCTCGAAGGCGTTGAGTTCTTTGAGCAGTTTGACGGTTTCTCCGACGACGTAGCCGCCGCAACCGGCTCCGGCGGGGGGGCCGCCTGCTTCTACGCAGTCAACGCCACCGTAGCCTTTGTAAATGACATCTTCTGGCCAAACGTCTTCGTAGTGATAGTCCTTTTCTTGAAGAGTGTCAATAATTGTGGGGATCAAGAAACCCGTGAGGGTAAATGTGCTGTCGTGCTTTGGATCGCAACCGATTTGCAAAACTTTTTTGCCGCGCTTGGCTAGGGCAACGGAGATGTTGCAGCTTGTTGTCGATTTACCGATGCCACCTTTTCCGTAAACTGCGAGTTTCACTGTTTGTTCTCCTATAGGTTTCTATCAAAACTATCGGGGCTGGGGTTTCACGCTTTGATTTGCGATCGACTTTCATCCGCCTAAATGCGACCAAATGCAATGCCCTTATTGTCAAGTTACGAGCAGGCCTGCGTCACCTCTTTGAAAGCATTATTAGCTAACTTGCGAGGAAATGAAAGGGGGCTTTTAAATGAAAACCTTAGTAATCTTGTTTATTTTGCATCTTTGGGAACCTTAGCGTTTTTTTTGATTCACCAATCTATTTTTAGAATATTTTTGCGTTTTTTGTCAATTTTAGAATACTTTTTTAATATAAAGAGGTACAATAATAAAACAAAAATTCACTTCTCAAACAATCTCTGCTTTGGACTTTGGGGCTAGGATGCAGGCAGTTGATGGCTTGTGTGGGTAACTGGAAGGGACATAAAGGTGCTGTTGGATGAGCGAAACGGGAGAGTGAGTTGGATTAATTGGGCCTGGAGATGGCAAAGTGATGTGATCTTTTGGCTGTTGCAGGTGATTTTGCTGCGGTTTTGAGTTTTGTGTAAAAAATTGTTAATTTTTAGGAATTGGTGGGTGAGGGCGGAGATTAGGGAGTTGGGAGAGCAGACGGCGGTTGAAACCGCGTCTACACAAACAAAACCCGCCTCCGCGGGTTGAAGAGCAGACGGCGGTTGAAACCGCGTCTACACAAACAAAACCCGCCTCCGCTGACAACCACCAACCAACCGCCAACTGTCAACTGTCAACTGTCAACTGACTTCTGGCGATCGGAATCTCGATCGCAAATTCAGTGCCCAGTCCAACTTCGGAAATGCACTCGATCCGTCCCCCGTGCTTTTCGACAACTAAGTGGTAAGAAATAGACAGCCCCAGCCCAGTTCCCTTACCGACAGGTTTGGTAGTAAAAAATGGGTCAAATAATTGGCGGCGAATCTCATCCGGTATACCTTGTCCGTTGTCGGAAATGCGGATCGCCACAAAATCATCAACAACTTCAGTGCGAATTGTAATAGCAGGAAAAGTCAATGGAGAACTAGGAATTGACGGTGGTGGATTTTTCCCATTTCCCTTTGCCCATTGGCCATTCTGGATTGCTTCATCCAAAGCATCAATACCATTACCGAGAATATTCATAAATACCTGATTGAGCTGACCACCACAGCACTCGACGCGGGGCAAATCGCCGTATTCCTTAATAATTTGAATAGCTGGATGTCCGCCTTGAGCTTTGAGTCGGTGCTGCAAAATCAACAAAGTGCTATCGATGCCCTCGTGAATGTCAACGAGCTTGATGTTAGATTGATCCGATCGCGAAAAATTACGCATCGACAAAACTATTTGGCGAATGCGCTCGGTGCCAACTTGCATCGAAGACACGATCTTAGATAAGTCTTCCACCAAAAAATCGATTTCCATATCTGCTGCTGCTTCCCGAATTTCCGAGACTGGTTCGGGATAGTGCTGCTGGTAAAGTTCCAATAGTTGAATTAATTCTTTGATGTAATGACTGGTGTGGGAAAGATTGCCGTAGATAAAATTAACCGGATTGTTAATTTCGTGAGCAATGCCGGCAATCATTTGTCCCAAGGAAGACATTTTTTCGGTGTGGACTAATTGACTTTGAGTTAGTTGCAACTTCCGCACAGTTTCCTCTAATTGCTGCGCTTGATTTTTCAAACAAGTTTGCTTTTTACGCAGCACTTCTTCGACTCGCTGGCGCTTGATAATATCCCGTCTTAATAATTCATTTGATTCTAAAAGTTGAGCGGTGCGCTCTTCTACTTGTTTTTTTAAGTCGTCGTGAGCTTGGCGCAGGGCTTCTTGGGCGCGCTGCCGCTCTAAAATTTCTTGTTGCAAAAGTTCGTTGGTTTTTTGTAATTGGGCGGCTCTATCGTCTACTGCTTGCTGCAAAAGCTCGATCGTTCCGTACATTTCCGATTGGTTAAAAACTTGCGGCAAACTTGTCAGAGAAACAACGCCTAAAAGCTCTCCCTGACTGCCAACTACTACCAAACGGCAGACGCAGTGCCGCTGCATGGACTGGTGGGCCCGGAAGAGGGAATCGGTGGGAGATATGCAAAATAAAGGCGCACTCATCGCCTCAGCCGCCGAAATTTCCGAGAGGTTTAATTCGAGGGCGTGAAACTGCACGATGTCCCGATCGGTGATCATGCCGATCGGAATTTGATAATTTTCTATTGGTACAAGAGCGCGCTGTGGATGTTGAATTTGGTCTTCTACAATGACGATACAACTAACTTGATTTTTGACCATGAGCTGGGCTAAATCGAGGGCTGAGGCAGTCTTGGGAGCGGAAATGACTTCTTTTGTCATCACATCTGCCGCACAGCGCAAATTGGTGAGCAAGTTAACCGGTTGCAGGGCTTCGCCGATGGCTTCGCGGGTGATGATACCGACAAGTCGCGAGTCCTCGTCAACTACGGGCAAATGCTTGATGGAGTGCTGGCGCAAGGTGAACATGGCTGTGAAAATATCTTGAGACTCGGATTGTTTGAGGGTGATGGGCGATCGAGTCATTACGTCAGCGATTGTCAGTCCTACCGTACAATTTACAACGGTAGTTAGCTTGACGATATCTCGTTCTGTAAAAATGCCGATCGGGCGCGAGTCTTCCACAACTATGACGCAACTGCGCTTGGCCGGGCCCGGAAGAGCCTTTTGTTTTTCGCCGCAAAGCTGACAGGAGACGCGCATCGGGTTCATGAGAGCTAAGACTTTGGCGATCGGGGTTTCTGGAGCCACTGTGAGCGGGTGGCGATCGATCGATCGATCTAAAGGTGACAAGTAGAGCGGTGGGCTGTTGGGCTCTACAGGGGATTCTGATGGTTGAATTGCTACCTGGGGGACTGAATTTAGAAAATGATGTAATTGTTCTTCTTGTAGCATGATTATTAATTTTACTTAATGAATTGTTACAATTCGGCGTACACGAGTTGGCAGACTTAGCATTGGTTAAGGGGGCGACAAATGATTGATCGCCTCAAATCTGATTGCTAGAAAACCTCTGATTAAATTTTTATTTGTTTAAATCCTATGTCGTGGACACCATTAAATCATCGAATTCATCATTTGCCGCTGATCCTGGCGGGCCCGATTTTGCGCCGGACTGAAACTGGGGAAGTGACAGTTTGGCTGGCTCTGAAAGCAGCGCGGGAAGTCGAACTCAAGGTTTATTCGACTAAGGGCGGCATCGGCGAAATTGTCGATGTGCCGTTGCTGCAAGGTGCGAACTCTACCGTGCAGATCGGCAAATACCTGCACGTAGTGGCCGTGACGGCTAAACCGATCGACAGCAAAGTCTTGACATACGGACAAATTTATGCTTATGACATAGAGTTTGCCGGGGGTCGCGAGTCGCCGTCGGTTGCAGTCCCAGAAAATGAGAAAGAAAATCTCCTTTCTTGCCTGTGGCCGACTTCCCCTGATTTGTCGGCTTTGGGGCCGGAGTCGATCGGTTATTTCGCTCACGGGTTGCCGACTTTTGCCCTGCCACCGCAGGATTTAAACTATTTGCGTATCGTTCACGGTTCTTGTCGCAAGCCCCACGGAGGCGGACGAGATGCACTTCCAATCTTGGATAGTTCGATCGAACAATTTGCAGGAATGGCAAATTTCCGGCCCCACCAACTGTTTTTAACAGGCGACCAAATTTACGGCGATGACGTAGCCGATCCGATGCTGTGGGCTTTGACAGATGCTGGTGATACACTCTTGGGCTGGGAAGAGAATTTGCCCCTGATGGATGCCCAAATTAACAAGAATTTGTGTAACAGTATACCTGAAAATCTGACCAAGGGAAAGATAATTCACGAAACCAGGGAAAATTCTAGTGAGTCGCAAATTCACAAGCAGACTGATGCTGAGTATCGGTATAAAAAACCCGTTCAGCTAAAGCCTGGGAATCGCAGCGATATTGCTAGAGATTTTGGCGGCTTGACGGCGATGTTGGTGAATAAACCCGACAATGCCAAAAGTCACTTGTTTAGCCTGGGCGAATATTATGCGATGTATTTGTTAGTTTGGTCGCCGATGCTTTGGTGCGGTCGTTTTCCGAAGGGTAAGGATGTTTGTGAAAATGTCAAGCAAGCTAAAGTGTGGGATCGAGAGGCTTTTGAACTGGAAAGTTTTGCTCGCAATTTATGGAGAGTTAGAAGGGCGATCGCGAATATTCCTACTTATACCATTTGCGACGACCACGATGTTAGCGATGACTGGTATTTGAATCGAGAATGGTGTTATCGGGTTTTGGGTAAGCCACTTGGCCGGCGCGTGGTGCAGAATGCTTTGCTGGCTTATAGTGTGTTTCAGGCTTGGGGAAATACGCCCGCACAGTTTAATGCTGGAAAAGTGGGAAATAAGTTATTAACAAGTGCCAAAAAATGGTCTGAGTCGGCTGGTAGTGATGATTTAGCTTGGAAAAATGTTGCTAAGTATTTGGGAATTCCGCGAATTGATCTTGAGACTGGTTTGCCGAAGTTTAAATTAGACGAAGATGTTTTGATTTTGGATCGGGATGAGGAGGTTTTGGATTGGCATTTTACGATCAGAAGTTTTAAGCATGAGGTGATTGTGCTGGATACGCGGACTTGGCGGGGCTATCCGACGGAAAGTGCGATCGATCCGCCGATGCTTTTGACTCATAAAGGTTTTGAGGAGCAAATTCAGCAGCCTTTGAAGGAGACTGAATTTTTGAATAAAACTGGGGAGTTTGAGATTGAGGCGACGCTGGTTGTTGTACCAACAAATTTGGTGGGTTTGTGGATTATTGATGCGGTGCAAAAGTTGGATGTGGAACAGGGGAAGGTGTTTAATAGTGATGCGGGGGATGCTTGGAATTTTCATGAGTTGGCTTTTGCGAAGTTGTTGTCGGAGTTTTTCAAGCAGCGCACGAGGGTGATTGTTTTGACGGGGGATATTCACTATGCTGCTGCTGTGCGGCTGAGTTATTGGTGCGATGGCTTACGCCCCGCTACGCTACGTCATTTTGGGGATTGTCCCACAGAGATTAACAGGCAAGATGCCTATTCTACAGAGATTAACAGGCAAGATGCCTATTCCACAAATGACAGGCAAGATGCCTGTTCCACAGGGGAGGAGAAAGAGGGAGTTTTGGGTTTGAATGTGGCGGGCTATAAGTCGAGTTTTCAATATTCTGTGTTGGCGCAGTTGACTGCTAGTGCTTTGATTAATGAGGAGTGGAAAACGCATTTAATTCATACTAAGATTAAGTCGCTGCTTCCTGAGCGGAGGCACGAACGTTTGGGATGGAATGATCCGCTGGAATTGGTGAAGATTTCGAGGATGGGTAGAAAAAAGGCGATCGCTGCCGCTGTGAGAAATAAACAATCTTTGCCTGACTGGGGCTATCGGATTGATTGGATGAAACGACAAAAAGCTCGGGTTTTTTTGAAGCATATAACTGAGGATTTGTCAACTGCTCAGCGGCAAAATCAGCGGTTTTCTCTGAGGCACAGATTGTGGAAAATGATATCACTGTTGTGGCGCAATCGCTGGCTGCAAGAGGGTGCTGAAATTGTGGGATATAGTAATATTGCGATCGTCAGTTTTCAGTGGCCTGCTGATGTTGATGGGGAGAAAGCGGTGATTCAAAGTGTTTATTGGCGGCCGCTTTGGGCACCGGATAGTGTGGTTTACAGTCAGTATTTTGTGTCGCTGGGATTGGATGAGTTTACGGTTGATTGATGTGGTGTTTGGTTGATTTATTTTGTCCGATGTGACGGCAGAGGAGAGGAGGACACGGCAGTGCCGTTTCCCTACCCCAAAATGTCGTAGCGTAGCGGGGTGTAAGCCATCGCGCATTGTCCAAAAGTCGTAGCGTAGCGGGGCTCCATCCATCGCACATTTGCCCGAAAAGTCGTAGCGTAGCGGGGCTCCATCCATCGTCCTTACCATCCTCTCGCAGTTAGGGAAATTTGACAAAATCTGATATTTTTGCTATGATTTTCTAGAATAAATCACAATTAAAGCTCAACTATAAATGTATGGAAGCTGTAATTGAAAGCATTGTAGATAAGCTGCGTTATTTAGGTAAACCGCAGCTAGAAGTTGTTCTAAATTTCGTAAATTTCCTAACTTGGCAGTCAGGGCCTGGCCAGTCATCAAAGGGAAGTGATTCTGATGTAGAAATCAGCGATCGCGAGTTTGAAATACTTTTAGATGAATTGGCTGATGAGTGTATTAAAAACATGGGAGTAAATGTCCCTACGCTATCGGATTTTGCGGTAAGTCGTGCTGGTATCTACGAGGAGCATCCATAGCAATGTTATGCCTTGTAGATACGAATATTCTGCTGCGGTTTGCCGATCGCTCTCATCCTTTATATCCTGTAATTCGCAATGCTGTAAAAAAATTGCGACAGGATGGATATAAACTGCAAGTAGCATCACAAAACTGCGTTGAGTTTTGGAACGTTGTTACTCGCCCGATCGAGAAAAATGGCTTTGGGTTGAGTCCTGCTGATGCCGATCGCCTGTTACGCCGGATCGAGCGTATTTTTCCATTGTTTCCCGACACGCATCTAACTTACTCGGAGTGGCGTAGGTTGGTTGTTACTTACAAAGTTTCGGGGGTTCAGGTACATGATGCTCGTCTGGTGGCTATTATGAAAGCAAACGGTGCAGCACACATTTTAACGCTAAATGTGAAGGATTTTACTCGCTACGCCAACGAAGGAATTGTGCCGATCGATCCGAATAGTATTTCTCAACAATAAATGAAATGCAGATCACCCGTTTCCCAAAAAGTCGTAGCGTAGCGGGGCGTAAGCCATCGCACTTTTTCAAGGTAAGTAACCCAAGGTAAATAATACGATATTTTCTAATTGTACCAGTATCTCTGGATTTAGTTCACCAATTTTATTTCGCAGTCTTGTTTTATCCAACACTCGCATTTGATGGCACAATGCAACAGAATCTTGAGCTAATCCTCCCTCACCGCCGGGAATCAAAACGCAGGAAGGAAGAGAGGCACGGCGCAGATTAGTTGTGAGAGGAATACTGATAATAGTAGTCGTGTACCTCGAAATAGTATCGTTCTGAAAAACAATTGTGGGACGTACACCAGCCTGTTCGGAACCTTGTGTCGGATCGAAGTTGGCAATCCAGATTTCACCTCGTATGGTTGTCATGCCAAATCCTCATGTTTGAGAAGTTCTGCATATTCGCTGATTCCGGCTTCTGCAAGTTGTCGGTCTTCTTCTGCAAATTCGCTGTAGAGTGCAGCTAAGTTGGTTTCATCGATCGCTGGAATGGTAACTAATCTCGCACGGAATTTCAGAAAGGCAATAAATTCAAAGACTTGTTTGAGTTGTTCTCGATCGAGCTTTTCTAAGTCTTGTTGGATTAACTCTTTCATGACATTCATTATTATTCTATCCTCCTTTAAGTTTTAACATTTTCAGTCCTACCCGTAGCGTAGCGGGGCGTAAGCCATCGCACATTAACCAAAAAACCCGATCGCGGGGCCCCAGAAACCGGGTTTTTTCGGAAATACTTCGTTACAACCCATAGATTCGGGCAAAAACCCGGTT
>Ga0209591_10006247_pt1 | contig 13235 bp, 10 predicted proteins | sample MAT01_FD_187207 | JGI IMG/M metagenome (GOLD analysis project Ga0209591, IMG submission 187207) | Freshwater microbial communities from Lake Fryxell liftoff mats and glacier meltwater in Antarctica - MAT-01 (SPAdes) (version 2) | ecosystem: Environmental > Aquatic > Freshwater > Ice > Liftoff...
GAGGTGCTCACCGGCGCCGAGGAGCCGAGCCTCCGGGTCGAGCGGGGTGGCGGGCTCATGGGCGCCACCGAGACACTCACGTTCGCAACGATGGCGCTCCAGGTCACCTACGTCGACGAGCAACCCGAAGGTCGCTCGGTGACCGTGGACGTGCGGAACGCGACCGGCGACGTGCTGGTGCGGACGCTCTACCAGCTCCCTGCCATGGATCTCGCCTCGATCGACTTCGCCGGCGGCCACGGGTTCACCGGGCTCCAGTACGTCTCGAACGGCACCGCGCAGCTGCAGGTGTGGTGCACCGCCGTGCCGTGACACCGCCGTCGCACCGGGTCCGCCACCCGTTCGCCGACCTCGCTCTGACCGCTTCGCGACGGCGCGGTCGCCGCCCGGCGGCCGACCGCGTCGTGGGTCGCTGCGGCCGGTCGTCGCGTCGGCGCAGGTCAGCGGCCGGTGCGCGTGGGAGGTCCGGAACCGCGCGAAGATCGGCGGTCCCCCGCCCGTCCACCGTCGTCGCGCAGCTGCTGCGCAGGAGTGATGCCGCGTTCCGTTCGCCTCCGGCCCTGGCAGAAAGAGGCCCTCGAACGCTTCCGCGCCGCTGAGCGTCCGGACTTCCTCGCGGTGGCCACCCCCGGGGCCGGCAAGACCACCTTCGCCCTCACCGCGGCGGTCCAGCACCTGGCCGAGCATCCCGAGCGGCGGGTCATCGTGGTGGCCCCGACCCAGCACCTCAAGCTCCAGTGGTCCCGCGCCGCGGGCCGCCTCGACCTCCACCTCGAACCGCAGTGGTCGGCACGGGACGGCCGCCTCCCGCCCGACATGCACGGCATCGTCGTCACCTACCAGCAGGTGGCGATGCAACCCCACGCGCTGCGCGGCATCGCCCGTGACGCCTTCGTGGTGTTCGACGAGCTCCACCACGCGGGCGACGAACGGGCGTGGGGCGACGGCATCCGGGTGGCGTTCGCCGATGCCGCCCAGCGCCTCGCCATCTCGGGCACGCCGTTCCGCTCGGACACCGCGGCGATCCCCTTCGTGAACTACGACGACTTCGGCGAGGCCCACGCCGACTTCGAGTACGGCTACGGCGAGGCGCTGCACGACGGCGGCGTGGTCCGCCCGGTCTACTTCCCCCGCATCGACGGGCACATGGAGTGGGTCGGCCCCGACGGCGAGCAGTACGCGGCCACCTTCGACGACGCCCTCGATCCGGCCCGGGCCGGCCAGCGCCTCCGCACCGCCCTCTCGGTCGGCGGCGAGTGGCTGCCCGCGGTGCTCGACCAGGCCCACCAGCAGCTCCTGGCCATCCGCGAGGTGCAGGCCCACGCCGGCGGTCTGGTGATCGCCATGGACCACGAGCACGCCCGCGGCATCGTCGAGCTCATGCGCCGCCGCTACGGGGTCACCGCCACGTTGGCCCTGAGCGACGACCCCACCGCGTCGGCGCGCATCGAGCACTTCGCCGAGGGCTCGATGCCGTGGATCGTGGCCGTGCGCATGGTGTCGGAGGGCGTGGACATCCCCCGCCTGCGGGTCGGCGTGTTCGCCACCAACACCACCACCGAGCTCTTCTTCCGCCAGGCCGCCGGCCGCCTCGTGCGGTGGACCCGCGGCATGCGCCACCAGAAGGCGTTCTTCTTCATCCCCGACGACCTCCGCCTGCGCACGTACGCCGCCCAGATCGCCGAGCAGCGCCGCCACAGCCTGCGCCGCAAGGACACCGACGACGACGGCTTCGGCGCCGAGGGCGAGCTCGACGAGCTGCCCGGCGCCGAGGTGCCCGAGGACGAGCAGCTCTCGCTCTTCTCGGTCATCTCGGCGGTGGCGCTGGGAACACCCCACATCCCGGAGTGGATCACCGACGAGCTCGACGACACCGAGCTCAGTCTCGACGACGAGCACGACGACGCCCTCACCATCGCCCTCGCGCCCCCGCCGCGTCCCGGCGGCGGCGGCGCCACCGTGCTCGGCCTGACCCGCCGCGAGCACAAGGCCAAGCTGCGCACCGACAACGCCGATCGCGCCCGCGACATCGTCCGCGTCTCGGGGCTCACCCACGCCCAGGTCAACGGCGAGCTCAACCGCCTCGCCAGCGTCCAGAAGGTCTCCGAGGCCACCGTCGAGCAGCTCGAGTCCCGCCTCCGCCAGGCCGACCGCTGGCTCAGCCGCCTCTGACACCAACCAGTCGTGGATCGACCGATCCTCGGCCTCCCTGATCCCGTGTCGCGACGGTGAGGGACATGGATGGGGCCGGGCGGTGGCGGACCAGGAACCGGGTCGTGCTCGTCGCCGCGGTGGTCACGCTGGCCACGGTCGTCACGACGACCGCGCCGGCCGGCGCGTCCTGTGCCGTGGTGGAGGACGGGACCTCACCGGGGCACTGATCGCCCCGGTCGGCGCCCTCGCGCTGGCCATCGTGACCATCACGTGGATCGTGGTCGCGTCCCGCCGACGCTCGACCCGGCCAACCGACCGGTCCGAACCGGTCGAACCGGTCGACGCGTGAGCAGCGCCCGCCGAGCCGCGCCCCGAACCGGCGCGACGCTGGCCATCGCGTGCTCCCTCCTCGCCATCGAGGCCCGCATCACCTCGACCTGATCGGTCGCCCGAACCCGCTCCGCGCGAAATCTCCGACCGATCGCGTCGTCTTGGGGGCAGACTGGTCCGAGCGCTGCTGACGTTTCTGGGGAGGGACGGCATGAGCGACGGGACCATTGCTCTGGACGCGGCCCACCGCAGGCCCCGCACCGCGTTCGTCCTGGCTGGCGGCGCCACCCGGGGAGCCTCGCAGGTGGGGATGCTGCAGGCGCTCACCGAGCACGGCATCCGGCCCGATCTGATCGTCGGCACCTCGATCGGCGCGCTCAACGGCGCCTGCTTCGCCGAGTCACCGACCCTCGAGACGATCGACCGGCTCGCCCACCTCTGGGAGGCGCCGCCGCGGTCGCAGATCTTCTCGTTCTCGGCTCGCTCCGTGGCCCAGAACGTGCGCCAGCGCAAGGGGTACGTGCTCGACAACAGCGGGCTCCGCGACTGGATCCGGCTCAACACGTCGGTCGAGCGGCTCGAGGACCTCACCATCGCGCTCCACGCCGTCGCCACCGATGCGGCCACCCGCCGGCCGGTCGTGCTCTCGTCCGGCGACACCGTGCAGGCGCTGCTGGCCAGCAGCGCGATCCCCGGCGTGTTCCCGGCCATCACCATCGACGACATCACCCTGATCGACGGCGGGTCCTCCGCCGACGTGCCCATCGGTCCGGCGGTCGGCCTCGGCGCGACCACGCTGTACGTCCTGCCCACCCTGCCCGGGCACGACACCGCGCCGGGGTTGGTCTGGCAGTTCCTCGACCGCGTCTTCGGCCAGCCCGCGGCGGCCGCGTTCGCCGCCGACCACCCCGGCGTCGAGATCCACCGGCTCCCGGCACCCCGTCCCCACGACAACCCCGTCAGCTTCCGCGACAGCCGTCGCCTCATCGACGAGTCGCTCGCCCTGACCCGCACCTACCTGGCCGACCACGTCGACGGCCGCGCACCGACTGCGGCCGGCCGGGTCGGGTGCACCCGACCGGCGCAGGACCTCCGGACCCCGGCGTCGGCCGGGCGGGCCGCCCTGCGCCGCTGGGTCCGATGACTCCCGTCCGCCCGCACCGTCGAACCCTCGACCCGAACCCAGGAGGCGGTCCGATGACCACGCTCGACACGCAGTTCACGGCCACGATGCAGAAGAGCCCGAACCAGGGCGGCTGGACCTACGTCGTCATGCCCGGCTCCGCCGAGTACTTCGGCACCCGGGGTCTGGTGAAGGTCACCGGCACCGTCGACGGCCACGAGTTCCAGAGCCCGTTCATGGCCCTCGGCGACGGCACCCACAAGCTCCCCATCACGTCCGACGTCCGCGCCGCCATCGCCAAGCAGGCCGGCGACGAGGTCACCGTCCACCTCGCCGAACGCCTCGACGACTGACCGTCCACCTCACCGAACGCCTCGACGCCTGACCGTCCACCTCGGCCGTCCCCGATGGCCTGCGGCCGGACCGGGTCCGAGGAGGCGACGCCAGCATCACCGCGAGCCCCACGGGAAGCCGGCGAGCGGGCGACGGGGCCGAAACGGCGAGGCCCACCGTGCGCCGCAGCCTGGGTGTCGTGCGGCGACCGGGGTGGATGGCAGGGCCGCGAGGCCTGTCTCGCGAGGACAGGCCTCGACGCTCCTTGTGAGCGGACCCGAGACATCAGAGTACGCCGGGTGGCGGGATGCATCGTCGTCCTGGCGCCGGCGTGTTGGGCACCATCCTCCTAGGCTCCGGACATGAGTCGCAGCCGGGTACGGCCCCGATGATCTGGGTCTTCCTCGGTGGCCTCACGATGGCGGTCGTCCTCATGGGCGTGGTGGCGGCCCACACGGAGAAGAACACCATCCCCGTCGACGTCGACCGCACGTGGCAGCCGATCGCCGCCTTCTACCGGACCCATCCGATCCCGTCGTCCGAGGTCGACCTGGGCAAGGAGTGGACCAGCGAGCTCGACCCCGGTGCCATGATCGCTCTCTCGTGGAGCAGCGAGGCCTGCACGCTCGTCGCGCTCCGACGGCAGGCCCGACCGAACATGACCGCCTTCGGCGGCTTCCTGACCAACGTGCCATCACCACTCGGAGCGCAGCGCAAGCTCGGGATGAAGGTGCTCGCCGTGGTCCAGCTCGACGACGTTCGACTCCTCGCTCCGCACACCCTCGAAGCGTTGCCCGACGGCCTCGACCAGCTCACCGCGCTGCTGGGTGTGCCCTACGCCGCGCCGGACCCCGAGCGGTTCGGCCCATCGGTGCGGTCCGAGCGGCACCCGACACCGGGCGCGCCGCCCCGTGCGCAGGAGCCCCGGGCGCAGGAGCCCAACCCAGGCCGTGACTCGACCGGCAGCGACCGGCCCGTCGTCCTGGTCGTCCTGCGCCACCCCGACGTGCGGGCGAGTCTCGATGCACCCCGCCTGTACGCGAGTGGCGCAACCCTCGGTGCCGCGCTCGACGACCTCGCCCGCCGCAAGCCCGCGGCGGCGATGATCGTGGCGGACGGGGCGCTCCGCGACGACGTCGTCCTCCGCGTCGGCGACCCGGACCGCAGCGAGCCCCGCCTCTCCACTCGCGATCTCCAGGTACCCCTGCGCGACGGCGACACCGTGACGATCGATGCCGCGACGGACCGCCGTCCTGGAGCTGAGCCCCAGACGTCCTGGCCTGAGGAGCCGACGTTCTGATCGGTGCGGGGCCGGGCGGCCGCGCCGAGGCTCAGCCGAGCTCGGGACCGAGGATGCTGACGAAGCTGACCATCTCGCCGGGGTAGCCGCCCAGGTTGTGGACCAGACCGAGCTTGCGGCCGTCGCCGTCCATCGAGGCGATGCGACGGTCGTCGGGGGCCTCGCCGCGGAGCTGGAGCCAGTTCTCGAAGTGCATGCGCAGGCCGGACGCGCCGACGGGGTGGCCGAAGGACTTGAGGCCGCCGTCGGGGTTGACGGGCAGCTCGCCGCCGAGCTCGAACACGCCGGCCTCGACGTCCTTCCAGGCCTCGCCCCGGTTGGAGAAGCCGAGGTCCTCCATGAGCACGAGCTCGGTGGGGGTGAAGCAGTCGTGGACCTCGGCCATCGTGATCTCGCGGCGGGGATCGGTGACCCCGGCCTGGGCGTAGGCGTCCTTCGCTGCGGCCTCGACCTCGGGGAAGGTCGTGTAGTCGTAGTCCGGGTCGATGAGGCCCGAGCCGTTGCCGGCGACGAACGAGAGCGCCTTGATGTAGAGCGGCTTGTCCGTGTACTCGTGCGCATCCTCGGCCCGCACCACGATCGCCGCGGCGGCGCCGTCGGCCACGCCGGCGCAGTCGAACACGCCGAGGCGACCCGCCACCGTCGGCGACGCGCAGATGGCCTCGACGCTCATCTCCTTGCGGAACTGGGCGCGGGGGTTGCGGGCGCCGTTGAAGTGGTTCTTCGATGCGATCTTCGCCAGGACCGTCTTGAGGGTGTCCTCGTCGACGCCGAACTTCTCGGCGTAGGCGGGCACGATGAGGCTGAACATGGCCGCCGCGGTGAGGCTGCGAGCGGTGCCGTCGTTGGGGATCGGGAAGGCGTTGAGGCCCTGGTACCCGCCGTCCTTGACCTTCTCGGCGCCGATCGCCATGGCGACGTCGTACGCGCCCGACGCCACGGCGTAGGCCGCCTGGCGCAGCGCCTCGCTGCCCGACGCGCAGAAGTTCTCGACCCGGGTGACGGGGCGGTTCTGCAGCTTCAGGGGGGCCGACACGGTGATGCCGCTCATGCCGGACTGGGCGGTGCCGAACCAGTAGGCGTCGACGTCGTCCTTGACGATGCCGGCGTCGGCGTAGGTGGCATCGGCGGCCTCGATGAGCAGGTCGTCGAGGCCCTTGTCCCAGTGCTCCTTGAAGGGCGTGCAACCCATCCCGACGATGGCGACCTTGTCCTTGATGCCGTGCGAGCTCATGTGTGCCGTCCTGGTGCGTTCCGTGTCTCGTGCTGGATGCGTCGTGTGCGGTCGTGCGTGCGGGTGGCGCCGGTCAGCGGACCGGCTTGGCCTTCCAGAAGTAGTTGGAGATGCCGTCGGACCGGTTGAGCCGCCGGAAGCTCATCTCCACCCGAGCGCCGATGGCGACGTCCTCCGCGGCCACGTCGGTGAGCTCGACGGGCAGGCGCCCGCCGCCGTCGAAGTCGACGACCGCGAACACGATGGGTGGGCTCGGTGAGTACGCCAGGCGATCGACCGTGAAGGTGACGATGGTGCCCTCGACGTCGGCCATGGGCTGGGGCTCCATGTCGTCGACGTGGCCACCGGCGTAGGAGACCCGAGCGGGCGGCAGGTGCACCGCGCCGGAGTCACGGTCGCGCGAGCCGACGAACCCGTACTTCCAGTCCTCGTTGCGCGCCGAGGCGCTCGAGCTGGCCCGGGCCGGCTCGGGGCGGTTGGGCGGCTGCACCGTGACCATGCCGTTCCACGACAGGAACTTGAGGTACGGCAGCGCGGCGTCGCCTGTCTCGATCTGGTGGGCGACGGACCGCCGGGGCCGCCAGGCCGAGATGGCGTCGGTGGCCCGGAACACGAACACGTCGCAGCCGTCGGACAGCACCACCAGCGCGAGGACCTGACCGGGCTCGGCGAGCTCGAGCGCCGCGGCGAGCTGCAGCAGCGGCTGGGCTGCGCCGGCGTTGCCGATGCTCAGCGCGAGGTTGTCGGCCACCCCGCCCGTGCCGGCACCGACCTTGCCGCCGACCTGACGCACGGCCCGGGCGTGGGTGCCCGCCAGCACCACCGAGGCGATGGCGTCGGGAGCGACGCCGGCCGCGTCGAGGGCGAGCTTGAAGGCCTCCGTGCCGAGCGGGACGTAGCGCATCTCGCCGAAGCGCTCCTCCCACTGTCGCGAGCGCACGTCGCCGGGGACCCGCCAGCGGTCGACGAACTCCTCGCTCGTCGACGCGCCGCCGAGGTACTCGGCGATGACCGGCGCGCCCTCGGCCCCGCCGTCGCCGATGAGCACGGCCGAGCCGGCGTCGCCACCGTCGCGCTCGTCGGCGCTGTTGGGGAGGCCGGTGCGCTGGTCGGCCGCGACGACGAGCGTCGAGCCGGCGCCGGTGAGCGCGGCGCGCAGGGCGCCGGCCGCGGACCGGACCGAACCGTTGGCGTCGAACGCCGGGATGTCGCGATCGAGGCGCAGGGCGGCGTGGACCACCGTGGCGTTGGTCTTGTCGACGTACGCGGGCGACGTGCTGGTGAACCACAGCTGCTCCACCGCGGTGGGCGCCGCCGAGCGGAGGGCCAGGCGCGCCGCCTCGACCCCCATCGTCGTGGTGTCCTCGTCGTAGGACGCCACCGACCGGGTGCCCTTGCCGCCACCCCCGCCGTGGGCGGCGCCGATGGCCGCTCGATCGAGCCGGTGGTGCGGGACGTAGCCCGCCGCAGTGATGATCCCTCGCATCGGATCACCGTACCTGACGCACCGTCAGGAACGCACGGTGATCGGGGCGGACAGCGAGCGGGCGCGGACCCAGGGGCGCTGAGACATCCGGTGCGTGGCGGCGCTATCTTCACGGGCTCGGCCGACAGCCGAGCGGGTGGACGACACGGAGGATCCGAACGAGATGCGAGCACAAGACGGTCACATCGGGGCACGAGGACGACGACGGGCGCTCGGTGCGGTGATGCTGGCGGCCGCGACCGTCGGTGCGGCCGCGTGCGGATCGAGCACCGAGACCACCGCGACCACGACGACCCAGGCCTCCGCGTCCTCGGGCTCGACGGACACGTCCGCGCCGGGCACCACCAAGCCGAAGACGTCGGGGACCACGCCGGGCACCTCCAAGACGAACGGCACCACCCCCAACGGCACGGCTCTCGACATCCCCAACAGCGAGATCGAGGCCGACGACGAGGCCGCCGACGTGACCTGGTTGCTGAACGCGCAGGAGTTCCGCGGCGAGGACGGCATGCTCGTCGCCTACGAGTGCACCCCCGACGGCGTCGCGGCGACGGTCTGGGGCGACGGCGTCTACACGGACGACTCCTCGGTGTGCACCGCGGCGGTCCACGCCGGGCTGATCGACATCGCCGACGGCGGACGCGTCGTGATCGAGATCCAGGCCGGCCTCGAGGCGTACGACGGGTCGACCGCCAACGAGGTCACCACCTTCGACTACGCGAGCTGGCCGGGCAGCTTCATCTTCCCCGGTCTCTGAAGCTTCCTGACGGCCGTCGAGCGGACCTGATCCGCCTGACCCGGCCGGACCGGCTCCGCGCCTTCGGACACGCCGACGGGCGGTCGACGACCGTCGGCTGCCTCCGGCGCGCCACGGGACCCAGCGTGCCGTCCGCCGCCGATCCGCGGTAATCTGACGACTCGTCAGATATCGACGTCTCGGGGAGGCCGTTCGTGCTGGACTACGTCATCACAGGTGGGCTGGTGGTCGACGGCACCGGCGCGCCGGGGCGGACGGCCGACATCGGCATCGCCGAGGGCCGCATCACGGTGGTCGCCGAGCCCGGCTCCATCACCGACGAGGCGTCGGTGACCTTCGACGCCACCGGGCTCGTCGTGTGCCCCGGCTTCGTCGACCCGCACACCCACTACGACGCCCAGCTCTTCTGGGACCCGCTGGCCACCCCCTCGAACGTGCACGGCGTCACGTCGATCATCGGCGGCAACTGCGGCTTCACCCTCGCCCCGGTCCGGGCTCACGACGCCGACTACCTGCGCCGCATGATGGCCAAGGTCGAGGGCATGCCCCTGGCCGCGCTCGAAACCGGCATCGACTGGAGCTGGGAGTCCTTCGCCGACTACCTCGGCCTGCTCGACGGCAACCTCGGCGTCAACGCCGGGTTCCTCGTGGGCCACTGCGCCCTGCGCCGCTACGTGATGGGCGAGGCGGCCATCGGCAACGAGGCGACGCCCGAACAGATCGAGGCCATGGTCCAGGTCCTCCACGGGGCCATCGAGGCCGGAGGGCTGGGCTTGTCCACCACGCTCTCGAAGACCCACTCCGACGGCGACGGCCAGCCCGTTGCGTCGCGCTGGGCGACCAAGGGCGAGCTCATCGCCCTGTGCGCCGCGGTGGGCGAACACGAGGGCACGACCCTCGAGGGCATCGTCGACGGTTGCCTCGAGTACTTCAGCGACGACGAGGTCGACCTGCTCACGGCGATGAGCGCCGCCGCCAACCGCCCCATCAACTGGAACGTGCTCACCGTCGACTCCAAGCGCCCCGACCAGGTCGCCCACCAGCTCGAGGCCGGGTCGAAGGCCGCCGCGGCCGGCGGGCGCATCGTGGCCCTCACCATGCCGGTGCTGGTGCCGATGAACATGAGCTTCCTCAACTACTGCGCGCTGAACATGCTCCCGGACTGGGGTCCCGTCCTCGGGCTCCCCCTGGCCGAGCGCATCGCCCGGCTCCAGGAGCCCGAGACCCGCCGCTTCCTGGAGGATCGGGCCCACAGCGAGGACGCCGGCGTCTTCGCCCGCCTCACCGACTTCGGCAACTACGTGCTCGGCGACACCTACTCCGAGGCCAACGAGGGCCTCAAGGGTCGGGTGGTTCGCGACATCGCCGCCGAGCGCGGCCAGGACCCGTTCGACACGCTGGTCGAGATCGTGGTCAACGACGACCTCCGCACCGTGCTCTGGCCCATCCCCACCGACGGCGACGACGAGTCGTGGCGCATGCGCGCCGAGCTCTGGACCGACGGCCGGGCCATGATCGGCGGCTCGGATGCCGGCGCCCACCTCGACCGCATGTGCGGATCGTCGTACACGACCCGCTTCATCGGTGACTGCATACGGGGTCGCCGGCTCGCCACCATGGAGCGGGCGATCGCGATGGTCACCAAGGACCCCGCCGAGCTGTTCGGCCTGCGTGAGCGGGGCGTGATCACCGAGGGCTTCCACGCCGACATCGTGGTGTTCGACCCCGAGACCATCGGCGCCGGTCACGCCACGCTGGTCCACGACCTCCCCGGCGAGACCCCCCGCCTCATCGCCGACGCCACCGGCGTCATCCGCGTGCTCGTCAACGGCGTCGAGACCGTCCGCGACAACGAGGCCACCGGCGCCGTCCCGGGCACCCTCCTCCGCTCCGGTGTCGACACCACCACGGTGAGCACCCGCCACTGACGAAATCTCGGCTCTCACGTGCGGATCTGCATGCGAGCGCCGAGATTTCGGTGGGTGGGACCTCGGACTGGCGCACCTCCCCTCAACTCGCCAAGGTTGGACCATGCAGCTCGGAGACATCGCCAACGCAGACGCCGCCCGGTACGGCAAGCCGCTCGACGGCATCCGGGTGCTCGCCGCCGAGCAGATGCAGGCGCTGCCGTACGCCACCCAGTTGCTGGCCCGGCTCGGGGCAGAGGTGATCAAGGTCGAGCACCCCGAGCACGGCGAGAGCGGGCGCAGCTCGGCACCGGCCATGAAGGACCCCGAGGGCCGGGCGGTCGGTGCGACCTACCTGCGCAACAACCTGGGCAAGACCAGCGTCGGCATCGACCTCAAGCAACCCGAGGGCCGCGACCTCTTCCTGTCGATGGTCCCGAAGTTCGACATCGTCGCCGAGAACTTCAAGCCCGGCACGATGGACCGCATGGGTCTCGGCTACGCCGACATCGCCGCCATCCACCCCCGGGCCATCTACCTGTCCATCTCGGGGTTCGGCAACGGGCTACCGGGCGCCGACCCGTCGCCGTACACCGCGTGGCCGGCCTACGCCTCGGTCGTCGAGGCGATGTCGGGCATCTACGAGTACAAGAGCGGGCCCGACCAGCCCCCCACCACCATCCCCGCCGGCGCCCTCGGCGACATCTCCTCGGCGCTGTACGGCGTCATCGGGGTGCTGGCGGCGCTGCGCCACCGCGACGTCACCGGCGAGGGGCAGTACGTCGACATCGCGATGCTCGACGCCATGGTGGCCATGACCGACATCGTCACCAACTTCTGGTCGATGGGCGTGCGCCCCGACCCGGACAAGCCGCTCGCCGTCATCTGCGAAGGGTTCAAGACCGACGACGGCTACGTCGTGGTGCAGATCGGTCGCGAGCACCAGTTCGCCAACCTCGCCGACCTGGTCGGGCGCCCGGAGTGGAAGGATGATCCCCGCTTCGCCACCCGCGACGGCTGGATGCCCCACCTCGAGTCCGACATCCGACCCGCGGTCGAGGCCTGGCTGGCCGGGCGCACGAAGCTCGAGGCGGCGCAGCTGTTCACCGAGGCGGGCATCGTCGCCGGCCCGTCCAACAGCGCCGCGGACGTCATCGCCGATCCCCACGTCGCGGTGCGCCACATGCTGGTCGAGGTGCCCCGCACCGACGGCGTCGCCGAGCCCATCCTGGTGCCGGGCAACCCGGTGAAGATGTCCAAGGTGGCCGAGGGCCCCGAGCACCGCATGCCGTGGGTCGGCGAGCACACCGACGGTGTGCTGCGGGCCGAGCTGGGCCTCGACGACAGCGAGCTCGTCAAGCTCCGCGACGCCGGCATCATCACCTGACGACTCGGTCCGGCGCGGACCCGGTGAGGCGGTTCAGGCCACCGACTCCACCGGCACCGGATCGCGCTGGGCGCCGTCGTGGCTGAGCAGCAGGTTCCGGAAGGCGTCGGCGGTCGTGTGGACCGGCGGCGTGTCGCGCAGGAAGGGCACCAGCACGTCGAGGAACTCGTCGGGTGCCTCGAACGGGAGGAAGTGACCCGCCCCGTCGACGATGGCGAGCTGGCTCCCGGGGATGAGGTCGTGGGAGATGTGCGCGTGCTCGACGGGGATGATGTGGTCGCGGTTGCCCCACACGATGAGGGTGGGTATTTCCTGGGCCAGGTAGAGCCGGTCGCGTGCGCTGACCCGTTGGCCGAACGGATCGATCACGGAACGCACCGTGTGGATGAACGCCATGCGCCCCGCCACCTCGGTGAGCCCGGCGTAGCTGCGCCACACCTCGGCGGCGCGCACGCCCATGTGGAACCCGGTGCGCCGGTTGAGGGTGGCGCCGGCCAGCTCGAGCGCGGATCGCACGTACGGGCTGAAGATCAGCGGGAGCACGAGCTCGCTGCCCGGCAGGCTCACGGCGCGCAGCGCCGGGGAGACCTCGCGGCCGAGGCCGCCGCTGGCCACCAGCACCAGCCGCTCGCACCGCTCGGGGAACTGGTAGGCCAACTGCATCGCCACCCCGCCGCCGAGCGAGTGGCCGACGAAGGTGGCCCGTTCGATGCCGAGCGCCACCATCACGTCGCGCAGACCGCTGGCGAACGCGCCGAGCGAGTAGTCGCCCCGCGGCTTGGCCGACTCGCCGTGGCCGAGCAGATCGGGGGCGATGACGGTGTGGTCCTCGGCGAGGCGGGGCATGACCTCGCGCCACGTGGTGGAGCTGCCGGTCAACCCGTGCACGAGCACGATCGCCGGCCCGCTCCCGGCCATGCGGTACCCGACCTCGTGGCCGTGGATGGTGAGGTGGCGCAGTCGCAACGAATCCATGGGGTCCTTCCGACGCGGACAGTGGCCTCATCCTGACAGCAGGAACTGACTCAGTCCAGAGGAGAAGGTCCCACACCTTGACGTCAACGGCGACGCGAACCCGATCCCCGATCAGGAGGGCGGGCGGGGTGGATCGAGGGCGGCCTCGAACACAGCGAGCACATCGGCGCCGTAGAGCCCGATGCCCTCGCGTCCGAACTGGAGGATCGACATCAGAACCGAGATGATGATCACCACCATGCCGCTGCC
>Ga0209591_10006249_pt1 | contig 13234 bp, 4 predicted proteins | sample MAT01_FD_187207 | JGI IMG/M metagenome (GOLD analysis project Ga0209591, IMG submission 187207) | Freshwater microbial communities from Lake Fryxell liftoff mats and glacier meltwater in Antarctica - MAT-01 (SPAdes) (version 2) | ecosystem: Environmental > Aquatic > Freshwater > Ice > Liftoff...
GAAAATAATTTTTGGCAAGTGAACTGATTTGAAATTTTTGATGAGAGTGCGATCGTCTCCCTCGCACTGCGGTATCATTCCGATCTAACCGAATTTGATATAGCAAGTCTAAATCTATTGTACAAATCTGTAGGGGCGGTGCCTGTGAGTGCCCGCCCTCGCGCCCCTGGCCCGCAACCACGGGGGGATTGCCCCTACAAGAATTACACAACTCATTTAGACGTGCTATAGCCTTTCTCAATTAAGTGAGGTACGCGGGCGAGCAATTCCAGATCAGATTGCCCTTCGCAGGCAGAGCTTGAAAGGCATCTGCGTTAATCTGTGTTAAGAAGCCTTAATCTGCGGTTTCCCTATCAATCAAAAATTTAGGCAATAAGTCTACCGATGACCTGACAATTCCCAACCGTACCGCACTTTTGCTGATCAAGGCTATATAGCGGTTCTCACGCTCCATGAGGTACGCCATATTCTGTGAATGTCAAGATTTTCGAGCTTTGGTATGTACCTCATCTACCTGATCAAGGCTATATTACAGATAAAATTAATGTTGATTTCTTTTCCTTGCTCTCTACTATAATCAAGTAAATTCAGGATCTTCCCGATCAACGTTTTCATAATTAATTTATGATGAATTTCAATTTTTTATATAATATTGTATCACAGTACACAAGAACCCGAAATATAGCGGTTCTCAAAAAAGTGAGGTATGCCCTATGCCCTATGCCCTATGCCCTATGCCCTATGCCCTATGCCCTATGCCCTATGCCCTATGCCGGATAGTACCTCATCTTTCTGAGAAAGGCTATATATGAGCCTCAGTCAGAAACGCTTCAGGCCCAGCCGCGGGTTTTTAGTCACATTGGGATTACTCTCGGTCATCGCATTGGCCGGAAAGCCCACGAGTAAGTGGGTTAAAGCCAAATATGATGCCTACAAAGCTAGCACCACGACACTGACAGCATCAGAAACTGAGTATCATCGGTTGCTGGCAATTATTATTAAGGCTCAACAGCCCAGTCAAACGCTAAACAAATCTGTCCCAGCGGAGTTCCCGATTCCTGAAAAAATTTTCCAGGCGGCAATCTCACCTGATTTATTGGGGAGGAGCAGCCAATATGAACCCAATACCCGCAATGGGAAACTTGCCTGCGCTTGGATGGTTAATATGGCCGTGCAAAAAGCATTGAACTATCGGATCGGTGAAAATCCCCTCTATGTGCCATCGGTTGTTGCAGCTTTGGATGGTGGAGTAGGGCGTCGCATAGAGCAGAGTCAGACTAAGCGTGGGGACTTCGCGATTTCTAACGGCACTGACTACGAAAAAGGACTTTGGCACATCGGCATCTGTGCGAATGATGGGTGTAGGCTGATTCTGTCAAATTCTCCATTTACCAGTCGATTTGAATGGCTATCTGATCCCAACTTCGAGGGGGCTTTCGAGCAATATCCTGGTAAGACGACATTCTACCGAGTCGGTGTTCCCATAGTCCCAGCAGGTTGACAATGACATCGGAGTAATGCCCCTTCAAATCTCGCTGTACTCCTGAGCGGTGAAAAATTTAACAAATAGTTTGTTACCATTCTCTGTAGATCTAGCCTAGAAAGATACTAATTGCCGAAGCTGCTGGCAGTTAGTTTGAGAGTAGTGGGGCAATAAAAGCCAGGATGCGACAGCTAGTGCAAGGGCGATCGCACAGAACGGGTGCATTTGAAAGGCGAGTGGGCTGACTGTCACTGTCAAGTTCCAGCAGTTCGCCAGAGTATAAAACAATAACCATTAACAGCGAAAGTTAAATATGCTTAACATTTCTGGTATTACAATTCAAGCGCAAATCTATGAAAGTGCCAACTCCCTAGTCTATCGAGGACTTCGGGAGGAGGACAGTCAGCCCCTCATTCTCAAAATTCTCAAAGAAAATTATCCCACCCCCCAAGAACTTGCCCGCTATCGCACGGAGTATCAAATTACTAAATCCCTAAATCTGCCAGGGATTGTGAAAGTTTATGACTTGCAGAAATATCAAAATACTCTCGTCATGTTGCTGGAGGACTTTGGCGGTGAAGCCTTAAAAATCTGGAGTCAGCAACACCCATTTACCCTGTCAGAATTTCTCCCTATTGCCATCAAGGTAACAGAAATCTTAGGACAAATTCACGTTGCTAACATCATTCACAAAGATATTAACCCATCTAATATCGTGTTTAATCGCAGCACGGGAGAATTAAAAATCATTGATTTTGGCATTTCCACGCAACTGACACGCGAAAATACCACACTCAAAAATCCCAACATTCTTGAAGGTACACTCGCCTATATCTCACCGGAACAAACTGGGAGAATGAATCGCCCTCTTGACTATCGCACCGATTTTTATTCCTTGGGTATCACCTTTTATGAATTGTTGACAAATCAATTGCCATTTACCACAAACGATGCCTTAGAATTAGTCCATTGTCATATTGCCAAACAACCATTAACTCCCTCTCAACTTAATCCAGAAATTCCTCAAATAATTTCATATATAGTAATGAAACTGATGGCAAAAACTGCTGAGGATCGATACCAAAGTGCCTGGGGATTACAAGCTGATTTACAAATCTGTCTAACTCAGTTAAACTCCAACGGCAATATTTTAGAATTTCCCCTGGCAGTTCAAGATATCTCTGACAAGTTCCAAATCCCTCAAAAACTTTATGGTAGAGAATTAGAAATAGAGACGTTACTTAGTGCTTTTGAACGGGTACAATCCCAAAGTGAAATGATCCTTGTTGCGGGGTATTCTGGGATTGGAAAATCAGCATTAATCCAAGAAATTTATCAACCAATCACCGAGAAACGTGGTTATTTTATCTCTGGAAAATTCGATCAATATCAGCGCAATATTCCCTATAGTGCTTTAGTGCTTGCTTTTCAACAATTGGTTAAACAACTATTAGCTGAACCAGAAGAAAAATTGCAACAATGGAAAACCAAACTCTTAAATGCGTTAGGAATAAATGGTCAAATTATTATTGATATTATTCCCGAAGTTAAATTAATTATCGGTGTCCAACCAGAAGTATTAGAAGTAGGAGGAAATGAATCACAAAATCGGTTTAAATTAGTATTTCAAAATTTCATCAAAGTCTTTACTAATCCCGAACATCCTCTCGCCTTATTTTTAGATGATTTACAGTGGGCAGATAGGGCTTCTTTAGAATTAATCAAAATCTTAATGACTGGTGATGTCACAGGATTATTCTTAATGGGTGCTTATCGCGATAACGAAGTATCAGCAGTTCATCCTCTCATGTTAACTTTAGGGGAAATGACTAAAGCAGGAGTAGTAATTTCTAATATTACCTTGTCACCCTTAAATTTAGCTACTATTACTAAAATTTTGACATACACCCTCAAATGTACTGTGGAAAAAGCACGACCATTAGCAGAATTAGTGCAGCGAAAAACAGGCGGTAATCCGTTTTTTATGAATGAATTTCTCAAGTCACTTTATACTGAGAACCTTTTATATTTTGAGCATTCACAATCGACAATAGAGGGAAGATGGCAGTGGAGTTTAGAAGAAATAGAAGCAAGAGGATTTACTGATAATGTATTGGAATTAATGACAGATAAGATTAAGAAGTTACCGATAAATACGCAAAATTCGTTAAAAGTAGCTGCCAGCATTGGTAATAAATTTGACCTTAAAACCTTGGCTTTATATTGGGAAAAACCGGAGAGAACTATCGCTAATAATTTATATGAAGCTGTCAATTTTGGTTTGATTATACCACTAATTAATAAGGATGATTTAGAATTATTCTTAATTGAGCAAGAATCTCAAGGTCAGGAAAGCAACCTTAGTGATAAATCTGACAAATTATTAATTGAATATAAATTCATTCACGACCGCGTTCAACAAGCCGCCTATGCGTTGATTGATGATCGCGAAAGAAAATTCATTCATTTACAGATCGGCAAGTTGTTACAAAAGTATTATAATAATGAAGAAAAACTATTTGATTTAGTTGAACATCTCAATTTAGCCCAAGAATTAATTACAAACGAGCCGGAAAAAATTGAATTAGCTACATTGAATTTAATCGCGGCACGCCAAGCGAAAGAATCAACCGCTTATGCTGCGGCTCAAGAATATTTAATCACAGGAATTAATTTATTAAGTGGAGATTTTTGGCAAGATTATTATGAACTAGCAATTAACCTTCATAAAGATCGAGCCGAAATTGAGTATTTAAACGGTAATTTTGAATTAGCTGAGACATTGATTAATCAGACAATTGGACGTTGTCAAACCAATTTGGAAAAAGCCGAACTCTATAACATCTTGATTATCATGTTAACCATGATGTCAAAATTTGAAGAAGCTGTTGCTACTGGCAGAAAAGCACTGGCTTTATTTGATATTTATCTTGCCGATACGGATCTAAAAAATGCCCTGCAATTAGAATTAGCTAAAGTGAAAACTCTTTGGGTAAACCGCGATATTGCATCCTTTTTAGAGCAGCCAAAAATGACTGATTTGGAAATGAAAGCGGCTCTCATCTTATTAGTCAGTGTCGATCCCCCTGCTTATTTCATCAATGCCGATCTCTATGGAATTATTGCGGCTAAAATGGCTGAAATTGCTATCAAATATGGAGTGATATCAGCTTCTGCTAAAGGTTATACCAGCTATGGCATAATTTTAAGTTCTGTTTTGGAAGAATACGAAGCAGGTTATCAATTTGCTTGTTTAGGTGTTAATATTGCCCGGCGATTTAATGATTCTTCCATGAAAGCGAAATCCTGTAACAATTTAGGAAATCACGTGCAACATTGGGTTAAACCGATGAAAGAAGCAGAAAGCATTAATAATGAAGGTTATCAAGCAGGTTTAGAGTCAGGAGAACTGCAATTTTCTGGCTATATAGCTCTGCATCAAGTTGTCAACTTCTTTGTTTCTGGAAGAGTTTTTTCAGAGATACTATTAACTTTAAATGATTATTTGAATTTTACTGACAAAATCAAAAATTTGATGGCATATCATAGCATTATAGCCTGTCAGCTACCGATTTATAATTTGAGTGGACTCACGAAAAACCAATTCGATTTTTCTAACGATCTTTTGACTGAAGATGAGTATATAAAAGATTGTAGGAAAAATTCAAACTTTTTCGCGCTTTGTAATTATTTGACTTATAAAGCACAAGTTCTCTATTTATATGGCAGTTATCCTGAAGCATTGAATTGTGTTTTAGAAGCGCAAACAATGCTTGGTTCCACTCAAGGTATGATTACTCTAGCCGTTAATAATTTTTACACTTCCTTAATTTTAATTGCTCTTTGCCCAACGGTAGCAGAATCAGAAAAAATTGAGTATTTGCAACAAATTGAAACCAATCAAAAACAAATGAAAATTTGGGCGGATAATTGCCCAGAGAATTTTTTACATAAATATTTGTTAGTAGCAGCGGAAATAGCCAGAGACGCTGGCAATATTGTAGAGGCGATGGATTTATACGATCGCGCCATTAAAAATGCTCGACGCAATGATTATATTCAAGAAGCAGCCTTAGCTAATGAATTAGCACTAAAATTTTATCTTTCCTTGGATAAACCCAAATTTGCCCAACTTTATTTAAACGAAGCGATTTATTGTTACACCCTTTGGGGTGCGTTAGCTAAAGTGAAGGATTTAGAAGGGCAATACCCGGATTTATTAATAGTAAACAAAACCAAAATTAAAGACACTAAAACTAATGTATCCATGACAAATACGGGTTCTAATGAAAATTTAGATATCGCGACAGTTATCAAAGCAACCAGCGCTATTTCTGGGGAAATTGTCCTAGACAAATTACTGTCGAGTTTGATGAAAATTCTCATTGAGAATGCGGGAGCACAAACAGGCTATTTGATTTTAAACAGTCAAGAAAATGATGGAAAGACAACTACTCTAAAAATTGAAGCTCAAGGCACAATTGATAATGATCAGGTGACAGTATTGCAGTCAATTCCTGTCACCAAATCTCAGTTAATTTCCGAATCAATTGTTAATTATGTTGCCCGAACTAACGAAAGTGTCGTATTAAATGATGCTACGAAAGAAGGGAATTTTACGAATGATCCTTATGTGCAAAAGCATCAATCTAAGTCTATTCTTTGCGTACCTTTAATTAATCAAGGTAAGCTCATTAGTATTGTTTACTTAGAAAACAATCTCACAGTAGGGGCATTTACTCCTAAAAGGTTGGAAGTTTTAAAACTATTATCTTCACAAGCGGCAATTTCTTTAGAAAATGCCAAGTTATATACGCAATTAGAAGACTACAATCTTACCTTAGAGCAAAAAGTAGAAGAACGCACAATTAAACTAGCTGATGCCAATCAAGAAATTACCATTCTTAACGAGCGATTGAAAGCAGAAAATGTGCGGATGTCTGCGGAGTTGGATGTGACTCGCAAACTGCAACAGATGATTTTACCCAAGGAAGAAGAAATCAGCGAAATAGAAGGGTTAGAAATAGCTGGGTTTATGGAACCTGCTGATGAAGTAGGTGGCGATTATTACGATATACTGCAACAAGCAGGCAAAGTTAAAATTTGCATTGGTGATGTTACGGGACACGGATTAGAATCGGGAATGTTGATGATTATGGCTCAAACGGCGGTGCGAACTCTACTCGAAAGTAATGAAACCAATCCGGTTAAATTTCTGGATATTCTCAATCACACGCTTTACAAAAATGTTTCGCGGATGAATTCTGATAAAAATATGACGCTAGCTTTGCTAGACTATTCCCAGGGAACTGTGACTATCAGCGGACAGCATGAGGAAGTTATTGTTGTGCGTGCTGATGGGGAAGTGGAGTTGATCGATACAATGGATTTAGGGTTTCCGATTGGACTAGAATTAGACATTGCTGATTTTATTTCTCAAACTCAGGTGCAGTTGCATCCGGGAGATGGAGTAGTGCTTTATACGGATGGAATTACGGAAGCTATCAACATGATGAAACAGGAATATGGGTTAGAGCGTTTGTGTGAAGTAGTGAGGGATTCTTGGCACAAGTCAGTCCGGGAAATCCGCCAAGCTGTGATTGAGGACGTGCGGCGACATATTGGTGAGCAAAAGGTTTATGATGATATTACTTTGGTGGTACTTAAACAAAAATAACCTCGTAGTTTTCTCAACCCCATCTAAATATGCTTAACATTTCTGGTATTACAATTCAAGCGCAAATCTATGAAAGTGCCAACTCCCTAGTCTATCGAGGACTTCGGGATGAAGACAGTCAACCCATCATTCTCAAAATTCTCAAAGAAAATTATCCTACCCCCCAAGAGCTCGCTCGTTATCGCACGGAGTATCAAATTACTAAATCCCTAAATCTGCCAGGGATTGTGAAAGTTTATGACTTACAGAAATATCAAAATACTCTCGTCATGTTGCTGGAGGACTTTGGCGGTGAATCCTTAAAACTCTGGAGTCAGCAATGCCGATTCACCCTCGTCGAGTTTCTTTCAATTGCTATCAAGGTAACAGAAACATTAGGACAAATTCACGCTGCCAACATCATTCACAAAGATATTAACCCATCCAATATCATTTTTAATCGTAGCACGGGAGAATTAAAAATCATCGATTTTAGCATTTCAACCCAACTGATCCGAGAAAATACCACACTCAAAAATCCCAACATTCTCGAAGGAACTCTCGCCTATATCTCACCGGAACAAACTGGGAGAATGAATCGCCCTCTCGACTATCGCACGGATTTTTATTCCTTGGGTATCACCTTTTATGAATTGTTGACAAATCAATTGCCATTTACCACAAACGATGCCTTAGAATTAGTCCATTGTCATATCGCTAAACAACCATTAACTCCCTCTCAACTTAATCCAGAAATCCCTCAAATAATTTCAGAAATAGTTATGAAATTAATTGCAAAAAATGCGGAAGAACGCTATCAAAGCGCTGTGGTAATCCAAGCAGATTTAGCCGAATGTTTAAGACAATTAGAGACACATAAAAATATATCAAACTTTACTCTTAGTCGTCAAGATATTTCCGATAAATTCCAGATTTCTCAGAAACTTTACGGCAGAGAATCCGAAATAGAGACTTTATTAACCGCCTTTGAGCGTGTCAGTTCATCTCAAAGCGAATTGATGTTAATTGCGGGATATTCAGGCATCGGTAAATCAGTTTTAGTGCAGGAACTCTACAAACCAATTACCGAAAAACGCGGTTATTTTATTTCTGGTAAATTTGACCAATTTCAGCGCAATATTCCCTATAGTGCCGTAGTAAGTGCTTTTCAAGAATTAATCAAGCAACTATTAACAGAAACAGAAAATCAACTCAATCAATGGCGAGATCAGCTATTAGCAGCAGTTGGGATAAATGGACAAGTAATAGTAGAGATTATCCCGGAAATAGAATTAATTATTGGCAAGCAACCAAGCCTATTAGAACTGGGACCGAATGAATCACAAAATCGCTTTAATTTAGTCTTGCAAAACTTTATAAAAGTCTTTACTAAACCCGCACATCCCTTAGCCTTATTTCTGGATGATTTACAGTGGGCTGATGGGGCATCATTAAAACTAATGCAATTGTTGATGAGTGCTAGTACCCCTGGACTATTTTTAATTGGTGCCTATCGGGATAACGAGGTTTCTGCCGTCCATCCGTTCATGCTAACTATTGACGAAATTGCTAAAATAGGAGCAACTATTAATCGGATTTCCCTATCTCCCTTGGATTTAGAAACTGCCACTAAACTAATTAGTGAGACGGTAAAAAGTGAAGGAGAAATGGTCAAAACCTTAGCCGAATTAGTTTTATTTAAAACTGGAGGCAATCCCTTTTTTATTAATGAGTTTTTGAAATCGCTTTATACAGAAAAGCTGTTAAAGTTTGACTTCAGTAACGTTCAATGGCAATGGAATTTAGAGAAAATTCAGGCACGCGGTTTTACGGATAATGTTGTTGAACTGATGGCGGAGAAGATTCAGAAATTGCCAGAAAGTACGCAAAATATATTAAAATTAGCGGCCTGTATCGGTAATCAATTTGATTTGAAAACTCTCGGATTAATTGAGGCAAAATCTTTAGCTGAAATCGTCAATAACTTACAAGTAGCCGTCGCTGAAAATTTAATATTTCCGGTGAGCAATAAAGAGGATATAGAATTAGAGATCGCTACCACCGAATTTCTGAGTTACTCTGTACCGAATACCTCATCTGAATCTATCGAATACAAATTTGCCCACGACAGGATTCAGCAAGCCGCCTATTCTCTTATTCCTGACCACCAAAAACCTACTACACATTATCAAATCGGACAACTACTGCTACAGCAAATTTCCCCCGAAACTAGAGAGGAAAACATTTTTAAACTGGTGAATCAATTAAACTATGGAACTTGTCTGATTACCGAACAAACAGAACGAAATGAATTAGCACAACTGAATCTGATTGCTTGTCACAAAGCCAGAGCCGCTACCGCCTATCAAGCAGCGTATGAATATGCGATAGTGGGCTTATCGCTATTAGGCGAAAAATCTTGGCAGCAAGATTATGAAATCACCCTAAAACTGCATGAATTAGCGGCTGAACTAGCCTTCTTGTGCAGTGACTTTGAACAGATGGAATATTTCATTGATATTGTCATCAAACAGGCACGCTCTGTACTAGAACAGGTCAAGGTTTATCAAATTAAAATTCAATCTCATGCCTCCCAGAATAAATTATTAGAAGCTATTGGGATTGGTCAACAAATTCTACAACAGTTTGGGATAACTTTTCCCGCATCACCGACACCAACAGATGCTCAACAAGCAATCCAAGAAATTCGCGAACTGATTGGTGACAGAAAAATTGAAGATTTAGTTAACCTACCCGTAATGACGGATGGGGAAAAACTAGCTATTGTTCAGATTACGAATAGCATTATACCATCTGCTTTTAATGCTGGCTCTCCCTTATTCTTATTACTGAGTTGTTTGACGGTAAAACTATCGATTCAATATGGAAACACATTGAACTCAGCCCATAGCTATGCTAACTATGGCATCATTCTGTGTAATTTCTCGCAGGATGTAACTACGGCAACACAGTTTGGTCAATTAGCACTAAATGTTCTCTATAAACTCAATGCCATAAATGTAAAAGCGGCCGTATTAACTGTACTAGGGCTGTTTATTAGACACCGAAAATGTCATATCAGAGAAACACTACCGCTCTTACAAGAGGCTTATACCACTGGCCTAGAAATAGGACATTTTGAATACAGTGGATATAGTACCTACGGTTTTTTGCTCGCTTCTTTTTGGTGTGGACAGCCTCTAGCAAACTTAGAACAGGATATTCGCAACTATGCCAATCAGTTAGTAAAATTAAATCAACTGACAACCGCCAATTACTGTCGGATTTATTGGCAATCTGTTTTAAGTTTGCTAGGTGTTACGGAGCATCCAACTATTTTCTCTGGGGAAGCTATCCAAGAGACAGATATTTTACCTCAGTTATTATCAAAAAATGACTTGCTTGGGGTGTATTTCTTTTATTTATATAAGTTGATGCTTTGCTTTTTATTTGGGGAAATTGACCAAGCTCAAAATTATGCTCTTGAAGGCAGACGCTATTTAATGGGAGGTGCAGGATTAATCAGTGAAGTCGTATTTTATTTCTATGATTCTCTGATTATTTTGGCTCAATTCAATCCACCAACAGAGGAAACATCGGCAGCCTTAAATTCTGTTAGGCAAAACCAAACCAAATTACAAAAACATTGGGCGGATTATGCCCCGATGAATTACCAGCATAAGGTTGATTTGGTAGAGGCAGAAAAATGTCGAGTTTTAGGACAGAAACTGGAAGCGATGGACTTGTACGATCGAGCTATTAAAGGAGCCAAAGAAAATGAATATATCAATGAAGCAGCCCTCGCTTATGAATTAGCTGCAAAGTTTTATCTATCCCAAGGTAAAGACCTTACTGCTAAAGCTTATATGCAAGAAGCTCGCTATCACTATCAAATTTGGGGCGCTACTGCTAAAGTCAAAGACTTAGAAAAACGATATTCTCAATTATTAACTACAACTCAAGGAACAACTAAAGAGATCCAAGTTACCGCAACAGTCACAAGCACTGGTTCTGCTTCCAATTTAGATATCGCTACAGTGCTGAAAGCAACCAGCACGATTTCTGGGGAAATTGTGCTGGATAAATTACTGTCTAGTTTGATGAAAATTCTCATTGAGAATGCTGGAGCACAAACAGGCTACTTGATTTTAAGCAGTCAGGGAAATGATGGAAAGACAACTACTTTACAAATTGAAGCTCAAGGAACAATTGATAGCGAACTGGTGACAGTGTTGCAATCAATTTCTGTTACCAACACTCAATTTATTTCCGAAGCAATTGTCAATTATGTTGCTCGTACTCAAGAAAGTGTCGTCCTAAATGATGCTACTAAAGAAGGTAAGTTTACCAACGATCCTTATGTTAAGCGGCATCAGCCTAAGTCAATTCTATGCGTACCGCTAATTAATCAAGGAAAACTTATTAGTATTGTTTACTTAGAAAATAATCTGACAGTAGGAGCATTTACTCCTGACAGGTTAGAAGTCTTAAAACTATTGTCCTCGCAGGCGGCAATTTCTATAGAAAATGCTAACCTATATACGCAGTTAGAAGAGTCTAACCGTACCCTGGAACAAAAAGTAGAAGAACGTACTATCGAACTAGCTGATGCCAATCAAGAAATTACCATTCTTAACCAGCGATTGAAAGCAGAAAATGTGCGGATGTCTGCGGAGTTAGATGTGATTCGTAAACTGCAACAGATGATTTTACCCAAAGAAGAAGAAATCACAGAAATAGAAGGGTTAGAAATAGCTGGGTTTATGGAACCGGCGGATGAAGTAGGGGGCGATTATTACGACGTATTGCAACAAGCAGGTAAAGTTAAAATTGCTATTGGTGATGTTACGGGACATGGATTAGAAGCGGGAATGTTGATGATTATGGCTCAAACGGCGGTGCGAACTCTACTCGAAAGTAATGAAACCAATCCGGTTAAATTTCTGGATATTCTCAATCACACGCTTTACAAAAATGTTTCGCGGATGAATTCTGATAAAAATATGACGCTAGCTTTGCTAGACTATTCCCAGGGAACTGTGACTATCAGCGGACAGCATGAGGAAGTTATTGTTGTGCGTGCTGATGGGGAATTGGAGTTGATCGATACAATGGATTTAGGGTTACCGATCGCACTAGACTCTGACATTGCTGATTTTATTTCTCAAACTCAGGTGCAGTTGCATCCGGGAGATGGAGTAGTGCTTTATACGGATGGAATTACGGAAGCTTTCAACATGATGAAACAGCAATATGGGTTAGAGCGTTTGTGTGAAGTTGTCAGGGATTCTTGGCACAAGTCAGTCCGGGAAATCCGCCAAGCTGTGATTGAGGACGTGCGGCGACATATTGGTGAGCAAAAGGTTTATGATGATATTACTTTGGTGGTACTTAAACAAACATAAGCTCGACTTTTTAAAGCGCGAAAATAAGCGGCGCGGCTGTTTGCTGATTGCTGGCGCTTTAATCCGGGCGATCGCGTTGCTAAAATCTATTGGGAACGTTACCAGCATTGGTAATTAGTTAATCCTTTGGTCTAATTTGATATTTACATCTGGATCAATATTTTGACTGTCTATGAGCTAATATGGATCAAACAATCAATTAGCAAAGACCAATAGCCAAAGACCAATAGCCAAAGACCAATAGCTCATAACTAATAGACATCTTTAGAAGAATGACTATAACTCAATACGGTTCACTTAACACTATTTATACCCCGGAGATCCCCCTAAATCCCCCTTAAGAAGGGGGACTTTGAGGGCATTCTTGTCCCCCCATTTTTAAGGGGGGTTAGGGGGGATCTGTCTTAAGTGAACCGTATTGGACTATAACTGCACCAGTCCAGAAAAAAACAGCCCAGGGCATCCGATTCCGGGTTGACGAGGTAGAGATAACGCGGAAGCGTTTACCCGTGCGCTTTGCTGGCTCAATGCTTAAGCAACAACTTGAAAGCAAATTGTTAGTGTTAGTCACAGTAGCAATTTTAAATTGATCAAATCCTGCCATACTCATCCTTTAGCCGAAGCTGTTGGTCATGCCTTCAATGACCATCGCCCCTTATTATTAATTAACACCTGATATAATCTGGATGA
>Ga0209591_10006253_pt1 | contig 13228 bp, 15 predicted proteins | sample MAT01_FD_187207 | JGI IMG/M metagenome (GOLD analysis project Ga0209591, IMG submission 187207) | Freshwater microbial communities from Lake Fryxell liftoff mats and glacier meltwater in Antarctica - MAT-01 (SPAdes) (version 2) | ecosystem: Environmental > Aquatic > Freshwater > Ice > Liftoff...
GCGGCGACGACAAAGAATCCACATCGACCGCAGCGGAGAGCACGGTTGCCGACACCACCGGTGACACGGCTGCGCCGGAAACCACGGTCGGTGCAACCACTGACACCGTTGCACCTAACGACACCACCGCAGGCGAAACGGATTACATGTGGACGCCGAACGCCGGTGTGCTCGCCGGTGCTGAGGGCAAAGTCAACATCGTTGCCTGGCCCGGCTACATCGAAGACGGCTCGACCGCCCCGGAGTCCGACTGGGTCACCCCGTTCGAGTCGATCACCAGCTGCGAAGTCAACGTGAAGCTTGGCGCCACCAGTGATGAGATGGTGCAGTTGATGCAAAGCGGCGAGTACGACGGCGTCTCCGCTTCCGGCGACGCCACCAACCGCTTGATGGCTGGTGGCGAAGTCGTTGCGATCGATCTCGCCGAGTTCACCAGCTACGCCGACATCTTCGAGGGCCTCAAGAACAAGGTCTGGAACTCGCTGAACGGCGAGCCGATGGGTATGCCGCACGGTCGCGGCGCCAACGTGTTGGTGTACAACACCGAGGCCTTCCCTGACGGCCTCGACAGTTGGAGCGCAATGTGGGATGGCGGCACTGTCGCCGACGGTGTGGTGTCGGTGTACGACAGCGCCATTTACATCGCCGATGCTGCGTTGTGGCTGATGGCCACTCAGCCAGACCTGGAAATCACCAACCCGTACTCGTTGGATCAGACGCAGTTCGACGCCGCGATCGCCCTGCTCGAGGGGCAAAAGGCGCTCGCAGGTCAGTACTGGAGCGACTACACGGTGCAGGCCGGCTCGCTGGTCGATGGCACCGTGCTTGCCGGCACCTCGTGGCAAGTTGTTGCCAACTTCGCAGCGGGCGAGGGCGCGAAGATCGACACCACCAAGCCCAAGGAAGGCGCCACTGGTTGGTCCGATACCTGGATGCTGTCGTCGCAGGCGAAGAATCCCAACTGCATGAAGCTGTGGATGGACTGGATTTCTTCGCCGTTGGCCAACGCACAGGCAACCGAATACTTCGGCGAGGCACCCAGCAACGCGAAGAGTTGTGCGCTCACCGCCGACCCTGACCACTGCACCAAGTTCCACGCAGAGAACGAGGAGTACTGGGAGGACGTGTGGTACTGGACCACCGCCACCGAGGAGTGCATCGATGGTCGTACTGACGCCACGTGCGTGCCGTACACCGAATGGGTGAATGCGTGGAGCTCGCTCCGGGCCTAAACCCTCCGAACGTCGCTGGGGAGGCCTTCGGGCCTCCCCAGCCTGTTCGCGCACTCAACCGCCTGTTCCGTCGTCGACGCAGGCTGGCCCTGGCGAGCGTGCTGTCGCCGCCGGTTTTCTGGATGTTGTTCGTGTACCTCGGCTCGTTGTTGTTGCTGGTGGTCTCGGCGTTCTTCGCGCTCGACGCCGATTCTCAGAAACCAACAACGACCTTCACCACCGACAACATCACCGACGCGCTCACGGACTCCTCAGCGATACGCCTGTTCGCGCAGACGGTGTTGATTGCCACGATCGTCACTGTCAGTTGCGTCCTGATTTCCTTGCCGACGGCGTTCTTCATCGCCAAGATCGCGCCGCGATGGGTGCGCCGCGGACTGATGGTGTCGATTCTGCTGCCGTTGTGGGCCGGGTACATGGTCAAGACCTACGCCTGGCGGGCGATGGTGTCGCCTGCGGGTGGCAACCAGTTCGCCGCAGCAGGTCGCGGCGGGGGCGGGTTTCTGCAGAGCGTGCTGGGCTGGACGCCTGGCTTCAGCAAGACGTCGGTGGTCATCGCGCTGGTGTATCTCTGGCTGCCGTACATGGTGCTGCCGATCTATGCCGGCCTCGAACGATTGCCGTCATCGCTACTCGATGCTGCCGGCGACCTTGGCGCCAAGCCGATGCGCACATTCAGTTCTGTCATCGTGCCGCTGCTGCTGCCATCCATCGCCGCCGGCTCGATCTTCACCTTTTCGTTGTCGCTGGGCGACTACATCCTTCCTCGACTCGTGGTCGACGGGAAAGAACGCGTCATGTTCGGCGAGCTGATCAACAGCACGCTGGGCGCGCCAAACCAACCGTTGGCTGCCGCCTACACCGTGTGGCCGTTGGTCATGATCATCCTGTACCTCTTCGCGATGAAGCGCGCCGGCGCCTTCGACAACCTGTAGCCATGCGGACGTCTCTCTTCTCTCGTGTGGTGTTGGGCCTGGTCACCTTGGGCACGTTGCTGTTTCTGTACACGCCGTTATGGGTAGTCGCGCGGCTGTCGTTCACGAAAGCCAAGTCAGTGTCGTGGCCCGCGCAGGGCTGGACCCTCGAATGGTGGCGAGAGGCCTGGCGGACCGATGGGCCACGAGACGCCCTGGTGAACTCGCTGCAGGTTGCCTTGGCAGCCACGGCGATCGCGCTCGTCCTCGGCACACTCGCGGCGTTCTCGATGCAGCGCTTCACGTTCTTCGGGCGTAGCTCCATCTCGTTTCTCTGGGTGCTGCCGATCGCCCTCCCCGGCATCGTCACCGGCATTGCGTTGCAGAACACGTTCAGCAGAACGATCGATCTGTGGCTGTTCGAGTTTCGGGTTGGCTTCGGCTTTCACTCGCTCGTGATCGCGCACGCGACGTTCTGTGTGGTGGTGGCGTACAACAACGTCGTCGCCCGTCTTCGCCGCTCCTCGCCCAACCTGCTGGAAGCCTCGGCCGATCTGGGGGCTCATGGCACCCAGACCTTCCGCTACATCACCTTTCCCCTGGTGCGTTCGGCGCTGGTGGCCGGCGGAATCCTGGCGTTCGCACTCAGCTTCGACGAGATCGTTGTCACGACGTTCACGTCGGGTTCGGGGTTTCTGACGTTGCCGCAATGGATCTACGCCAACTTCGCTCGTCCGAAGTCGCCGGCGGTGGTCAACGTCGTTGCCACCTTCGTGATGGTCGTGTCCATCCCGGTCGCGTGGCTGGCGCAACGGCTCGGTGAGGGCGGCAGCGACAACTGAGCATCGTTCGTCTGTCCCGCGACACCACAGACCGGGGTTCCGTCTGTCCCGCGACACAGAACGCGGGCTGAGCGTCGCGTCGGGACACGGATAGCGTGACAGCGTCATGTTGTGGATCTATTTCGTACTCATCGTTGTCGTCCTGGTTTTTGGCTTCGGCGTCGTTCTGCTCGATCGTCGTCGTTCTGCTGCCCCGGCAGCGCCGGTGTCCCCGGCCCTCGCGCGCAAGTCGGCGTCGGTCGCGAAACCTGCGCTGGCCGAGCCCGCCGCGGAAGCGGTCCTGGATGACACGGTTCGCGAGGACGACACGGTTCGCGAGGACGGCACGGTTCGCGAGGGCGACACGGTTCGCGAGGACGACACGGTTCGTGAGGACGACACGGTTCGCGAAGCGCTGCAAGAGTTCGAGCGGCCCAACTTCCGGTCGCGAATGTCGAAAGCCCGGTCTGCGTTCACGGGTGCACTACTGGGCATCACCGGGCGCACGGGCATCACCGACGAGACATGGGACGAGCTGGAGGAAGCGCTGCTGCGCGCCGACGTCGGCGTTCGCGTCACCGACGAGCTGTTGGGCGGCCTGCGATCCCGCGTCAAGGCCAAGGAGATCACCGACCCCGGCCAACTGCTGATGGCGCTGCAGGCCGAGATGACGTCGCGCCTCGAAGGTGCCGACCGCTCGCTGCACCTCGAGCCGGGCGATGCCGACAGCCCCAACGTGTGGCTCTTCGTCGGTGTCAACGGAGTGGGCAAGACCACCACCATCGGCAAGGTCTCGGCGTTGCAGCAACAGGCGGGCGTCAGCGTGCTGATGGCCGCGGGCGACACGTTCCGTGCTGCCGCCGCCGAGCAGCTCACCACCTGGGCCGAACGCAGTGGCGCAGAGATCGTGCGCGGCAACGAAGGTGGCGACCCCAGTGCCGTGATTTTCGACGCGATCGAGCGAGCGAGCGCACGTGGCATCCAGCTGGTGCTTGCTGACACCGCCGGCCGACTGCACACGAAAACCAACCTGATGGACGAGCTCCGCAAGGTGCGTCGTGTTGCTGCCAAAGGTAAGGGCCGCGTCACCGAGGTGCTGCTGGTCATCGATGCCACCACCGGCCAGAACGGCCTCACCCAGGCTCGCGAGTTCGGCGATGCAACCGACGTCACGGGCGTGGTGCTGACCAAGCTGGACGGCTCTGCGAAGGGTGGCATCGTGTTCGCGATCGAGACCGAGTTGGGGTTGCCGGTGAAGTTGGTAGGCCTTGGTGAGACCATCGGTGACCTGGTGCCGTTCGAGCCGAGCGAGTTCGTGGAGGCACTCGTCAGTCTCGACTGAAATTCTTGGGAACCGAAGCGATGGCTCGCACCGTCGAATGAAGTGAATGACGTGCACCACACCGGTGCCGGCCCTCCATTCGTACCAAGAAGGAACCATCACCATGCTTCGCTCACGCCGCTTTGCCTTCGCCGCCGCCGCCCTCCTCATCGGCCTATCGGCGTGTGGCGATTCCAGCTCGAAGACCGTTGCCGGTAGCTCGCCGGTAGTCATCCAACTCGGCGGGTTGCCGTCTAGCGGAGGCGGTGCCGAGGCCGCGTCGGCCGACAAGATGATGGCGTACATGCAGGACATCACCTTCGTCTTCGACGGCGATGCTTCGACGGTTGGCGCCGCCGGTTCGGCGTGGACCCTTCCCGGTGGTGGCTCGCCTGATGCCGCTCGCATTGCCAAGCTGGCTGAGCTGCTCGGTGTAGAGGGTGAATTGCGGGAGTTGCCCGCAGATCAGGGCGGTGGCTGGATGATCGGCTCAGCCGACTACACAACCGCAACGTTGTCCGTGAGCGCCGATGGCATGCTGAGCTGGTGGTTCAACCCTGCTCCGTCCACCGTGGTCGGTGCGGTCGAGTGTGTCTACATCGACCCTGCCGTCGATGTCGTGGCGCCCGAAACCGGCCTGCCAGCCACAACGGAAGTCGATCCTGTCGCTCCTGCGGACGTTGCGACGAGCACGATCGGCGGCGACACGGCTGTCGCTCCGCCCGATGGCGGCTGCGCTGCGCCGCTGCCGCCCGCAAATGTTCCCGATGAGGCCGCTGCGGAGGCGAAGGCCAAGCAGCTGTTCGCCGACATGGGTTACGACAACAGCAGCTACGAGTTCGAGGTCTACGCAGACGAGTGGGGCGCCAACGTCACGGCCTACCTGCTGCTGGACGGAATGCGCAGCCCGATCTCGCTCTCCGTCGGCTTCGGTGCCGAGGGCACGGTGACCTACGCTTCGGGTTCGCTGGCCACACCGGTGCCAGCCGGGGAGTACCCGCTGGTTGGCGTCGAGGGCGGCATCGTGCGCCTGAACGATGAGACCGGTCAGTGGGGCGGCTACTGGGGCGGGCCGATGGCGTGGGCTCGCACGGAAGGCACCGGTTCCACCTATGTCACCGCCGATGCCGCCGATTCCGCCGGTTCAGAGGTCGTTGGCGCTCCGAGTGATTCGCCAGCCGTGACCGAGACCGCCACCGAGACGAACGTTACGGATCAGACCGACGCTGCCGCCGAGCCCGGCCAGGTGGGCGAGCCGATCGCCATCGACCAGCCGGTGTGCGACCCTGGTACCAACTGTGAAGTCGAGATGCCGGTGCCAGAACCCGTCACCGTCCAATTGACCGGCGTGAAGATGGGCCTGACCATGATCTGGGCAGCTGACAACACCATCTGGCTACTGCCGGCCTACGAGTTCAGCGCCGATGATGGCGGCCAATACTCCGTCATCGCCGTCGACGACAGCTTCATCCAACTGCCGGCCCCGTATCCCGCCGAGCCCATGCCAATCGAGACGGTCGTGCCCGCCGAATCCGTGGCACCCGGCGACACGGATGTGGTTCCCACCACGGCTGACGTCAGCCAGAACGTTGCCGAGGAGGTCGGCAAGTCGATCGTCGGCCTGCCGATCGAGGAGGCCACCACGACCGCCGCGACTGCCGGGTTCACCGTACGAGTCACCACGCTCGACGGGGTCATCCAGGTCGCAACGGCCGACCTACGCACCGATCGGGTGAACGTGTCGGTGGCGAACGGCGTGGTGACGGGCATCGACAGCATCGGCTGACGCATCGGGGTCGTCGTCATTCAGGGCAGATAGCGTTTCGACTCGCATGTTCGATTCCCTGTCCTCCCGCCTCGAAGGCATCGTCAAGCGGTTGCGCGGCAAAGGCCGCCTCACCGAGGCCGATGTCGACGAGATGCTGAAAGAGATCCGCACTGCGCTGCTGGAGGCCGACGTCAATGTCGGCGTCGTGCGCAACGTGGTCGCCCGAATCCGCGAACAGGCGGTGGGCAGCCGCGTCAGCGAGGCGCTGGATCCCAGCCAGCAGGTCATCAAGATCGTCAACGCCGAGCTCACCGCGATGCTCGGCGGCGAAACGCTGAAAATTTCCTACGCCTCGCGCCCGCCCACCGTCATCCTCATGGCGGGTCTGCAAGGCTCGGGGAAGACCACCAACTCGGCCAAGCTGGCCCGGTGGTTCAAGAGCCAGGGCCGCCAGCCCTTGCTGGTCGGTGCCGACCTTCAGCGCCCCGCCGCCGTCGAGCAGCTGCGCACACTCGGCCGCCAGATCGACGTGCCGGTGTTCAGCGAACCGGGCGACCCTGTCTCCACCGCTCGTCGTGGCCTCGAGGAAGCGCGTCGCCTCGGGCGCGACGTGCTCATCGTCGATACCGCGGGGCGTTTGTCCATCGACACCGAGTTGATGGAGGAGGTCCGCCAGATCTCGCAGGCCGTGCAGCCCGACTACACGTTCCTGGTGATCGACGCGATGACCGGCCAGGACGCAGTCGGCGTGGCCGAGGCGTTCCACGCCACGCTGGCCATCGACGGCGTCATCATGTCGAAGATGGACGGCGACGCTCGTGGCGGTGCTGCGCTCAGCGTCAAGGAAGTCATCGGCCGGCCGATCGCGTTCGCCAGTACCGGCGAGAAGCTCAGCGAATTCGAGCAGTTCCACCCCGACCGCATGGCCGGGCGCATCTTGGGCATGGGCGACATGCTGACCCTCATCGAGCAGGCCGAGCAGGCCTTCGAGAAGGACCAGGCAGAGGCCGCAGCCACCAAGCTGATGGAAGGCGAGTTCACGCTCGACGACTTCCTGGAGCAGATGCAGGCGCTGAAGAAGATGGGACCGTTGGGCAACCTGATGGGCATGATGCCCGGAGTGCCCAAGGAGCTGAAGGGCGCCGAGATCGGCGACGACCAGCTCAAGCCCATCGAGGCCATCATCCGCAGTATGACCCCGCTGGAGCGTCGAAAGCCTGAGCTGATCAACGGTAGCCGCCGCACGCGCATTGCAACGGGCAGCGGTACCAGCGTCGGCGACGTCAACCGCCTGGTGAAGCAGTTCGGCGAGATGCAGAAGATGATGAAGCGGATGGGCGCAATGAGCGGAGGCCGACCCGGCAAGAAGGGCAAGAAGGGCAAGCCCGGCCGTGGTTTCCCCGGCATGCCCGGTGGCATCGGCGCAATGCCCGGTATGCCCGGTATGCCCGGTAGCGGCATGCCTGGGTTGCCCCCCGGAATGGGTGGGGCGCCGGGTGGCTTCCCCAACTTCAATTGATAGCCTTACGCAGTTCGTATTTCGACGTCGTCAACGTTTTCGTTGTCGTAAATGTTAGGGAGCACTGAAGTCGCATGGCAGTAAAGCTGCGTCTCACTCGGGTCGGCAAGACCAAGCAACCGCAGTACCGCATCGTGGCGGCTGACAGCCGTTCGCCTCGCGACGGCCGGTTCATCCAGATCGTTGGCACCTACAACCCCCGCACCGAGCCCTCGTCGCTCACCGTTGACAACGCCAAGGCCGTCAAGTGGCTGATGGACGGCGCACAGCCGACCGAGCGAGTCAAGAAGTTGCTCGAGATCTCGGGCGCATGGGCCGAGTTCGGCACCGCTCGCGCGGCGAAGTAACACCACATCATGTCTGACGTTGTGACTGACTTGGTGATTGACGACCAGCCCGTGCTTGCGCCCACCGCCACCGCCGTGCTCACGCATGTCGTGCGTTCCATCGTCGACGACCCGTCGTTGGTCATCGTCGAGGGTGCCGAGAGCCGTGGCCGGGTTCGCCTCGAAGTTCGCGTGGGCCCTGGCGACCTCGGTCGCGTGATCGGCCGGCGTGGCCGCACTGCGCAGAGCATCCGCACCGTGGTGCGCGCTGCCGCCACCCGCGACGACGTCGAAGTCGACGTCGATTTCGCTGACTGAGTCACCGGCTCGGCTGGCAGCAATGCCGACGAACAATCCGCCTGCGGGCGAGCTCGTCGAAGTCGGTCACATTGGCCGCGCCCATGGAGTGCGTGGCGACCTCTACGTCGACCTGTTGACCGACCGCACCGAACGGCTCGCCGTCGGCGCCCGCGTGCAGGCCCGCGACAAGTGGCTGACCGTCGAGATGGCCCGGCCCGCCGGCACCCGCTGGCTGGTGCACTTCGCTGGCCTGGCCGACCGCACCGCTGCCGAAGCGTTCGTCAACTCCACACTGCTGGCGGAACCGCTGACGGCGCTCAGCGACGATGGGCTGTACGTCAGCGACCTCATCGGCTGCGAGGTGGTGGGAACGGATGGACAGTCATACGGGCACTGTGTGGCCGTGGTGGCCAACCCTGCGCACGACCTCTTGGAACTCGAGTCTGGCGCGCTGGTCCCGATCGTGTTCATTGTCGAGACGGTTCCCGGCGTCGTCACAATCGAGCCGCCCGAGGGCCTCTTCGACCTGCTCGACTAGCGCAGCCGCTCCACCTCGACGACGGCGGCCATCGGGATGGGGCCGTACACGTGGGGGAACGGCTCGGGTGCCTCGCCGAGCTGTTCGATCACCAATGGCACGTCGAGCAGGGCCTCGTCGATGTGCAACAGGAGCAGCGCGTCGACATCGGCGTAGAAGCGGTCGACGGTCACAGGCCACTGAGCGGCCGTACTGCAGTGAATGAAGCCTTCGTCGGCCAGTTCTACGCCGCGGCTGGAGCCGGTGTGTTCGCCGGCGGCCAGTGACTGCGCCCAGCGATCGGGGTCGGTGAGGTGGAAGATCATCACCCGTACAATGCCAGGTCGATGCGCATCGACGTCTTCACCATCTTCCCCGGTCTCGTCGATGGCTTCTGCGCGGAGGGTCTGCTCGGCAAGTCGCGGGGGTCCGGATTGGTGGATCTCCGCATGCACGATCCGCGTGATCACACCGCTGATGTTCATCGAACGGTCGACGATTCACCGTTCGGTGGTGGCGCTGGAATGGTGATGAAGGCGGCGCCGCTCTTCGACGCGGTGGAGGCATCGGACCCGCCGCGACCACTCCTGCTGCTGGGCCCCGGTGGTCGGTCGTTCGATCAGTCGGTGGCGCACGAGTTGGCGATGCTCCCCGGTTTCTCGCTGATCTGTGGCCGCTACGAAGGCATCGACCATCGCGTGCGCGAGCACCTGGTCGACGGTGAGCTGAGTATCGGCGATGTTGTGCTCAATGGTGGTGAGGTCGCTGCGTGTCTCGTGATCGAGGCTGTCGTGCGCCTGCTGCCCGGCGCGATGGGCAACGCCAGCAGCACCGTCAACGAAAGTTTCGGTGCCTCGGGCCTGCTGGAGGAGCCGCATTACACCCGGCCGGCGGAGTTCCGTGGTTGGCAAGTTCCCGACGTGTTGCGCGGCGGTGACCACGCCCGAATTGCCCGCTGGCGACACGCCCAGGCTCTGCATCGAACCATTCGCGATCGTCCTGACCTGATCGAGGCTCGCGGGGGTCTCAGTGAAACCGACCTGCGCTTGTTGGAAGAGTTCCCATCTGTCACCTATCCTTGAGCGTTCCTTTGACGACCGCTGTAAGAGAGTTCGCGCCATGAAGTCCACAGATTTTGTTGACAGCCAGTCCCTTCGTTCCGACATCCCGCATTTCGGGCCTGGCGACGAAGTCAAGGTGCACGTCAAGGTGGTCGAGGGCAACAAGGAACGCGTGCAGGTGTTCCAGGGCAACATCATTCGCCGTCAGGGCGGTGGCGTGCACGAGACCTACACGGTTCGCAAGCTCAGCTACGGCGTAGGGGTCGAGCGCACCTTCCCGGTACACACCCCCACCGTGGTCAAGTTGGAAGTACTGAAGCGCGGCGATGTTCGCCGGGCCAAGCTCTACTACGTGCGCGATCGCATTGGTAAGCGGGCCAAGATCAAGGAAAAGCGCGACGCCTGATCGGCGTTGGCTATTGGTGTGAGCAGCACCCACATTGAGTTCTGACGATCTCGAAAACTTCGAGGCCGAGCGAGAGCTCCAACTCGCTCAGGAATACCAGGACGTCGCGGCCATGTTCCGTTACGCCGTGGAGACCGAGCGCCGTTTCTACCTGGCCAACGAAGTCAACGTCACCGTCACCGGCGACCCTTCGCGACCGGTGATCGAAGTGGAGTTGGCTGACGCATGGGTATGGGACATGTACCGCAAGACCCGGTTCATTCCGAAGGCCCGCGTGCTCACGTTCAAGGACGTGAACGTGGAGGAACTCCCGCCGGTCGAGATCTGACCGGCAATGTGCCAGCCGTTCGTCAGCCCTCGTTGGCGGCGAAGGCTCGTGGTCGGTTCGGCGAGAACGAGGCGGCGCGTTGGTACCTGCGCCATGGATACGAGGTGTTGGCTCGCAACTGGCGGTGCGCTGCCGGCGAGGTCGACCTGATCCTGCGTAGTGGCGACCTCGTGGTCTTCTGCGAAGTGAAGGCGCGTGCCAGCAACGAGTTCGGCGGCCCTGAGGGTGCGGTCAACTGGGCGAAGCAGCGGCGCCTGCGTCGGCTGGCAGCGATGTGGCTGGCGGACGTGCGACCGGCGAGCGCCATCACTGTGCGCTTTGACGTGGCAGCCGTGGTCGGCGCGCACGTCGCCGTCATCGAGGGGGCGTTCTAGGAGGGTCGTGCTTCGTTGGTGCCACGTTGTCGGTGGCCGGCAGAAACCTGCCCGTAGGTGGCCGAGAAATCGGCTTCGGTGTCAGCCGAGGAACGCCCAGACCAGTAACGCAAGGCAGGCCAGTGCGGCCAATCCGACGAATAGGTAATCGGACTTGCGCGGCACGTGCTTGCGGTGCGGGTTGAGGCCCATGCCCTCAGTATCGTCGCCCCACATGGAAACAGTGCAAGTCGCCCGCGCCGATGGCATCGTCACGATCACGCTCGATCGGCCTGCGAAGAAGAACGCGATGAACGGGGTGATGTGGGACGAACTACTCAGTACCTTCCGCGAGATCGCTGGTTCTGCTGATGATCGGGCAGTCGTCATCACCGGCGCGGCCGGCGAGTTCTGCAGTGGGGCCGACCTTACCGGCGGCGGCGCTCAGCGGCATCAGCTGGCCGCAATGCGCCACGTCGGCGACGTCGCGCTCGCCCTCCACAGATTGCCGCAGCCCACCATCGCCAAGGTCCGCGGCGTCGCCGTAGGTGCTGGGTGCAACCTCGCATTGGGCTGCGACCTGGTGGTGGCAGGCGAGACCGCTCGCTTTTCGGAGATCTTCGCCAAGCGTGGCCTCAGCGTCGACTTCGGTGGCTCCTGGGTGCTACCGCGTCGCGTTGGGCTCCACCGGGCCAAGGAGTTGGCCTTCTTCGCCGACATCATCGATGCTGCGGAGGCGGAGCGGATCGGCTTGGTCAATCGGGTGCTCCCCGACGCCGACTTGGACGCATTCGTACAGGGCTGGGCGGTCCGCCTGGCCGGCGGTCCTCCGATCGCGTTGGCACTGACCAAGCGGTTGTTGAACAATTCGATGCAGGTCACGATGGAAGAAACGCTGGACGACGAGGGCATGGCGCAGACCGTCAACTTCGGAACCAATGACACCCCCGAAGCGATCATGGCCTTCATGGAAAAGCGCGCGCCGCGCTTCCAGGGTCGCTGACACCTTCCCACGCCGACTGTTCACTAGCGTTGCAGGCACGATGCGACGTGAGCGGTGGGTGTGCCTGGGCCTCTTGGCCGTGATCAGTTGGACCGGGCACGCCTCGGCGGCTCCGCCCGTGGAACCTGCGGATCCGGCAGCTCCCGTCGACACGGTGGCTCCCTCCACCACGTTGGCGCCCGGTGAGTTGCCGCCGGCGCTCGGCCCGCTGGTGGTCGTGCCGACAGGCTGTGCGGTTCCCGCGCCGGCCACCGCCGTGTTCGTGGCACAGCTTGCCGATACCGACGTGCCACCGACGACGGCCCGCTTTCGGGTGGAGGGTGTGCTGGCCGGCAGTCTTGAAGGCTTCGTCAGTGGCCGCCTGGTCGATGTGAACTACGGCGACGAGACGCGCTTCCTCGCGATTGGCTCGCGCTACATCATTGGTGTCGCGGTGAGCGCGTCGACGGGTGTGTTGGTCAGCACCGTGCGCGAGGCCACCCCGCTGTTCGGTGGCGATGCCGTCATTGGCGCCAACGACAGCGATGTCGCTTGCCCGCGAGTGGAGGACCCTGTGCGCACGCTGGATGCCAATGGCGGGCCGGTGGATACCGGGGTGCTGACCCCACTGAAGGGTCAGGCCGGCTCGTTGCTGTCGGCGGTGCTGCGGCCGTTTGCGGTGGCGTTTGCAATTCTGCTGCTGCTGGTGCTGGTGAAGCACACGCTCTTCGCCGTCGGGCGTTCACTCCGTGACGTCTCGTTTGCTCAGCCGGCACCCAAGAAGATTCGACCTCGGCAGCATCAGCCGGCTTCATCCGCCGTCGACCAGCCGAAGCCGTAGCTCGTCGCGCAGCGCCGACCAGTTGGGGATGTCGATCTGCTCGGCGGCACCTGACGGACGGCACATCACCAGCATTCCCGCAACGACGGGTTCGCCCAGTAGTTCGTCCAGCGCCAGTCCGTAGGCCGCCAGCTGAATGCCGTAGCGGGCGAGCCGTTGTGCGCGCTCTGGGCCGTCGGCGATCTGATCGGTCTTGTAGTCGACCACCACCAACCCTCGCTCGGGGAGGCGAACCAGGAGGTCGATGTAGCCCTCCACCACCGTGCCCGAGATCTGGGTGGCGACAAAGAGCTCTCGCCAATGCTGGCCTTGCTGGCCCTGCGCCACGATGGGTGCCTGCAGCGCCGAGCGCGCCAATCGGTCGATGGTGCGCTCGAGGCCGATGACACCTTCGGCGGCGGCTTGGGCAGCGGCTAGGGCAGGGATGTTCGCGCCTGTACGCAGGTCTGCAAACTGCAGCACTGCGTGCACGGCGCGCCCCACTGCGGTGCCGTAGCGCCCGCGCTGCCAGGGCGGCAGATCTAGATCGACCGGGTCCT
>Ga0209591_10006254_pt1 | contig 13226 bp, 8 predicted proteins | sample MAT01_FD_187207 | JGI IMG/M metagenome (GOLD analysis project Ga0209591, IMG submission 187207) | Freshwater microbial communities from Lake Fryxell liftoff mats and glacier meltwater in Antarctica - MAT-01 (SPAdes) (version 2) | ecosystem: Environmental > Aquatic > Freshwater > Ice > Liftoff...
TCCACCAGATTCAATCGTCCGAAATACTACATCGGCAATCGGTTGATCATTGGGTAGAGATTCGGTCGGCATCAAGGTTGGAACTAACGGATGGCGACTACCGCTGGCAGTCGTGTTTTGCACAATCTGGGAGCCATCTTCGCTGACGTGATAGACCCAGCTTTGCTCTGCCCCCGCCACGATCGCACGATAGCCCGGAATCGCAATCATGGTACACATTTGCTCTGGTTCAAAAATTCCCATGCAGCCGTCCCAGGTTCTCGGCTGAGCTTCAGTGATGATTAAGCTAGCGGCAGGCACTTTTTCCCGTTGCACAATGGTTTGGATGAGTCGTTCTCTAACCTGCGGAGGCAGAGTAGTATCATCCATCGATTCCAGCTTAACTACCTGAGCGGTCATATCGGTGTGGTAAAACCAACTGCGCTGACCGTTGCTGACCTCAAGCCGCCACCCTTCTACCGTTGCCATGGCGCAACGCTCATTGTAAGCCGCTAATCCCAAACAGCTATCAGACCAGGTTTCGCGGCTAAATCCAACCATTTCTAAGCGATCGCGTTGAACATTGAGCCGCTCTGCCAGATCTCGCCGCACCTGCCGAATGACAGCGCGAGATGGACGAGGTAGAGCAACGTCTGACGCAGGCTGGGTGACTTGCGTTCTGGGCACGGATGAGAGAGCCATGGCGGCAGGTTGAACTGTGCCGAGCATGACTATTCCCAGTAGTGCCAATAACCAAGCTTGTCGAGGCGAGTTGGCTGTTTTTTTTGGTAAGTTGGGCAACGTGTAGTGAACCATAATCTGAGGCTGGGTGTAAGAATAAAAATCTACTCTCTAAACTTACTGCCGCTGCTCGATTTGACTTGTGCCGTTGCAAAATCAGATACGCTATTAAGGCTTTCAGCTCATCAAGCCTGAGTCAATTACCGCTATTGTCGCGATATTGACTACAGGGATTTTATCAGGCACTCTAGCTTCCCTCTCATGCTCAAATCTCCAGATGGTAAATTTTTCAAGCCTTGTATCATCCACTTTTGTCAGTCAACCAGGGGTTTCTGGTTTAACTCTTTTCGGGTAAATTCCTCATGGTAAGAACGCTCAGTGTTGACATCCCAAAGATCATGATGTTCTCCCAGAATATTTCTAGCCGCCAATAGCGCCGTTAGCATAGAGTGATCTTGGTTGTTATACCGATGCATGCCATTTCGCCCAACTGTTTGGAGATTATCAAAAGTTTTAATGTAATCTTGAAGGACTTGCACATGTTTGCGGTACTCGCCATCATAGACTGGATAAGCTTTTCGCTGGCGAATGACAACTCCATCTTCGATAATGGCTTGTTTGTTCACCAAACCCAGTCCAACTAATTCACAGCTTGCTAATTCAATCAACTCTAGGTCAGATTGTTCCCAAAGGGCATCTCCTTCACTACAGAAGTATTCCATTCCCAAACAGGTTTTACTCGCGTCTGGCACCATCGCTGGACTCCAGTTCTTAAAGTTCTGAATTCGTCCTACTTTGAACTCTGGGCTGTGAATATAAATCCAGTTATCAGGAAATAGATTTTCCCGGTCTACAATCAACGCCACAATGAGAAAATCTCGATACTTCAGCTTGCGAGCAGATTCTAGAATCTCGGGAGGGGGAGAGGGGTCAAGTCGATGCACTAAGGTAGTCACAGGCATCGTTGAGATAAAGTGTTCGGCCGTGATTGTGGAGCGCTGGTTGCCTTGTTGAACCGTAATACTCTTGATCTGAGTGCCCTCGCGTTGAATTTGCACTACTGAGGTATTTAGAAATACTGGCGATCCTTTTTCCTCTACAAGTTCCTGACAGCGTTCCCACATCATACCCGGCCCTAAAATCGGGTAATCAAATTCTTTAATTAAACTCTTGGCATTTTGACTGCCAAACAAAGCATTGAGCACCGCTCGTTTGAGAGACATTCCCTGAATCCGCTGTGCTGCCCAGTCGGCCTGGATCTTCTTGCAAGGAATACCCCATACCTTTTCGGTATAGGTTTTGAAAAAGGTTTTGTAGAGACGCTCACCAAAGCAATCGATCGCCCAATCTTCAAAGTTGTCTGGCTGTGGACTAGGAATCAATTTCGCTTTCAGTTTTACTTTGAGATAACTCAACAAAATGCTGCAACTTTCCAGGATACCAAGATTCGATAAAGTATTGAATAGAGAGAGAGGATAGTCAAAAAATTTGCCCTGGTAATAGATACGCGACAGGCGAGGTACTTTGATAAACTCATCTGCCAAGACCTCTTGCCAGAATTGCTGGACAGCTTCTACCTTTGTATAGAAACGGTGCCCCCCAATATCAAATCGGTAGCCTCTATATGTTTCAGTGCGAGATATACCTCCTACAATATCAGATTGCTCCAAGACAACAGATTTGACGTCATGTTTGACTAGTTCGTAAGCAGCAGTTAAACCTGCTGGACCTGCACCGATAATAGCAACAGGGTAATGTTCCACTGATTTAAACTCCCAATTGAATCTAATTTATGTTTTTAGGAAAACTAAACTTAGCCACGTTTTGCTTATGCAATAGATGATAACGAATACTGCCAATTCCGAAAGCCAGCCCACTGTAGGCAAAGTAAAGCCAGTGCCAGGGAATCGTCTGTAGCGCAAACCAAAGTCCCCGTTTGCCGGAAAAGAAGCAATACACTGATCGATTGAGAATGCCGAGTAGTAAGCCGATTATGAGGCCGACCGCAAGTGCATTCACCCACCAAACACTTGCAGCAAGAGCGACGAATAATGCGTAGATTAAGCCTACGCTGACGCGACTGGAGGTTTGTAGGTTCAGGTCATTGAGGAGATGGCGATCGCGCCAAATCAGCTCAGTCCAGGGTAAAGCACGTTGAAAAAAATCAGTCTTGATGATAGAAAACGCATCCCACCGCTTTAGATGCTTAACCTGTAAGGTTTTGCAAAGTCGAATTTGATAGCCTGCCCGTTTGATACGGTAGCCTAACTCGATGTCTTCCACACAGGGTTTGCGATATCGCTCATCAAAGCCCTGTAATTTCTGGAAAATATCGCGTCGAATGACACCGCAGGCACCCCAAAAGGTAGACGCTTCTTCGCAGGCAGTTTGATGAGTGTAATGATGGAAGAGGTTGCGATATTGGGAAAGAAAGTTAGACGCACCGGGGGAATCATCATAGGAACCAATCGCGGCTGCCAGGTTAGGGTCTCCTTGAAAGAGTGAAATAATCTGAGCGATCGCATCAGGTTCAACCTCAACATCGGCATCTACAAAAAAAAGCAGGTCTCCTGTAGCCGCCGCAGAGCCTATATTTCTGGCTTTTGCCGGACCGATAGGGTCGGGCAGCCGAATGACCATCGCTCCAAACTGCTGAGCAACTTGCCAAGAATTATCTGTATCTCCATTGGCAACAACAATTACCTCATTCGGTACAGTCTCAATTCTAGCGATCGATGCCATGCAACGATGGAAACTCTCTCCTCCATTATAAACAGGGATAATAATTGAGACAGTGAACTCGTCAAGAAACATCTCGGAATCCTCAGTTGTTCCAACAAGTGTAAATTTGCCATAACCTCTCAGGAATATGAACGGCTAAATACGCAGATGCTGATTAACTCAAAATTACTTTGACTAGAGCAACAGCCGTTACTGCAAGTTTATGAAGTCTTCATAAACTTGCTTAATTCTATAAGAAAGCAATAAATTTCCTGATTTTAGACAATTGTCTTACCAAAGTTGTGTTTATATATTTTGAGGGAAAATGAGAGCCACTTAGTAAGGTATTGGTTTTTGTACTTAAGTCTTTGTACATGGTTATGGTGAAGATAAATGGATCTTTCCAGTATTTTGACGCCGATATACTATTTCAACTATATCTGCTCAGCTCTTTGATTTGCCGTTTTAAATTGGTCGTACTACACATATCTTCATGTAAAAAAATCTCATCCTATGCAGGTAGCGCTATGTTTCGTTCTATTTCTTAAAATCATTCAACCATGAAACGATCAAAATTAAGAATTTCCAACCCATTACGAATACCATCTTTAAATAACATTTCTCGGTCAAGATTGATATTTTTATTTATCTTAACCATCACTTCTCTATATTTTTTACTTTTCATCTATCTAGACACACTTCGCTTCCCTTTGACCTGGGATGAACCTCGTTTTTGGAGAGTTAGCCTATCGTTTAGCCAAAGTTTAATTCCTACACTAGATCAACTCAAGGACTATGGTGAATTAAATACTCCTCTGCCATTTATAATATTTGGAATTCTTGAAAATCTATTTCATGGAGGCATTTTTGCCGGACGAGCTTTAAATTTGATACTTTCTTTTTTGATAATTTGCTTGATTGGCTTATCTAGATCGAAAAAGGAGCAGATTGAATCTGCAAGGATAAAGACAGTTCTTGATAACAGAAAACATAATGAAGCTCAGAATAAGGAAAAGATAGTGCCGATGTTATCGGTCATTGGCCTGATCTCATTTCCTTACTATCTTTGGCTTAGCAGTCATCTATATACAGATATCATCGCTACGTTCTTTGTACTGATAGGATTTTGGTTTTATGTCCGAAACCAACAGATCCTCAGCGGTTTCGCATTTATTTTGGCGATCGCCTCACGGCAGTTTATGCTGGCATTTCCCGCCGCAATTGTTGCTTTTGAGGTAATTTCAGCGCTACAGAGCGGTTCCAAAATCGGTGCTCGCCAATTTGTGCCGTTGCTTGCAACTTCCTCATTTTTTGCCTGGCTCTTGTTATTCAAAGGACTGGCTCCTTCCAGCGCCCTTACTAGCGAAAATCTTGTTGTTCCTCTAGTGCAACAACAATTGTTTGCTATTGATCCTCGCGGCAGCCTCTATTTTCTATCGGCAGTCGGTCTATACTTCGTTATTCCAGAATGGCTATTGTTTAGCCGAAAAGTTATTCTACGAAGTTTGTTGACTAAAAAAGTCGGATTACTAGCTTTTTGCCTGTTGGTTCTATTTATCATTTTTCCTCCCATAGAAGCTCATGGAATTCTATTTAAAGTTACTCAGGCAATCTCTATCTATCCCTTGAAGATAGTTTTTCTCTATACATTGGCTGTTTTGCCACTCATTCGTTTTTCACATCTTAATCTGGCTTTTTGGGTACTTCTGGCTAATACTACTATCATGCTAAAAGCATATCCTTGGGAAAAGTACCTTTTGCCATTACTGGTCGTGTTTTGGTATCTCAAAGCAAATGGCTTGTTGGATAATATTAGACTGCCTTCCGTGTCTCAACGTATTTTGAATAATCAAGGCTCCGAATCGTCAGATGTCTGAAAATTCGTATCTATTAAATTCTCCTTTGGTTTCTGTCATCATCCCAACGTATAATGCTGAATCTTTGATCGAAAGGACTTTGAATTCTGTTCTCTCTCAGACTTATGTCAATATAGACGTGGTCGTAATTGATGATGGATCGAGCGATCGCACCCCTGAAATCGTACGAGCGATCGCCCAAAAAGATTCTCGCATTCGCCTGTTGCAGCAGCCCAATGCTGGGGTGGCCGCTGCGCGCAATCTCGGCATCCAACATGCACAAGGCAAATTTATCGCGCCAATTGATGCCGATGATCTTTGGTATCCCGATGCAATGGCTAAATTGGTTGCTCAGTTTCAGGAGATTCGGCCTGATGTGGGCGTCGTCTATGCCTGGTCAATCGATATTGACGAGCAGGATCAGCCCACCGGAGGCTTCCATGCGGCCACCATCGCCGGCAATGTTTATAAGACTCTGATCTGCCACAACTTTTTGGGCAATGCCAGTGCCACCCTCATTCGGAAAGCTTGTCTTGATGCCATTGGTGGTTACGATACCCAACTCAAAGCCCAAAAGGCGCAGGGCTGTGAAGATTGGGATTTGTATCTGCGGCTAGCTGAACACTATAAATTTGGCGTTGTGCCAGAGTTTTTGATTGGCTATCGCAAGGTTGCTAACAGTATGTCTAGGGATTTTAGCCAGATGGCGCGATCGCAGCACCTCATGCTGCACGCCATCCAGCACAACCATCCAGAACTCCCCCATTACCTTTATCGGCTGTCGCGCAGCAGTTTTTATTTATATCTGGCTCAACAAAGTGATGTTCTTGGCCATCCCAGTGAGACTTTGGCGTGGTTGAGGCAAGCCGTTAACGCTGATCCCATCACATCCTTGAGTCGTTTGGGACTGTATCTGCTGCTGGTTAAAAACCTGGCAAAACTTACTCAGAAATCCCAGCTATTTCCCAATCTAGCGGCAATATCTACGCCGCACCGCTCACCGCCGCAGAATTTGAGGGTAGTGGCTCCCCTGCCCATGCCTTTCCTTCCCACAACTCAGTCAGTTCATCCGCTAAAAATTCGACTCAAGGTGCTGCTTGGAACCGTTTTACATCAGTCGTTGTCGAAAATTTAAGCTCCATATTACCGATGCTATACCCAATTAAAGTTGTTGATGTTGAACTCAGTCAGCCCATTCCAACCTGGGATGGACTGGAACAGTATATGGGCGTGCAAGCACTCGTTCGCTGGCATGGCGTGCCCCTGGGCTATGTTAAAGCCCCCATTTCCCTAGGTCGCTGCACCGCTGCAACCCTGAGTAAGCTGATATTGGAACAGCACAGTTGGGCTATTATCAGCCAACTGCTGAAGAATGGCTTGGCCTCACCTCAACGCTCAGAGGATTTAAGGCTGGAGGATCTACTCGAACTCCCGCCTGTGGAGTATGACGGAGAATGGCCTTTGGTAACAGTAGCGGTATGTACGCGCGATCGCCCGGATGACATGAAGCTCTGCCTAGAAGCCTTGAGCCAATTAGACTACCCTCATCTCGACATCCTGGTAGTAGACAACGCGCCCCAAACCGAAGGAACCAAAGACCTGGTAGACACACACTACCCGCAAGTCCGCTATGTCCGAGAGCCTCGACTTGGCCTAGATTGGGCACGCAACCGCGCCATCCTCGAAGCAAAGGGCGAGATTGTTGCCTACACCGACGATGATGTCGCCGTAGATCCGGGATGGGTCAAAGGGCTCGCTCAAGTCTTTTCGGAAAACCCAGATGTGATGGCCGTCACAGGACTGGTTGTTCCCTACGAACTAGAAGCGGAGTCTCAAGTACTGTTTGAAGCCTACGGGGGATTTGGCCGGGGCTTTGAGCGCAAGTGGTATCGCAAATCTGGCGATAAGATGCCCTGGCAATGGTTTGGAGCTGGTCAATTTGGCACTGGAGCCAACATGGCCTATCGACGGTCTGTTTTTGAAACCATTGGCTTTTTTGACTTGGCTCTAGATGTTGGCACCATCACCAATGGCGGTGGTGATTTAGAGATGTTTGTTCGCATCCTTAAGGCTGGGCATACGCTTGTTTACGAGCCAAAAGCCATGATTCGCCATCGCCACCGCCAAGAATACGAAAAGCTCAGGAAGCAAATTTCGTATAACGGTGTTGGGTTATATGCCTACTTCAGTTGCTTAGCGATGGCCTACCCCGATGAACGACCCAGCCTTCTGTACATCCGGTTCTGGTGGCTCGGTTGGTGGCATGTACGGCGACTCGTGCTTTCGTTTATCTATCCCCAACGATTCCCACGAGATCTCATCACCGCTGAGTTCTGGGGGGTATTTCAGCACTTTGGCAAGTATCAGCAAGCCTGCCGTAATGCTCAGGCGATCGCCCTTGAATATCCGTCTGAGCCTGCGATCCCTCTTGCCCATATTTCCCAGAACAAGGCTCACGAATCAGTAAGTTTAAAACATGTAGCCATTCGATCGATCGATCTAAGCCAGCCTATACAAGCACTAACTGATATTTCAGATTACCGAAATGTTCGCCTGTTTGTGTCCTGGAAGCATCACTTGCTGGGGTCTATTGACATCTCTAACGCAGGTCAATACCTAAGCCAATCACGATTAATTGAAGCAATTGCTCCAAGCTTTGGCCTGAAGTTTTTTGAGGCGTCTCAAAGGCTAAGTGCTGACAGCGTATGGAACCGTATCAATCTCAATGTCACAGACCGCTGGGCCACTAACAATGTGCAAACGGAAGAACTAGAGACACTTCCAACCAATATTTCTGTCTCAGTCATTTTGGCAACCTTTGATCGGCCTGATGATCTGCGTAATTGCCTGTCATGTCTAACAGCTCAACAGTCGCCCCGTCCAGTAGAATTCATCGTTGTAGACAATAACCCAACATCAGGACTCACCGCTCCAATTGTTGCCGATTTCCCACAGGTCAAGCTAATTCAGGAAACACGAAAAGGTCTATCCTATGCCCGTAACGCTGGTATTATTGCCAGTCAAGGAGACATCATCGTAACAACAGATGATGATGTCACGATGCCCGTTGACTGGGTTGAAAATCTGGTACAACCCTTTAAGCGGAAAGAGGTGATGATCGTTACCGGAAATGTTCTTCCAGTCGAGCTAGAAACCTCCTCGCAAAACTTTTTTGAAATCTATGGAGGGCTTGGTCGTGGTTATAAGCGCCTTGAGGTCAATGGCGACTGGTTTGAAGCGAACCCATATCGCACAGTTCCAACCTGGGAACTAGGTGCAACAGCCAACGCTGCTTTCCGAGCCAGTATCTTTAAGAATCCAGACATTGGTTTGATTGATGAAGCTCTGGGTGTAGGAACGCCTACAGGGTGTAGCGAAGACACCTACATTTTCTACAAGGTTTTGAAGTTAAACTACACCATTGTTTATGAACCCAATGCATTCGTATGGCATCGGCATCGGGATAATCTAAAGGCGTTTCGGAAACAGATTTATAACTACAGCAAGGGTCATGTTGCCTATAATCTAACAACTCTATTAAACGATGGTGATTTTAGAGCCTTGGCCAGAATACTAGTGGGTTTACCCCTCATTCATCTTTCCCGTATTTACTATCGCCTACGCGGCTGGACAGATTATCCAATTTTCTTCGTTTTGCTGGAAGCCGCTGGTAACTTGGCTGGACCCTGGGCACTCTGGGTATCTCGACAACGGGTAAAACGTATTGGGCGAAGTAGCTTTCCTGATTCAGTACAGCATAATTTGAGTTATCCCGACACAGCAGCTACATTGTTGTTTAATACCAACGATCTAGAATCTGACTACAATACAAGTCTGGCAAAAATTGGAGAATCATCCTTGACATCTTCTATTATCAGTAACCAGGAGTAAAACCTTGATTAGTAAGTCAGTAAAGCCATTAAAAAATTTACGCTGGAATCTGCCCTATCTTTGGGATCTGCTGCGATCGCTTGTCGATCGCGATATGAAACTGATGTACAAGCGATCGGTTTTGGGAGTGGCCTGGACGTTGATTAGTCCCCTCCTCCAACTGCTAGTGTTTATCTTTGTATTCCAGGTCATTATTAAAATTGAGATTCCCCAGTATTCGTCCTATGTATTTACGGGGTTACTGGTTTGGAACTGGTTTCAAAACTGTCTATTTCAGGCCACGGGAGTAATTATCAGTAGTCGTCCGCTGATCCGGCAACCGGGCTTCCCCAACGCTATTTTGCCCGTTGTTGTGGTCACGACTGGACTGATCCATTTTGTCCTGGCTCTGCCAATTCTGGTCATTTTTCTGTTAATTGATGGGGTGAAACTAACTCCGCTCATTTTGCTACTGCCACTATTGCAATTAATTCAGTTCGCTGTAACTGTGACCTGCGCCTATTTCCTGGCGGCACTCAACGTCACCTTTCGCGATACCCAACATACATTAGGGGTTTTGCTGCAATTTCTCTTTTACCTCACGCCTGTATTTTACGAGCTTGACAGCATTCCCCAAAAGTATTGGTATATCTACGGTCTGAACCCGATGGTGCATATCGTTACCTGCTATCGGCAAATCTTAATGTGGGGTGCTCAACCGGATTGGCTAGCCTTGGCGATCGTTTCGGGAATTACCCTGGTGATGCTGCCGATCGGTTATCAAGTCTTCAAACGTCAGAGCCTGCGGTTTGTGGAGGAGATCTAAGATGAGCACTGCAATTCTGGTCGAAAATTTAGGCAAGAGCTTTAAGCGTTACCATACCGAGAAGCCGCTCACCTTCATGGAAGCGGCTTTGTCTGGATTACGACGGATTAAACCTGTCGATGATTTATGGGTACTACGAGGGGTTTCCTTTGAAGTTGCTGCCGGAGAAATGATGGGGGTGATTGGCCACAACGGAGCCGGAAAATCTACCCTGCTGCAACTTTTAGGAAAAGTAGCGCACCCCACTGAAGGCCGCATTAAGACGCGGGGGCGCGTTGGGGCGTTGTTAGATTTGGGCGCGGGGTTTCATGGCGATTTAACCGGACGTGAGAACGCATTTGTGACGGCGATCGTGGCTGGGTTGCCGCGTCGGGAGGTGGCACGGCGGTTTGATCGCATAGTCGAATTCGCTGAATTAGATGGGTTTATCGACAATCCCGTTCGCACTTATAGTACCGGGATGATGATGCGCCTTGCCTTTTCTGTAGCGGTTCATACTGATCCTCAAATTATGCTGGTTGATGAGTTTCTATCCGTGGGAGATCTGGCATTTCAAGCAAAGTGCCTCAACCGCATTAAAGAGATGAAGCAAGAGGGCTGTGCCATTGTACTGGTCTCTCATGATGTAGCTCAGGTAGAGCGTCTGTGCGATCGCGCCCTCTGGCTTAAGCGTGGCTCGGTTGTGGCCTATGGGGAACCGACAGTGGTGGCAGGGCAATACACGATGGAGATGCGGCTTAAAACTCAGGAACTTACCCCCGCACACCCGCCTCAGTTTACCCCGTTTGGCACTGAACTCAGGGTTAACGAAAACCGCTTTGGTTCCCTTGAGGCAGAGATTACCGATGTCCGTCTGCTCCCCCAGGCTCAGATAGGCTCTGGAAAACCTCTGCATGTCGAAATGGATTATCAGACTCATCAGCCAATTGACAGTGCTATTTTCAGTCTTACTATCAGCCAGGAAAATGGTGAACTATGTCTAGACGTGAATACTCTAGAAATGGGTATTCCCTGCATCCGCTTACAGGAAAAAGGTACGATTAGACTAGTCTTTGATCGCCTCGATCTCCAGAGGGGCAAGTACTTTGCAAACGTAGGGATATACAAGCAAAATTGGGATTATGCCTATGACTACCACTGGCATGTTTATCCATTCACTATCGATGCAGATATAACCTGTAGAGGGATTCTTCGACCACCGATGCGATGGGAAGTAGTGACATCTGACATCGCGCAGGAACTCGTTCTATGAGAATACAATACTTTACATAACCCAATGCAGAATAATTCCCACTCTATAGCTGAGCCAGTTGCTCAAAAACCCTATAGCCCTGATTTTTTTGAGTCTTTGCGGGAGGGTTCTCAACAGTCAGCGATCGTGATTGTACCCCTAGTGCTGAACTGGATTCAACCCAAGAGTATTGTAGATGTAGGCTGTGGGGATGGTACTTGGCTTGCTGTATTTCAAGCCCAGGGAGTGGAAGATATTTTAGGAATAGATGGTGACTATGTTCAACCCGATTTGCTGAAAATCCCTAGTGAACGCTTCATGGCTTGGGATTTGAGTCAGCCTATCGGGGTTAATCGCCGATTTGATCTAGCGATGTCCTTAGAGGTGGCCGAGCACTTACCAAAAGATAGTGCAGATGGTTTTGTTGCTTCACTAACACATTTAAGTGATGTGATTCTTTTTTCGGCGGCAATTCCCCATCAGGGCGGCACTAATCACATTAATGAGCAATGGCCCGACTACTGGATTGCTCGATTTCAGGCTCATGGTTACGTTGCTATTGATGCTCTGCGGGAACAGATTTGGCACCATCCTCAGGTCAAGTCCTGGTATGCCCAAAATATCATGCTGTTTGTCAAGGATGAGCTTCTTTCTGTCTATCCTAACCTAAAGGCGATCTCAGAAACCTATCCACCGCCTAGGGCGATCGTCCATCCCAAGATCTATCTATCGAGATGCTCAGACCTTGATGTCGAGGAGGAAGTCGATACCCCTTGCCTATCCCATAAGGTCAAAATTTTAGATGTCACCTTCACTCCTAATAATCTCCAGTGTGGTGATGCAGTCACCTTCTACCTCCACTATCACCTCACGTCAGCCCTTGCAGATGTTATCTTCTCCCTTAGTCTGAGTAACGAGTTGGGCAACATTTATCTAGATGTCAATCATCTTGTTACACCACTACCTCAGCAGCTAGGCGTTCTCCACACAGTCGAGTTACATATTGAGCGCTTGGATTTGGTAAAAGGCACATATTTTGTGAATCCAGGAGCTTTTTCCGCAGACTGGGAAGAAATCTATGACTTGCAGTGGCACTATTATCCATTGGTAATTCAGTCTTCTCCAACCTCGAAGGGGATCATGCATCCGCCTTTACGATGGTCATCTGACTCCATATCTCCCATCTCACCATCGCCATGAATCTTGCGTCGATAAAACAGTCTCTCAATCGTGGGCGTGCAGCAGTTCAAATATCTCAACTCACGATGAAAGCTGCATTCCTCTTCGTTTTAGGTTTGAGCCTAGTGGTTATCGGTGGCGTGATGGAACCAGCGCGTTCAGCCCAGCCTGCCCCCGTGGCAACGACTCTAACGATGTATGACAACGTCCTAGGAGTCAGTACTCGCTATATTGGGGGCTGCGAGGGAAATGTCAACTTCGACCCATCTGACCTGAGTGATCTCGGCATCAACACCTATCGCATCTACGGGGGAATGTCTCGTTGGGAACCTGAAGACGATGATGGAGTGTATGGCTCGCCTAGCATTGCTGAGATTAAAGCTAACCCCAACATGATTCCGTGGGATGCATGGGATGCTGTGATGACTCATCCTAAAACGGGTAGTGATTATGCCTTTTCGGGGATGCCAGACGAGTTGTGGCAGGGCAGTGCAGCAACAATATTTGAGACTCTGAAGCAGAAGCATATCCACCCTGTAGTGACCCTTCGCAACAGTGACCCTGGCTGGCAACCTGACTGGGCGCTGCAACTCAACCCGCCGCGCACAGAAGCCGACTGGAATGAGTGGTGGGAGCATGTATTTGCCACAGTCTATTGGCTGAATGTGCGCAATGATTACCAGGTAGATGATTGGGAAATCCATAACGAGCCGGATAATCGGCAACAGGGATGGGGGGGCAATCAAGCCGACTATTTTGAGCTAATGCGAGTGGGGGCAGATGCGATCGCCCATGTCTACCGCACCTACCTGCCCGATCGCCA
>Ga0209591_10006255_pt1 | contig 13225 bp, 12 predicted proteins | sample MAT01_FD_187207 | JGI IMG/M metagenome (GOLD analysis project Ga0209591, IMG submission 187207) | Freshwater microbial communities from Lake Fryxell liftoff mats and glacier meltwater in Antarctica - MAT-01 (SPAdes) (version 2) | ecosystem: Environmental > Aquatic > Freshwater > Ice > Liftoff...
ATAGCTCCAGCCCCCAAGCCGACAACTACGCCCCAGAGCAGGTTGAGTTGCCACGGCGCCGTCATGCGTGTGGTTAGGACAATCGCACAGGCCAGGGTCGCCAGAGCGGATGCCATCATCCAGCGAATGCCGATCTTTTCCATCACCGCGGCGGCAAATGGCCCCCACAGGCCAAAGAGCAGCAGGTTGATCGAGACGGCCAACGAAACAACCGCTCGATCCCAGCCAAATTCATTTTCGAGCGGCAGAATCAAGATGCCAGGGACAGAACGAACGCCCGCAGCGGCCAGCATCGTCAAAAATGCGACGGCCACCACAAACCACGCATAGTGAATGCGGCCACGTGTCAACTTGGCAACCATATATAGATTCCTTCAAGGTAAGGTCGTCATCCACGGAGTGAGCAACTTATGAAACAATGGAGGTACTATACTGGAAAAGAGGGTGGGCGTCAAAGGGGGAAGGAAAATAGTAATCGTAATGAGTGCCCATGGCTAGAGCGTAGAGATGGGTCACTGATTACGATCTAGCGACCCGACACTTTGGCGCGGGCGGGTTGAAACCCGCGGCTGAAACCAGGAAAGTCGCCGTTCACGCCTAGAAGGCAACCGGCTCACGTCGAAGCCGCAGCGACTCGTTTTTAGTGCCCTCAGGCACTTCCTGGACTTGTCAGCAGGCCATTTCAATGGCCCAGCCCAAAGTGTCGGGTCACTGATTACGATTCGATTTATTATTTATTGGGTGGTTGAACAGATCAGCAGTGCAACATCGTCGATGAAAAAATCGGTTACCAACGCTTCATTGGTTTTGGCTACAAATTGTAATTGGATCGACTGACCGACAAACTCACTTATGTCTAACGCGCTCTGCTGCCAATCGTTAGAAGCATGCTCACTGCCCAAGACGAGTAACACAGTTTGGATTTTACCGGGGCCATTAAGCACCTGCACCGTTAACTGATCGCTTGTATCATTCCCATCTTCGCTGTTCACTTTCCACCAAAAATCCAAGGTCGCGGATTGCCCGCCAGATGGTAATACCACTTTAGTACTGAGTAGATCCGTCGCCTGATTGGCGCCAGCCAGATAGGCAGACTTCACTCCGCTATGGGCTTGGATGTTGCTCAGCATAGCATACTGGCCCTTAGTTTTCATTGTCCATCCGGTGCCACTTTCTAGGCCGCTGTCCGCAACCAAGTTTGTGCAATCATCTGATTGCGCGGCTACCGGTCCGGAAAATCCCATCCCCAAAAAACAGGCAATTGCCAGGAACAAACGGGTTTGCCAGCGATAAAGCAAACGTTTGGATTGATTTGTGTTCCAATATTGGTGTCCCATCATTGCTCCTTTCGGCAGCGTAATCTTTGTAGGCAAATGATGCGGGGAAAAAATTTATCAAGTAAGCCTTTCGCACGTCATATTCATTTTATACAAATTGTCCAGTAGTGTCTGTACTTTTTATAGATGAACAAATGATATGCTAGCTACGGTTTGTGTACGGATGTTTAGAGTAGTGTAAATCGCATAAGAGCTTGTCATACACACAGTTATCGTGTATATTATGGATTAGATTTTTTTATCCATTTTTCATCCATATTCACTCGTATAAAATAGTGTATAAACCATCAAATAACACATATGACACAAATTTATTACATAAATCTATGTTTATTTTCACAGATCTATAACTTATTATTCACAAATTCAAAACAATATACACAGATAAACACAAACAGCGCATAAAAAGAACACTAATTTCCCACAAAAACATACACTACAAAATACACAACATACATTTTATAATACACATCTGTTTATATTTGTTGTATCTTGGCGTGGCGGCATTGGATCTACAGGATAGATATCATGGTTGATCCACAGCAATCTACACAACCCAATCCACAAATGCTCTTTGGGCGTGAGCGCATTCTCAACGAGATTGTGCAAGGCTCTGCAGCAACACCCCCCCAAAGCTTCGTCATTGTGGGCGCGAAATTGGCGGGCAAGAGCGCGCTCTTGCGCCATCTTGTAGAGTTGGGTGGAACCTATAGTGGTGGGGATAATTTTCAAGCAACCAAGCGCTTATTCGTCGCCATGGTCGACTGTCTTTGGTCGCAAGCCGATTGTGATCCGTGGGAAGAAATGTATAATTTTCTGACCCAACAGCTTCGGACAATGCAGCAAATTGAATTGAACTGGCCAGATATCGAGAGCCAGCCAAGTGTGGTGCGCCATTTGGGGCAACTGGCCCACCAATTGCGCCAACAAGGTTACCAACTGGCCTTGCTACTTGATAATTTTGATCGACTTGTCCGCCCAAATCCCGCTGCGCCGCCGCTACACCATGCCTTGCATTTGCTTACCCAGGAAGCCACCTTGATCTTGACGACAAAACAGTCACTTCACGATTTGGACGAGGATGGGCTGAATTCAAACGGGGCAGGGATACCATTGGGCAGTGGCTTTGTGCAGCGCTTTTTGGGTTTGTTGGAACCGGCTGCTACCCAGGCATGGCTTAGTTCAATCTTGCAGCAATTTCCAGATCTGGAATCCCTACAATCGGAATTAACCGAGCTAACCGGGCGCCATCCTTTTTTATTAAGCAAACTAGGTGCTAGCTTGGCCGAAGTACAACAATTGCTGCCCGTTGGCTCCATGCAACGCGAGGAGACCATGCCTCTGCTGCGTCTGCGATTGGCCGAACATGGCCGTCCTTTATTTATGGCGTTGTGGCACACCTTCCAAAATCCACCAGCGCGCATTCCACCAGAGTCGATCGTGAGCTTGCTCAAACATTTGTTGCGCGAGCCACTGGCAATCCAAAAGCTACAGCCGTCCCAGGCGACCAGCCTAAATTGGCTGATCAACCAAGCTGTTATCCTGATAAGCGAGGATCATGGCCAACCGGGATATCAGCTTTTTTCGCCCCTATTTACGGAATTTCTCGCGCTTCATTTGACTGTTGCACCAACCAGCCCGGCAAGGCAAATTAGCGTCGACGATGTGCAATCTCCGCTCTATGAACATCTGTCTAAGATGGAGGCTGCGCTATTGCGCTATTTACAAAAACAAGGGGGAATGGTCGTATCAACCGACCAATTATTAGCCGATGTCTGGAAACGTCCGGATTCGTCTACGCGCCGCGTCCAAGAGGCCATCCGCCGGCTGCGGCTGCAATTGGAGCAACAGACACCCCCGATCGGTGTGATCGAAAATGATCGCGGCCGGGGCTATCGTTTTATACCAGCCAACACCTAGGCCAACATCCATCTTTTAACAACTTACCTATTACTAAACAACGAGTGGTTATAAATCCTATGAAACTATTTCCTGTCCCCAATCTCCCTCTGATCCAACCTGGTGATGATCTGGCGGGATTGATCGTTAAACACCTGGCCACGGTGGATGAAACGATCCAAGCCGGCGATGTGGTTGTGATTGCGCAAAAGATTGTCAGCAAGGCCGAGAACAGGTTGGTGCGCCTTGTTGAGGTAGAACCAGGTGCTGAGGCCATCCGTATCGCAGAAATTGTCGGCAAAGATCCGCGTGTCATCCAAGTCATTTTGGATGATAGCCGCGCCTTGATCCGCGTCCGGCGGGGCTTGCTGGTGGTTGAACAACAGAGCGGATGGGTTTGCGCCAATGCCGGAGTGGATCGCAGCAACGTGCAGCCCGATGCTAATGGCGACGAATACCTGGCCCTGTTGCCCGCCGACGCCGATGCCAGCGCCGAACAGATCCGCCAGGCCCTGGCTACCCAAACGGGCGTCGCGCCCGCCGTTATCATTAATGACAGCCACGGGCGCGCCTGGCGCGTGGGCACGGTTGGCATCTCGATTGGGTGTGCGGGATTGCCACCCCTTTGGGACCAACGTGGTCTGCATGATCTTTTTGGTTACGAATTGATGAGCAGTGAGGAGTGTATTGCCGATGAACTAGCCGCCGCCGCCAGCCTGCTAATGGGCCAAAGTGCAGAAGGCCAACCCGTGATCATCATTCGTGGCTATCAATGGCCGGCAGGACAGGCAATAGCGCCGGCGCGCACGCTCCAGCGCCCCGCCAACATGGATGCGTTTCGCTAAGGCATTTCAAATAAATAACGGTCCACGAAGCCACACGAAATGATCAACCCTACGGCTAGGACTATTGTACTGTTATCCACCTAAGAGTTTGCCAAAACAGAACATGTGTCCTAAAATTAGGATGATTTCTGTGTTGCTATTCGCAGAATCGACAGCTAGTGAAGGTCAACCCACCGCCAAGAAAATATTGTGAAGAAAATATCCTGAAGAAAGTGCTTTGATATGTATCTGGTTATGAATGCGTGGCGCGAAATTCTAGCGCGCACATTTACCGGCTTCAACGAGCAGGACAATGTCAGCCCGACGTGGTTGGTAAATCCAGCCACGAAGCGCCGGCTAAAATTGGATAAATACTACCCAGAGGCAGGCATCGCCATTCGCTTTATTGGATTAACTGCTAAGGGTCAGGGTCGGCAAAGTGATTGGGAGGTAATGGAGACAGAACAACGTGACCAAACGCGTGCTGAACTGTGCCGACTGAATGGCGTCCAACTCGTCACCATCGAGCCAGCCGATGACCCCGTTAAGCAGTTGGACAATTTGCTGCGCACACTGTCGCGCACAAGCCGGACATTGGCCCAAAGTGATCAGCCAGCCGCTTACAAGCAGAAGTGGATGCCAGCGTTGAGCGCGGCCCGCGAACGTGCGACTCAATTGCGTACGCACTTGGCAAAAAATCCAGAGCAGGTGATCGCAGCCTGGGCAGAGAGCTGGCGCGATCGTGAAGCTGGGATGGGCCTAGATACGGCGCCGTTACCAACCCCCACGCAGAGCAAGCAAAACGGCGCACGGCGCATACCCGCTTATAGCGAAGGCCAACGGGTTCGGCACGAACGGTTTGGCGAAGGAGTCATTACCAAGGTGACCGCCGAGAATAACGAGACAACCCTTGCCATCCTTTTTGACGCGGCTCAGGAGCGCTCATTTTCAGCGGCCCTTGTGCAAGACAAGCTATCTCTTGTAGGATAAACAGGGGATTTGCTGTGAATAATAAAAGAGAGGCATGCACGGTGCAAGCGGCTTACACCGTGCATGCCTCTCCAGAACAAGCATATCTTATGGAATTAGGAGCCGATCAGCGCTCAAATGGTTCGTTGGAGAATCCCGAAGCATAGCTTGGGCGTGTTTCCTGTTGGCTTTCCTGATGCATACGCAGTAAAAGTGCGGCTGTTAAGCGGGTATTTTCCTCAACCGCTAATTGCATGTGGACACTTTCGCCGGTGGCATATAACGCCAAAAAATAGATGAGACCGAACAATAAGATGGCAATGCCGGCCACGATGCCACCGGCAGGTGACGCCAGCACTTGGCCAGCGGCAGCCGTATTACCCAACACTTGAAGCAATTGACCACCCGCAATACCCGCGCCAATTGCGCCCAGGATCGCAACAATCAGAATGATCCATGCAATCACCTTTAGCAATGTGCCAATAAAGCGCAACACACCAAAGCGTCGTGGTACGGTCATGACTCCCCTCCTCAAGAATGAAATTAGTAAATAGGTATAAATCGATCGATTACGCCAACAAGCTGGCGCGCCTAGAATTAAGCCGCAGGGCTTTTTTCACTTGTTCCACTCGCCTTAGCGACCTCTTTGGGTTCACTTTTCGTCTCAGTTTTTGTCTCGCTGACCGGCGTAGGTTCACTTTGGGTTACAGTATCACTACTGCTGTTCTCTTTACTGCTTTCACCGGCTGCTTCGCCGTTGGTCGCCTTCTTTGGGCCTTCTTTGTTGCTGGATTTGCTATCGTTGATATACCAACCACTGCCTTTAAAATGAATGGCAGGACGGCTCATCCGTCGCTGAACTTGGGTGCTCTGGCAGCTTGGGCAGGCGGGCACGGTTGTATCAGAAAATGATTGAATTTTTTCAAACTCAGTCCCACAAGCCTGGCACATAAATTCATAAATGGGCACAGTCACTCACTCCTTAACTTTACCAAATCGATCGTTCAACCCAAAGATTTCTTCGGGTATAAAATTTATAAATTATGCGGCCATCTCGAACAATTGGGCTAGACCGTGATTGAGCAGATAATGAACAGACGGTTAGCCGCCTTAGCGATAGGCGGTTGCCCGCTTGTAGTGCAGAAGGCAGTATAATCATCTTGTCAGGTCTTGTCGAATTCTTGATCAAATATGTAACAAGTGAGAGAATGCGGCGGCAAACATATAGACAAGTGACAGTGACCTGTTAGCAACCGTCCATTTTCTAGCGCACCAACCAAAAGGATAGGCATGACTTTTAAGTTTACGTCGCAGCCGCTCGCATCCGGTCTTTACGAGCCGGAAGGCATCTATTTGCATCCGCCCTTCGAAGGGCGCGGCCTGATTGTACAATTCTGGGGTGATCATCCAGAATTCCATGCCCAATTTACCTACAATGGTGTGCCGCTTAAGGGCCACATCGGGCTGGACTTTGCCCTGCAACCGGGCACGATTATCTTTTCTGTCGATAAAGGTCGGGTGATGGAGATGAGCAATGAGCCGGGTGGGTTTGGTCGTTATCTCAAAGTAGAACACAGTTGGGGCGAATCACTGTATGCTCACCTAGGTGATATTAACATTGATGCCGGACAAGTCATCGGTCGCGGTGCACTGCTTGGTTATAGTGGCGAAGGTAATCCACCGACAATCGCACATTTGCATTTGGGCATCCGCATCCGGCCCTATAACCGTTTCGATGGCTGGGGTGGGTTTACCGATCCCCTTCCTTACCTTAGCCCAGACAACCTCTTGTTTCCCGACGAAGTATCAAATAGCCACGCTCCATTTGTGCCGCTTGCATTAGCGCTAGAAAAACACGGTTCTCGCAGACCATAGAGCAAGTCCTGCTATTGCCTGTTAATGAACTTTACTCTCCTTTTTCATAGAGAATTGTGAGTAATTTATAAATCCTGTGATTCGTAATCACATTGTAAGTTTTTACCTACCGCTAAATTGTCTATTATTGTATATGTTGTGTAATAATATACCCAGTCTATCGCCGCAGATCATTTCTAATTATCTCAAAAGAATAAGTAATTATAAATAAAGTATTGGTAGTAGGGGCTGGGGATTGAGGGATAAGTAGCGCCATGCTCACTTATTTACCTAGATATAGGGCATCCTACCCATTTATTACCTTTATGTTGTGGTCTGACAACATTTCCCCCGTTTATAGCAAGGGAAAACTTTTAGCAAAAGCATGCATAGTCGTGCACAGTTTGCAGGCACATGCCAACTAGCCGTCTATATGTAGTAGGACATGGTATCAATACAACTAGCCTGGTGAAAAGTCTGGATAAAAGTTAATAAGCGTGGATAAGTTATTCGCAGCTTTATGCCATCTATCCAGTACTTTCTCACAGGGATATCCACAAATTTATTATCACAATTTGTTATAATTATAGGCCTCTCATCTTCTATAATGCTGGATAGCCACTACGTAAAGCATTTTATCGTACTAGTTCTTGCAAAAAGCAAGCAATTTTACTTAGAGAAAAATTGCAATAAATTTGGTAGAATGGGTAATCACGAGTAAGATAATTGATTTTCAATCCCAAGCATTCTATGTAACTCAATCATAGCAAATGCTAGCGAAAGCCTATCAAGCTTGGCTTTAGAAGATCGGGCAAGATGAGGGTGCTTAAGTACGCTTGTTTGGAGGACTATAGTGGATAAACCAATCCGCGTCTTATTAGCCGATGACCATAATGTTGTGCGTGGGGGCATTCGTGCACTGATCGAGTCTGAAGAAGGTATTGAAGTTATTGACGAGGCTGCTGATGGTGTAGAGGCCGTGCTGAAGGCTCGCTCATTAAACCCAGATGTGATCCTGCTGGATCTGCAAATGCCGCGTAAAACGGGCATTGAAGCGATTGAAGAGATTAAACAAGAAAACCCCACCGCCAAAATTCTGGTCCTGACCAGTTATTCGGACGATGATAAGGTATTTGCTGCTATTAAGGCCGGGGCCTTGGGCTACCTACTTAAAGAATCGTCTACGCAAGAATTAATTCAGGCGATCCGTGATGTATATCATGGTGAATCTTCGCTGCATCCTATTATTGCGCGTAAATTAATTCGTGAATTGAATCGCCCTTCTTTATTGCCGCCTGCTGATGAACCATTGACCGAACGTGAAGTCGAAGTCTTGATTCTGGTGGCCCGCGGCTTACCCAATCAGGATATTGCCAATTCTCTCTATATTAGTGAACGAACCGTACGCACTCATGTTAGTAACATGCTGAGCAAACTCCACCTGGCGAACCGTACGCAAGCGGCATTATACGCGTTGAAAGAGGGATTAGTAACTTTGGATCAAGTGCAGAGTTTACCATAACCTGTCTGCATAAATTTTAGCAGTTATAATACGGTGTATCGTGTAAGGGGCTAAGCACTTAGCTCCTTATTTTTTTACCTCAAAGTCTTGCCTCGCGGTAGATAAACAGTCCCTCTCCCAAAATAACTCCTTTAAATTTCAAAATAGTCATCGCTTATTGAGTAAAGGATTTATCCAATAAACCTTACAACTACTTGATGTCTAAATACGTAGGTGTCAATGGTACGCATATCCTAGAGACATCGCTAAAATAATTGCCTATAATGTTTGATAAATACTATGCATATATGAAATAAAGTGATACCTGGTATGTGCCCAACTGCTCGGAGTTGTCAAACAATTGCTTCGCTCCAAAGCTGTAACCCCAGGATCAGTAATTTGGATATAGTTCTTCTAACCATTAGGGAAAATTTTAGCTGTGCACGTAAATATAACTATGTGGCTAACCACAAGATCGCTAGAACGAGGTAGTTTGGTCATCCTGTTTTTAGTCGGATTAATTGTACAATTTTCACCCTATCGCACTGTACAGGCCGCCACTGTTACACCAGCGGGCGACCAAACTGTTGATAGTGAAACTACAAGTGAAAGCTCTATATACCTAATTCAATTTCAGCCCAATGTCTCCACAGAAGCGCGTGATGCAATCATTGCCCAAATGGGTGGTATATTGATACGTTGGTTGCCCGCACTGCATGTGGCCAAGGTTCAGTTGATACTCCCTACGAATCAACAAGGAAGACAAGCCATGCTTAGCCAGGTAGCCAGCCAGCCAGCTATTGCTGTGATCGAAGCTGATTTAACGGTGGAAGGTGTCTTTGATGTCAATGATCCAGCTACACTAGATCCCACCAAAAGCTATATGCCCCAGTTGCTGCATCTTTTTCCCGCTTGGGATTACACCACTGGCAGCCGCGATGTTGTCATGGCGGTGCTCGACAGTGGGATTACCCATGCGCATCCAGAGTTTGCTGACCGCATCTTGCCTGGTTACGATGTTATCAATGATGATAATGACCCAGAAGATGACCATGGGCATGGCACCCATGTGGCTGGGATTGCAGCAGCCGCACTAAATAATGGTATTGGTATGGCCGGTATCTGCGGCGAATGTAGTATTCTGCCCGTAAAGGTGTTGAACAAAAACAATGCTGGTACTTGGTCTGGTGTGGCCGAAGGGCTGGTCTACGCGGTTGATCATGGCGCCGATATTGTCATCCTTAGCCTGGGCAGCAAGACAAAATCCCAAATCATCGAAGAAGCTGTTAATTACGCAATCGCCCACAATGTTTTGATCGTCGCCGCTGCCGGTAACGCAAACTCGGTAGATAATTTCTATCCGGCGGCCTTCGACGGTGTGCTAGGCGTGGGCGCAACCGACAAAAATGATGAAAAATGGATATTGAGTAACTATGGAACTCAAGTAGATGTGGTAGCGCCCGGCGATGGCATCTATAGCACATTCAATAACCTTGCCGATCCCGCGGGTGGTTACGCAGTTTTAAGTGGCACCAGCATGGCAACTCCGCACGTGGCTGGGTTAGCGGGTCTACTGCTGGCGCAGAACCCGACGCGTACTGCCGCAGAATTGCTTTCGCTAATCGAAACAACCGCCACTGACCTTGGCCAGCTTGGTTATGATAATCAATTTGGCTTCGGGAGAATTGATGCACTGGCTGCTTTGCAGGCGGAGGAGACAGCCAACGTGGAAACAGCGATGCTATCGGGTACCGTTTGGGAAGATAGCGATCTCAATGGTTTGCATGATGAGACGGAAAATCAGACCCTGGGTGACATTCAGATCGATATCTACGACGAAAACTTGACTCTTGTTATCACTACAACCAGCAATGAAGCCGGCTACTGGAAATTAAATAACCTCCCCCCCGACACCTATACCGTACGCGCTGAGACACCTTCCGGTATGATGGTAACGGGTGTTGCTGAAATCCAGGTCATGTTAGAGCCGGCTGACCACCGCGAAGGGCTAGACTTCGGTTTTGCGCCCCTGCCAGCTTTGCCACCCAATATTTATTTTCCGATGGTGATGCAGATGTAGACCTATTCTGCATCCGAACTGGATTTAGAATTCGTGTAGAGAGGGGGATTGATAAATAAGCAGCAGAATGTCTTTCTGCTGCTTATTTATCAATCCCCCTCTCTATTATTCGTTTGCCCGCCTATGGTATACTCACAGCTTGTATCAATGCGAGAGGTGGAGCAATGCAAAACGTATACAGTAATCGACAAAAGCAATGGTGGAAAAAATTAGTTGAGTCACCCCTGCCGCTTTTATTTGCGATTCTTCTCTTGCCACTGGGGCTGACTAGCTGTGGTTTCTTTAGTGCGCCGCTTGCCAATCCAGCGCGAATGATCACCGTCGCGGCGCCAACTTCTGTACTGAGCCCAACTGTAATCTCGGTGCCGTTAGCCGATGACATTGCCTATATTGATCAGGCGGGTCTGGATATTGCTGAGCGCCGGGTGGTGGATGTTTACCAGCGCGTTGCGCCGTCGGTGGTTAGCATTACCACGCAAGTGCTACGACGCAATTTCTTCTTCGAAGTTGTGCCAGAAGAAGGCGCCGGTTTTGGGTTTGTGCTCGACACCCAGGGGCATATCCTTACCAATTACCATGTGATCGAAGGCGCGCAGGAGATCGAGGTTAGTTTTAGCGATGAGACTGTCGTGTCGGGCACGGTGGTCGGCGTAGACCCACGCAATGATATCGCCGTTGTCCGAGTAGATGCACCACCCGAATTATTGTTGCCCGTCAGCTTGGGCGAGTCGACGACCTTGAAGGTGGGACAGCGCGCAATTGCGATCGGCAACCCTTTCGGTCAGTTTGGGCGGACGTTGACCACCGGTGTCGTCAGCGCCCTTAACCGTTCGTTGGAAGGATCGGATGGACGAACGATCAGAGGGAGAGAGGGAGAGAGACATATAGTCTAGCAATTCTCCTAATCTCCCCTACACCCCTACACCCCTACTCGCGTGAACAAGTTAACCGCATCACGCAGCATGGCGGCTGCGGTGGGCAATGCACTACGTTCATCGATTTTGTAGCGCATGGTGCCATAAATATCAGTTTCGATCTCAACCCCCATCTCCCAGCCCTGGCAACCCGCTAAAAAATCGGTGTTGGGCAAACGGGTTGGCGCCACCGTTAATTGATAGCTATTGCCGTTGGCCTGGGCTGTTGCTACCAGCTTAATCGTCTGATTTTCTGCTACTGCTGTATATAATTCTGCCGGCGTGATCGCCGTGATGCCCTGGACAGTTACATCGGCCAGGGTCGCGTCGATACCTAGGAAGCTGTTGGCAATGATAACAAGCTTATTGGCGGTGTCCCAGCCTTCCACATCAAGGGTTGGGTCGGTTTCTGCAATCCCGCGGCGCTGTGCCTCGGCCAATGCTTCTGCGTAGGGCCGCCCTTGCACCATTTCTTCCAGAATAAAGTTACTGGTGCTGTTGAAGATGCCCTGCAATCGGCTGATCTTAGCCGCAATCAAGTCGCGCCGCCCAATGTTGATGACTGGCAATGCCCCGCAAACGGTCGCGCTGAAGGCCAACCCCGCCCCGCTGGCCGCCGCCAATTGATGTAACTCGCCAAAGGCCAGCACTAGCGGACCTTTGTTGGCCAGCACAACACTGATGCCCCGGCGCAAGGCGGCCCGGGTCGCACCTAGCCCTGGTTCGCCCGTCCTCAGATCGACCGGTGATGCCTCGAGAACCAGATCGCATGTTAGATCGGCGAGTAAATCCGCAGGTGTACAGTTGGGCAAAAATTCTGCCAACTGCTGCACCCGTCCACCATTTTCCTTAAACTGGCGCAATTGCACGGGATCAAAACCGGCCTGGTTGGTGGCAACGCCACTGCTATCGGCGACACCCACGATGCGAAACGCCAGGCTGTATTGGGACGCCAGCAGATCTGCTTTGGTCTCCAAAAGCGTTAAAAAACTACGATTGACATTGCCCAGCCCGATCAAGGCCGTGGTAATGATGCGTGGCATAGGTTATCTTTCGTTCGCCATAATTTGGCTGGCCTTCTCTAAGCCATCCCAGGCGGCGGGAAAACCAGCATAGACGGCCACTTGGAAAAAAACTTCGATGATTTCATCTGGTGTCGCGCCGTTGTTGAGTGCCATTTCGATATTGAGCTTCAACGCATTAACGCGACCCAGGGCGGCCAAAATGGCGATGCTGCAAAGGCTGCGCGTGCGTAAATCCAAGTTGGGCCGTGTCCAAACTTCACCGCCCACCACACCCATCACGGTGCGCTCAAAATCGGGCGATAATTGCTGAAAACGCTGGCGCAGGGCGTCAATCTGATCTTCACCCACCATGCGGGCGAATTGCTCGACCCCACGTTGGTATTGTTCGTCATTCATAGCCACTCCGTTGGAGAGTCGGGAAACAGGAAAAGGGAGCCGGGAAACAGGAAATGGTGTGCTGAACCTCAGTTTCCTGTTTCCCGACTCCCTTTTCCCATCCGCCTAGCGTACTTTTTCCAGTGCCGGCACGTTAAACATCCGTTTTTCCATCATCATTTGGGTCTCATAGATCGAGCCACCTTTTTCGCCGACGGGTAGGGGGATGCGCACGGGTACGTTGGCGAGGCGCGGAATGTTGGTCGGTTCGCCGCGGATAATCGTGGCATTGAAGGCATCCCAATTGCTAAACGCAACCAGCGGCCAGGCGTCGATTGCACAATATTGGCTGAGCAACAGGCGGCGTGGATTGGGCGACGTGTTGGGCGCTGAGGCATGCAGCGTGCGCACATGGTGGATAGAGATGCCACCCGCGCCCAGTAGGAT